>Ga0172381_10000052_pt1 | contig 120927 bp, 127 predicted proteins | sample Leawel6488metaG_FD_119754 | JGI IMG/M metagenome (GOLD analysis project Ga0172381, IMG submission 119754) | Leachate microbial communities from a municipal landfill in Southern Ontario, Canada - Leachate well 64-88 metaG | ecosystem: Engineered > Solid waste > Landfill > Unclassified | place...
TTCTCCACCCCCAGGATGCGACGAGCCGACATCGAGGTGCCGAACCACGCCGTCGCTGTGGACGCTTGGGCGTGACTAGCCTGTTATCCCCGGAGTAGCTTTTATCCGATGAGCTTCCGCCGTTCTATTTCGTACGGTCGGATCACTAAGTTCTGCTTTCGCAACTGCGCGACTCGTTGGTCTTGCAGTAAAGCTGGCTTGTGCCTTTACACTATCTTCCGGATTTCCATCCCGGAATAGCCAACCTTTGTAAACGCCTCCGTTACCTTTTAGGAGGCATCCGCCCCAGACAAACTACCCACCAGATACTGTTCCCTCTCCCGATTCAGGGAGCGAGGTGAGAATTAAGAATAAATCAGGGTGGTATCTCACTGGTGACCGAAGTCTCCCACCTATTCTGAACAGATTTATCCCTAACTCAATATCAAGTTGTAGTAAAGCTTCACGGGGTCTTTTCGTCCAACTATGGTTAACCAGCATCTTTACTGGTCTTGTAATTTCGCCGAGTTCTTCGTTGAGACAGTTTTCAAGTTGTTATGCCATTCGTGCAGGTCGGAACTTACCCGACAAGGAATTTCGCTACCTTAGGACCGTTATAGTTACGGCCGGCGTTCATCCGCGCTTAAATTCAAAGCTTCGCACCGAAGTGCTAACCTCTCCTCTTAACGTTCGGACACTGGCCAGGCATCACCCCCTATACATCCTCTTGCGAGTTAGCAGGGAGCTGTGTTTTTGATAAACAGTCACTTGAAATCTTTCGCTGCGGCCCCACTTGCGTGGGGCAGGTCTTATTGCTAACTTACGACCGCTGTTTTGCCGAGTTCCTTAACGAAGATTCTCTCGTACACCTTAGGCTTCTCGCCTCGTCTACCTGCGTCGGTTTACGGTACGGTTACTTCAGCCTTAGCCCTAGAGGTTTTTCTTGGAGACTCCTATGCTCAAATTGACGCCATCCGAAGATTTTGTCTTCTGCCAAACGCTTGAAATGTCGATCCGGATTTACCTAGATCTATTCTTGCGCTAAGCAACGTTCATACCATAGAAACGCTTGAACTTCGAAACCTCGTCCCCCCTTCGGAAAACTGAAGTAGTGCTGGAATATTAACCAGCTCATCCATCGACTACGCCGCCACTACAGCGGCCTCGCCTTAGGACCGACTCACCCTGGGTCGAGTTGCGTTGCCCAGGAACCCTTAGACTTCCGGTGGGCGGGGTTTTAACCCGCCTTTGTGCTACTTATGCCAACATTCTCTCTTCTAAATCCTCCACCACAACTCACATTGCGACTTCAGCGGATTTAGAATGCTCCTCTACCAATGTTTACTTGCGTAAACATTTCGTATCTTCGGTAATATACTTAGCCCCGATACATTTTCGGCGCGAGACGACTAGACTAGTGAGCTATTACGCTATCTTTAAAGGATGGCTGCTTCTAAGCCAACCTCCTAGTTGTCGCAGTCACGACACCACCTTTCACACTTAGTATATATTTTGGGACCTTAGATGACGATCTGGGCTGTTTCCCTTTTGACTAGTGGAGCTTAGCCCCCACAGTCTGACTCCTGAGCTTCACGCATAGGTATTCGGAGTTTGGTTAAAGACAGTAGCTTGCGCCCTGCCTCTATTCAGTGCTCTACCCCCTATGTTCAGCGCTCAAGGCTAGCCCTAAAGCTATTTCGAGGAGAACCAGCTATTGCCGAGTTCGATTGGAATTTCTCCGCTAACCACAGCTCATCCCAAAGTGTTGCACGACTTACGGGTTCGGTCCTCCTCTTGCATTTCTGCAAGATTCAACCTGGCCATGGCTAGATCACACGGCTTCGGGTCTTGTGCATGCGACATTCTTACATATTAGAAAGGTAACAATAAATCATTACCATTCTAATAAGTAAGAGAACGGGGGTTAACCCTTGCTTTCACTATGACTGCTTACGTTTAACGTAATTAATCAAGCCGCATACAACAAACTCGTTGGCTCATTCTTCAATAGGCACGCTGTCACCCAAATAAATTCGGGCTCCAACTGCTTGTAAGTACATGGTTTCAGATACTATTTCATCTCCCTCACCGGGATGCTTTTCACCTTTCCCTCACGGTACTAGTTCACTATCGATCTCAAGAAGTATTTAGTCTTGGGTCATAGTCGACCCTGCTTCCCACGGGATTTCACGAGTCCCGCAGTACTTAAGAATTATTATCATAAATTAAGAATCATTTTCATCTACCGGGCTATCACCGTCTCTGGCAGAGCTTTCCAGCTCACTTCAATTAATAAAACTTTTATTTACCTTACCGCATTAGGTAGTAAGCATAATAATCTTGCAACACCACATAGACATATGGACCTAACTCCTTCAGCATGCTCATCTCACCGAAGTGAAAAAAACATACGTGGTCTACAGTGGTTTGGACTGCTCCCTTTTCGCTCGCCACTACTAAGGGAATAAAGATCACTTATCAAAATTGATGAAGCATCATCAACATTGATAAGAGATCACATTATTTTCTTTTCCTCCGGCTACTAAGATGTTTCAGTTCACCGGGTTGTCTCCTCACTCGCTTATGTGTTCAGCGAGCGGGCTTCCTGTCTTCAACAGGACGGGTTCCCCCATTCGGAAATCTTCGGGTCAAAGGTTGCTTGCCACCTAACCGAAGCTTATCGCAGGCTGCTACGTCCTTCATCGTCTTCTTAAGTCAAGGCATCCACCATGCACTCTTACGAGATTTTCCCACATTCTTGTTATCAAACAAAATGTAGTTAATCATTCTAAAAATTATTTCTTATACAAGTTTTTGTAATCTAAATATTTTATTTTTAAAGTCCAGTACCGCGCATCATTCGCGGATAACGATTCACTTCAATGAAACAGTATCCGAGAACCATGTGTTAATTTTTTAACTTTTCAACAAAAAAACCGCCCTGTAAGCGGCCGGAGTACACGATAATTCGGTAAGCCTTAGCCACTTATTAATATAGATGATAGTAGTGTGTATTGCATAGAGATTAATGTGTATACATTATACAGTATATATAATGACTGTCAAGTCTTTGGACTAAAACTAGACTTAACGAGAAAAATAACGCCCAAAATCATCATCCGAGTCATCATCAGATGATTTTTCTTTAGCTTTTTTTGGCTTATTTTCGCTATTTTCTTTAACTGCAACCACGGGTTCATCGTCTACTGGTTCTTCTTCGTCTAAAACATCGTTATCAACAGTTTCCTCACTGTCTATAACCGTGCTATTAGCCGGCTTAACAAAAGGCATTTCATCAGGCTCTTCAGCTGGCAAATCAGAAAAAATATCCTCTGACTCAGACTCGTCAATCTCATCATCGGTTTCATCCGCTGGTAAATAATGATCAGGCGCAACTGACTCAGCTTGATTATGAAGTCGCGTACCACTAACGCCTTGATTAATAATTGAAGCATACTGTTCTTGAGAAATCATAATCTCTCGTGGCTTAGCGCCGTTTGAAGGACCGATGATACCGGCTTCTTCAAGTAAGTCTAGGAGTCTAGCAGCGCGCGCATAACCAATGCTCAATCGTCTTTGTAAATATGAAGCTGAAGCTTTACCAGAATTAATAATTAACTCTTTAGCTTCAGATAAAAGTTCGTCGTCGTCATCAGAGCCACCATCAATTCCTACACCGGCCATGCCTTTTACTTTTTGTCTTTCTGTAATTCCTTCAACATATTCTGGCTCACCACTTTTTTCTTTTATATAATTAACAACTCGCTTAATTTCTTGGTCAGTAATTAAAGCGCCTTGTAATCTTTTTGGTTTACTTAAAGAGGCATTAGAAAATAACATGTCACCACGACCTAATAATTTTTCAGCACCAGATGAATCTAAAATTGTACGTGAATCAATTCCTGAAGCAACTGAGAAAGCGATACGCGCTGGCATGTTAGCTTTAATTGTTCCAGTAATAACATTCACGCTCGGACGTTGAGTGGCTAAAACCAAATGAATACCAACGGCACGCGCCATCTGCGCTAAACGAACAATGCCGGCTTCCATATCTTTAGCCGCTACAACCATTAAATCAGCCAACTCATCAATAATGAAAACGATGTAAGGCATTTTTTCTTTAGCGCCTTCATTATAACTTTCAATATCACGCTTATGAACTTTAGATAAAGTATCAAAGCGACGATCCATTTCATTAAGACACCATTTCAAAGCATTAATAGTTTTAGAAACTTCAGTAATAACCGGAGTTAACAAATGTGGTAAACCATTATAGATAGTTAATTCAACGCGCTTAGGGTCAACTAAAATGAACTTAAGGTCATCCGGATTATTCTGATATAGCAAACTAACAATCATGGTATTAAGCATGACTGATTTTCCCGAACCAGTTGCACCAGCGACTAATAAGTGCGGCATCTTAGCTAGGTTATCGAGCCAAACCTGACCAGCGACGTCCTTACCTAAGCCGACCATTAAATTAACTTTTCGTTTTTTAAAATTATCACTTTCTAAAATTTCTCTTAACGGGACGACCGCCGCAGTTTTATTTGGCACCTCAATACCAACCAAAGATTTACCTGGAATTGGCGCTTCAATACGAACTGGATGCGCCGCTAAGGCCATGGACAAATCATTATTTAAAGAAGTGATACGCGATAATTTTATTCCTTCAGCTGGCTTAAGCGTATATTGTGTTACAGTTGGACCAATACTAATTTCATCCATCTCAACTGGAATACCAAATTTTTCTAAAGTCATTCTAATAATTTCTGTATTAGCTTTTATGTCACCGCTAGTTGGTTTTGAAGTTCGACTATTAAGTAAGTCTAGAGGCAAATCAATTTTAATATTAGTTTGCTTCCACTGTGATTTTTCTTCAATTAGAGCGATGGGTTTTTTAGTAGCCGAACGAGCCTTGTCGCCTTTTAATGGATGAGCTGTAAAAGTATCACCCGCTACACCATTTTCTTCGCCAAAAGTTGGCTCTGGAGTTAAAACTTCATCAGGCAAAAATTCTTTATCATATTGTTTAGCTAAACGGTTTTCCTTCATTCGTCTAAAAAGGAAAGCGAAGGGATGAAAAGCTAACCTAACCGGTGCCGTACCTTTTTGAAAAATCGCTGACAAAGTTGAATTAAACATCAACATCAAACCAATAAAGATCAAAGCAAAAATAACCACAAAACCGGCCCAGAAGCCGACTAATTTCATGATCATAATAGCTAAAGACCAGCCAATATAACCGCCCCCTTTGCCTTGTTCTAAAGCTAAATCCCAATCAACTGGTTCAACAAAAAATTGTAATAAGGCCGAGGTTGCCCATAAAAACAATAAAACACCAATATAATGTAGAGCGCCTAAACTTCTTTTTTCACGGCCAGTCATTAAAATACCCATGACTAACAATAAAATTGGAATAATCCATTTTGCCCAACCAGCTAAATAAGCCAGAGCACTAGCTAAATAAGGGCCGGCTGTGCCAGCCAAATCAAGTAAACTTAAAAACAAGATAGCGGCTATAACAAAAATAAGGACAACAAAAATGCTCCTTTTTACATCAGGATTAATATTAAAGTTAGGTAAAGATATATAATCTAGAGGACTCTTTTGCTTTCGTTTTGCCATATGATATAGAAATTATAGCATAGAGCTAAATAATAAAAAACCCGTCTAAAAAATAATCAGACGGGTTTCCTGAGGAAATTTAAATAACAAAATTTTAAATTGCAATTGAATAAGCTTCTTTAGTTCTCTTAACCAACCCCTCAAAAATTTCACGAGAAAAACTTCCGATTTTTAAATTAACATCTATTGGCGCCGGATCCAATTTAATGTTAAAGGCTTCTTCTGCGGCCATCCTTAAATCAGCGACGTCCAGAGACTCGAATGAAAAATCTTTTATTATCTCATTCTCATCACTGCTTATTTCTGGACAGTCTTTCCCAAACGTATCTTTGTAGAATTTTTTAAAGAATTCTTTAACTTTTTCACAAACCGAAAGCTTGGCATTAATTACCTGATCATAGATGCTTTTAATACTCAACTCATGAAAATTTGACCAATCAAAAGTGATTGGCAAACAAAGAATTGAGCCTTCTATGTCATGAGAAATCTCTAACATGTCATAATAGTCGCAACCCATAGAAAACAGGGAGACTTCATTATCTATGTTATCAATCTCAATTGGCAAAACCTTAGCTACGGATTTTTTCATTTCTGAAAGAACCTCATTCACCGAGTTTTCAAATAGCATAATCTCTCCTTAAATTAATGTTACGTTTAAAAAATATTTGATTAAAAACTAATATATTTCTGATTAAACAACAAGACAATAATAAAGTCAAGCTATAGCTTTAGCTATAAATAGTTGCTATAATATAACTTGTAAAGGTCGATCCTTCGTTTTATTAAACGATAACGATCATTTATGAAAATGTTACACAAAATTGCTCATATTTTACTAATTATCGGTGGTTTAAACTGGCTTTTAATCGGTTTATTCAACTGGGGAGTTGGTGATATCTTGGGCGAAACGATTGCTAAAATCGTTTACGTGTTAGTTGGTTTGTCAGCGGTATACGATCTTATCACTATCGGCGATTGCAATCGCTGTAAGGGAAAAGATATGCCAAAAGTAACCCCTGGCATGTAGTATTTCAAAGTTTTTTAAAGACAATTCCTGCGGCCCCCATGCTCGGGAATTGTTTTTGTTTTCAAACAAAAAGACAGCACTTGCCATTAAACAAAAGGAAGACTATAATAATTTTACTAAAGATAAATCCATAAAAAATTAAGCAACTATGCTTATATATCTAATAATAATTTTGGCCATTATTTCAAGGCTGATACCTCACCTTCCTAACGCCGGAGCAATCACGGCTTTAGCTATTTTTAGCGCGGCTTACTTACCAACTAAACGAGCTATTGCTATTCCTTTGGCGGCGCGCTTTATTTCTGATCTTATAATTGGATTTTTTTCTTGGCCATTAATGATTGCTGTTTATACTTCTCATTTAAGTGGTATATTTTTTGGACTATGGATCAAAAAAACTAACAATTCAAATCGTTGGTTAAAAATACTTTTTTCTGGTCTTGGCTCAGCCTTAGTTTTTTTCCTAATTACAAACTTTGCTTGGCTATATCCTGAATACCAACACAACCTAGCTGGTATTATGCAAAGTTATGTTAATGCTCTACCATTTTTACGCGGCACATTGGTTGGTGATCTTGGCTACGTAGTTAGCTTATTTGGAGTTTATGAATTAAGTAGTTATCTTATTGCCAGACGAAGTTTAAAAACGCTTGTTACTGAAAAAATATAAATTTTATATTAAGAAACAAAAAATCCCGTCCCGACAAAATGTCGGGGCGGGATTTTTAAAATCTAAACTATTTATATAGACTCTTAACTTGGAAGATAATATACATACCAATCGCTAAGCTGATAAGCGACCAAATAATGCTACCTAGAGTATAAGCCGAGACTAAAGCATAAACAAAAGAAATAAGATTTGAATAATAAACCAATTTCCAACCCTTAACCTGTCGTTTAATAAGTGGAGAAATAGATAAAGCCATAATAACTAGCTGAACTAAAAGCACAATTAAACCAAGATAATATCTAGCACCAAATCTAATGCCGAAATAAGCACCGCCCATCATAGAGCCAAGACCAAACAAGCCCAAAACTGCTGGCAAAGAAATAATCAAGATTATTAAAGTCACCCAAGGGGCGATACTAACAATCACTTCCTTAGCCTTAGCTGGAATTTGGTAAGTAATCTTTTTCAAAAAAAGATCCTCAAAAAACTTTTCTAATTGTTCCATATGTTTTTTAATAATTAAACCTCTTATTATATTTTATCATTATATAAGATAATAAGCTATTAAAACTCTTCTTCATATTTATCAAATAATTCTTTAATTTCACCAATCAAAAGTAGGTTGTTCGCCTCAGCTTTAGTATAGCTAACATCGGCTGCGACAAAATGAGGGTGAGGCAAACCATGCTTAGAAATAACTAAGTAACCATCATCTGAATAATGGCCGCCGGAGATTTCATAAGCATGGCGAAAAGCTCTTAGTTCAACTTCATCTCTAAACTTAATTGTTTCTAAATCTTTTACAGAGACTGATTCTTGCTCTACTCCACTAGCAAGGTTCTCTGGTGAATTTAATACCATAAACAAGTCTTACTTAATTAATTTCAATATCAATATATTTTACATTGGGATTCTCAGCTCTAAGCTTTTTTTCTATCTCATCAATTTTTTTACCAACTAAACGAGGAATACGATCAGCAAAATCAACACAAAACTTTTTAAATTCTTCAAAATCATCTTTTATTTCATTATGTTCTTCACGTAAACCTTGATCACGGTAAATTTCTTTTAGTAAAACATAACCATTAAATTCAATTTCACATTTAATGCGATAAACACCAATGTCAAGAATAGTTGATTTAAAATCTGTTACTTTTTCAATAGCTGGATCAGCTTCTAATGAATCAATAATATCTTCTTTTAAATCAAGCGGTATAGAACGACCTAATAAATAAGACCGATTTTTTAAAATTAAAATAATTGCTACAGCGCCAAGTAAGGCACCAATTACAATTGAACCTAAAGCATCCCAAACGTGATGACCGGTATATTTAGTTAATACGATACTGATAAAAGCAATCACGATACCAATAACCGCAACACCGTCTTCAAAAAAAACTGCTAAAGTAGTTGGATCACCAATCTTCATTCTTTTCCAGTAGGTCATTTTTGGATAAGCACGTTTTAATTCTCGAGCCGCGATAATAAATGTCCAACCCTCAACAATAAAAGATAAAATTAAAACTGCAAAAATTGTCCAATTTAAAAATATTTCTTTTTCATGGAACAAAGAACTTAAACCTTGGTAGGTTGTAGCACCAGCTCCAATAAAAAATATACCGCAAGCAGAAATTAAAGCCCAAAAAAATCGCTCCTGACCATAACCATAGCCAAAATCATTACTTGGCTTTTTTACTGAACGTTTTAAACCGATTAACAAAAAAGTCTGATTAAGTGTATCGGCTACGCTGTGAATTGATTCTGATAATAAGACGCTAGAACCTGAAACTAGGGCGATAATCATTTTAATTAAAGCCACAAAAGCATTGCCAAAAATGGCAGCAAAGACAGGAAAATAACCGGTGGTTTTCGAAGTATGCATAATGAGTCTATTTATAATAATTATAACAGTTTTATAAAAAATAATGTAAATAAGCTAATTTTTAACCAAAAACGCTTAATTGACCATCTGGCTAGTTACTGCGATACTTATAGTATATAAAACCTCCTTGATTAACAACGGAAATAAGCTCATAAAACACCCAATTATGTTTAAACTAACTCGACAAGAGACCGGACCAGTTTTAAGACCGGATAGCAATCTACCCTGGGAAAAAGAGGGTGTTTTTAACCCCGGAGTAACTAAGTTTAACGATGATATCTATTTACTCTATCGAGCGGTTGGTGAACGCGAATCATATATCTCTCGCTTTGGTTTAGCCAAAAGCCATGATGGTATAAATTTTGAACGTCTTTCACGTGAGCCAGTTTTTGGGCCACGAGAAATTTTTGACCATTGGGCCACAGAAGATCCACGTATTACAAAAATTAATAATGACTTCTATGTAACTTACGTGGCAGTAGCTAAGCGGATTATGAAAGATGGTTCTTCTGTTAAACGCTTTCTGCCGCTAGAAACCTCAACTGCTTTACTTAAAACTAAAGACTTTTTGTCCTATGAAAATTTAGGAATTATTTCTCCACCAAATTCTGATAATAAAGATATCACTTTATTCTCACGCCAAATTAATGGGCGCTATTATATGCTGCATCGTCCTAACCACTGGTCAAAAGAGTGGTTTAGCGGACCATATGAAAAATATTTAAATGAAGGACTCCCTTGTGATGTAAAGGATTTACCAAAAGTTCCTGGTATCTGGATTGCTTCATCAGTTGATTTAAAAAATTGGACAGATCATCATTTATTAATATCGCCCTCACATTTATCTGACGCTAAAATTGGCCCGGGTGTACCACCTATTGAAACCAAAGCCGGTTGGTTAGTAATTTATCATCATGTAAAAAAAGATGAGCTAACATCACGACCAACTTATTCTATGCGAGCGGCGCTGTTGGCGCTTGATGATCCAACACACTTAATTGCTAAATTACACTACGATATTTTATCTCCGGAAATGCCTTATGAAACAGAGAAAGAAACACACATTGTTTTTCCAACTGGTGGCTTTGTAACAGATGATATTTTATCTGTTTACTATGGTTCGTCTGATCGTTATGTTTGTTTAGCTAAGGGATCACTAAGCGAGCTTTTAGCCGAGCTAAAAAAAGCACCCAGCGAAGAGCCGGGCCAAAAAACATATGAAACAGCCTTATGAAAAAATGCTGGTAATCTTTCTGACCACTTACCCACCACGTGAATGTGGTATCGCCACCTTTACTTCAGATTTATTAAAAAGTTTTGACCAGTTATTTATTCCTCGTGAAGAAACAAAGGTGATTGCTATGAACACTGATGTTTTACAAACTTATAATTACCCACCAAAAGTAATTTTAAAAATATCCGAAAACCAACCTAACGATTATTTAATAGCGGCGCAAAAACTTAATGCGATGCCACATGTGAAGTTAGTTTCAATCCAACATGAGTTTGGCATTTTTGGAGCTAACTATGGAAAAAATATTTTAATATTTTTAAAAGAAATAAAGAAGCCGGTGGCTGTTACTTTTCATACAGTTTTACCTAAGCCAACTAAAGAACTTAAAGACATAGTTGCAGGAATTTATGAAAACGTTGACCGTATCAACGTAATGACCAATAATTCCAAAGAAATACTAGTAAAAACCTATGGTTTAGCTGAAGCCAAAATAAAGATCATTCCCCATGGCATACATGCTCTACCCTATACTGATGGTAAAGCGGCCAGAGCCTTATTAAAACTTAACGGCAAAAAAGTACTTTCAACCTTTGGCTTATTAAGCAGGGGCAAGGGTATAGAATACGCCATTGCGGCTTTACCTAAAATTTTAGAAACCCACCCTAATGCTATTTATTTAGTAATCGGATCAACCCACCCTATTGTACTTAAAAATTCTGGCGAAGAATATCGTAACCAACTAATTAAACAAGCTTACCAACTTGGAGTGCAAGATCATGTTCTATTTTATAATGAGTACTTAGAAACTGATGAGTTATTAAAATTTTTACAAGCAACAAAAATTTATTTATCCTTATCACAAAATCCTGATCAAGCTGTTTCCGGAACCCTAACTTATGCACTCGGAGCTGGTCGTCCAGTTATCTCAACTCCCTTTGCTCAAGCTAAAGAAATTATCACACCAGAATTAGGCGCCTTAGTAAAATTTAATGACAGTGAAAGCATTGCTCAAGCAGTAAATACCCTACTTAATGATAAAGAACGCTTAGCTAGCATGAGTCGAGCGGCTTATTTCCGCACGCGAGGGATGACTTGGTCTAACGTAGCGCTATCTTACATGCGAGAGTTTACTGAACTATCACCAGAGCTAGCTAAAAAAGAAAAAAACTTACCAGCAATTAAACTTCAACACTTACGAAAGCTGACTGACGATTTTGGTATTTACCAATTTGCTATTCTTGATGAGCCTGATCCAAATTGGGGCTATACTTTAGATGATAACGCAAGAGCTCTTATTGTTGTGTCGCTCTACCATCGTATTCATGGCGGTAAAGCCGATGAAGGTCTAGCAAAAATTTATTTAAAATTTTTAGAGAACGCCGTAAAAAGTGATGGTGGTTTTGAAAATTATTTTACTAACGAAAGACAGCCTCATCAAGAACGCAATCTGAATGAAAATTTAGAAGATGCTGAAGCGAGAGCTTTATGGGCCCTAGCGATTGCTGCCACTAGTAAATTACCAATTAATTTAAAAAAAAGAGCAACAACATTACTACATAATCAATATAAAAAATTTACTAAAGTAAAATCACCACGTGCCGTTGCCTTTCATATTAAAGCCTTAAGCACCTGGTTGGCTTTAGGGAAAAACGAAACAGCAACCAAGTTAATAAATAAATACGCCAATTTTTTACTTGATCGATTTAATGATAATGCTACTAATGATTGGCAGTGGTTTGAACAATCTATGACCTACTCTAACGCAGTTTTACCAGAGGCCCTGCTTTTAGCCTATAAAGTCACTGGTAATTATTCTTATTTTAAAGTCGGCAAGGCTGCACTTGATTTTCTAACCAAACAATCATTCCATGGAGAAATTTGTGAACCAGTTGGGCAAGGCGGCTGGTTTAAAAAGGGAGAGAAAAAAGAGATTTTTGATCAACAACCAGAAGAAGTATCATCCTTAGTTTTGGCTCTACGAACAATGTTTGATTTAAACGGCGATATTACTTATCAGCACCAAATGGTCCAAGTTTTTAGCTGGTTTTTGGGCAATAATTTACTAAATCAGGTGGTTTATTCACAAATGACTGGTGGTTGTTACGATGGTATAGGCGAGGGGGAAATAAACCTTAACCAAGGGGCGGAATCAACCATTTCCTATCTATTGGCGCGGCTAGCCATTAACACTAAACATACCTGAGAACAAAAATAGCAAAATACCAAATCAAAACATAAATAATTGACTAAAAATAAAAACAGGTAGTAAGTATTTAGCCTTGGCTAAATAAAACTACCTGTCAATTTCATCTTTATCCGAATTTTTAATTCATTTTTTAACCTTTGCCACCAGCGGCTTTGACGAATTCGAGACTTTCGTCTCCGGTAAGTACACGTGCATCGTCTACTTCTTCGCCGTTAATCATGGCTGTTGACTCATCGGGGATGTTCAAAACGTCTTTTAGTTCGTTTCTGAGATCGCCGACTGATTTACCAGCATAATCACCTGACTGGTCATTGGCACCGCATGTAATTTTGTTCATTTTGGATCCTTTCCCTGTTTGTTTTGATTTTGAAATTATTTTTTACAAATTATTTCTTACTTTCTTTAGAACTATTTTTTCTAAAACTAATTTTCTATTATACACAATTTGGGTATATATGTCAATACCTTAAAATAACCAATAAAAACTACCTTTTTCTTAATACTGCCTTAGTGTTATTGGTTATGATATCAGTATAAACCTCATCATAATTTAACTTACCTTTTAACTGCGCATAAAATGCGTTGAGCATCAAAGCGGCGATCATTAGATTCATAAAGACCAGTTGGGGTTCAGACTCGACTGCCTCACCACAGCTAATTTCATCCGGACTTTTATCCTGTGGATCTAAAATCTCGGGATGATACTTATTAGTTAAAGGCAGACTTACGTCTTCTCCATCTTTTCTTATATAAACCATAATGTTGCCATCACTGTATTCGTTCCCACCAGAAATAAGTACAACATTGTCTAGATCTCCACAAAAATCAGAAACATTTTTTCTGGTCTTGTGATTATCAACGCACATGAAGACAATATCATTTTCCTGAATAAGATATTCGACTGAGCTGCTAGTAATGAATTCATTCCGTGATTTAATATCTATATCAGGGAAATCTTCTCTTAACTTTTCAGCCGCTACTTCAGCTTTATTACCAAATCGATGAAAACTTTGTCTAACTTTATTTTTCATTTCATAGCAGTCACCATCAATGATGGTTAAAACTACTTTTTCCGTTGAGTAGGCTTCATCTTCTGATTTTAATTGATAGTTCAGAAACCTAACCAGTGGAGGGAGTAAGGCCGTACCAATGCCGCCGGCGCCGATTACTTTAATCTTCATATTTTAACCTCATCCTTCCTGTGGCTTTTACTTTCTATCTTTTTTTCGGTTTTATAATAAGCATCAATCCCTTTATCATCTTTTTCCGGAATATCATCGTTACCTGAAAAAAGACTTTGAATACTGTTCTTAATAAAAGTAAACTTCAAAGACCTTACTCTTTCTGACCACGCCTTAGGAAAAGGACAACTACGATAATCTTTACCTTCAGGTAATTTCAAATCATAGAACTGACACGAATCTTGCGCCCAGATATTTTCATAAATGGGTTTGTCGAAATAATTAGTGAAAGCTCCTTTACTTAAGTAGTCTCTGTCTATGCCCAAAGTCCGTTTATAACAATAATTTTTAACTTTCTTTGGCGGCGGGTGATAATCAACTTTATACAAACCATCGATAAGCTCCTCTGATTCCTGAACGAATCTATTACTATTAACCGCTGTAGTTGAAGAGATAGAAAAATATGGCTTATCAACATTACCAATAGTTATGTGGATACCATCAAAATCTTTCTCGTCATGTACATCAGTCCCTGAGTGAAAAGCACTGAAATCAGCATGTGAATGTATCGTCCCAACTAATTTAACATTATCTTTGATGTAATCAGTATTAGGGATATACTTTATGCCGCTGTGACTTACTTCTTGGGACGGGGCATCAATCGAAAACTGCTGTTTGCTTTCTGAGAAATAAAGCAAAACCATCGCCTCTGCCCTGTGCTTTTGATAGACACTTCGGAAAAACAATAATGCTTGAACTATTAACTCAGATGGAAGATGCGGTAACTTGAACTTGGCATGTACTTTTATTTCTTCTAACGGTGATATGCCATCAATTTTGACCAAGGCATTAATTAGCCCCGTGTCTTTATGAAGATAAATACCACCCTTAGCTATTACATAAAAAGTACCAGTTTCCGGTAAAACCGTCTTGCCATCGAAAATATAAATGGGTAACATTTATAATTCTCCTTTTCTTTATTTAATATTAATTTTTATTATTTAATTGTTTAATTTTTCTAATAACTTCATCAAAACTTAAATTGCTAATGATAAACATTTGTTCTTTGGTTAAAGAAAAAGCTTCATCAAAAACACTAAGCGTTAATTCTGTTACTAAGGTTCTGAGATGTTTAATATCCTTGTTATCTTTCAGCTCAGGAAGAGAACTTTTAGCAACAACGAGTGACTCATTAATCACCTCGCTATCGCGTTTTATTATCGCTTCCATGATTTTTTGTGGATAGCTCTCTTTAATATCAACCTTACTAAGGGCTAGCTGTAATGCTTCGACCATTTCTGCTTGATTACTAGAAAAAGCCTGCTCCACGTGATTGGTTACAACTTTTTCCAAAGATATCCTTGGTCTGCTGCCACCACTATCTAACAATGGTGTAATCTGATCTTCCAGATTTTTATATTTTTCCCAGGGCAAAGATAGCGCAAAAAGTGGATTTTTCTTTGATGATTTTTCCCACTCCTCTATACTTGATATTGAGGGAATTTTTTGAGCATACCTTTTATAATAACTGTTCAAATCAGAATTAAATTCACTGTTCCAAAAATGGGACAAAATATCCTCGGTTTGGCCAACAATATTAGTTGAATCTGTACCAGGGAAGTTAAGACATACAGTGGAATTATCATTGAGATTGGTGAAATTCGGCCTATACAAATCATCTTTCAATGATTTTAATGGTTTGGTCCGATAATACACTCTTAGACTTTGAAAATAGTTGTCTTGATAAAACAAAATAAAGACAACATAAGGGAAGGCTAAGGAATATGTATTTTTATAATCGCCGGAAACAGTTCTGGAAATTTTTACGCTTCTAACCGCTGGGGCTTGTTCAATAACAACTACTTGAGAGTTACCACGCTCGAGATAAAAACGAGTATTCGGTGGTAAAATATTAGCTGTTTGTTCTGTACCAGCCAAAGCAGCAACATCTATGGCAACAAGTTTTTTGGCCTCACTAATGAGCTCTCTTCTTAAACCTCCTTTAAGCGCACTTAGCATATCAAAAATCTTTGTTTGACCAATGTTGGCCAATTGCCTTTTGAACAATCTCAGATTACTGAGAACCAACCTACCCATTTCTTTTTCTACTATTTGACGAGATGGGGCGTCTTTTTGTAGCTCAGTGTTCTCTAATAACCCATCAAACTTCTGACTAATTACCTTTAACAGATTGGTAATAAAATTCGTGACAAAGCTGTTATCATAAACCTTGAAATACTCACGAAATTTTTCAAAGAAACTTTCTTTGATTTTATGAAGAAAATTCCTTTTAGCCGCCTCGATAAATAAATTAAGAAATTCATCAAACGAGGCACTAGCAATTACTGTTCTGGTCGGCATTACAACGGGCATTAAAGCCCAACGAAGTTTGTAGTTATAAGATACTACCTGAAAAAGCTTACCATCTCTGACTAACTCAATTAACTCTTGATCTGCCACTAAGCCACCAGTTTTCTTAACTCTGGCGATTACCGTTTCAATATATTTGTCTTTCACTGATTTTACTAAATTTGAAATCCTAGTAAAAAGCTCGACTTCATATCTAATCCACCAATGAACACCAATTAGAGCAGCAAAAATTCCAAATGAAAGTATAATCGTAAATGCTGGGCAAAGCACAATATTTTGATTATAAGTTTCAACTACTTCATTCGCTAACTTTTGGTCAGCCACGCTATGGAATATAAGCTCTTTATAGTTATGACTATTATGAAACGATATTATGGTTAATATTATGATAACCACACTGGCCAAAAACGGGATAAAAGCAACTAAAAACGCTGTTCTTCTTTCTCCCCCCTCATATTTCAGGTCAAAAAAACTACCCATAAGAATTAAGAATATAAAACCTAATATTATCCCACCAAATAATAATTGGTTCCAAGAAAAGGCAATTGGCAAGTGCCATTGCTCTTTTTGCAGGATAATAAGATTTTTTTCTTTCTCTTCGGCTGTAGTAAAATCAACACTGGCTTGAACCTTTCCGCTTTTAGTTGTTTGCCATTCGGCTTTAGGGTGACTATAGTCAGTTGTATAAGTGCTTTGTAAGGACGCTATTGCAAACATAAACTGAGCCAGAGCGATAATAAAAAAGCCCACTACAATGACAATTTTTTGTTTTTTATTCATTTTAACTTATTTTCTCCTATTTGTTTTTATTTTATTATTTATAATCTTTAAAGTTGTTTTTAAATAAGAAACTTTTCTAATCTAAAAACAACTTTAAAGCAAAAATAAACTAATAATCACAAAAATACAGAGTTTTCAAGGTTCAATCTAATTTGCGATTATAGCATATTTATATATTTTAGTCAATATCATTAAAATGTGGCTAATATATAACAAAAAACCTAATATTAAGCAGATAATTGAACAATAATGTGACTTTAATGTTAAATTTACAATTTCAGGGGCAGATGAATGCATCCCGGGATTAACAAAGTTTGTAGTTTCCAATAAAAGGTCAACTATGCTAAAATTAGTATATAAAATAGCTGTGCCTTAAACTAAACTATTCACAACAATATGAAGGAGAAAATTATTAAAGATTTCTGTTCAACAGAAAAAAGGACTTTTAAATGGAGTCTGGGGCGCATTCTAGCGTCATCTTTATCGGGTTTTCTAGCTGGTATAATTGTAGCGGTAATTATAATTTTTGCTTTCTGCGACGTTGCCTTAAAAAGCTAAATTCAAATTTAAAAAAACACTCCGTTATCTAACGGGGTGTTTTTTGTATAATAACTATTATACTCTAAAAAATTTATTTAATCTTTTTCCTACGTGCCCCAGACTGTTTAATAAACAAATAAATTATTAAGCTAAGTATGGCTGAAAAAAAACACCAAACCGAAGCGAAAGTAACGGTGTAGAAATAATAAGATATAATGAGAAAAATGGTAGTAGCGACACCAAGTAATTTAATTAAACGATGACTAGAGATTAAACAAACTAAGCAAGTAGCAATTAAATACAGTGCCCCATGAATAAAAAATGGTAGACCTAAAGACGAAAAAACATACTGCACGCTGTTACAATTTATTTGCGAAGTGACTGGGAATAAGATCATTAATAATAAAGCATAGAAACCAGCAATCAGGCCAAGGGCGCCGCAAAACATAATTATTTTTTTACGACGAGCGTCTGTTTCAACTAAAAAAACAGCAATCGGAATAAAGATTGGCCAAAGCACATGCGAGAAAAATGTAAAACCATAAGTTGCGACAAGGTTGATCTTCGGTATTCCCCAACCAAATGAAAGCCAAACAAAACCTTCTATGATTTGCTGTATACCAAAAAGTAGTGGCACCAAAGCCAAGGGAATCTGTTTTTTATTTTTTACTTTTTTTAGTGTAATAACACCGGCCGAAGACAAAACTGCACCAGCAACAAAGCTGGCGGGAGCAGAAAAACACATAAATTATATTTAGCTATTATCTATACTATATATAGTATGATTTATTTGATTATAAATCAAATTGACAGTTATATATTCTGGTTATAGCATTAAAGAAGATTCTGCTACTAAAAATATGGCAACCAAACAATCAACTATAGATTTTATTTTAGACCAATTAATAAAAGTAAGCGGCATAAGCACCAGAAAAATGTTTGGTGAATATGCACTGTATTGTGAGGGCCGAGTCGTGGCCTTAGTTTGTGATAATAATCTATATATGAAGATAACTGAAACCGGTAAGAAATTCGTTGGTAATAAATATAAAGAAGGTTTTGCTTATAAAGGCGCTAAAGCTTCGATGCTAATTGACGGAGACTTAATTGAAGATCGAGACTGGTTAGCTAGGTTGGTGGTAATAACGGCTAATAGTCTGCCTTTGCCTAAAATAAAAATTAGCAGGAACAATAAAAAAGTTCCTGCTAAAATTAAAAAGTTAAACAAGTAAACGCCATTTTTTTAAACTTGCTTCACATGGATTGATGAAAGAATAAGTTAATGCTAAGCGAGTTCTAAAACGAAGTGGTTTTTCTTTAACTACTAAACTACCGGTCGCTAAGCGTTCTTCAATATAAGCCAATTGATCCTTAAACCAAAGTTTAAATGGTTCATAACGCAAGGCCTCGGTTAGATCGTTGGCTAGTAGGCATTGTTTTATATCAATTCCATATTGTTCAATTTCTTCCAAAGGAATATTAACAATACCAACCAATAAATCTTGAATAAAATCTCTAAGATTATATCTAGTACGAGTAGCGTCTATTAAAGCGGCTAAATCATCAACTGTGACTGCCTTCTCATTAATAAATTGAAAAGTCATTAAGACCGAAGGAATATCTAACTTATCAAAATACTCCTTGATTTCCGCCTTGGTATAATACGTTTTATTTTCGACCGTACGAATAATGTCATACTCCAAAGCTTCATAAAGCGTTAACATTGATGTTTGATTATCATAACCTAATTTAAGGCAGGCATAATACACATCAATAATTAACCAATCAATTTGTTTAAGTTTTAGTTTACTCAATTTAGCTTCATCATGAATATTTTCCAATAACTCTTTTCGAGACTGGCTAAATTCTTCTATGCTTTCCTGGCATTTAAGGTCATGGTCAACAATGTCATCAACGTATCTAAACCAAAAGTAGCAAGAACGTAAAACTGATGCCAAGCGCCAACCAAACAAACTTAAAATCCAAAGACCCATTACAAAACCAGACAAGCGTAACCGTTTGTGTAGCGGAGTCTTAAAGAAAATATACAAAGTCCATTTAATATGAAGATAGAAAATGAGTAATCTAAAATAAAACGGCTTATTATTAATTTGAATGTGCAAATTTATCCTCCTTTATTTTTTGATTAATATAACACTCTAAAAAAAGATTGGCAAGAACAGCAAAAAACTGGCTATTAGCCAGTTTTTATAATCATTTTTTCTTAAACCTACTTTTAGCTAGAGAGAAAAACTGATCAGCCGTCTCGCTTATTTCATCTTTAATATATTGAGTATTACTATATTTTGAAGGATAACCAACTAATTCCATAAAACCGTCACCGCTAACTTTTTTCTTATTAAACATTCCTGTGACCGCCAAAGGCCCTTCCCAATAATTAATTGAACCAAACAGCATTTCTTGGTTTTTAATTTTAGTCACTACTTTTAAATTTATTTTTTTCTCTGGGATTTTTATTTCCCAAGCCAAAGGATAAACTGCCTTACTTTTAGGGCTTGTCCAAGTTTTACCGCTAGGAATAATTTCTACGTTTTTAAAATGTTCTTGTTTATTATTAGGGTAAAGAATATCAATTGAATAAAATTTTTCTCCCTTAACATTCAACTCAAAACAAACTAACTCTGTGTTGTTATTTAATTGGATCGAAAACCAATCCCATCTATCTTTTGAATAACTTGAATTTGCCCACTGATGATCTAGCCATGATTTGCCGCTAACTTCTAACCACTTATTATTGATTTTTATTCTACCACTAGTTTTTAAATTAGTTAAAGAATAATAATAAGTTGATTTAGACAAAAAGCTAAAAAATCCTTTACCGCCTTCTAATAATGGTTTCTTAGTCGAAATCAAATTAAGATCAATATCTTCATTTTTTATGTGATAAGTTTTATCAGTTGTTTTTTCAATAACACAATTTATATAACTTTTTTTAACTGTAGGATTTATATAGTTAACATAAAGATTTGGCTTAGAAAAAGAATCATCAGATACAATAGAAAACGGCGCTATTCTATGTTGAAAAGTTTTGTTCTTTAAGTCAGATAAAAGCGAATGAGAAAAATAAGCTATTTTAAACGGTGAAATTAAAAATGGAATTTTCACTTTTTTAATATCAACCTTAAAAAGACAATTCATAAATGAATAATCATGACCAGCCCTATCCTTAAGATGCCCATTAAAATACCACCATTCTACAATATTATTGTGAACTGATTCATCGGCTGGAAATTTTATTGGTTTAAATTTTTGAGGCATATTTAAATTATACCACTAAAATATATTAATCACTTTCTATTAAGGCTCTTATGTGATTGGCTAGACTTAGACTATCTGTAAAACGTTTGACACAATTATTTGTATCATAACTTTTATTACTATTAGATAAATACAAAACGTCCATCTCGGCTGCTAAGCCTCCCTTAACATCAGATTCGCCATCACCAACCACAAACCATTTAATTTTATTATCAACGCCGTTAGTAACTAATCTTTCTTTAGCAAGTAAAAAAACATCGGGTGCTGGCTTTCCGTTTTTACATTCTTCAGCTGACACAAAATTATTTTCAAAAACATCTCTAAAACTTCCGCCTGCTAGCGGCTGATCAAGACAAAGTTCGATCCAAAAGGCGGGCGACGCCGAAGCAATTATTATTGGGGCTTGTTTTGCCTTAAGAAACTGGCAAACTTCAAGCATGCCAGGTAAAGGCAAGGGCGGATGAGACTTAACTAACGAAGACATTATTTCCCATTTTTCTTTAACTAGTTCGGTAGCATTTTCTTGAGGTAATAATTCATTAAAAATTTTGCTGGTTGATATGCCGGCGTAACGTTCTGATATTTCTTCCGGTAATAAAAATAATCCATGTTTATCAAAAATCATACTTTCCGCAACCGCATGAAAAGGAAGTTGAGTATCAACCAATAAACCATCTAAATCAAAAATAAAACCGTAGGGCATATTTTTAAATCAATATATTTTTTAACTGACTCTAGTAAAGGGGTTGTCTTCTGGATTAACTAAGTTATTTTTAAACCAATCTGACATATCATCTAAATTTTCTAAATCATCTTCTGGCTTGGCATTCTTATTATCATCAAGAGTCTTAACAGGCAAGGTGCTTTTCTTTTTTTCTTGAGGATTTACCATAAACTTAAATTAATAAACTTTTTTGGCATAAGCTAAATAAACAACCATAATAATATTAAAAATATAATTAATATACAATGGGTAATGCGTTATACCAATCAAGCCGTCATCAATAATAATATAAATAAGCATGAGTATTTCGCCAAACAACCAAAACAGCAAAAAGAGCCATGATAAATCATCGGCTTCTTTAGTTTTCCAGGTTTTAATAACTTGAGGCACGGCACAAATAGCAAACAGGAATGCGCCCAGCCAACCAATATATTCATGCATAGCTATATAGTAGCAGTAAATCTTGAAAATAAAAAACCAGCTATTAAGCTGGTTTAACCGCCTCAAGCGCTAAACTCTCCAACGGCAAGCCTTCATACTGCTTTTTACTAATCTCTTTATTTTCTCCCAAAATGTTAATCTCAAAACCAGCCTGTTTCACGATCTCAATATAATCGTCTCTCAACAAAGCTCCACCCACACAACCAGCAATTAACTCTTCATTATTCTTTTATTCTTCTGTTAAGTTATCTAATAAGACGATATCGGAAATATACATTCTACCGCCTGATTTTAGCACCCTATTTGCTTCCTTAAAAACCTTTAGCTTATTGGGCGCCAAATTTATTACGCAGTTACTAATAATAATATCAACCGATTTATCCTCGATTGGTAAGTTTTCGATATCACCTAACCTAAATTCTACGTTCTTAAAATTATACTTTTTAATATTCTCATTAGCCTTGATAATCATTTCCTCAGTCATATCAACACCGATAACCTGGCCGCTAACACCAACTTTATCAGCGGCTAAAAAAGCATCAAAGCCAGCGCCGCTACCTAAATCTAAAACAACATCACCGTCTTTAATTTTGCTTAAAGCAATGGGGTTACCACAACCTAAACCTAAATTAGCTTCAGGTACGGCATTCATGTCTTCATCAGAATAACCAATGCTTTTAGATATAGCTTGTGCACTTTTACAACCACAACAATTTGTTTTAGTGGTTGCTATTTCGGCATAACTTTTTTTAACTATATCTTTAACTTTAGTTTCCTCCATATAATTTATATACCTTTTAAAGCGCTGGTCAATTCATCTGAAAAATCATCGGCACTTCTATAACCAAGATAGTCTTTAATAATACGACCACCCTTAAAAAGTTTTAATGAGGGAATCGATTGAATTTGAAAATCAATCGCTAAGGCGCGATGAGCTGGCTCATCAATATTTAATTTAGCTATTATTATTTTACCTTCAAATTCATCTGCTAAATCATCTAAAACAGAAATCATCGCTTGACAAGGTCCACACCACGGCGCCCAAAAATCAACCAAGACTGGTAAGTCAGCTTGCATAACTTCCTTATCCCAGGTCTCTTTAGTAAGATTTATTACATTACTCATAGTTTTATATTTAAATTATTTATTATTTTGAACAGGTGTTAATACCTAAAATTTTATACAAACCGCAAAAACCAATGATTCCAGTTATTAACGCTACTGCACCAATGATATAAAAAACAATTTGCAGAACGCCGGAGACAAAAACAGATAATAACAAAATGGCTAAACCTAAAACAATACGCACTGTACGATCAAGTTTTCCTTCATTTTGAAATTTATTCATAAATTTAATTTAGTAAGTTAATTAGCTTAAATATTTTTTTAATTCTTTTAGATTATTTTCTAAAAAATCATCGTTTAATTTATAAACAACCTTTAAACCCATTTTCTTAGAAGAGATCAATTTAGCATCTTTTAAAACACGTAAATGATGCGAGCACAAATTTTGTGGCAAATTTAATTTTTGCCAAAGATCACCGACGCAGCATTCTTTCCTTAAGTGATTAAGGATTCTTAGCCTAGTTGGATCACCGATCGCTTTAATAAATATAAGTAATTTTTTGTTCATACTATATCAATATATATTGATATAGTACCGCAGCCATAAAATTAAGTCAAATCTAACAAAAACTGAACAACGAGGGAGGCCTGGTAATGATAAAAACTAATTAATCGCCTAATAATAGACTTACTATGCGATATTGACAAGATACACTTTTTTTTACTAAGATTACTTATTAATTAGTTATTTTACAAATGTTTTACAAAAAAATAAACCAAGAGGCAAATCATGAAATCATATTTAAATGTGGCAATTGTTAAGCCACGCAACCGTGCCTGTAATCTTTGTTGCGGATATTGTTATATGGAAAATATAGCAGCCTCCCGCTTCGATGATAAATCTCTCATGAGCTTGCCTACACTTAAGGCAACCATAGATTTTTTCTGTGCCGAAAATAAAGATGTTGAATTTATCTGGCATGGCGGGGAACCGCTTTTGGCCGGTAAAGACTTCTATCAAAAAGCATTTGAATATCAATCAGATTGGTTAGCTAAAGGCAAAACCATTTCTAATTATGTTCAAAGCAATGGCGTACTAATCGATGAGAGTTGGGCAAAATTTTTAGCACAAATAAATTTTCTTGTTGGCGTAAGTTTTGACGCTCCAAAAGAAGTGCATAATATACATCGTCCAAAATTAAGTGGGCAACCTTCAGCTGATGATGTATTAAGGGGTATTAGTCTGCTAAAAGAAAAAAATATCTACAATGGGTTAATCTGTTGCATTAGCAGGCTCAACTACAAACAAGAAAAAGAAATTATAGATTTCATTCGTTATAATAAGTTGGGGCCAATTAAATTCGCCAGAGTTAAGCCACAACCAAGTTTGAATAAAATACCTATAATTTCTCACGCTGAATACTCTGAATTTCTACAAAGAGTCTATGACTATTGGATCGAGATAGATGATTCATCAATTGAAATCCGTGACATAAAAAGTGTTGTTGATATTCTACTCGGTGGAAACTTCCGTGAATGCACATATCTGGGTAATTGTCGCAACTTCGCTACTGTTTACAATGATGGAGCAATTTATCCCTGTGACTGTTTAGAAGATAATGAAACCTCAAGATTTGGCACGGTGTTTGATCGCTATAAAAGTATTATTCATCGTAAAAATTTTGTGTCATTTTCTAAAGCTATAAAAAGTTCAACCAATGATTGCCCAGCTTGCGAATGGTACTCTCTTTGTCGAGGTGGTTGTTTCTATCAAAGTCAACAACCAGAAGCCAAAGAATTTTGCAAAGCACAAAAAGCATTATTTTCAAAAATCGCTCTTTCGTTGAAGGAGTTTAATCTAATCTAAAGAAAGGAGGGTAAAAAGATGAAGGCCATCAATAAGGTTCCTAACGTGTTATTAGAAGCTAAGAAAAAAGCTTCCAATGCTCCGGCGGTATCCCACACATCTGGTCCATGGGATCAAGGTCACTGGGCAAACAGATAACAGCCGGGTTAAGCCAAGACAAATGACAGTGTAAGAGTAATTTACTTACACTGTTTTTATTTCTTGAATAATCTTATTAAGAAAATCCAAATCAATGTTTTTAGACTCTTTTATATAGTCACTAACTAAACTGCTTAATTCATAGGCGACCAGTCTTCTGACTGAGAGCAAATAATTACGAGAAACCGAGGGACGTTTTTTTACAATAATAGAAGATTTCGGGAAACACTTCTTAGCTAAATAGCCCTCGGGAGTAAGTGCGCTAATCATAATTTCTTCAACTATTTTATCAGCGCTTAAACCTTTTATTTTAGATTTAACTTTCTTAGGAAGTTGTTTAGCAACTAACTTAATATTATTTTGTAAACCAATATTAGTCTTTAGATAAACATGAATTAATTCATGTAAATAAACTGCTAAAATATTAGCAACCGGTTCTTTAAAACCACCTTCGATAACAATGGTTGAATTTTTGCCTACCGTTGAAGACCAAGCAGAAAAATCAGTCTTTAAATTACTAGACATTAATAAATAGACGATTGGTTGAGTACTTTTGGTTGGCTTGATTAATTTAATCGCCAAATGCTCAGATAAAATTAAATTATTATTTTTAGACACCAACTTCTCTTTTAATTTTTTTAAAATAAGTTCTTGTTTTTTCCAAAGCAAAACAAATCTTTTATCAATTAATTTTAAGAACTCAAATAAAAAATCGGCTGCTTCGGCCCCAACGGCTTGAGAAATTTTTTGTTGAAGAGTCTTTCCATCATAAGTCATGAACATTGACTCGATATAATAAATATTAAAAGGTCTAAAATATTTTTTAAACCTATTTAAATATTTTTTTTCTTCATTACTAAGTTGCCCGCCACCTTGCTTTAGCCATTCACTAACCCTTGCTTTACTAGAAGGGTTTTTTCGCAAGCCGGCTAACTCGGAAATGAAAATAAATTTATTGTAGTTATAATTAATAGTTACCATAAATCAATAATCTACTTTTAAACCTCCTTAATAAAATTATAGAACTTTTTAAGATTAATTACCAAGAAAACAAAAAACTGGATGAATATCCAGCTTAATGAAGATGCGGTGTGCTCGGGTTGGGTACCAAATTCCAAGCGCTTTCAAAGGGAAATTTAGATTTATTTTCGGTGATTGTTGAGGTGTTCGGGTCTAAATTTTTAAAGATTAAATTTATGTCTTAGCAACGCTACATCCTTACCATGGTCTTTTCTTTTGAGACTACTTAATATCTTACTCTCTGTTTCCGGTGTCCAATATATTTTTAATTTTTCTCTTGCTCTTGTTATCGCTGTATAAAAAATATTATGCGTAATCATTTCTTCAATTTCATTTGTAATAACAACTTTCACTGAATCATACTCTAACCCCTGGGCTTTATGAATTGAAACAGCATAGGCAACTTGAAAAGGAACTACGCTATCAGAACGACCATCATCATCTTCATCTGTATTTTTAAGTTTATTAACAAAGAATCTAATGATCGATTTTCCTTTTTCTACACTATCTATAAGTTGAAAATCTTGACCCAATGAATCAAACTCATTTATAACTTTATCAATTTCTATGTCGAACTGAATTTTGTCATATAATTTTTTTATATCCAAAATCTTTCCTTTCAAATTATTATATATTATTGGAGCAAATCTTTCTGATTCATTAAATAAGATTGGATCATTTATTTTATATGTTTGGATACCCCATTGAATAGGTGGGTTTTGGTTATTACTCTGTAAAAACCTATTTATATTATTTATTCCATAAAGACCATCATAATTTAGACATAAAATTATTTCATCTTTTTCAGAATGGTCAAATATTGAATCATCTAAGTTAACAGAGTATTTATTTTTTGTTATATGCTCTAAAATATCGGCATCAATTTTTCTAACCCTATTCCATAACTCCAACAAGTTATCATTTTTTGTACGATATGGTCTAGTTAGCTCGGATATAGATGTTTTAGGTATAAAGGACTGCGCCATATTAAACCAATTTCCGAAAGATATTGATTCTATTTGAAAAACATCTCCGACTAAAATCAACACTTTAAATGAAGCTTTGTTTAAAATATCTTTCATATCTGAATTACTAACCGTACTACACTCATCAATTATTAATAAATCAAATTCGGTATCATGATTTTTTTCTAATAAAAATCTAGTAATTGTTTTAAAGGTACCATTTGAAGTTTTTACTCTTCTCTTCAAATTGTCAATCGCTGGATTGGTGTTAGCTAAGTAGAGCTTCTTAAAATTACCAAAAAAGTTTGATATATGATTTATTATTGTTGATTTTCCGGTTCCAGCAGCACCATAAATTAAAGCTACTTTTGAATTCTCAAATATTTTTTTCAATATTTCCTTTTTTTCAGGACAATCAATAGCATAAGCGGATGATTGCAACCATGCATCTACAGAGTTTGAATAGTTTTTAATACCACTTGATGATAATTCTTGAAGTTTTTTTATAATTTGAGATGTATCTTCTTCGTAGCCTTTTATATAAATACAGTCTTTATAGATTTCAAGCTTGCGATCAACGTGTTTGTAATATAGTGATCCATTATATCTTTCAATAAGAGCGTCTATACTATTGAAAATAGATATATCTTTTTTGGGAGTATATAAATATCCATTTATCTCGGTATTATTTTTTATAAATTTAGCAAATAACTCATGCTCTCGATTAACGGGGTCAATACAATTGAATAAATCAGAAACTTTCGGACGGTGATCTACTAAGAAAGTGTTGAAAGGCATTTCATCAAACGGGATACACCCCCACTTGAGATTTAGATTTGACAATTTAGGACACTCTCCGAAATTATACTGTTGTTTGATTATTCTATTATTTAATCTATAAAGTAAATATCTAACTACATTTGCTCCTGAATTATTACTTTTGATTAACTCACGACTTTTATCTAAAATATCAAAAATATACGACTTTCTTGATCCTTTGAGTATTCGCACTTTTAAAGTTTCATAATAATTATCTGGAAAATTAAGAACTTCGGTTAAACTAGTACTGGTTTTTGTTAAAAAGTCCATTAAATTATCATATTCAGAAAGGCCTCTTTGTACTTTGGAATTGTATCCAAATATGAGTGCAAAATTATTAAATTCACAAGGGCGAATAGACACGCTCCAATTATTAATAATCTGAATTGGCATGTTCTTGCCTAAAATCTGTATACTATCATCACTTATAAAAAGATAGGCTGCATAGTTCGGAGAGATGTCAAATTTTGTGAATGCAATAACCCTATCAAACTTACTAGCCCTGTCATTAGCCGTTGTGATGGTAACCTCATAATATATTTCATGATCGACAAAGAATGGCTTTACTTTTTGGATATAATATCTATCTTTGTATAAGTTTTTCTCTTCTGTCTCTCTTGGTTGTTTTATTCTTTCGGCTATTTTCTTATAATACTCCTGCAAGGTTTTATCTGTATTGAGGGGAAAGCTATCAATATTATCAAGAACATCTAAATTATAGACATTCTTTAAAAAAGATTTTGTCCTGACTAAGTATTCATAATACTTTAACATTATCCTCTCAGAGTTTTCCTCATCTGGAGTATAATGAGAAACTGTAATTTGTAAGAGTTTGTGAAATTTTGCTAGAAATCCTAAATTACCCCTAGTTTTTACGAAAATTTCTGCTTTTTTAATATTCTCATAAGTATCTTCTATGTCCAGTCCATTGCTATAAACTTTTAATGAAATGCATTCAACAAAATTTCTAAGTTGACCCAGAATATTCTGCGACAATAAACCTCTTTCAGAAATATCAAACTTATTAATATTTCCACATATTACTTTATCAATATCCAAAATTTTACTATCAATCTTATCCATTTTAATTTTTACATAAAATAAAACTCACCACTCAAATATCGTGACCATATTAATGGGCGCCAATATCGGGCAATGAGCTTTATTTATTTTCTGATGTGTCCGGGTCACCCGATAAAACAAACTAAGTGCGGAGCGGACGGGACTCGAACCCGCGACCTCTGCCGTGACAGGGCAGCATTCTAACCAACTGAACTACCGCTCCAAAATGACCTCACCCCGTCCCTCTCCATGCGCAAGCGCATGGAGAGGGTGCCCGTAGGGCAGGTGAGGTCTAAAAATACTAGCTTATACTAACATTAGAGCACTAAATCGTCAAGGCATTATTTCTTCTTCTGTTCTGCCTTAAAAGCAAAATAAGAATAAACTATTGGCACAACCGCGATGATAACAATTGCGGCGACGAACAAGCTAATCCTAAAAAAATTATTAAGCGGCAAAGCACATAAGGCAATCAAAACACCACCCACCACCATTAACTTCCCCATCAACTCATTGGTTTTTTTCCAAACAACCGGACTTTCCATTGTCCAAGGCGTACGCACGCCCATCCACCAATTTTGTTTAACAGATTTTATAAAATAACCAATACCAATAAATAACAAACCGACCATAATAGGCATAACTGCGCCGATAGAAATGTTATAACCTAAACCAGCTAAGGCAGTAAAAATATACAACGCAAACATGAAAACAACCATTAAATTTTTAATGCCGTGATAAGCTGTGGTGAAATTTTCATAGTGCTCTTTTTTTGGATCAATATATGGTAAAACCAAAAATAATAAATACAAACCCAGTGACAAAATTGGCACAAACCAAGCGCCAAAAAATCTTCCGCTATAACCATCAATTTCACCATTGATATTCCAGTGTGATGGTACGAGCGCTGGTAAATGTTTATAAAAATAAAAACCTAAAGCAAAGGAAGCAATTATTAAAATAATTGGTAACCATTCACTTTTCCAAGTTGGTTTTACAGGATTCATATATCAAATTTTAAATTATAAATTATTTGAAATTAAAAACTATATCTGCTAACCTATAACCATATTATAACACTTTTAACCATTTATGCCTTTATCAATTGGAATTGTAGGTTTACCTAATGTTGGCAAATCAACCTTATTTACAGCGCTAACTAAAAAACAAGCTGAAGCAGCTAATTATCCTTTTTGTACTATTGAACCAAATGTTGGTTTAGTTAAAGTACCTGATAATCGCTTGCAAGCTTTAGCCGAAATATCGCAACCAGAAAAAATAATTCCAACTGTGATTGAATTTGTTGATATTGCCGGACTAGTTAAAGGCGCTTCTCAGGGTGAAGGTTTAGGCAACCAATTTTTGTCACACATTAGAGAGTGTGATGCGATTTGTGAAGTGGTTAGACAATTTGAAGACACCAACATAATTCATGTTAGCAATAAAATTGATCCTGATTCTGATCGTGACACAATTCATGTCGAGTTAGCCTTAGCTGATCTCGCAACAGTTGATAAAAGATTAAAAAAAGCTATCGGCGATACTAAAGCTGGCGCAACCAAAGAAGCTTTAAGAATTAAAGAAATTTTAGAAACTATTAAAGCCGAACTTGAAAAAGGCGGCGCCGTTCGCAATCTAGAATTTCATGAAGATGATAAACCGTTTGTAAAAAGCTTATGCCTAATAACGGCCAAGCCTTTGATGTATGTTTTAAATGTTAATGATAAAGATAATGAAGCACGGCATGGTTGGAGCGACGGATCAGTTACGGCGATTGATGCTAAATTAGAAGCTGAGATTGCTTCCTTGCCTGAAGAAGAGCAAGCCGCTTATATACAAGAACTTGGTCTTAAAGAAAGTGGACTTGATAGGTTGATCCGCGCTGGTTATGAGTTACTTGGTTTAATTACTTTTTTTACCACTGGTAAAGACGAGACACGAGCTTGGACAGTACAAAAAGGCAGCTCAGCCCCGATCGCCGCTGGAGTAATTCATACTGATTTTATAAAAGGTTTTATTCGTGCCGAAGTTATAAACTGGGAAAAATTTGTTGAAGTTGGATCTGAAGTTGAAGCTAGAGCCAAAGGCTTAATGAAAACTGAAGGCAAAGATTATATTATAAAAGACGGCGACGTCTGCAATTTTTTGGTTAATCGTTAATAATTGACAAAATTATTAACTACCATTAGACTATTTCTATTAACATAAATTACCCTGTAAGTAGTGGTGGTAGGATGAGTGCCACTAAAACTTACAACTTCTCAAAGATTCGTGGAGGCAAATGCGGTAATTAGTTTGGTTATTAACACAGCTCTTTGCAAATGCCTTGCGAATCCTTGTTTAAAAAGATTGTTCTCGGTTCATACGGTGAAGCAACACAGGAACTGCTACCCTGAATTAACAACCTTCAGATTAGGCACTTCTTGGCAAAACAAAAAAGTTAGCGTGGACAAATATCACTACCTTAGTAACTTAACCAATACTATTTGTAAAAAATATTTGTTGCGCTAACTTTTAATAAAGTTCTTTAGAATTTTTGTAGTATTCTTGCCATATACTTACTGTGTATTTACAGCAACGGAGTAAACTTTATGAAACGGTGATACCCATCGACCATAGAAGTTAGCTGCTGAATACAAAAAAGACCCGCGAATTTTGTTGCAATTTAACAAAGCTCAAAGGTCTTTTTTATTTTTTTAAAACAATAATTTCTCGATAGATTGATTGGTTCTCGCGACCATAGACAAATGTATCACGTGGTGTTAAACCAGTTTGATCTTTTACAAAGTCTGGCAAATCATTAACCACTGAAAAATCATTTATATCTAATGGTAAAAGATTTAATTTTCCACCTTGTTTAAAAATTGGTAAAGCTAAGACTACTCTAGCGCCAGGTTTTAAAATTTTATAAATAACTTCGAGACAATCATCATACAAAGAACCTAGCTCTTGATTAAGTTTTTTTACATCTAACGCGCCTCTTTGTGGACCAAGATAAACTTCAGCCACAACCGCGCCAACACTGTTTGGTTTATATAAAGTCGCTAAATCCTTAGCATCAGCTTGCTTAAGTTTGGCTGAATTTTTTAAATCATAGCGCTTGGCTACCCAATCAATATTTATTTTTGAATCAGCAACGGCCTTGGCTGAAATATCGCTACCAAAAATATTTTTATAATCCATTAACATCGCTTCAGTTAAAATTGTACCAGAACCACAAAATGGATCTAAAATTAAATCATCTTTTTTAGCACCAGCTAAATTCAACATAATCTGCGCTAACTTTGGTGGCAACATACCAGATTGATCATCACGTGCCGGACGACCATAATCTCTTTGTGATAAATCTTTAAAGGGTTGCACGCCTTGCGTTACGCCAACTAAAGTTTTTTTATTAGCCGTTAAAAAAACCAATTCTCTACCAGAGGCTGATAATAATTTATTTTGTTCAACAACAACGCTAGACAAAGTTGTTTCACGGCTAGTTACCCAACGACAAGACACGCCTTTATCACGCAATTTATTTTTTATAGTCATGCCAACAATCTTCGGCACCGGTCCACTTTGGCCATAGCTTGAAACACCAAACGAAAATTTACCAGTTGCCGGCAAGAATTTAGACAAGACTTCAGTGCCTTTGTCAGTCGCTTCAGCAATACGATTTAAATTGGTTTCTATCACACCAGCCTTGATTGTTCCGCCAACAGTAGTTAAAAACTCAGGAATGTTAATTTCCTGACCTAAATTAAGCACTAAAGCATTAGTGCCGCATAAACGAGGCTCTGAAGCAGTGGGCAAAACCGCCAAAAGCTCAGCCATTGATAATAAAGGGTGGTTGCCTAGAATAAAAAAGTAATCCATAAACCAACAATAACATAACAAAACCAGCTTGGCGAGATGGGGCTTGATTTTTAAAAAAGCCTGTGTTAGTCTTTAAACATACAATTTTATTAATACCTTTTCCATATCCGCTTTCGAGCGAATAATATGATTAAACATGATCATATTACTGGTATTCTTGATCACCCCTCCAAGGTGTTGGTGTCATTATGGCGCCACAAGAATCCTGTGGAGGTTTTTTATTTAAAAATTAATTTATAAACAATCTATGTCTAGAACAAAATCATCTGAGCTACCGCATTATGAATTGCTCTGCCTCTTCTCTAATAAATTTAGTGAAACCGAGGTTGAACCAATTAAGAATAGTGTTAGCAAACTTATTAAAGACCAGGGTGGTGAAATAACCATGGAAGACTATTGGGGTAAGCGTAAATTAGCTTACCGCGTTGATGGTTTTCGTCATGGCTATTATTATTTAGTTGAGTTTGATCTTAGCGGACCTAAGCTTAATGAAATAACCAACCGCTTACGTTTATCAAAAGATATTCTTCGTCACCAAGTTATTAAAAAGCACAAAAAAACTGCCGCTGAATTAGTTGAAGATACTAAAATCGCTGCTAGAATCGCTGCCAGAAAGGATGAAGAAGAAAAAGCCGTAGTTGCTAAAAAAGAAGCTCGCGAAGAAGAAATAAAGGAAGATACGAAAACTAAAGAAGACATAAAAATTAAATCTGAAGATGACACCAGAACTGATCTTAAAAATCTTGATGAAGAACTAGATAAGATCATCGACGCTGCCAACTTATTATAAACAACAATTTTAATTAATTATTCTTAAGCTGCCTTTCCCTTAAGCAGCAAAATAATATGAATCTTAATAAAGCTATGGTCATCGGTAACGTTACCCGAGACCCAGAAGTTCGCCAAACTTCTAATGGTGCGTCAGTTTCTACCTTCAGTGTCGCGACAAACTTTGTTTGGAATGATCCAAGCGGCCAAAAGCAAGAACGCGTTGAATTTCACAATATTGTAGCCTGGAGAAAATTAGCCGAAATTTGTGGTCAATATCTTCACAAAGGCTCAAAAGTTTATGTCGAAGGTCGTTTGCAAACCAGAGATTGGGTAGGCAAAGACGGAGTTAAGCGTTTTTCTACTGAAATCATTGCAGAAAATTTAATCATGCTTGATAAAGCCGGAACTAACGGTGGTCAACGACCAGCTTATCAACCACAAAATGCTGGTGCCGCCACTGATCAATATGCGCAAAAGGCGCCAGACAGTGAACCAGTTATCAACTACGATGAACCAATGGGCGGTTTTGATACTGCGCCTGATGATGAAATCAAAGTTGAAAATATTCCTTTTTAATTAAAGGCATATAATTTGTAAATAATTTTACCCTCTATGACAAGAACAGCTATTAAAGAAAAAAAACAATGCTATTTCAAAAGCAACAACATCAAAGAAATTGATTATAAAGATGTTGATCTTTTGAAAAAGTTTATTAACTCTTACGGACAGATTTTACCAAAACGACGTACTGGTATTTCTGCTAAGTACCAAAGAAAGCTAGCCGAGGCTGTAAAGCGCGCGCGTATTATGGCTCTCTTACATTTTCCAAACCAACGTCGTTAATTTCTTAATATGTTAAGTTTAAACGAAATCAAACTCGGCACCGTTGTTACAATTAACGGTGAGCCTTATATGGTTGTTAAATCAGAGCATAATAAAGTTGCTCGTGGTGGCGCCGTATTAAAAACCAAACTTAAAAATTTAATCAGTGGCAATATCATGGAACGAACTTGGCAAGGTAATGATAAAGCCGAAGAAGCTGATGTTGAGAAACGTAAAGCCAATTATTTATATAAAGATGAGAGCTTTGCTTATTTCATGGACATTGAAAACTATGAGCAATTCAGCTTAGCTTTAGAAGACTTAGGTGGTAAAGAAAAATTCATGAAAGATGGTATTGATGTAAACGTTTTATATTTTGAAGCCAAACCAATGAACATTGAATTACCAATTAAGGTTGAATTAAAAGTTACTAGCGCTCCACCAGGCGTGCGCGGTAATTCAGCTGGCAATGTAACCAAAACCGCTGAATTAGAAACTGGCGCTTTAATCAGCGTCCCAATGTTTGTAGAAACTGGTGATGTGGTTAGAATCAATACTGATAGCGAAGAATACGTGGAAAGAGCCTAGCCCTACGCCAAGGCTTCGGGCTACAAGTAAAACCAGCTAAAAACCAACAAAAACTCTATATTTTATAGGGTTTTTGTTATATATTGACAAAATGGTTAAAATATGATATGATATTATATTGAACTTTGACAATGGTTTTTGATTAATTACTTGTTTTTGCTCCCTTAAAGAGGCGGAAACAAGTAATTAACCCTTAAACCAAAATAAAAAATGAAAAAAACAACAGTGTTCGTCAGCGTAATTATCGTAATACTCATGAGCTTTACAGTAGCTCATGCTCAACGTACTAACTTAATTGAAAACAAACACTGCCATTACTTCAATACTTTCTTTGGTAATCCCAACGTTGGTGAAGAATCATGGGCTAAGTTAACCTGCTTAGGTATGTATAAAACATATAATAAAGAATATGTATTTTTCACTGATAAAAATATGAACTTTATATATGATGCAATCATACAAGTAAAGATTGCAGACAATAAATACCTCACTCTTAAAACAGCCGACTATCTTAACTCGGAAGTACCTTTAGCTGATATTGAAAAATTATATCAAGCGAGTTCCGAGAAAGAAAATAAAATAATATTCAATGTCTTTGACGGCAGAAGAAGAGTATTTCAGCAACCAAGGTCGTTAGATTATTTATTCAAAGAAAACACTGATATCCCAAAAGTAATCGAGATAGATTAGTAATTCAGTATTTCGTAACAAACGATTTATTCGAAAACAAAAAACGGAAGACCATGAAAACATTATTATCTTTAGCGGGGCTACTCTTAGCCTTAAGTGGACACATTCCAATGGGCGCACTGCTTGTCCTGATTTCAATAATGCCTATTTCGAAAAAACAAAGAAATAACAAAAAGTTTAATTAAAAAAATTATAAACCTTAAAACAAAGGAGCTTTAAATGAAAGTAATCACAATGTTAGTCGTAGTAGCGTTTTTATCCGTAAGCAGCTTAGTGTTTGCCCAAACAAATAATGAAAAAAATGTTTCGGGAGCAAAAACAACAGCTAATCTGCCGGTGTATGAACAAAAGTTGATTAATGCTTATAATGATTTAATCGCTAAAATGGTGATTGATTCGGACATAGACCAGGAAAAGAAAACTGAAATACTAACCTGGCAACCAAAAGTTCACACACTTAACGGAGAAAACTTTATCGCCTGTCTCGTCTTCCCGCAGGGAACAATGACAATAGATAAAAACTGTAAAGTACAGTACTCTTTAAGCAAAAGCTTTGACGTCTGGTCAGGGTTCAAGAGTAACTGGAATATACTTTATATTACCGGCTTCACTAACAGTCTCGAGTATCGTTACAAACAAAACGAATCAGACGACAAATAAACTTGAATAAACATTTGGACAGAGGTTCTTGTATTACAAGAGAACCGCTGTCCATTTTTATTTTTAGAACAAAAGAAACTTGCTATAACACTAAAGGGGAAATGGGTTGACAAATATAGTAAAAAATGATATATTACTGCATTACGATCTTTAACAATTAATCTAATTAGTGAATTATCTTTGGTTTTTAAGAGGCTAAAGATAATTCACTAATTTAAAACAACTGGAGTTAAAATGGATGAAAAAAACAATGGTCAAAAAGCTGACCAAGAAGACAACGGATATCCACAAGCAACTGTCCGCGAAGTTAACGGGGGGCTAGTTTTAGATGACCCCGTGGCACTAGCCATGATTAAGGCGATAGGCAAACATAACTGCCGCGTTACTCTTAAGAACAATCTTGATCGCGTAGAACATTTCATAAAACGCGCAGAAGAGTTAAAAAAATCTTCGGCTGAAGTAGTCATCACCATAATAAACGTAGATGACGTTCACGGTGGACCACTCGCAGAATCAATGATGCCAAACACAAACTGGCAAGAGTTCCGTGATCACGGAGAAATACCATTTGCTCGTGGCCTTGCTCTACGTAGCGGGATTCAGGAATACATCGAGATATTCGACAAAGAAGCCGCTGAAAAACTCCGTGGCATGAATGAATTAGCAATCGTAGTAATAGATAATCAGGTTGTAGAAATTTTCTCAGCGAAAAAAGAGACATCAAAATCTTTTACTTTCGATCGCGATGAGTTAAACCATGGATCACTTTTAAATCCGGCGGAAGATTGTTTGCTTAAGTTTCTTGAACTAGCAAAACATGAAGACAGCGAATCATTTCTGGGAATTAACGGTGAAGTTTTCATCGCTGATAAAAATTCAACCAAAGAAGATGCCATTTTTTTACTTAATCTAAAAGTAAGGGGCCTCAGCAAAATAGGCGCCAAGCATAACCAATTCTTTGGTAAAGAATTTAAGATTAAGACGGCCGACCGTCTAAGCAGAAAAACAAAAAAATTATTAGCTAAAAACAAACAAGTGCTAATAAATGTTTTGACGAAAACTGATGAAATTGATTTTGATAATATAGATAAGGTTGCAAAACATACTTGTGCATTCGGTGAAGCATTAACAAATTGCTTTGGTACAGCCAGACATGAAAAAAACTCATTTATGGCTAAAATGGCAAACCATAATTTTTTCCCGGATCTTTACGGGAATCAATTAAAAATTAACATGAGCCATGAAGAAAAATGCTCATTAGTAATAACCTACATCCTAACAAATTTAATGTGCTTTAACTGCGTTTATATAGACGCGGACAGAGTACCCTTCCTATTAAAATAAAGAAAGACAATTCTAAACGAAAAAGCGGGCCATATCAACCCGCTTTTTTCTTGTCCAAAAATTATTTATTATAAGACTAACCATCAATTTCCTTGACCTTAGCCGCAGCCATGATTTGCTTTTTAATTTCTTTCATTAACTTTTGATCAGCGCGCAAAAATTGACGGGCTGTTTCACGACCAGTCCCAAGTTTCACTTCGCCAAAACTATAAGTGTTACCGGATTTATTTACAATACCATATTCAATACCAGTATCAATTAAGTCACCTGACAAAGAAATACCTTCATTATACATAATATCAAACTCGGCTGTTTTAAACGGAGAGCTAACTTTATTTTTAACAATCTTTACTTTAACGCGGTTACCAATTGATTTTTCACCCTGCTTGATTTGAGCGGCGCGACGAATTTCAACACGAACCGAAGAATAGAATTTCAAAGCCATACCACCAGTCGTGGTTTCTGGATTACCAAAGAATACCCCGATCTTCATTCTAATTTGATTAATGAAAATAACCACAGTTTTAGTCTTGGAAACAATACTAGTTAATTTACGCAAAGCTTGTGACATTAAACGAGCTTGCAGACCCATATGAGAATCGCCCATATCGCCTTCAATTTCTTTCTTAGGAACAAGAGCAGCCACTGAGTCAACCACCACAACATCAATTGCATTAGAACGTACGAGAGTTTCTAAAATTTCTAAAGCTTGTTCACCAGTGTCAGGTTGAGAAATCAATAAATCTTTAACATTAACTCCGATTTTTCTAGCATACTCTGGATCAAGCGCATGTTCCGCATCAATAAAAGCAGCGATACCGCCCTGGCGTTGAACTTCAGCAATCACGTGTTGTGCTAAAGTTGTTTTACCAGACGCTTCAGGACCAAAAATTTCAATCACGCGACCACGAGGCATTCCGCCAATACCAAGTGCTAAATCCAAAGACACACAACCCGTAGGTACGGCGTCAATATCGGTTGCCTGAACGTCGCCGAACTTCATAATCGAACCCTCACCAAACATTGATTTAATTTGTTCAACAGCGGCGTCAGCAGCCTGATGCTTAGCATCACCCACGGCAGCGGCTGGAATTTTTGAAATCTTCTTTTCTTTTTCTGGCATAAAAATAAATTAATTAGCTGAATTAAGGGAGGGTGGATTATCCTCAAAAAGAATACGTCGAGTAACGGTCGCTGATCGACTATGCTTTTTCTTGGCACTTACTATTATAGTATTAAGCCCGCGCTCCAAATAAATACTTTTTTTAAAACTTCCATCACTACTAACTTGAACTACTTGACTATTAATTTGTACTTCACTTTCAGATTCAGTTTGACCAACAATCTCTAGTTCTTTTTGCGTCGTCGGAAAATCATTTGCCGGATAAATAATATTTAAATACGGCGCCTGAAAAATTTTATTAACTAAAAAAATAATATAAATTAAACAAACTAAAGCGATCAAAGCAATTAATGAGTTTCTGATTAAAGTTGGGATAGCAACTAAGTATTTTTTAGCTACGATCTGCCTTTCGAATAAGGGGTTTGTCTTATTATTACTTATTTCAGTTTCACTGGCAAACTGCTTAACTAACTCTCTGTAATCTAAGCCTAAAAAACGAGCATACTCTCTTAAAAAATTATTAGCGTAAACCCCGGTTGGTAGTTTTGTTCTATCGTTATCTTCTAAAGCTTTAAGATAGTCTACTTTAATAACCAGCTTTTTAGCAATTGTCTCAATTTTCAAATTTTTTTGCTCTCGAGTAGCGCGTAATTGATGACCAATACTTTCAGAATCAAACATTAAAGATTTTTTTTGGAAAAACATGCGATTTATTGTAAGCAACAATATCGTGGTAAGTTACCAGCTGCTGGAGCCCTTGGATTAGCCGGAGTATTAGAGCAAGGATTATCAGCCGTTACTCTACGTTTACACCATGGCCCCGCTTCCATACATTTAGCAGTCGGATTAGAGTTGGAACAGGCAACAACCTTGTAACAGCAGTGTTCAACTCCGCCGCAATCACTTTTATCAGTAGCTTCAGCCGGAGTACCACTCGGACCACCTTTAAAACAAGTGTCTGTTGTACAACGACCAGGACCAGGTAAAGCCCGACATTTATCACCTGCCTTTGGTGTTATGGTTTTTTCCATTTTAGTATCTGCTGGAGCAGTATCATTAAAGGTGCCTTGTAATAAATTATTAGTAGTAAACCTAATAATTGTATAGCTAGAAAAGACAATTAATAAACCAACTATCGAACCAATAATAATATCTTTACCTTTCTGTACTTTGTCACTAGAGCCACCAGACAAAACCCACATAAAACCACCGTAGATGAACATTACCAAAGTAAGCGCGCCGACAATACCTAAAATAAACTCCGCTACACTAATACCAAGCCTTACAAAAGTGTTAAGTGTGCAGCCATTAGGCCCAGAACAATCAGCTTCGGTAATAAGGCTGTTCTCTAAAATTGCAGCTGAAACTATAACTGGCGCAAATAAGACAAGTAAAAGGCTAAGTGAAATTAATATTTTTTTGAATTTCATATTATTGTCCAATTGTTTGTTGTACTCGACTCGCGGCGACGTTCACAGACTGCTCTAGATTCTCTGGGTTAGCAACGATAGAATCAACCATTTCATTCATAGCTTTTTCTGCAGCTGGAAAATCTTTACCATGATACCAACTCCTAGCGACTAATAACTGACTAGCAAAAACCTTAAGCTCATCATTATTAAGCTGGTCGTTAATTAAGGAGCGTAAAGCGGTTGGATGTTTAGTCTTATCTAAATACTTTTTAACTTGTTCTGGTTTAGTGGTCATAAACTGTATAAAATCCCAGGCTTCATTTTTATATTTACTTTTACTCGAAACAGCTTCTACCCAATAATTAGCCACGTTGGCTTCATTAGGGTTGCCCTCAATTTGCGGAAATTTAGCAATCGCAAAGTTAAGCTTAGGAGCTTGAGCTTGAATAATTGGCAGGTGATAAGAATAACCAAAGAAAATTGCTAATTTACCATCAATAAAGCGCTTTAAAGAATTATCAAGTTGATTATTCCAAGAATAAACTTCTTTAGATGGATTAGCAAAATCAGCGTAAAAACGAGCAGCTTCCATGCCAGGATTATAACCTCGTTCTTGAAAAATTGGTGGTATGCTATTAAAGGTTACTGATTTACCATCCATCATGACAGCGCCGTTCTGCATCATTAAAGCCGCTATAATATCAGATGAGCGTTCAATGTTAGATGAACCACCAAGCGCTACACCGGATTGAATTAAATCACCTTTCAAATCTTGCTTGGTAAGTTTTTTAACTGCTTGCTGAAAATCTTTATTCCAAAAAGCTGGCAACTCAGCAATGCCGGCGTTATTCAATAAATCCTTATTATAGTACATGGCCAAAGTATCAATCGATAAAGGTAAAGCAAAAACTTTAGGTTGGTTATTATCCATTAAAACAACATCATTATAAACCGTGTCTACAAAAGTATTTTTAACATCAGTTACGGTAACACTTTTGGTAGTACGTAATTCCGGAACAACTTCTTTTTTTAGAGTACCTTTAGTCACTGGGTAAACCATGGAAATAGAATCTGGCAAAGGCGTCATTTTGGTTTGATATTTTTTTACCCAAGTATTTTGAATTGAAAAAATATCTGGTCCGCGATCTTCAGCTAAAGCATCTAATAAAGCCTGCTCATATTCATCAAAGCTAAGCTTGCGATAATTAATATTTATAAACGGATGAAGCTGTTGATAGGCTTGAATCAAAGGATCAAAATCATCTGGTCCATCCCAGACGCGCCAATAGTTAAGCGTGATTGGTTGCATTTTCTGCTGTACGTCTTGTGACACAGTTTTACAACCAAAACCAGTAGTGGCAACTACTGCTATTAAAACAACTAAAACAATTATTTTGCGATACATATATTAAATTAAAGTCTTCTTTATTATAGCAAAATATAACACGCTAAACAACGACTTTTTTTATCAATCCATGACACTTAAACTTTAGGGCGATATTGTAAGGCTTCGGCTAAATGTTCAACCTTTAGTTCATCACTATTAGCTAAATCAGCGATAGTTCTACCTAGTTTCAAAATTCTAAAATAAGCTCGAGCCGAAAGATCATACTGTAAAACAGCTGCCTTCATTAAAGAGCGTAATTCATCTGATAATTTACAATAATGCCTAGTAATCGAAGAGCTCATTTCTCCATTAGCCACATATTTTAAACCATGAAAACGTTCTAATTGTTTTTGGCGAGCCGCTTCAACTCGTAACCTAATATCACTAGACAGTTCACCATTACCAATAGCATCAAGTTTTTCAAACTCTAAACGTGGCACTTCAATATGAATATCAATTCGATCTAAAATTGGTCCAGAAATACGTTTGCGATAAGCCATGATTTGCCCAGGCGAACAAATACAAATTTTTTCATTATCACCAAAGTAACCACACTGACAAGGATTCATGGCCGCGACTAACATAAATTTAGCTGGAAAAATAAGTTGACCAGCGGCACGACTAATCGCCACTACACCATCTTCTAAAGGCTGACGTAAATTTTCTAAAACTGGTCGAGGAAATTCTGTAAATTCATCAAGGAATAAAACGCCGCGATGAGCCAAGGATATTTCACCAGGTCTAGGCCAAGCTCCACCACCCACCAGGGCGGCGCCGGACGCGGTATGATGAGGTGATCTAAAAGGGCGACTATCAACTAAACCACTATCAGGCGGCAAACGACCAGCTACACTATAAATTTTAGTAATTTCCAAAGCCTCACTTAAAGCTAAGTCTGGTAAAATTGATGGTAAGCTTCTCGCTAGCAATGTTTTACCGCTCCCCGGCGGACCAGTCATCAAAACATTATGAGCTCCGGCCGCAGCAATTTCTAAAGCTCGTTTAACATGTTCTTGACCACGTACTTCTGAAAAATCAAAAACCTGATTATCATGTTTTATTTTTTTATCGCTACCAACAAAAGATGATATTTTATTTTTACCAATAATATAATTAATAACTTCGCTCAAATTATTAACTGGCTTAACATCAATTTCTGGTACTAGTTTTGCTTCAGCTGCATTAGCTAAGGGTACAAAAATTGTAGTAAAGCCTTTGGCTTGTGCACAAATAGCAGCTGATAAAACACCGCTGACTGGTCGCACTTCGCCTGATAAAGCCAGCTCGCCAATAAAAATAAATTTATCAAAAGACAAAGTAGGCACTATTTTACCAGCCGCAATTAATACACTAATCGCAATTGGCAAATCATAACTTGGACCTTGTTTTCTTAAATCAGCTGGCGCTAAATTAACCGTGGTTTTAACACGCGGAAATTCTAGACCAGTATTTTTAACCGCACTACGAACTCTTTCGCGTGATTCACTAACTGCGGCGTCGGGCAAGCCGACTACTGCAAAAGACCCCATCTCACCACCGCCCATTTCAGCTTCAACTTCAACAATCTCTGCTTCCAAACCAACGACTGCTGTAGAAAATATTTTTGAAGACATAGACCTCACCCCCAACCCCTCTCCATTTTCAATGGAGAGGGGAAACTAGGGAAATTAGTTAATTAGCTTTCCTCTCCAACTTCGTTGGCGAGGATTTAGTTTTTAAAGCAAAATCGATAGCGCGAAGGACTGCTGGTAACGCTAATTCAATTGCCTTACTTTCAATGCGCATTATTATTACTCCATGTTCTTTTATTACAAGATCTCTTTCTTTATCGTAGTTACGATTTTCTTCGCGCCTATGAACCTCACCATCAACTTCAATTCCAAGCTTTATGCTAGAACAATAAAAATCTAAAACAAAACCAGCAATAACATGTTGCCGTCTAAATTTAAGATTATTAAATTGCCTATTTCTTAACGCATTCCACAAAATTTTCTCGCTAGGGGTTGAAAAATTTCTAAGCTCTCTAGCAGTAATTAACGTATCTTTATATTTCATAAAAGATATTTAATAATTAGTTCCCCCTCTCCAACAAGGTTGGAGAGGGGTTAGGGGTGAGGTCTTTAAAAAGAACAATAAAAAAACACCCCTTAATCCCGCCGAAGCGGGAAGGAGGGGTGTTTAATAATTTTATTATAGCAACTACATACCCATCATACCAGTGCCCATGCCACCGCCATGACTATGGCCATGATCATCCTCTTTAGCACTTGGTTTATCAGCAATCACGGTTTCAGTAGTTAAAAACATGATCGCAGCCGAGGCAGCATTTTCTAATGCTGAGCGCACAACTTTAGTTGGGTCAATAATACCGGCGTTTGTCATATCTTCAAAAACATCAGTCGCGGCGTTATAACCGTAAGCCGATTTAGCACCCTTGTTTTCCTTCATAATACTATAAAGGATCAAGGAACCATCCTTACCAGCGTTAGCTGCAATCTGCCTAATTGGCTCTAGAATAGCGGCATCTACGATCCTGGCTCCAACTGACTGATTATCATTAGCTATCTCCTTAAAGGCTTGTGCGGCCATGGCCAAAGCTAAACCTCCACCAGGCACAACACCCTCTAAAGTCGCGGCGCGAGTCGCGTTAAGCGCATCTTCAATTCTATCTTTCTTTTCTTTCATTTCTGTTTCAGTGGCAGCCCCAACTTTAATCACGGCCACACCACCGGCTAACTTAGCCAAGCGTTCTTGTAATTTAGTTTTATCAAAATCAGACTCAATCAATTCAATTTCTTTTCTAATTTGTTCAACACGCAATTTAATAGTTTCCTTATCACCAGCGCCATCAACAATTGTTGTATTATCTTTGGAAGCAACAACTTTTCTAGCTTGACCAAGATCATGCAACTCAGCTGTTTCTAATTTCAAACCTAAATCTTCAGAAATAACTCGGCCACCAGTTAAGGTAGCAATGTCTTCCAACATGGCTTTACGACGATCACCAAAGCCAGGCGCTTTAATACCTAAAACATTAAAGGTGCCGCGTAATTTATTAACCACAAAAGTAGTTAAAGCTTCGCCTTCAATTTCATCAGCAATAATCACAATATCCTTTTTACCAGACTGAACAACTTTTTCTAAGAGCGGTAAAATTTCTTGAATCGAAGCAATTTTTTTATCAGTCAATAAAATATAAGGATCGGTCATCTCGGCTTTCATGGCCTCAGGATTAGTAATCATATAAGGCGAAACATAACCACGATCAATTTGCATACCTTCAACAATTTCTTTCTCAACACCAAAGGATTGACCTTCTTCAATTGTAATCACGCCTTCTTTACCAACTGATTCCATAGCTTCAGCAATAATCATACCAATCTCTTTATCATTAGCTGAGACAGAAGCGACTTGAGCGATTTCTTCTTTAGTAGAAATCTGCTTACTAATATTTTTTAAATGCTCAACTACTTCAATAACTTTTTCTTCAATGCCTTTACGAATTTCCAAAGGACTAATACCAGAGGAAACTAATTTTAAACCTTCGCTAATCATAGCTTGAGCTAAAACTGTAGCAGTCGTAGTTCCATCACCAGCCGCATCATTAGTTTTAGAAGCGACTTCTTTAATAATTTCCGCGCCAATATTTTCGAAACGATCTTCTAATTCAATTTCTTTAGCCACGGTCACACCATCTTTAGTAATCGTTGGTCCGCCATAAGCTTTTTCTAAAACTACATTACGGCCTTTTGGACCGAGCGTAACCTTAACAGCGTTAGCTAACTGATCAACGCCGCGCTTTAAAGCTGCGCGCGCTTCTTCTCCAAAAATAATTTGTTTAGACATATATTTATTCAATAATTAACATAACATCCGCTTCACGGATAACTAAATAATCTTCACCCTCAACTTTAATTTCATCAGGTGAATATTTTCTAAACATAACCTTGTCGCCAACCTTAACTGACATAGGAGCTACATTGCCATTTTCTAAACGCTTACCAGCACCAGCTGCAACAACCTCTCCTTTTTCTGGCTTTTCTTTATCAATTGTATCAGGCAAAACAATACCTGATTTAGTTTTCATCTCTTCACTTAAAGGCTTGATGATTAAATAATCAGCCAAAGGTTTTAGATTCATATATTTAAATTTTATTAATTATCAACTCTAACTTTCATTAGAATTAGCAATCAAGCATTAAGACTGCTAACAAGCATATCTTAACCGCCTATGGAGCGCGTGTCAAGATTAAACCTTGACTTTTAGACATAAAAAGAGCATTATATGAAACAACTGGTTCTTTTTTAAACTTTAAATTAAACAATCGAGGTAAAAAATGGCAAAAAACGGTAAGCGTTTTAAAAGAGCTCCTCGCTATTCAAGCAAGGAGAAAACAATAAACTTCGTCTGTCCTAAAAAGGGCGACGTATACAAGGCTTATGCTGGTAAAAACAAAAAGGCTCCAGCGTTTGCAGGAGTAGTGACCAAAGTAGAAGGAACAGACACGCAGGTAAAGGTATTTATTGAAGTAGTATCATCGGACACGATCAAGGCCGGCAAAACAATCGAGCTGTCATATCTCTTACACAAAGACGCATGGCAAAAAATAATTCAAAGAGACGTTACCATGCCAGAGTCACACAAGAAAAAAAAGAAGTGCTGTAGCAATGAACTCTATAAACTCATAGCTGCCTAACAACAAAAATAGATTTTATAAAATTATTAAATAAAAAAGCGATTCTGATTAACTCAGGATCGCTTCTTTGTTTTTATGATAAAATAGCCGCCAATAATAATCATGACTAAACTTGCTACTTGTGGCCAACGTAAATTTAAAAATGTTGGCGTCGTATCTATTTTTATAAATTCCAAAATAAAACGAATTAAACCATAGGTAATTAAATACCAAGCTAAAATAATTTTAGAATTTATTTTTTTATACTTAGCTAAAATAAATAATATTATAGCTACTACTAAAAGTGATAAAGATTCATATAAAAAAGTTGGCTGAAAATAATCATAACTTTCATAACCTATTGGTCGCTTTAAAAAATCAATCGGGATACCCCAAGGTAAACCAGTTGGTCGACCAAATAATTCTTGATTAAACCAATTCCCCCAACGGCCAATAGCTTGTCCTAAAGCTAAACCAGGAACTAAAGCGCCAATTATTTTCCAAACATCAAGCCTTTTTAACTTAGAAAAAATTATTAAAATAATCACGCCGCCAATTATGCCACCATGAATTGCTAGACCACCTTGCCAAATTTTGAAAATATCAATCGGATGATTTAAATAATAAGGTAATTCTAAAACAACATCATACAACCTAGCACCAATTATGCCGCCAATAATTAACCAAGTGGAAACATCTAAAATATTGTCGCTACTTAAATCATTTTTTCTGCCCAAATACAAAAAAACTAATACAGCAAAAATAATCGCTATAGCTAATGTTATGCCATACCAATAAATATTTAAATTACCAACTGACCAAGCAATTGGGTTAGGGGGCAAAAAATGTAACCAATAAAATATAGTCATAACTACATTATCCGACGATTAAAAAAATGCGTCAAATATAAAAAAATAACAGGCTTCCTTAATTAATAAGAAATCCTGTTAAAATTTTGAATAAAGAACCACTCAAGGAATGAACTTTTTAGATATCTCCGGGTCATCTGTAAATATCAGAGTCATATAGTCATTGTCATACTTATTGACACAACCAATAACTACTGCATCACTAGACCTGTTGCCTAAAAAAGTTTTTGCCTCGTCGATCGTAAGCGCGTGGTCAATCTCGATGACAGCAATGTAAGGATGATCGACTTTCCTTTCATTTGTCCCTGGTATTTTAGCATCCTTCAGTACCCTGATTGATGTATTTTGCCAGAATTCACTTCCATAATTTCTTGGGGCACATTTTATTACTTTTACTTCCAAACAGCCCGATAATGAAATCATGAAGAATGATATCAATAACAATGAAATTGTTGTTTTCAATTTTGTCCTTTTCTATTTATTTTTAAATATTAATTTTAATTTTTAGGTATAAAATATTATATCACGATTAGTATTAAAAGTCAATAGATAGCACAAAAACCACCAAAAATAGGCGGTTTCTATGATTTTTAGTGAAAACCTAATAGTTTATTTTATCTATTCCAAATTGAGTCGCTTTATGATTTCCGGCCTGTAATTCTCCAAACGCTCCACCAAGACAAAAATCTATACTAAAAGATTGGCTACCATCTTTATTATCTATTCTATTATAAACATAATTATTATTTTTCGGGCAAGAACCATCGTTATTAGGGATCGGGTTACTTGGCATAACAACCATATAAGTCGTGCCATTATAGCTAATAGGTTTACCTGGCTTAACATCTTTGGTAGCGGGATAATGATCACCAGAATCATTAAAATACATCTCTAAGGCCGCCATTATTTGTCTGACATCAGCGAAGCGTTTGCTATCACGAGATGCAACACTGCTAGTAGCGAGTGTCGTAGGTAATAACGACGTTTGGTGGGTGGACACCGCTCTGCCTGAGCCATTTAAACTAAGACCGTTTGGGGTTGCTTGATGCTTCCCGGCCGTTAAATCACCAACTGCTTCACCAAGACAATAATCAAGAGTATATGAGTTATCATTATCTAAGCTCTTATAAGAATAATTAGTATCTGCTGGGCAAGAACCGTCATTATTAGGCATCGGGTTGTTGGGTACAATGGCCATAAAAGTCACGCCCTTATAACTAAGCGGCTTACCTGGTTTAACATCTTCAGTCGCCGGATATTTACCAGCATCATTATAATAAAGTTCTACGGCCGACATTATTTGTCTTACATCAGCGATGCGCCTAGCATCACGATCTTTAATGTTATCATTGGTTGCTACGGAATTTAACGCTTCATTAAGACTTGGCATGTCAGGTAGCAGCTTACCTGAGCCAAGTGGATTATAACCATTTTTTATTTCATCATAATCACTAAAGCCATCACCATCAGTATCGGCCTTAGTTGGGTTAGTACCATAAATTGTTTCTACCTGATCTGGTAAACCATCTTTATCAGTATCAATCGCCAAAACTTCACTTGAACCAGAAGACAGTGCTTGATATTTAGCAAACATTTCACTAACAACCTGTTCTATGGGCTTAGCTTCTGGTACTTCGATTTTAACTGGTTGATTAAAATTCTTAAAATTCAAAGTTAAACTAATCTTACCGGAAGTTTTAACCTTGTCAGTTCTCTTTATATTAGAACTAACATAAATTTTATAAGGCAAAAAATCTTTTTTACCAACCCAAATTTCAATATTAGGCGAACTCTCGGCTTTATTGACCTCATTAAATGATTCATCAAAAACTTTATTAAAATCAGCTAGCTCTTGAGCAGTCTTTTTCTTTTTAGAAATTATTTCATCTAGCTCAAGTGATAATTTTCTTAACTCTTCCTTATCAATGTCTAATTTATAATGGTAAGCATCAACTCCTTCAATCTTTTCACTCTTCATCTTTTCTATTACCTTAAATACTTTATATTTTTGAAAAGCTAATTTAATATTTGTTAGTTGGCTCTGAGATAAACCAAAATTATCAGTTGTTTGATTATCAATATTTACACCGAATTGCTTTAAGGCCTCAGGATCAATTTTTAACCATTGATTATTTATAGGACTTAAATCAAAAAAACCTAAATCAGGTAACTGACTAAGTTTCAAATAAATAATTTTACCAATAGTTCTAAAATCCAAGCCAAAGGCTATTTCTTTTTGAAGAAAAGCATTAGTTTTTATGGCAAAAGAAAAATAACTTTTAGGATCATTTAACTGCTCAGCATTAATTGAGCTAGAAAAACTAATTAATAAATTATCAACGCTCTTATTAGTTTTAGCTTGATTATTGTCCAAAAGCTGTTCAGTTGAACCAAACATAGTTCCGCTCTCAGCCTCAGCTTTTAACTCTCCAGTATATTCCAAAGATTTAATTTCAGATATTTTAACAGTCATTTTCTGTAAAACAACCTCGGGCGATGGGAAATACTTAAAATAAGCAAAAACACCGCCGCCAACTATTAATAAAGCGCCAACAACGATAGTGGCAATTATTAACACTTTTTTATTCATTTTTATTAACTGTTTAGGACCGACAGGTTTAATGGCTTGGTTGTCGGCTATAGCTGGATGACTAGAAAAAGCCGGCTTAACAGGGGAAGGAATAGAACGAAGAGCTTCTTCAATTTCGGTTACTGGCCAACCCTTGGCTAAAAGAATGCTCTTAATTTGTTCTTGGCCTGTATTCTTCTCAACCTGCTGTTTAACATAATCAAATAATTGCTGATTAACCATATTTTTTATTATAGATAATAAAACCTATTTTTATTATAACTTACTAACAAAAAACCAACCAGCCCTATTTTATGCCATTAACAAAAGCCGACTCCATAAAGAGTCGGCTTAATAATTATTTATTAACAGGATCATCAACAAACTCTTGGCGATCTCTTTGTAAGGCTCGCGCATACCATAAAAACTCATCCGTCATGCCGACCATACTTTTATCCCAGGTTGTCTTATCTTTTAAATCATTATTTTCATCAAACAAAGAGGCGACTGGCCCAAAATAAACACTTGTCCTAACCGGCACCATATGAAATTCAATAGCCAATAATTTTAACTGCTCAATGGCTCTGGAACCACCAATTGTTCCGCTAGAAACGCCAACCAAACCTAAGGGCTTATGACTTAGCTCATGATAAATATTATCTAAAAATATTTTTAGCTCACCAGGATAACCGTGATTATATTCTGGCGTAACAATTATTAAACCATCCGCTTTAGTAGCCTTACTTTTCCAAAGATCAATATTTTGATTATGACCATAAGTAGAGCCCTGAACAAAATCCCTAACATCAATCAATTCTATCTCTACATCTAACTTCTTAAAAAAAGATAAAACATAATTAGCTACTAGTTCTGACTTTCTGCCTTGGCGAGCTGTTCCTAAAACAATCGGTATGTATAATGACATAAAACTATTTACAACCCAAAGCTGCTTTACACTGAGCACGACTTTCAGCTGGGGCGCTATCGCAAACCGCGCATTGAGTATTTTTTAAATCTTTGTTGTCAGTTGGTGAATTTGTTTCATTATTAGCTGGTGACTTTGGAGTCATGCTTGGCAATAAAGAACTTAAATCCTTAAACTCTACACCGACTGGTAATTCAAAATAAGACGAATCTTTTGACCAGTTACTACACTTATAATCCATTTTTTTATCTAGATTAACCGCTTCTTGATTTTGAGCCTGGTTTGCCTCAGAATTATTTTTAACATCACTTTCACTAGCAGCTATCTTAAAACCAGTTTTTTCTCCTTCCACCCAAGTATAAGAAACTTTGTCAATAACAATCATGTGGCTTTTCATAGTTTTGTTGGCCTCGGCATTAATGAGAACGTCGCCGCGGACTTTTTGATCAGCCATATAAAAAGTACTAGCTGACTTATCATCCTTAAATTCACACTTTAATGCTTTGCCACCCAATAAAAGATCTTTTAGTGACTGGTTAGGTGCCATGTTGGTATCATCGGCTAAACGGGTATTACTTGCTAGCTGATTAGGTGCTTCTTTCTTACCCATAGTAAAGTAAGCCACCAAGCCAAGCACAATAATAACACCGACTATAATTAATATTTTCTTATTCATATAAAAATTATTTAATAATAAAATTTTAAAACCTAACAAATGGATCAATGGACATAAAAAGATATACGACTAAAGCGAACCCGACAATAACACCGACAATAATGAATATTCTTTTAATTAATATTTCTTTATCCATAATAGAATTAGGTTAAGTACTATATATTATAGCTCAAAAGAAACAACAATGAAATTAAAAACAGAGAAAACCACAAGGCAAATCTCCGTCTAAATACCATTTATTGTTAAATTTTACTATTTTTATGGTTTGGCCAGAGGCTGTTTGACACAAACCAAAATCAGATGTTTTATCTACTAATTTTACACAGCCCCTAAAACTATAATAATTCTCAAAGGTGCTATGGGCTTTATCTAAAAACCAAACTTGATAACTAGCAAAAGCTATAAATAAAATAACTAAAAAAATTACCAGAGCTATCAAATTTCTTTTATTATTTTTCATATATCTCAAACCTCCTTATTTGCGGAGAGGCAGGGATTCGAACCCTGGAAGCCCGTTAAGACTTACTGCTTTTCGAGAGCAGCGCTTTCAACCGCTCAGCCACCTCTCCTGATTATAGTTCCATTTTGAACATATTATCGCCTAGCCCTCTTATCTGTTTTAAAATTAATTTTTTTATTTTTTATTTTATTAGCAAAAACTTTTTTACTTTTTGTATTTTGATCACCAAAAAATTTCTTTTTTGGTTTGTCTTTTATATTTTTACGCGGCGCCTCATAACGCTTATTCTGTTTAACTTTTATTTCCTGACTAACCTCCCTTAATTTATTAACCTCTTCTTTACTTATGTACTTCCAGGCTCCCCGACGTATACCACCAATAGTTAAGGGGCCAATCCTAACACGCGATAAACGTGTAACATGACAATTTAATCTTCTAAACATTCTTCTAATCTGACGTTTTTTACCTTCGCCTAAAGCAACCTCAAAAGTTCTACCTCGTAAATGTTTTATATAATCTGCTCTAACCACGCCATCACCCAGCCCAATATCAACTCCTTTTTTAAATTTTTCAATCAACTGTGTAATTTTCTTTTTTTCTTCTGATCTGTCGCTACCAAGATCATGCCCCAAAGTAACAACATAAACTTTTTTAACACCAAACTTTGGGTGAGTTAAATGATAAGCTAAGTCACCATCATCAGTTAAAATAACTAAACCTTCACTTTCTTTATCAAGTCGGCCAACAATACCTAAAACCTTTTTAGTTGTTAGTAGACTAAAAATATTTCTTTCACCCGAGAAGGTTGCAGTCGTACAAACAAAGCCAGCTGGTTTATAAAGCTTGATGTAAAGAAAATTATTGGTAAATGATAGTTTCTTATGGTCAACCATAATTTCGTCAGTTTCTTCAGCGCGCTCACCTAACCTACCGGTTCTGCCATTAACAATGACGCGTCCAGATAAAATCATTTTTTCTGCTTCATGTCTTGAGCAAAGTCCGGACGAAGCAATCAACTTTTGTAAAACTTGTTTCATAATATAATTTATCAACTACTCTTAGCTTGAAGAAGGCGATAGCTCACGCCCATCAAAGCTAACCACAACCAGAACATAATTGCTAGGTCATTCTTAAAATAAGGCACGTCAACTATACCATGGATAATAATTGTTAACATTGCTAAAAGCAACCCAAAAACTACCCAAGCAAACAAATCTTGGTCTTTTAGTGCTAAAGAATAAGCTTTAGTACCAATTTGAAAATAACGAACAACTAACCAAATAAACATTAGCGCCCCTAAAATACCTAATTCACTCCAAAAATTCAGAATAATATTATGAGGATACAAATAAGTTTCTAAAGGTTGCCAGTGACTAGCGCGATACACTGGATCAGAATTTACTTTTTTAACAAAATCAGCTTGTGATAATTTTTCTTTATTAAAGAAAAAGCCAACCTGATGAAATGGCGCCACGGCAGCTTGATAATTAGTTAATCCGGCGCCGGTCACGATTCTCCCTTGATACAACATATTGATTGTTTCGCGCCACTGAATCTTTCTTACTTGACCAGAAAAATTATTAAGTGCCACACGATCTAAGACATAATTTTTAACCAGTGGAGAAAAAACCATACCTAAAATACCAACAACTGCTACAACTAAAACGATTTGTCTAGTTTTTTTAGTAGCCAACAACAGACCAAGCAAAGCAACAGCGCTAACAGCAAAAACAGCACCTTCTGATTTAGCAAAAAGAATAGCGGCTAACGAAGAAAAAATAGCTACCACAATAAAGCTGAATACTTTTTTATTTTTTTTATAAAAACCTGGCAAGGTCCCGGCTAAGAAAAAAATTATTGGTGCTAAGTATAAACCAACTGCATTAGGGTAAGAAAAAAGTGAGGTGGCTCGTCTAGTTTCAGCTTGTGACCAAAAATCATTAGGAATAAATAAACCAGTTAAATACTGAAAAGCAGTAATTAAAGAAATTACTAGAGCAGAAATACTTAAGGCATAAGCTATTTTAATAACTTTTTCTTTGCTGGAAAAAACATTAACAAAAATAATAAATAACAAAGCTGGCTCAAAAAAATAAGCTCGCCAAATTCCTAATGACTTAAAAGATAAACCAGCTGTTATAACCGCCACAAAAGAAATAATTAGCCAAACTATTAACTCCCAATCAAAAGGATAACGTTCTGAAATCTTTTTAGATGAAAAATTATGTTTTAAACGCGCAATAATAGCTTGATAATTTTTATAAAGCCAAACAACAAATAAAATTAAAATTAAAATTTCTAACAAAGTTGACGGGATGCTTAAAAAAGAAATACGAACAATATACAAAGGTAAAGCCCCAATTAAAATCAAGGTTGCTAAATCAAAATTTTTATAAGCAACATAAACAAAAACTAAAGCAACAATGGCAATAATTAAAAAAGACATAAAAATTTAATTTAAGAAGGCTAAGTAACTAATAAGTACATGCCGAGCATAACTAAAATAATACCTAAAACTTTTTGTAGCATAACGCCACGACCAAGCTCTTCATTTAACATGTTAGGATATTTTTTAGCTAGCACCAAAACTAAAACTAATAAGAAAACATACTGCGTGCCTTGCAAGGCATTAATCAAGGACACATTAGACCCCAGGCTAACAGCCCAGTTAAGCATAATAAAAGCCCCGGCTGCAGCTAAACGAACCGCAAAAAAGAAGGCTAGATGTTTAGGTTTTTGGTTTTCATGAGTTTTGGATTCTTTAATAAGGAGTCGCCATTGAGGCACTAAAAGCATTGCTAAAACCCCTAAAAAGCTACCTAAACGAGACCAAGCAAAAGCCGTAATAAAAGATTGTCCGGTATGAGAATAAATATATTTAATAAAAACATAGTAAGCTGCAAAACAAAAAGCTGATACTAATGAATTTAAAATTAAACGCCTGGTTGGTCTAGTTTCGGCCGCCACCTTACCAATAGTATTGCCCCAAATATTTTTAAACCTTACAAAAACCTCACCAATAATATGCATTCTAGTCTTCTTAACAGAGATAAGTAGGCCACCAGCAATTAAAACTATAAAAGCGGCCAAAGACTGTGGCTCTAATTTTGCTCCTAAAAATATAAAAGAAAGTATAAAAGAAAAAACCGGAGTTAAGGCACCCACAATAGGGACAACTCTAGTTGCTTCACTTTGATGCAAGGCCTTATACCAGAAAATTAAAGTAAACAAAAAAAGAAAACCCGCCGATAAATCTAATAAAAGAAAAACAAACGAGGGAATGACTGGATCAAAAAATAGTAAAACAAAATTACCAATACTCCAGATACCAACATAGAAAGCATAAACAATGGAAGAGTGAATCTTCTTTGATAAGAGAAATTTATCTGCTACGTAAACACCGGCGTTTAGAAAATAGGAACTGATTGCAACGAAAAGCCACATAAACAAAATTTTAAATAATTAATTCATTAGACCCAGCTATTTTAGCATAAGTTTCAACTGAAGCTCGGGCGCGACGTTCAAAAGTCTGATGATCAACTGAAAATAAACCAAATTTTTTACCAAAACCGTGAGACCATTCAAAATTATCAAGTAATGACCAATGTAGATAACCGCGTACATCAACGCCTTGATTAATAGCACGATGAACTTGTTGCAACATTGATTCAATAAACCAAGCACGCTGTTTATCGTGTTCATCAGCTAGACCATTTTCTGTTATATAAATTGGCTTATTATACTTTTTTAAATCAAGCAACGAATAATAAATTCCTTCGGCATTAATTGTCCAACCCATTTCAGAAACGACCGGCCCTTTAGTTTTAGAAAAACTTAAAAACTTTACATTAATCCACCAATAATAATTTAAACCAATAAAATCAATTGAATTTATAATCCGTTTCAAAAAACGATCATTCCACCACCAAGCAGCAATTTTAGTAAAAAGTTTACTCAAAGGATCAGCGGCACTAACGAAGTGAGCGCGCGGTGTAGCGATACTAATTTTACTGTCTGGCAACTTTTCTTTAATAATCTTATAAGCAGCATGATGAGCCTTAATAAGATTTTTAAGTACTTTATTATATGTAAACAAATTAGTGCGTTGCGGTGGCCAGATACCAATTAAATAGCTATTACCGGCGTAACCCTCAGGTTCATTTAGTGTCATCCAAAATTTAACCGTTGGGAAAGCATCAACAACCCTATCGGTAAAATTTTTAAAACATTCAACAATCTTTAGTGAAGTCCAACCACCCTTAGCCTTTAACCATAGGGGGAGTGGCCAGTGCCACAGAGTAACAAAAGGTTCGATCTTTTCTTCTCTTAAGCGCGCTATAAAACTAGCGTAGCGGCTTAACACTACTTCATCAAAACGCCCTTCTTCTGGTTCAATTCTTGACCAGTCAATTGAAAAACGATAAGCCGTGGCATTAATTTTTTTTAAACACTCAATGTCGGCCTCTAGCATTTCCCAAGAATTAACTGCCTGGGCAGATTGAAAATCCAAAGGATTAAGACCCTTCGCCTTTAATTCAGCTAAGCGACGAGGTGATTTTTCCCATTCACTCCAATCATTAACTAAGCCACCTTCAATTTGATAAGCTGAAGTCGCTGCTCCCCATAGAAAACCGGCTGGAAATTTTAATATTTTATTATCCATACATTTTTAGTATACCACATAAATTTAGGCTTATATAACCAGTAAACCTTGACTAAAAAGGAGTATTTTGGTTATAATAGCAATATTATTAATAAATTTTAAATTGAAAATATGGTTCAAATGAAAAAGCGCACTAAGAGTTCAACTAATAGACGACGCGCTCATCTAGCCCTTAAACCTAAAACCGTAAATAAATGCCCTAAATGTGGTAAGACAATTTTGCCTCATCGCGCTTGCGCTTTTTGTGGTAACTACCGTTTTATGGAAACTGTTAAAGTTAAAGCTATCAAGAAAAAGAAGTAATCATTAATTAATCGCTCATTTAAAGTACCTTATATGGCCAATCGACATTTATCACGAACACTAGCTATGCAAACTTTGTTTGCTTGGGATTTTAACGACCGACAAGATATTGATATCAACGAACTTATTAAAGAAAACTTTAATCAGTTTGCACCTAGTTTTGATGATCATGGTTTTGTTGAAAACTTAGTTAAAGGTGTACTTGAACACTTAGAAGACGTTAATGCCTATATTATTAAGTACGCGACTGAATGGCCACTAGATCAAATAACGATTATTGATCGTAACATATTGCGTCTTGGTATATATGAACTAGTTTTTGATAAAAATATTCCTGCTAAAGTGGCGATTAATGAAGCTATTGAAATGGCTAAAACTTTTGGCGGTGATTCTTCAGGAAAATTTGTTAATGGTGTCTTGGGTGCCATCATGAAAGAAATGCCAACCAAAGAAGTTGATAAGCAACCAACTAGCAAAGTTAAAACTGAAGTCGAAAAATAATTTAAAAATTCCAGTTAAAGACTGGACCGCCTCTGGCGGAAATTAATGTGGGATATAGAAGCTAATTGTTAAACCATGTCTTGACGATTGACTTCCGTTCCTCAAAAAAACATGAAAGAATTCGAAAAATTACAAAAAACTATTAACTATAGTTTCAAAAATATTGAGTTATTGCGCCAAGCTTTAACTCATCGTTCATATTTAAATGAACATCCTGATTTTAAACTTGGCCACAATGAGCGTTTAGAATTTTTAGGTGATGCGGTTTTAGAAATTGTTGTGACTGAACACTTATTTAATTCTTATCCACAAACACCAGAGGGTGATTTAACTGATTGGCGCGCTAGTTTAGTTAACGCTAAAATGCTGGCTTCAATCATTAAAGATTTATCAGTTGAAGAAAATCTTTATTTATCACGTGGTGAAGAAAAAGATTCTAATTCTAAGGCTCGCCAATATATTTTAGCCAATGCGATGGAGGCTTTAATTGGTGCTATTTATTTAGACGGTGGACTTGAGGCTGCTAAAGCTTTTATCCACAAATCTGTTATTTGCCACTTAGAAAACATTTTGACTAACCATCTTTATCTTGATCCTAAGTCTCGTTTCCAGGAGAAAGCTCAAGAGCTAACTGGCGTTACACCGCACTATAAAGTAATTTCAGAAAACGGTCCGGATCATGAAAAAATCTTTGAAGTTGGCCTATACCTTAATGAAGATCTAATTGCTATTGGGCGTGGCTCATCTAAGCAAGAGGCTCAAGTCTCCGCTGCAGCTCAAGGATTAATTAACAAAGACTGGAAATAAACCATAAGAATTGTCATAACACCGACTTTCTTGTATTATAAAACTATCTATGAACCCAGAAATAATCGAAAAGATCAAAAGTGACCTATTGGAAAAAAAGGCTCAACTTGAAAATGAGCTGTCTGATTTTACGTCCAAAGGCAATCACGGTTTTAATCACCGTACTGCGCAGATGCCGGAGTATGGTAGCGAAAGCGATGAAAATGCTCAAGAAGTTGAACAATATACTACTGACTTAGCAGCTGATAAAGTTTTAGAAAAAACTTTAGCTGACATTAACAACGCTCTCAAAAGTATTGATGACGGAAGCTATGGTTTGTGTAAGTATTGCGGTAAAGATATCGAAGAAAAGCGCTTACTAATTAGACCATTCTCCAGCTCCTGCGTTTCCTGTAAATTGCATTTACAAAATTCAAACTAATAGTATGGCTCTTAGCCAACTATTTACTAAAAAACACATGGCTGTTTTAACAAGCGCCGTGTGTTTTGTTATACTTGATAGATTTTTAAAAGCCCTAGCTATTACCCTAGGGCAAGAAAAAGTTTTAATAAAGAATTGGCTAGATTTCTCTTTAATAAAAAATAATAACGCTGCTTTTTCCTTAACACTTGGTTTTGACATAGTTTGGCTTGCTATCATCATTACTTTACTAGCTATAATTTGGCTTGGTTTTTCTTTAAAGAAAAAAGAGTATTTAATAAGCTTAGCCTTGGCCATGCTTATTCTTGGTTCCCTCAGCAATATTTATGATCGTATTATTTATGGAGCGGTAATAGATTATTTTAGTTTTGCTAATTTAAATATATTTAACTTAGCTGATGTTTTAATTGTTGTTGGCGCTATTATTCTACTTTATAAAGAATTCAAAGCCAAAAACTAAAAACCTTAATTAACTTGATTTAAATTTAAATAATAATTCCTATCAATATTATAAAATAAAAACCGGAATTCCATTTTCATGAAATTACCGGCTTTTTTAATTGAAATTTAATTAACGAACTGTTTTATACCCTTTAGCTCAACCGATACCTCGTTATCGCTCTGATCACAAAGTAAACAACAGCTAGTTAAAAAATATTTATCAGAAAGATTTTCTGGCAAATCAACATTCGCTGCTTGAGCTAATGAAACCGCTGCTGCCATAGTACCCTCGACTACTGAGTGGCAGTTATTGCACATGATGTTGACCACGGCATCATTGTTCTCCAATGTTAATAATTTATTAACATCGAAATTCTTTTCTTTTTTGACGTGTTCAGCATCAACGGAACCTAGGTAAAATGACTTTTCCATTTTCTACTTTTTTATTTTAATTAATTTTATTTTTAAACTTTTTAATAATATCATTAGCGACTTCTTTTATTTTATCAGAATACTCTTTACCGCTTTCTTTTCTACTAAGTAAATAGCCAGCTGGAACATGTACTAAAACATCAGAATTAGTGGTGTACTTATTATCATTTGAAGTTAAATCAAAAGTAACTATTAAATCTGTTTGGCTATCGGTTTTTAGTTTAAAAAAGGCGTCTATTCCCTTTTCATCAAGCAAGCTATCAACTGCCGTATAAAATTCAAGTTTACTATAATCATCTAAGCCTAGTTTCTCGGCTATAGTAGCATGTAAATCGTTAGCAAATTCTGGACCAGGATCACTAGGGTCTGACCAACGTTGAGTATTTTCTACGGTTAAAAATAATTTTTCAAAGTCCTCTTTTTCAAGAATTTTTTTAAACCTAATATTATCTAGAGAACCATATATTTTACTATATTTAAGTTCATTAATATTAGAGAGATATTCTTTCTCTATCATTTTACCCTCTTTTAAAATTGAGCTCTCTTGAAACATATATTTAGGTTAAATATGTTTAACATAAAAAATATAATATGTCAAACCTAGCTTTATAAACAAACTGGGCTGCTTTTTAATTCTTTAAAATATTTTAACATAACCACAATATGTGCCTCAACAACGTCGCGATTCATGCGATCAACGTCACTCGGCTCACCTTGGTTTTGATCAATTTTATTTAAATTCATAATGATATTTCACGGCTTGATAAGTTTCGATACTTAAAATATATCATATTTGCTCGCCGGGGCATAATTGACCTTACTTGGTCAGCCCATTCAATTAAAACCAAAGTTTCTGGGTCAGACAAGTAGTCTTCTAGGCCAATACCACTTAAATAGACAGCTTTTTTAACACGATAAGCATCAACATGAACTAAGCGTTTAATTTGCTTGTTTTTGGTGTTATAAACTCTCATTAAAACAAAAGTAGGGCTAGTTATCCTAGCCTTAACATCTAAGCCCTTGGCCACACCTTTAACAAACGCGGTTTTACCAGCCCCTAAATCACCAACTAAACCAAAGACACTGCCCTGTTTAAGGCTTTTAACAAATTTTTTTCCTAGAGCTTCTGTTTGCTTAGCTGATTTAGTTAAATACTTCATGAATTTTCTTCTAGTTTTTTATGCCAATAAAAAGCCTTAATTTTTCTTTGCCCATGATAGGTTAAGTCATGCTTAATCGGACAACGTTTTTTATAGTCATTGCTAACGGCTTGATGATTGCCCACATAAAAACCAATATGCTGGCGTGGGTCACCGTCACCGAAATCAAATTTATGCCACACGATAACGGCGCCAACTTTTGAAATGCTAGTTTTTTCCCAACCTGATTTTTTTAAGTCTTCTACAGTAATATCAACACGACCATGAGCAGCTTTAATTAAACCTAAGATTGCTAAAATTGATGAAACATAAAAAGCACAAGACACTTCTCCGCCACGCATAACATCAATTTTTTTATTAGCTTTAGTATAAATATAAAAATTTTGAAACATTTTCGAGCCAAGACTATTTTTAATCATAGCTAAATAAGTTTCTCGTATTAACCTTTCAACTTTAGGAAGTTTTTTGCTCATACAGTTTTTTGTAAATCAACAACCAATCTATCAACCGCCTTTTTAATATTATTAAAAACAGTTTCATCTTGCCTAATTTTATTCTCATTAATCTTTTTAACACTCTCACTCTCTTCAACTGATTCAACATCTTTAATGTTCCAAATATAATAACGAGAGGGCACATAACCAAGCTCATTATTTACAAAATCAAAATACTTTTTCTTTATAAAAACAACAACATCAGCTTTCTTTAAAAGTTCTTTATTTGTCTCCTGCCAAGTTTTTGCTGTGTATTCTAAAATTCCCTTTTTTTGTAAAATATTTTTAGCAAAAAAGGTAATCGGGCCATTAAAATTATGGCTAGCATGAGTTCCGCTTGAGGTCGCTGTCATGCCGGATATTTTTTTAGAATTAAAATAAGCCTCAGCCATACGGCTACGGTTAGTATTACCTGAACAAACAAAATGAATAAGCATGCCTTTAAAATACCAGCTAATTCTAGAAAAAACAATAAGCTATTTATTTACAAACCCTCTGGTCAAAGGACCAAATAAGCCATTGGCAGGATTAATTTTTTTAGATTTCTGAAAGTTAATTAGAGCAACCTTAGTGGCTGGACCAAAAAAATTAGTTTCATTGCCAACTGAGCCAGACCCGGTTTTAGCAACAATAAAACCGTTGTTATTTAAATATTTTTGTAGCTCCTTAACGTCATTATTAACATTACCTAATCTTAAGTCATGGGTAAATTTATAAGGGATAGTGGCTTGCTTATCAAATGAGTTAATAACACTCTCGTCTACTGTAATAATTGGTTTACCTCTATACTTAGCTAACTCGGCTAAATTAGCAATATATTTTAATAGCTTGTTAACGACAACATATATCTTATTAGTTAGTCTGGATTTTAATAATGTGCCTTCATTATAAATAGTAGTGATTATATTACTAACATCTGGCTTTATATTATCAGCTGAACCAGCTAAATTATTAGTTGTAATACATGGTCTTTGAGCGGCCGCCATCTGTTCGTCGGTTAATTTACAAAATTTAGGAGACTGACTTAAATAAGAACGATACTGGACGTTACCAACACAGCTTGTTTGCCAGTCATCGTAAATAACCTCCTTACATTCAGTTTTATAAATTGATCCGCCACCACCGCCTTGTTGAACTAAAACTATGTTGTCTCCTGAAGTAGAATTGCTAACGTTATTTTCTAATCTATCGCTACTATAAACACCAAGAGGAGAGAATTTATAAATACTCCCGTCTGAATTATTAGAGATATATATATTACCAACTGAATCAATAATAATATCTGATGGCGCGCTCCCTTCACTACCAAAAACAAAAGTTTCTCCAGCTGAGGTCAGTTTAGAAAAATCATTACTTTGGTTATTGACCGTATAAACATTATTGGCTGAATCTAAAGCGATTGATTGAGGGTATGTTCCTGTTTCCCCAAAAATAGTAACCGAACCTTCGGAACTTACCTTCATAACAATATTGTCATTAGCATCAGCTACATAAACATTACCTAATGAATCTACCACGAGATCGGATGACCCGGAACCAGTTTCCCAAAAAGTAGAAGAAACACCGGCTGGTGTTATTTTTGTGACCGTGTTACTACCAGAGTTAGCCGTATAAACATTGCCGAAATTATCTAAGGCAATAGCGGCTGGTTCTACCCCGGTTGTACCAAATACAGAAGAGTCTCCGGCTGGAGTTATTTTTGTGACTGTGTTGCTACCAGAGTTAGCCGTATAAACATTATTAGCCGAATCCGTAACTACTGCATGAGGAGTATTCCCGGTTGTACCAAATATAGAAGAGACGCCAGCTGGAGTTATTTTTGAAACATCACCCTCACCTTCATTAGTAATATAAATATTATCAAGTGAATCTATAGCAATATCTGATGGGCCAATACTAAAAAAAGGGGAGCCTCCTCCGCTAGGAACTGAGCCAAGAAAAGAAATGGCGCCACTTGGTGATATTTTAAAAACTCGTCCATCATTTTTATATGTATAAAAATTACCAGTCGAGCTCATTACCATATTATTAATCTCCAGGCCAGTCGTGGCTAAAATACTAGGCGTACCATCAGAAATTACTTTTGAAATATTATTGCTCCCTGAATCAGCTGTATAAATATTGCCGATTGAATCCATAATTATTCCTATTGGTCTATCGGTCACCGTAGCAAAAACTTCAGTAGTGCCATCAGGTATTATTTTCATAACCAATCCACTAGACCCGCCAAAAAAAGAGGTTTCTATATCAGTAACATACACGTTACCATAATCATCAGCTATAATTTTTTGATAACTAGAAAACATACCGAGATCAGAAAGAACAGAAACGTCTCCAGCCGGAGTTATTTTTGAAATATTACCAGTATCATTATTTATTGTATATATATTACCATCCTTATCTATGGTCATTGCCTTAGGATAACCACCTGTCTCTGCAAAAGAAACTGGGGTGCCATCAGGAGTTATTTTTGTAATAGTATTATCACCAGCATTGGATGTATAAATATTACCAAACAAATCTATAACAATTGCTGTGGGGTAAGCATCTGTTTCTGCAAAAACAGTAGAAGTGCCATCAGGATTTATTTTTGTAACATTATTACTGTCAGCATTAGCTACATAAACATTGTCAGATGAATCTATCACTAGCCCAGATGGGCTATAACCAATTTCACCAAAAATAGTAGAAACACCGGCTGAAGTTATTTTTGTAATAGTATTATCACCAGCATTGGATGTATAAATATTACCGATTGAATCTATGGCTATTGCATTAGGAGAGCTACCTGTTGTTCCTAAAATAGTAGAAATGCCGGCCGGAGTTATTTTTGAAACATTATTACTATATGAGTTGGCTGAATAAATATTACCAGCTGAGTCCATAACAATAGCAACTGGATTAAGTCCGCTAGACAGCACTTTAGTAGTACTTTGAAAATTACTGAATCCGGAGATGCTTAATACAACTGTCCCGACCCCGGTTGCTGTAGCGGTAATATCAAAGGTAGTACCATCATTAGGAGCAACTTCTTCTATGTTACTAACCGTAACCCCTGAAGCGGTTGAGCTAGAAGTATCAACATCGCTTACTGAAAAACTAGTTCTATCAATTGGTTTAGAGAAGGTTGCTTTAAACTTTATCGGCTCACCAATTGTCGTCGGATCTACTTGAGTAGGTGATTGTTCAATATTGACTGTAAGTAAAGAGTTAAGAACTTTTACTTTGTTGTCAGTAGAACTTGAGTTGTTTTCATTATATTTTAAATAATTGCTACTTTCAATTCCTTTGGGAACTATCTTAGTAATTTTGCCATCCACGCTACCAACTACATAAATGCTACCGGAAGAATCTATGGTGATATTACCAGGAGATGATACTAAATTATCTACAAGACTATAGTCTCCATTCGTAGTTACTCTAGAAACAGTATTATCAGTCTGATCAATGGTATATAAATTACCAAATGAATCAATAGTTATAGCAACAGGGGCACCACCCGTTGTAGACAAAATAGATGAATCACCTCCTGGAGTAATCTTTGAAATATCACTACTCCAATTATTAGCTGTATAAATATTGCCACTAGCATCAACCACTATAGATTGCGGCGTATCTCCAGCCGTACCAATAACGCTCGTAACACCAGCTGGAGTTATTTTTGAAACATCACTACTAGACTGACCAATTGTATAAACATTCCCCTGTGTATCTACAGCAATTGCAATCGGACTTTGCACTGTGCCTAAAGTAGAAGTGCTAACATCAGGAGTTATTTTTGTAACATTATTATCACCCACGTTGGCCGTATAAACATTACCAGAAGAATCGACAGTGATAGCTACTGGCTCATGCCCTGTTGCAATGGATAGAGCATGAGGGCTTCCAGGGGTTATTTTTGAAACATCATTACTACCAGAGTTGGCCGTATAAACATTACCCAAAGAATCTATAGTAATAGCGATTGGGCCATCTCCTGTTGCCCCAAATGTAGTGGCTACACCAGCTGGTGTTATTTTTGTAACAGTGTCGCTAGTATAATTTGCTACATACACATTACCAGCCGGGTCAGTGACCAAACTATTAGCGCCAGAACTGCCCTCATAAAAAATACTAGAAGAAAAAATACCGCCCTGAGTAGGTATACTTAAAATAACATTACCAGCTCCAGTAGCAGTAACCGTAACGTCAAAAGTAGTCCCGTCATTAGGAGCAACTTCCTCTATATTAGTAACCGTCACTCCTGTAGCAGTTGAGGTTGAGATATCTATGTCAGCAGTTGTAAAAGTTTCTTTAGCGATTGCTGTAGAAAAAACCACTCTAAATTTTATTGGAGTTCTAACAGAGGTTGGGTCAACTTGAGTAGGGGCTTGGTTAACCGTAACAACAATATAGCTTAAAGGCGGGGCAGCCGCTAAAACTAAGGCAGAATTAGTTCCTAAACAAAAAACTACTAACAAAATTGTAATACTTATTTTTTTATATATTTTTTTTATTACCATAAATATGAGATAAGCTAAATAACTACTAAATCAATTACATAATAACATTTATTTAAAAAATACCCAATTTTATTGGATTTTTTTAAAATAGACTGTTCTAGGTGACTATAATTTTAAAACCAGCATACAACTCTATCGCTTAGCCCCTGAGTAAGCGATGGCGCGAACTATATTCCAAGACAAAGGATCTTGCGGCGCCTTTTTATAAATCCATTTATAAGACTTAATAGCTATTTTTTCGCTTTGTAAGTTTCTCTTAGAAGGAATGAGACCATAAGATACAACCATGACTGCATTTTCATCAATATTATTTTTCATATCAGCTTGCCTGCCATAAACTTTTTTAAAATAAACTTCAGCCTTGGTTTCTGTTGTAGCAACGCGTTCACTTGGCCAACGACCATTAGCAATCTTTAGCACATCTTGCCACTCAGCTTGAGAATCAGGCAACCTGCCATAAGCCTTAAAATAAGAATTAACCACACCGGCTCGCTCTCCTTCACCAAGAATATTAGTGCTTGGTGTACCATAAAAAATAAAATCAATTATCAACTCCTGATTTTCTAAACTAATTTTTTTATCAGAGCTTATAATACTATTATATTTTTTGGAAGCTTCCTGCTCGCCAGACAAATCAATTGACTTACCTAAACCAATGATATAATTTTCAAAATTTTCGATTGAAATTTTTATTGATTCATCACCAATCTCTTGTAAAATATTTGATGGGTTATTTAATGCGCCATTAGAATTAGAATTTGTTTCAGTAGGTTCAATTAAATTGATATTTATCTGACAATCTCTTTGTAAGTCTAATTGTTGAGCAACGGTTAAAGAGCAGGTACTGGGTGATCTAGATAAAACTGAACGAGATTGTTTATTATTAGAACAATTAGTTGACCAATCTGAATAAGTAACGGAAATACAATAAGCCATGCTTGATCCGCCACCGCCACCACCTCCACCGCCTGGTTGGTAAGGATAGGCTGAGGCTTTGGAACCACTAATTAAAGTAGAATAATTAGGTACTTCGTCATAAGCAAAAGCAGCGTAATAATAAGTTGTACCATTAGTTAAACCAGAGTCAGATGTAGAGGTTGCCATCCCGTCATAGATTGGAGTTCCGTCACTATAATTTGTTGGATAAGAGCCTGCCTTACGAACAATTTTTACACCAGCCAAATCAGCATCACCGGGCTTAGTCCAACTTAAACTAGCTGAGGCATTACCGCCCGTAGCAACCACATTAGTTACAGAAGCTGGGGCAATATTATCAATAGGCGTGGCTGTAACTTTAGAGGTGCTACCTAAAGTAGAATAATTAGGTACTTCGTCATAAGCAAAAGCAGCGTAATAATAAGTTGTACCATTAGTTAAAACAGTATCATTAAAAGTTGTCAGCAAGCCATTATAAACTGAATCTCCGTCACTATAATTTGTTGGATAAGAGCCTGCCTTACGAACAATTTTTACACCAGCCAAATCAGCATCACCAGGTTTAGTCCAAGTTAAGCTAACAGTAGTGTCTCCAGCTGTAGCAGCCATATTAGTAACTGAGGCAGGAGGGGTTGTGTCAGCTGGCACGGCGGTAATCTTTGAACCATCATCTAGAGCTGAATAGTTTCGAGAGTTATCATAAGCAAAAGCAGCGTAATAATAAGTTGTACCATTGGTTAAACCAGTATTGACCTTAGTAGCTAGTGGGCCATCATAAATTAGTGTGCCATCACTAAAATTTGTTGGGTAAGAATCTGTTTTACGAACAATTTTTACCTGATAGAAATCAGTAACTGGATTAACCCAAGTTAAGGTGACTGAACGATCACCGGACGTAGCCTGCATATCAGAAACCGAAGCAGGTGGAACAGAATCAGCTATAACCATTAATGGGTCACCTAAAACTATTTGCACAAACCCTGCGTAGGGGATACTCATATAGACTGCTTCCACCCAAGGGTAACCAATAGCATAAGCCGGCATCCAAATATTTTCATTAGCAATAGCTGACGACCATGGTTCATATATGTTCCCAATTCCACCAGATCCTCCGATTTGAATCCATTCACCTAATTGACCTTGATGACATTCAGGAGCTTGATTCTGAGAAATAAAACCCCAGGCGTTATAAGACTCATAAGTCGAAAAAACTGCTCCGCTTAATAAAGTAAAATCTAAATGGTTGGCATTATCAGGGACGTTCGAAACATAGCCATCCCCCATATCAGCATTATCACCATAAGACGTATATCCCATAATAGGATGGATAGTTGATGTTATATATGAAGCAGTATCATCATAAATAGTACTCTGATTTAAACCAGCCAAACCTAAGAGGGTATCGTTAGCACTATACATTCTATCAACAATAGCCCCTAATCTTCTATCTAAAATCCAGTAACCAGAGCTTGTTTGATCAGCCGTCAAACCATGATCAATCATGGCTGTAATATCAGGCAAAGTATAACCATCTAAACGAGACACTAAATAACGCAGCGTAAAATCACCCGCTGTAAAATAATTACTTTTGAAATGATTATTTTTTAAAAGACCTGGGTCAGTATTATAATATGGGTTTGATATAGCGTGATTAGGGTGCATTAATTCATCATTGGTTTCGTGCACATCTTGATATAGCATACTAATAGCAGCATCAACCGCTGCATAATTTACTAAGTATGGGGAGGTAAAAGGATCGTGATGCCCAGGATCGCCCATAATTTTTAAAGGCACGCCTTTGACTGTCACAATAATCTTAAATGTATTTTCTAAATTATTAGTCGTTAAATAATCTTCTAGCTGTGCTTTTATATCCGTATCATATTGAGCCCAAGTAATTTCTTCAGTTAAAGGCATAGCAAAACCATGCACGGTCACACCAGGCCTTTTAGAATCATAATAGTTTGCTATTTGTAAACTATCCTGTCCATTAATACCATCGGAGTCGGTTGTATAAGCTGAATTATAAATAACCAACACCTCACTTTCGGTCGGTGCTGGTTGATCAGTTGAGGCTAAAACAAAATTAGATGAACCAAAAAATAAAAAACTTACAACAACAAAAATATAAAAAAATCGTCTATTAAATCCTGAAAAACTAAAAGACATAATCTTTAATAAGATTAGTTGAATTATATTATTATATATACTCTTTTATTCAATGTTTTACAAGTAAATATTGAGCAGTTAAACCCAAAAACGAGCAACAAAAAATCCTCCGATAACAATAAAGGCTCCGGCCACAAAAGGGAGTGCCCTATTAAGTGGCTTTTCCTTATTATTTGTATCAAGCACTACTTCTGGCGTCTGAGTAACAATTTGAGGGCTTGCTGTTTTCGAAGAACCAATTGTATTGTCTGCAATAACCTTTTTACCCAACGATTTTTTTTCACTACTAGCAATTTTAAACTTGGTTTTTTCAAGCGTGCTAGTCTGTGTTTCATTTACTTTAATTGGTTGTTCAATTACATCAATCTTCATTGGTTCATTGGTAATAGTCGCTATTTCCTCAACAACCATTTTCGGTACTAATTTAAAAATATTATTCCAGGTTTTACCTAAGGCGGCCGGGATAGCATAACTTGTAGCCCAAATTCTATTGGCTAGTGTTTCGCCTGGAACTAAAACCGCTCCATCACCGGCTTGTTGTTTAGCTAAATAGTCTAGCGGTGTATTATTATTTTTCTGCCAAGCTTTGTTTAAAGATAATCTAGCTTGTTCAGCCCAACTCGTAGAATAAACTGAATCAAAACTACCATCATCTTGTTGTTGAGCAACAATATATTTTTCTGCTTTATCAATTGCTAAAGAAACACCATCGATTGAGTTAAGTAAATTAAGAGCCTGAATGGTGGCAGAACTTAAGTCAACGCTATTATTCCATGAACCATTATCGTCTTGCTTAAATAAAATATAAGCCACATCTTTTTTAATTATCTCATCGTCCTTAGAATAACCAGAACTCAAAAGTGGGAGTAGTGCAAAAACATCATCATTAACTAAATTGCTATCACCAAATTGTGTGCCATCAAATTGCTTAACTATAGAATCAATATAATTTATTTTTTCAAAGTCATAAGGATTTTGTCCTAAAGATAATAAAGCCATAGCCCGGCGCTCATTATCCGTTAAATTAGAACTCAACTTAGAGGTACTTTTTAGGTAAGCTAATAATAAATCACGCGAACCATCACCTACTTCAGCCGCACTATAAGCTATTGCCGCCCAATCAGTGTATAAATCGGCTTTAGCAAAAGAGCCATCACCTGATTGATTTTTTTTAAGAAAATTTATGGCCTTAGTAATATCAAAGGATGATTTAACATTTTTTTCTACTTCAGTAATAGTCGCTCCGCCCCCAACTACTGGCGCTAAAACATTAATTTGGTAAGATGGAAAATAAAAATCTTCAACAATGCCAACATTATAAGTGTTAGCTTGCGCTATGATAAAATTTGCCACGCCACTACCATCAACTGCTTGCGTAGAAACAACTGTTGGGTTCCAAGGGTCAGTTGGGTTGGGTAAAGTTACGCCAACTGAAATATTTAATAAAGGGCTCCAAGTATTGTCTGTATAATTATAATTCTCAGCTTTGGTTGATAAATTAGTGTTCACGTTTATAGAATTTGAGTTAAAAGTTAATCGATGCGGTGAGCCAAAAAATATGCCGACCGTATTATTACCAGTAAGCGTGGTGGTGGCGATGCTTTGCCCAGGAGTAGTATTACCAACTGCATATTGCCAATTATCACATAATTCGGCCCCGCCAGTTGGCAAAATACACTTTAAATAGAATGAGCCAAAAGAATCATAATATTGTAAATTAGAAATCGAAAAAGTATCCGTAGCTTGATCAATTGAATAAAGTAAAGCTAAAACACTTTGCGAATTTATTAAATGCGATGCGCCATTATAATCACTAATCGAAATTGTTCCAGCGCTAGGTAAGGGGACAGTGCCTTGCCAAATAATAGAATCACCATTACGAATAATAAAAGTTTCGTCTGGAACTGGCAATAAATTATTTACCACTACACTGCGCGTAACTTCTGTAGCATTATTACCTGCTACGTCGCTTACATTATAAGTAACAGTATAATTACCGGCCACGCTTGTATTAACTAAATTATTAACAACAATCTTTGAAGTGATGTCGCCATCAACATCATCATTAGCGCTTGCCCCAGCATCAACGTAAGTATCGCCAACACTTAAAGCTACCGAGGTCTCGCCTAATAAAGTAATTGTCGGTGGTGTTAAATCAGCCTCGGCCCTAACAATATTGCAACTTAATATTAATATTAAACTAGCTAGTAAAAAAGAGGTTTTAAAAATTGTTTTCATATTTAGAAAAATTAATTATTTTAATTGCCACTCAATTACATCTTTATCTTTTAAGATATAATTTGAGATACCAACACTAGGTGACTTACCATTAACAAAATAAATTAAATGCTTATCAGAAGTTTCTTTAAGTGCGCCAATACTAGAAACAAAAAATCCTAAACCAGAAAAATCTTTACCAACCAAATTCAATCTTCCATTATTTTTTTCCATAACTAAAACATCATACAAAGATTTGCCTACTTCAAAATTGGTTTGTAGTTTTAATTCGCCGACAACTATGGTACTAGAAATTTCATTGTTAGCCTTATCCTTTTTATTTTCTTTAACTTGTTCTTCTGCCGCAACTTTATTTTTTTCTTGAGTAGTAATTTTATTATTTTCAAGAACCGGCGTTACTGGTATTTTTTTATAAAGAAAATTATTTTTTATAACCAAAAATATTAGAACAAAAATAATGACTAAATAAACTATTAAAATAATATAACGAAATTTTTTCTTCATATTTTTAGAAAATAAAAAAGCCTCCTTCCGAGAAGGGGCTATCTAAAAAGCTTAAAGCTTTATTAATTCCTGCTCGGGATTTACTCATGATTGGTAGTCGGACTTCTATGGACCCAAGCGGTCTATAGTTACCGTAGCGGCACTGTGGAGGATTTACACCTCACTTCCCCAATCACGATATTTTATTGTAAAAACAGTATACTACTAAAATTTAGTTTAAAGCAAGTGCTAATAAAAAATAATAGGCTTACTCCAAAATACTTTAGAGTAAGCCTATGTGACCTATAATTAGTTGGCCGAAAAAGGGAAGGGATAAGGAGAAAAATCATTATTCTCTTCGCCTAAAAGCTTTTGGGCATAAACCGATAAATTAAGTAATTCATAATGGTTAATAACCACAGGAATTTGGTTTTTACCCTTAATATAACCGATTATCAACCAAGTTTTTTTATCAATTAAATTATAAAAAAACTGTGAAGCCCTTCTTGCGCCGTTTGATTTTTCTTTATCTAAAAAATTAGATTGAAAACCTTGTATTTGGCTTATATAGATGTTTCTATCTGGAGAAAATACCATTTTAACCTCTATTTCAACTCTAACTTTCTTATTATCAAACTCAATAACCCCCGGAGTAGAAAATTGATTAATCAACCCCCTGGCAAAAAGCGTCCATTGCTCAGGTAAACTTTCTAGAACAATCAATCCTTCTGCGGGTAATTTACCGCTTTGTTTTTGTCCCATTATTTTTTTATGTTTTATTTTACAATATTTTTTCAAAGAATAAAGAATTCCCAAACATAACAGATAATATCTATATTGTCAATATAACCGCTTACCTCCTTAAACTTAAAACCAAAACACACCCACCGAAGAGGCAGGTGTGTTTAAATTTAATTATCTATCCCAACTAAACCCATTACCAAAACTTCCCCACATGGCCACTTGCTCAAACTGTGGTTGATTCAATTTTAGAAAATCAATAACTCCTTTTGGCTTTAAATCATACCCCTTAATTTCAACTAATTTTTTATTATTATTTTCATCAACCAGCTCAGCTGTGGCCATAACTGGTTCAGCCACACCAATTGAATAAGCTAGTTTAACTAAGACTTCTTTGGCTTTGTATTCACGCAATAAATCAACCGCAATTTTTCTAGCCATATAGGCGCCTGAGCGATCAACCTTAGTTGAATCTTTACCAGAAAAAGCTCCGCCACCAATTGGAATTTGTGGACCATAATTATCACACGCTAGTTTACGACCAGTCACTCCAGTATCAGCACTAAAGCCGCCCTGATCCCAATCGCCAGCGGGATTAATATGTAATTTAATTTCATTATTAAAATTATTTTTAACTAACCAGCTATTAACTAAACTAGTTAGATCGTTTTTAGAAACTTTACAAAAACTAGCCACCACAGTATGTAGATTATTATCAGCTAAAGTCATTTGTACCTTGCCATCAACTTGATAAGCTTTATAAATATGCTTAGCCAAGTCCTTAGCTAAAAATAATTCTTGTGGAATCATGGCGTCGTTCTCGTTACAAGCATAACCAACCATAATACCTTGATCACCCGCGCCACCGTTATCAACGCCACGCGAAATCTCTAAACTTTGTTTAACAATATTTGTTTGAATACCATAATCTTCTGCTATCACACGCCGAACAATAGTTGGCACGTCAATCACGGCTTTAGTACTCAACTCACCAGTGATAGTTATTAAATTGTGGCCACCCATGGTTTCAATTGCGACGCGACTAAATTCATCTTGGGCTAAACAAGCATCTAAAATTGCATCGCTAATGCGATCACAAATTTTATCTGGATGATGCGGCGTTACTGCCTCAGCAGTTTTAAACATAAATTTATAATTAATAATAAAACTCTTCCCTGATTTTAGGAAAGAGTTTTGCCAAATAAAAAAATGACTTTTATCTTTCCCTAAAAGGGCTGGAAGTGGCACCTTTTTGAAATAGTCATATTTCAACGGTTGCCGGACGAGTCATTGAGCCAGTGCTCTCTTCGTCACTCTTGATAAACAAACTATTTAATTGTAAAGACACTATAACCTAAAAATTAAAAACTTTCTAGTGGACATACAAGGTTTTGAATGGAACACCCTTAAAAACCTTGTAATAAAATGGAACGACGTCTTTAAAACACTTAATTACCCCGATTTATCCTATAAACCTTTAACAGAAGAGTAATGGAACATACGGTTAGTTTAGACCGTTAGATTATAGCATTTTGAACAAACACTTAAAATACTTGAAAAAAACTTGATATGGAAAATAAAATTACCAACAAAGGCGGAAGACCACCTGCCGAAGTTACTAACCAAAGAATTATTGAAGTAATGCGTATGTTTTATCGCGGAAGGGGTTCAATTGGGTCTATTATGCTTAAGCTCGGAGTATCTCAAACAACGGCTTCTTGTTTACGCAAAAAAGCTTTTCAAACTCTTCAGAAAGCACGAGGTGAAGACGTAGACATAGCCCAAAGTAAATATCTTGTTATTTGTCGTCTTGAAAATCTTATAGCAGAAACGTGGAAAATTATCGATAAATACGACCTACTTCACCTTGATGGTTCTGTAAATGTAAAAGACGACATGGTAAGGTTAAAACACTTAAATTTTATTTTATCTTGCGAAAAAATAAGAGCTGAATTAGAAGGACATATTCAGGGGAATCCACGGAATCAGATAAATTTTCTTTCTATTGAACAAAAAATTATTATGACTGCCTTGAAATTGAACCAAGACGACTTCAACGAACAAAATATAGGCTCTACACTTTTACGATTAGCCGACTTATACAAAAACGGCAATCAAGAAAAGCCATCATAAATGAATCCACTAAGAAAAATATCGAAAAGCCCCACAGTAAAGTGGAGCGAAATGATAAACGTCCCACCTCTCTTTACACCACTGGGCATTTATAGCAACGCAGAGGCGAATTTTAGGCCTTACAGCAAGCATTAAACCCATAATATTAAACCTATTTTATTTAATGGGTTTTATTTTGTTTTTTTTCATAAAAATAGCGAATTGACTGGAGGAGGTTTTACGCTATCTTTAAAACTAATTAATTCACTAACAAGAATTTTATGAAAAAACAAAGACTACCACTGGGGATTGAAGAGGAAGAAGGTTTCCCTGTTTCTCTTCTGAAAAGTGCTTTACAAAAAAGCATTAGAACAAACGATGTTAAAAGGTCGTTAATAATAGCAAGGTCATTTTTAAGAAAAAGCCCTAATCAATTTTTTAGAAGATTACCGATTATTATTTTAGAGGACGTTTTTTTACATAAAGATTTTAGAAAAATAGTAGAGCTAGCTGGTTTATCGGCTCGTAAATCATTTAAGCTAACTAAAGAAATAGAGTTTTTCGCTTTGACTATAGTTGAGGACCTAGCCAGGGCGGAAATAAGGGACTGTAGTTTTTATTCCTATCTCAATGGTTATAAAAATATTGAAGAAATTCCCTATGTTGAATGGGCTGACTTAAAAAAGGAACGTAGAGAATTGGTCATGGCTATTAAATATAGAGAAAAAATGGGTTGCACCTGGGAAGACAGACGGATGTTGTCTATTCTAACCAGGATTTGGTCTTATAGATTTAGCCAACCCGACTTAATAAAGCATTATCAAGTAATGAGCAGACCAAAAATACCAACAAGAAAAAGCTATAGCAATATTCCTTTGTCTATGACTGTTAATGATATTCCTCTCTCGGCCGTTGATAACCACTCTTCGCCCCTTATAACCATACTAGTCAGCAAACCGCATGTAATAAGACTTATTAAACAATATTACCCAGATGACACATTAAGCCCTGAAAAACGCTTAACTAGTATTATTTGGAAATTACGGAGCGGGGTTAATCATAAAACAGATTATTGGACAGGAGAGACTATAGATTGGTTTAAGTCTCCGTATAACACGACCCCTGATGCCGATAAAGAACGCTATGAAAAGATTTATGCCGCCCTTGAGCCAGAGATAAATAATATTGCTATTTGGTTCTTGGAAAAAAATAAATAAAAGTATGAATAACCACCAATTAATAACAAATGATTTTGCAAGCTATGAGGCTGTTATGGAACAGGTAAAAGGAGTTTTTAACTTAATGGATATTGCCGATACGACAAAAGAGGAATATCAACAAAGGATCAAGCTATTTTTAATTTTTATACGAAAGGATGGTTTTAACAGAAATAGTTTTCTTGAATTTAAAAGATACCTAAAAGAACGTATTGATTACTCGGTAAGCACAAAAAATAAATATCTTGCCACTAGCAGGATTTTTTTAAAAGAACTAAATAGACAGGGACTATTGCCAACCGACATCACGCAAAACATTAAATCGTTTTCTCAACTGCACAAACACAAACGAGACGGCTTTAATGACGAGGAAATAAAAAAATTAATGGACTATCTGCAACGCAAAAGAAATAATCCCGAGAATACCAGGATGAAAAGCATTTTTAGTTTTCTTATATTACAAGGCTTACGACAATGCGAAATAACCAGATTAAAAATTAACGATATAGACTTAATACATAAAACTTGTTTTGTTCTAGGGAAAGGACAAGGCGACAAAGAACTAATTAACTTGCATCCTGAAACGGTCAAAAATATTAGAAATTATTTGGATATAAATAAAATCTCGGATGGTTATCTCTTTCCCAGTAAAAGTAATAAGAATTTAAATAATCAACTTACGGTTAGGGGTTTAAGACAAATTGTTAAAAAAGTTTTAAACAAAATTCATCTTGAAAAAAACATTCACGGTTTCCGCCACCATTTCACAACTAAATTGATTGAAAGTTATAAAGGAGATTTATTAGAGGTGGCTCATTATACAAGGCACAAGAGCTTAGAAATGCTCCAAGTGTATAACGATAATATAAAATTAAAGAAAGACTTACCGAGATATTATAAGGTCTTTGACCAAATAAAATTCTAATTTTGCTTTGACTTTTAAGCTATTTTAAACTATTATGAAACTATAAAATACAATTTAATATTGAGTTATAAACCTAAACCCTATGGCAACATAAGGCATGGTCTAAAATCCTCTACTACATAAAAATGGTCTTCTGAAGACTGGTATCTTGTAGTAGAGGTCTACTCCGAAAGGTGTAGGATGATTCCGCAAGGGATTATCGCCAGCTCGGGAGACCTTTTGTGTTATTCTGACTGGCACTTTAATTCAGCAAGAAAACTTTATGAAAAAATTTCTAACTGGTTTAGTGCTCGGCGTAGTAATAGTGCCATCGCTTGTCTTTGCCGCTTCAACCATAGATACGAAGTTAGTAAATCGCCTCAAGGGTCGGATACTGCTTCAGACACAAAGTCATGGCGAAGCGTGGTATCTTAGCCCGGTAGACGGAAAACGATATTACATGAAAGATGGAGCTACCGCCTACGAGATGATGAGAAAATTTGGCACAGGCATTGCCAATAAGGACTTGGATAAAATCCCAGTTGGAACTTTGCCATCAGAACCAATAAATAATACTCCGCCCGAACAGTCTCAAAATAACCAAAACACTACAGGTTATATTCGCAAGAACATAGGAGAGTATATTCAAATGGCAACACTAAAATATAAAGTAAACACTGTCAGTGAGGTTCAAAGTATTACGGGTATTTTGGGAACAAAGTTTGCAAGGACTGGGACGAAGTTTGTAGTAGTGAATCTTGATATTACCAACACTACAAACGCTGGTTTTGGTTTTTGGTATTCAAGTGGTTTTGTGCTTTTAGATAACCAATCTAGACAATATACTCCCTATTCGGAAACGATTGGTTACATTAATAATTATTTGAACCTACGTGACCTGTCTCCGAGTATCAGTGAAAATGGAATATTGGTTTATGAGATTCCTTTGGATTCAGTGACTTATGATTTGGCAACAACGCATGCCGATACTAATGAAACTTATTTAGTTAAGTTGAAATAAATTATAATTTAAATATATGAATGAAAAAATGATTAATTTTTTCAAGCAACCAAAAAATCTACTAATGACAGTTGGCATAGCCGCTTTGTTAATAGGATTTTTTATTGGCTATGAAGTAAGAGGCTATGTTATCAGGCGAGCCATTCAAGATGTTTTTCAAGGAGGATTTTCAGGCGTGAACGGGATCTCTGATGATAACAAAGAAAAAGATACAACCAAAGAAATCGGCAAAGGAGAAAGTTTTGAAGACGGCGGTTTAACTTATACGCTAACAGACATACAGCGTGGCGATACCGCAGTTACTTTGAGCGATGACACTAAACGAGATAGTAAAATCGGCTTTAAAATCAAAGTTGAAAATAAAACCAGCGAAGACCACTCTTATAACGAATTTAGTTTTAACCTTAAGAGTCGTGTCAATGAAGACAAAATAACTAAGATGGTATTTTTTGATGACAACAAAAACTTTCAACCAGAGTTTGAGAGCAATTCATTAATTGACGGTGCTTCGGCTGAAGGCTGGATTACTTATTTTCTGCCAAAAGATATATCAAATAATGACTTACAATTTATTTTTCAAGGCTCATTATTGAAAGTAAAGTTCAGGCTTAATTAGAATAAATATATTTATTAATAAAGACTTGCCTAGATACTATAATATATTCAAGGAAGTTGGGGGCTTAATATTCATATAACATATAAAACAATTATGTTATACTTTATAAGTATTTATATGAAAAAGGAGAAGCCACTTAATTTGAAAAACTTTAGTAAGTTTATTGAGGTAGTAATATCAAGACTAGAAAATGGCCAGTCTCGTTTTTCTAATCTTTATCAACCTGAGTATCCGTTAAGCTCAGCTTGCTTACGTGAATTCTCTTCCCCTGATTACTCAGAAAGACTGATGTCAGATTATGGCGTACCTTCTGAAAGTAACAACAAAGATATTCAAAAAGATTACTATGAAGAAATTAATTTAATAGAAACTTTAATTGAAGAATACAAAATTCCCGTAAGATTAGCTGAATGGCAAAAAGGTAAGCTGGCGGAAGCAACAGAAAATATAAACAAAAGTTTAAATCTTAGAAGCCTGGCGATACAGATATGGGAATGGTATGCGATACCATGGAGATATAAATCAGGTAGTGTTTACCTCATTTGGCAATCTCATGATATTTTGGGCTCTCCAATTATTAAAAACTATCCAATAGATTATTTTTTAAAGACTATTTCAGATGGACTTGAAAATAAAATAACATATCAAATAAAAACATCTAAACAGTTAGAATTTTGGAAAAGCTTAGGAATCGTGTTTATAGTTGTAATTGGTTTTTATATTTTTATAAAATTAACTAATTAAGGAGAAAATTTTATGAAGAAAGTTTTAATTGGCTTCTTTATATTTATAGCCACAATAATTATCGGAAATTATCATATTGTTCTTAATGCTACGGACTCTTCAAGGGCCTTTATTTTTATCAAGAGACCATACTTTGGTTTCTCTGATATTTTAGGGGATATAAACGCTTGTACTGTGGCTCCTTATTATAGTGTAGTATCGAACCACCCATCTTTATGCAGAGCTTTACAAAATGCTGGATATTTAGAAAACGATAATGAGAGAACTCAAAGAATAGAAACTGAAATTAACCAAAAACTACAACAGTAGTATTAGTAAAAATATGAATGCTATTTTAGCTTTTTCTATTGTAGCTATCATTGAATTGTTATTATTCAAGTCGTTTTATAAATATTTAAAAACTTCATATCCAAGAAGCTATCTCAGCCTTAGCGAAATTAAGCGTTTTCTCATTAAAGGCAATGTCATAAGATATATATTTTACCGCTTCCTTCCTTTCAGCTTAATTTTTTTAATTAACTACAATATTTTTCAGTATATACAAAGAGACATCTCCGATAGCCATATCATTATTATCAACCTAGCCATTATTGCCATTCATTTAGCTACTACCAATCTCCGCATAATCAATAACAGCGACTTTAACAAAAAATTAAAAGCCACAAACTACTTAACTATAGTCATACTTTTACTCTCCCCATTTTTTTGTAATTTTATTTTTCCATATTTAAAGGCATATCTGCCTACTGCCCAAGGCTTGATTGATAATTTATGGTCAGTCATTATATCAGTCTACCTTTTTTCTTTTATTGTTTACTTAAAATTTGACACAGACAGCTATGATGAGCCAAGTAAAAACCAACTAATCAATTCTATTAAGAATTATTCGGATACTATTGGGAAACTCTGCTCAGAATATAATGCGGATGAAAATCTTGTAAAAGCCATAGCGATATACGAGAATCTACAAAGACCAAAATATATTAGATTTTTTGAGAGGTTATTAGCAAGAATCGTCAAAAAGCAAATATCACAGGGATTAATGCAAATTAAACACCGTGGACCTTTATCTGATAACGACTCTATTGTGGTAGCGGTTAAAATGTATTTTGTAGGCTCAAAAAATATTATTGATGATTACTTCGCTCAAACCGACCTAATAAGAAAATATAATAATTCAGATATTTATCTTTCTGATGTGCTAGAAATTTACTCAACCATTAAGGCATAATATGAGGTCTATCTCCCTTAACTCTAATTACAAGCAATAAAATAATTTATAAAAATATGACGGAAAAAATGAGTGATTTATATAAACACAAAGAGACCAAGCAAGCTCTAGTAACCGAAAAACCAAGACGACAAACAAAACCCACAGTATTTAGCCCAGCTTTATATAAAAAACATCAGTATTACTTTAGGATATTCTTAATAATATCAATTTATGGGTTAGTGGATATTGCTACTTATAAAATTATATATACAGCACACGAACTTAGCGACACTGGAATTATTTCTTTTTACATTGGTATCTTATTTGGACTCATCACTCCTATATTAGGTGGGGTTATTATGACTTTATTGAATTTTATCAGTAGTTTTACAATTTTATGGATTGGAATCACTGTTTACGAATATAGTAGATTAAAAAAACTTGAAAAAGTAAAATTACAACAATAACAGGGCTATAATAGAAAAAATAAGTATAGCAAGTAATAAAAGGGCGAACCGAAGAGTAGGGCTAGTCAAAAAAGGATTGAATAAAAATATTAGGGGAAAATTCTAAATTAGACTTGACAGTCTAATTTTTTTATGCTAACCTTTCCTTACTTACATACGATAATAATCTCAACCCTATGCTCTACATAAAAGAACTCCAAAAAAATTATTTAGAAAGACTAGCTGGCGTGCTAAGAGAGAAACCCGAGGTCATCAAGCACCTAAACAAAGAAATCTACTCCCCAAAATATCTTTCCTTGTCCTACAGGCAAATTAACGAACTCAGTAAAAGTGGTCTAATTAAAGACAAGAGAAAAACCAAAAAAAAAGGCTGGAGAAAGTTCAGTTTTAATGATGCTGTTTACCTAGAAACACTCTTTGAATTGAAAAAGGCCAGATTTACAAATAAAGAGCTTATTAATTTTAAAAACAGCTACTACAAAAACGATGATTTTGAGAAGGCCTTATATTTAGTATTTGCAGGCGAGAATATAATCGTCAATATTAATGAGAAGGGTCATAGCAACCTATTTGACGCTATTTATTTCTTCGCTTCACACAAAGATAAGACAAAAAAAGAACTAAGCTTTTCAATTAGCTTATATGGAATAGTGTATGGGATGCTTAAGGACAAGCCGGAAGATTGTGTAAAGCACGATATATTCTATAGTTGCCTTGATAAGCTCCGCAAAGAACTTGCTGATTATCCTAAAGAAAAAGGATTATCCGAGACAGACACAGAAAAATTAGTTGAAAAGATACAGGAGCTCTCAGAGGTTTTATTTGAAAGATGGATCTCTGATAAGGATAAAAAATAATATGATAGATAAAAAGAAAAACTGTATAATTTATTGCCGTGTAAGCACACCTAAACAGGCTATTGAAGGCGACAGTCTAGAGGGACAAGAATTCATTAATCGCAGGCATGCTGAATTAAAGGGATATGATATCGTCCCTAATAATACTGTATTCAAAGAGCCGTTTACAGGGAGTAAAACAAATCGCCCCGAATATAGAAAAATTATAGCCTATATAAAGGCTCACCCAAGGGAAGTAAGTTTCTTTATCATAAAATGCATTGATAGATTTACACGAGAAGGCTCAGTGGCGTATGGGGAAATGAAAGCTGAACTTGAAAAATATGGGGTCACCTTAATTGACACCTGTGGTATTATTCAGCCAACAAAAAATACACTAGAGTATCTTGGATTTGAATATGGTTGGAGTAGGTATTCTCCAAGTGGAATGAGCGAAAATCTTATGGCTGACTTCGCTAAAACAGAGCGGAGAGAAATCCTAACTAGACTCATTGGAACAGAAATTGAATTAAGTAAAAAGGGATTTCAAATTGGGCAACCTAATGAAGGTTACTTAAATGATAAAAAGGTTGTCAATGGAAAGAAGCGGTCAATCATGATACCTGACCCAAAAAAAGCAAAGTTTTTTATAAAAATGTTTGAAATGAGAGCCTCGGGATTACATACCGACGAAGAAATTGTAAGCATCATCAATAAGATGGGGTTTAAAAGTAAGGAACACACTTATTGGGACAAAGAAACACATACCAAGCCTATTGGAAAAAAAGGCAATAAACCCTTAACAGTAAAACGGCTTCAAGAAATTATTATGAAACCAATTTATTGTGGTGTAATATGTAAAAAATGGACAAAAAACATCCCTATAAAGGCACAGTTTAATGGTTTGGTTAGTATTGAAATTTTTAATAAGGCCAACGGGGGTAAGGTTTTTATCCGAGAAAACCAAGATTATTCATTAAGTATTTCTTATAACGAACAGACCAACAAAGACATAAAGAGAAAGTTAAAGTATAACCCCCAATACCCTTTTAAACAGCTTGTACGTTGTCCTGAGTGTGGGAAAAATTTACTAGGGAGTGCTTCTACAGGAAAAAGAAAGAAGTATGGCGGATATCATTGTGCAAGAGGCCACAAGAGGTTTGCTGTTAGAACGGCTGACTTAGAAAGTCTCGTGGAACATGCTGTTATGGAGATTGAGGCTGATAAGCGAATTTTAAATGCTCTAAAAGTAGCCCTTAAAGCAACTTATGCAAAAAGAATAGAAGAGGTGAGTAAGTATAAAATTTCTGTAGAGGAAAACCTCAAGCAACTATCTCATAGACAAGCGGAAATACTTGAAGCAATACCAAAAACAACCAGCGATGCCGTTCGAGAAAGTCTTGAAAAAAAATTTGACGAACTGGAAGAAGAAATTAAAAAAACAAAACAACAAGTTCCAGAAGAAACGATTATGGAACGTGATATTGATAATTTAATTAAGACTGCTTTTTATTTAATGGAACACCGACAAGAACTACTAATAAACACTAAGAATATCTTTGAAATGCACAAACTTTTCGGGCTTGTATTTGATGAATTGCCTACCTACCAAGATTTAGTTAATGGAACACTCAAATTATCGCCAATATTCCATAACAAAAAGGAACTAGTATCTACTAATTCCTTATCTGTGGACGCACAAGGATTCGAACCTTGGACCTCCTCGGTGTAAACGAGGCGCTCTAACCAACTGAGCCATGCGTCCAAACAAAAGATCAAAAAACAAAAATCAAAGAATAAAATTAATTTTGTTTTTTGTTTTTCGATCTTTGTTTTTAATCTCGTGCGGATAGGGAGACTTGAACTCCCACAGGGTTGCCCCCACAAGCCCCTCAAGCTTGCGTGTCTACCATTTCACCATATCCGCAAAGCAAAAGTGGCAAGCAACAAGTAATAAAATTTTCTTGCTACTTGCCACTTATTGCTTACCACTTTTCTATTAAGCAGTTTTCTTTTCCTTTAAACGCTTATTATAACCGCGACGTAAATAATACAACTTAGCACGTTTAACTGTTGCTTGTTTCTTAACTTCAATCTTAACAATCGTTGGCAAGGATAAAGGATAAATTTTTTCCACACCCACGCCATCAGAAATTTTTCTTACTGTAATAGTAGAACCAATTTCCTTGCCGTGTTTACGGGCAATAATAATACCTTCAAAATACTGCAAACGTTCTTTTTCCTCGCCCTTAGGATTAAGTTCCTTAATTTTTTGGAAGACTCTAATAGTCATACCTGGCTTGAGCTCAGCTTTTACCTCCTCAAGACTTTGATTGGTTGTAGCAGCTTTTTGGGCAACTGCCTTTTTGGTTGTTCTGGCCATAAAATAAAAATATACGATGACAAAATTCTATAATAAATGAATGTTTTTGTCAACGCGACTTACTTTGTAATAATTTTATCAATAATACCGTACTTTTTAGCGTCTTCTGGAGTCATAAATCGATCGCGGTCCGTGTCTTTATCCACGCTAGCGACCTCTTTACCAGTATGTTTAGCTAAAATTCGGTTTAACTTGTCTTTAATCTGTAAAATATGCTCACTACGAATCTTAATATCTGATGCCTGTCCTTCAAAGCCACCCATAACCTGGTGAATCATAATTTCTGAGTTAGGTAGAGCAAAACGTTTGCCCTTAGCACCGGCCGCTAGTAAAAAGGCTCCCATAGAAGCGGCGGAACCAACACAAATGGTTGAAACATCGGCTCTAACATACTGCATAGTATCATAAATCGCTAAACCAGCCGTTACTGAACCACCCGGAGTGTTTATATAGAACTTAATATCTTTGTCTTTGCTTTCAGCATCTAAAAACAAAAATTGGGCAATAATAATATTGGCTACATGGTCAGTGATTGGCTCACCTAAAAATATAATCCGATCCTTTAATAAACGGGAGTATATATCATAAGCTCGCTCAGATTGACCACTTTTCTCAATAACTGTTGGTATAAGAGGCATATATATAATTTAAATGTTTATCTATGCTAATATAACAAGAAATTTGTTTTTTTTCAAGCCCTGGCTAGGTTGACAATTCGGCTTTAAAATGTATAATTATACAATACTAAAAAGTGTTCTTTATATAAAATATAAAATCCAGGAGAACCAATGATTAAAAAAGGGGGAATTAAGTCTAATAGAAAAAAACTTTTATTAGGTAATAACACTTCAAAGAGTGGTTACAAAAAAATAATAGATAAATTAGTAGAAATCCAAATTAAAACAAACAACAAACTAGTAATTATCAGTTTTGACAAATTTCACATGAACTTAATTATTAAAGCTTGGCTAAAAAAGAAACCAAACTTTAAAAAATCAATTTATGTTAAAGATAATGTCAAAATAATTGATGAAAAAAAAATTAAGTACGTTGCTTTTAATCAGGATTTAAAAATACCTGGACCAATTACTATTTTAGAAAATATAATAATTATTCCAGGAGACCTTCCAACAAAATTACACCAAGAAGAAATTGAAAAAAGGGCCGCACCATAAAACAGTGCGGCTTTAAAATTTTCTATCTTTACCAACAATGGCGGAAAATATTTTCGGTACAACCTCTATTTCTTTGGCACCTGCTAGAGGGATACCTCCGTCTACTTCTATCTTGGTTAAACCACTTTTAATTAATAGCTTACGACAAACAAAAGCAGATTGAGAAATATCTCTTTTTAAAAGCCCAGTTTCAGTTTTTAAAATATATACATTAAGTCGACCATCATCAGCTTTTGGTTGAGCACCACGATAACCATATTCATCGCCCATTACGTTGACTACTTCAATAATAACCTTTCCTGTTGCTGAAACATTTAAATCATTATCTAATACTAAAATAGGATTATTTGCTTCTATAACAGCACGGCAAACAAAAGATTGCTGATTATCAATCCGGCCAACATCTAAATCAATAATGCGTCTGGCTGCTAAAGTTCGACAAGCGCTTTCTAAACTAATACCAAAAGCATCAGCTACCATGCTTTTCCCAATTGGAATAACACCTAAAGGAATTTTACTACCAGTCATTAAACCTGCTAAACGACTAATTAAAATATCACCACCCACAGCGACTAAAGTCTTTGGATGACGCGCCAATTCTTCTCGCGCCATATCTTCTAAGCGAGTCATTGGACCTAAACGATAAATTTTTCCGCCTATACCCAAGTCAGTTAATCGAGTTTCTAATTGTTCTAATAATTTTTGATAACGACGGCCTGACAGCTCTTGGTCATAGACATAAATATTATTCATGGCTGTCTTGGTTTACTTCTTCTTTTTGCTTGCCGTTAGATTTAGAAGTTTTTGTTTCTGATCCCAAGATGGAACATTTACCTTTAACAACAGCGCCGCGAGCGATAGAAACAAAGGCTGCTTCAATATCACCAAACAAACGAGCTGATGAAGTTACTTCCATGTAACCTTCTATTTTTATATTACCTCTTACTTCACCACCAATCTTAGCTTCTTTAGCACCGACATCAGCAATTACAGAGGCGGCCTCCCCTACTTCTAAAAATCCAGCAGTTTTAATAATACCCTTAACCTCGCCTTCAATCACGATTCCGCCTTGGCAAACAAAGTTGCCCTCTATTTTAACCGAAGGACCAATAACGGTTTCTATGCCGTCTTTACCAACTGAAGCATTTTTATTAAACATAGGTTTAAATTAAGTAGTAAATTTATATTTATATTGTAGCAAACTTATAGCAAAGATTGATACTTCTTTATCAATAGTATATTCTAACAAAGAGACAGGAAAAGCAACAGGCTCCTGTAGTTCAATGGATAGAACAGATCCGTCCTAAGGATACGATGGGGGTCCGATTCCCTCCAGGAGCACAAAAGCTAAGATCAAAAAACAAATAAAAAATATCAAAAATAATTATTACCTGTTTTTGCTTGATAAAAACGTTTCTTTAGTATATAGTAGACAAGTAAGTTTTGATCCTTATTCTTTGTTTTTTGATTTTTAATACGGGCCATTAGCTCAGTTGGCTAGAGCGCTTCCATGGCATGGAAGAGGCCAAGGGTTCAAGTCCCTTATGGTCCACAAAAGTCTAATATATTATAGACTTAAATATTAAAAAATTAGCTTGTTAACAAAGTCCACTATGTAGTGGACATATCCATATAGTTTTGCTAATATTAGCAAAAAATCTATTTGTGGATAAGCTGTGGCTTAATTTTATTATATGAAGCCAATCCCTACCAAAACCCTACTTTTTTCTTTTGACACTATATTAGAAAAAGCAGACATTAAACAAGGGCAAATCATAGCTGACTTTGGCTGTGGTAAATCTTTGTTTTTCCTCTACGCCCTGCTTACGTTGGTTGGTAAAGAGGGTCGAGTTTACGGAATAGATATTTTACCAGAAATAATTGAAACTATCAGCAGGGAAATACAATACCACGACCTATCAGGTATAATTCCTGTTCTAGGCAATCTTGACGCTAAATATGGCGTACAAATCCCTGATAGACAGGTAGACCGAGGTTTTCTCATCAACACGCTACACCAGTCATCCGACATATTAAGTATGCTTTTTGAAGCCTCTAGAATTGTAAAAAAAGGCGGCTTACTAATAGTAATTGATTGGGACAAAGCCGAATCCCCTTTTGGCCCCCATGATGATCGTCGAATCAAGCTTGAAGCAATCAATGAGGCTGCGGAAATAAGCAACCTTGAATTACTTGATAGTTTTAGACCAGGCGCTTATCATTATGGATTAATATTTAGAAAAAATAGCTAAAATATGAACAACCTTATTTCACTAGCCTTTTGGTTTAATTCCCGCCCAGAACCACTAAGTTATTATGGGCAAAGAATCTTAACTACCATAGCTGCTATATCAGGCATAATTCTGATAATCGTGCTTATTAAAGCTTATGGCGAAAAACTAAGCCTTTATAAGCCAAGCATAGATAAGCTAATGCCTTTTTGTGTGACAAATATAATTATTAGTATTTATATATTTTTTGTTAACTACGAACTGATACCTGTTTTAAGATCAAGAATCTGGTATATTATCTGGTTGTTAGTTGCTGTCTTCTGGCTTATTAACATTATCAAAGATTTCTTCAAAAGAGCCAAGCGCAGAGTAAAATTAGCTAAAGAGGCTGAAATAAAGAAGTACTTACCATAATACAGACTACATAAAAACTAACAAAACCCCTTATATAGGGGTTTTGTTTTATATAGAACATTCATCAATAATTCAATGTTTCACGTGGAACAATATAACCTCAAACTAGGGAAACTAGGCGAAAACATAGCTTGCACCTATCTGGTTAAATCAGCCTATGTAGTTATTGCTAAAAATGCCAGAATAGGGCACAAGGAAGTTGATTTAATAGTTCAAAAAGGCAAAAAGCTAGTATTTGTAGAAGTAAAAACAGCTTTTTCTACTGATAAAGCCCTAAAAACACCGGAAGACTATATGTCTAGCCATAAAATAAATCTTTTAAGAAAGGCTATTCATGATTATTGTTTAATATTAGCCAAAAATGAAGAGAATGCCTATATTGACTTGCTGACCATAAGGGTATTTAAACATAATGTGGCTAATATTAGCCATTATAAAAATATTTGCTAAAAACACTCTGAAAATCATACTATTTAAGTCCAGAATACCATTGACTTAATTGATTGAATATGGTAAGGTGTTGCCACGAAATCCCAAGCTAGTTTAGAGTGGGATTTTTATATACCAGAAAAACACTATGTCTATTTTATCAAAAAAAGACAAAAAATATTTTCTAATAATAATTCTTTTATCATTAGTTCATAACTTAATTGTTTTCCCAGCTCAAGCAGCTGAAGAATACAGTCAGGTTACTATTGAGACGGTTAAGTCACAGCAAGTAACAATAAAATCTCCGAACACGGGTATTAAACGCTTTGAAAACATAAAAAGTAACAAGCAAAGCAATTTACCAGAAGTTGTTAAAAATTTTAAAATTACAGCCGATGACAAGCTAGTTAAAGAAAAAACTAAAACCGATTTTAAAATTGCTTCACTTAATAAAGACCAAGCTTTACCGGCTAATAAAGGCGTAAGAACCGTATCTTTAACAGCCTATAACTCTCTACGTGGACAAACCGACGATGATCCTTGTACTACGGCTAATGGCTTTAATCTTTGCTCTAATGGAAAAGAAGATTCTGTGGCTGCCAATTTTTTACCCTTTGGTACAAAAATTATGATTCCTGATTTATTTGGTGACCGAGTTTTTGTGGTACGAGACAGGATGAACAAAAGATTTTCTAACCGGGTTGACGTCTGGATGATAGAAAGATCTGATGCTTTGAAGTTTGGCGTACGTCAATCTCAAATTGTCATTCTAGAAAATTAATTACTTTACCAAATTAAAAGCAAGGCATTGGCCATGAGTCAGTGTCTTGTTTTGTATTTATAAAATTGATATAGTAGGGGAGTTAAAATATTAGCCGGTCGCGTCGCCAAGTGGTTTAAGGCAGCAGTTTGCAAAACTGCCATTTCGTGGGTTCGAATCCCACCGTGACCTCAAGATTTTTGTAAGCACTAGAACCTAACTGCTACACTCAATAGAACATACAATACTGCTCTATAAGCTATTTATCATAAGACCAGTAAACCACAAAAAAGCCATAAAAGTGGTTTTTGTTTGTTTTTAGATAAGTAGCTCATGTGGATAAGCTGTGTCTTCTGTTGATAAATAGCTTGTTTAAGTCTATGTAATACTAGACTTAAACTGTTGAAAACCCAAAAAATAGTTTATACACTTTTTAAAATTTAGCTTACTTTAGATAAAAAATTTTTATTCCAGATGATTGACCGACTGTCAAATATATGATATACTAAAGATATAGAAAGTTCTTTATACATTTTAGAAGTTTTCCGTAACATACATCTTTATTTATAAAGATAACGGAAACCTTTTCTTTTCTACTACAATACAAACTAGGCGGAGTTGATACGCCTAAAAAACAAAAATAAAAAAAGGGCAAGTCTTACTCCAATGTAAAACAAGCCATACTGTTAGGTAGAAAAGCCAAACCTCATAAATCAACACGAGGTATGTCCCTGCGAAGAATTTGCAAGAAAAACCAAGTTACGTAGGGATGGAGCTCAGCTACAACCCTAATTATTAATTTTATATTAACGAGGATTTGTTGGGCTCCTTTTTTTATCCAATTTTATTTTATAACCTCGCCCTCAACTATACCGTTGGTGGGTTTTTTATTACCTCTAAACATATACCATTGCTGTAAAATGGTTAGTAGAGTTGAAATAAACCAATAAAAAGATAGCCCACTAGGTAAGCTCCAGCAAATAAACACTGTAAAAACCGGCATTAGATAAAGCATCTGTTTATTCATGGCTGCCATCATGCTTTCATCCTTTGAGCCTTCACCACTAACGGCTGGTTGCTTTATAGGCATCATCTTGGCCTGGAAAAACTGTGACAAACCAGCCAAAATAGCTAAAACAATATTAGGTTTAGAAAAATCTACAAAACCAAAGGCGATTGGATTCATTATTCCTGGATGAAAAATAAAAGGATAAATCAAGATTGAAATCTTGCCTGACAGTTCATCTCTAAAAACTCTAAAAATAGCCCAGAAAAATGGTAACTGAATAAGTAGCGGCAAACAAGATGATAAGGGGTTTACTTTTTCTTTCTTATATAACTCCATCATTGCCTTGCTTAAGCCCTCTTTATCATTAGCGTATTGTTTTTTTATTTCCTCCAATTTTGGCTGTAAACTCTGCAGGGCCTTCTGCCCCTCAAGTGATTTTTTCGATAAAGGGTAAAGAACTGCTTTAACGATTACTGTTAAAACAATAATAGCTAGCCCAATATCATGGCCAGGTACTGTGTTATATATAAAAACCAATAGATTTAAAATTGGCTGATAAAAAATAGTGACAAAGAAATTAACCATAAAAGCTTTTATTTATAACTCCGCAATTTTAGCGAAGGGTTATTTATATAACTGGATCATGACCACCCTTATTCCAAGGATGACACCTTAACAAGCGTTTTAAAGCCATAAAACCACCCTTTATTAGACCATAACGATCAATAGCTTGGTAGGAATACTCTGAGCAAGTGGGATGAAAACGGCAATAACCATAAGGGAAAAGACTCTTTAAAAAACTATGGTCGAGAGAAAGGGTTTTTTGATATAAACGGATCAATTTGAGAACAGCCTGCTTTGATAGGGTTAAGAAAAATCTTATAATCATGAAAGTCTCCTAGTAATAAAGAAATTAATTTCAGACTTAATTAAAGGAAAATCGGCTCGGGCTGCGTCAGTTAAAGCAATAAAGACAATGTCTAAACTACCACCAAGGTTAGAATCTAGCTCACTTATAGTAGACCAAGCACGACGCCTAATTCTATTTCTAACCACGGCTTTTTTACTAACTTTAGCACTAACCACCACAGCAAAACGATTTAAGCCAAAACTATTTTTTAAAAATTTAAGACGAAACAACTTACCCTGGACTGATTTGCCACCAGCAAAAACACGCTCAAAGTCACGCTTTAAACAAAGTCTTCGCGCTTTTGGGAGCATATTTAAACAGTTAGTTTTTTTCTACCCTTGGCCTTACGGCGTTTTATAACCTCACGACCATTCTTAGTTTGCATTCGTTTACGAAAACCATGCTTCTTTTTTGATCGACGGGCATTTGGTTGATATGTTCTTTTCGGCATATATGTATAAAATAATATATGTCTAACCTAACATTATTATACGCTCTCGTCAATTATTATAGTTACCCACTACTTATCAACATTTTATAAACAAAGACAAGCCTTTTAGTAAAAGACTAAGACTGTTATAATGGGCAATGACTTTATAACCCCTCTACTTATGGACAATGAACAACTCTGGCAAGCAGTATTAGGAGAAATAGAATTAACTCTCTCCAAGGCTAGTTTTACAACTTGGTTTAAAAATACTTTCATTGATTCTTATGAAGATGGCCGTATTATTATTTGTGTCCCCAACACTTTTACCCAAGCTTGGTTACAAAAAAAATATTATCAAGAGATTATTACTGCCTTTAGAAACATAACTAAAGAAACAATTAAAGATGTCTCTTATAAAATAGAATCGCGCAGACCAGTTAATAATATTTCTGCTCAAGTTATTACTGCCTTGGGCCAAGAAAAAAAATTAAGTCTGCCTAAGCAAAGCGGTATTAACCGTTTTGGACTTAATGCCTACTATACTTTTGCTAATTTTATTGTTGGTAAAGGAAATGAACTGGCTTATGCGGCTTGTCAGGCCGTAGCAACTAACCCTGGCCGAGCCTACAACCCATTATTTATTTACGGCGGTGTTGGTTTAGGAAAAACTCACTTACTACAAGCCATTGGCAATGAGTTGTGTAAAAAAACTGAAAAAATACTTTATGTTACTTCAGAAAAATTTTCCAATGACTATATTAACGAAGTTAGATCCGGCCGAGCTAAACAATTAAAAGAAAAGTATCGTAATGTTGATTTACTCTTAGTTGACGATGTTCAATTTATGGCCGGAAAAGACGGCACACAAGAAGAGTTTTTCCATACTTTTAACGAACTACACCAAACCAACCGACAGATTGTTTTAACCTCTGATCGACCACCAAAAGCCATCCCAGCCCTTGAAAAAAGGCTATTATCTCGTTTTGAGTGGGGAATGATTGCTGATATCACAGCACCTGATTTTGAAACAAAAATAGCTATTTTAAGAAATAAGTGCCATGAAAAAAATTACCCACTAGGAGACGATATTATAAATTATTTAGCAGTCAATATTAATAGTAACATTCGTGAATTAGAGGGCGCTTTAACAAGATTAATAACCTATTTTGAATTTAATAATTTACCAGCCACACTAGAGGGCACTAAAAATATTTTAGCATCAACCCTAGCTGAATTTAGGGAAAAAAATATTACTAATAAAAACATAATTGATGCTGTTTCTAAATTTTTTGATATTGAAGTTAAAGATTTAACTGGTCAAAGCCGTAAAAAAGAATTAGTTTTCCCACGCCAAATAACAATGTATCTTTTAAGAGAAGAATTAGGCGCCTCATTTCCTTCGATTGGCCATGAATTAGGCGGCCGAGATCATACCACCGCAATTCACGCCTGTAATAAGATTATTGAAGATTTAAAACACAACCCAAAATTAAAACAACAACTTTTATCAATTAAACAATTACTGCAATAATACTGTGTGGAAAAATAGTTAGTAAGTAGCTACTTTAAAGTGGAAAAGGTTGTGAGTAAATTATTAATAAGTAAGACACAAAACTAAAACAAAAAAACTTGTTCACAAAATAAAAAAGTTTTAACAAACTTATTAACAAGTTAGCGTGCGAGTTTTTCTATATTTATTTAGGGAAACAACGCTATCCACAGTTTTCACTCCTTTACTATTATTACTAGTATATAATTATATGAAAATTATAAGTCTTCAAAAAAATCTAAAAAACTGTCTATACTCAGTTAATCATATTGCACAAAAAAATTCTTCTCTACCAATTCTTAATAATATTTTAATTTCAGCAACTGATGGAGTTATAAAATTAATTACTACAAATCTAGAACTAGGTATTACTAGTATTTTAAGAGGAAAAATAGAAGAGGAGGGCTCTTTTACGGTTGATACTAAAATAATTTCTGAATATATTACCCTACTTAATAATGAAAAAATAACAATTAAACTAGCTGATTCTGATCTTTTAGTAGAGTGTGGTTCTTATAAAACTAAAATAAAAGGCTCTTCAGCTGAAGAATTTCCATTAATTCCAAAAATTGAGCGCACCGAATTTATAAAAGTTAATCTTAATGATTTTAAAAAAACTTTATCTCAGGTGGCGTTTTCTGTTTCTAGTGATGAGGCTAGAGTTGAGTTGTCTGGTGTTTTATTTTCTTTAAATGATAAAACCATGACTATTGTTGGAACAGATAGTTATCGCTTAGCTGAGAAAAAAATAGAAATTGAAAATAATTTTAGCCAAAACAGGCAATTAATTATTCCTATAAAAACAGTGCAAGAATTAATTAGAATTATTTCTAGTGATCAAGGGGATGAAGAAACTGTAACTGATGTGTTGTTATACGCTAGCGATAACCAGTGTTTGTTTGTGGTTGGTGGCACAGAAATTGTTTCTCGTTTAATTGATGGTCATTATCCAGATTATCAACAAATAATTCCCCAAAAACAGGTTTGTTCAGCTTCTTTTAGTCGCGAAGAAATTATGCGAGCAGTTAAGGCAGCAGCTATTTTTTCAAGAACCGGAGTTAATGATATTAATTTTTCTTTTTCTAAAAATGGTTTAGATATAAGTTCAGCTTCTGGTCAAACCGGAGAGCACCAAGCCTTAATTGAGGGGATTGTTACTGGACTTAATACAACCATAACCCTTAATTATAGATATGTTTTAGATGGTTTAGCGGCTCTGGGTGGAACTAGCGCGGTCTTTTCTGTGATTGATGATCAGACACCATGTATTTTACAAGACGAGGCAGATAAAAATTATCGCTATATTATAATGCCGATAAAAAAATAGGTTTTTAAAAAAATAGAGATGCATAATTATGTGTCTCTATTTTTTTTTATTTTAATTAGTTGCTGCGTTACCACTTATATTTATAGTAATCGGCGGGCTAGTAATAGTTTTATTTTGCCAAGTAAAACCTTCGACGTATATTGTATAAGCACCATTAGCTGGCGCTGTTGACCAAGTGGTTTCAATTGTGTTTTGAGAGGCTACTGTTATTGGGCCAATTGTACTACTAGTTTTATCAGGGTTAGTTATTTTAAATTGTATGCGGCCAATTAATCCAGGATTAGAGATGTTAACCTTTAGTGGTAGTGGAAAACTGGTGATAGGAATGTTTTGTCCTGTATTAGGGCTAATTAGAGAAATACCAGCAACATCGTTGGTTATTTTTTTACCAACTTTAAAATTAAAGTTAATTTTCTGTTCAGAACAATTGTCAATATCGTCACAAACTCTAATAGTTAATTCATAATAGCCACTAGATAGAAAATCAATTGAAGTGTCTAGGTTAAATGGATAGTTGGCGTTGGTCTCTAATAAACTGCTGTTGATATAATATTCAGCCCTGGCAACGCCGCGTGGCGCAGAGGCCTGTATTTTGACACTGAGACGTGGTGAGTTTATAGACTGTCCTTCACTTAAACCAGACACAGAAAAGACTGGAATATTTTCTGGAATATGGAGATTATCTTTTTCGGTTGGGGCGGTACTGGTTTCGATTTTATTTTTCTTTGCCCAGGCCTGGATGCGGCTTTCCCAAAGATTAAATTGTGGATCCGCGGCAGGATTTTTTGGAGCTGGTCCTAGAGGGTTATTTTTATCAACATAATAAAGAATAGTATGAGGGTCTTGATAACTACGCTCTTCAATGAAACTAGCTGGTGTATATTCAGTTGCTAATAAACCAGAGGCTTTGTCGATTTTAATTTTTGTGCCACCACCAACCTTACCATCCAAAACATCTTTGCCGGCTACTGGTATACTTGGGCTAGTAAAATTTTCTACATTACCATCGCCTAATACTCGGCGCATATATTCATTCCAAATTGGGGCTGCTACAACGCTCCCATCAGCGCCAGCTTTCATTTCAGTGTTATTGTTGTTACCAACCCAAACACCAGTTACAAGTGATGGTGTGTAACCAATGGTCCAGGCGTCACGGTTATTATTGGTTGTTCCAGTTTTAACTGCCACTGGACGATTACTTAATGTTAAGAAATTTCTAGCACCAAAAATATAAGCACGCTCATTATTATCCGACAAACAAAAATTTATTTCTCGAGCAATGTTTGAATCCCAAACGCGGCGCTCATCACTTTTATACTCCTCAATTATTTTTCCGGTGCGATCTTCTATTTTTAAAATAAAGCTTGGATCATGCATTACGCCATCACGCGCAAAAGCGCTGTAAGCATCGGTATGTTCTAAAAGAGTTACTTCGCCTCCGCCCAACACTAATGACAAACCTAAACGATCTTTGTCGCCCAATGTGGTGTAGCCTAATTTTTTAGCGTTTTCTAAAGTTGCATCAAGTCCGGCTAAATAAAGCGTTTTTACTGCTGGAGTGTTTAATGATCCAGCTAAAGCCTTCTTCATACTAATTAAGCCATATTCTTTGCCATTATAGTTATGTGGTTCATAGGGTGTCCCGGTGGTAGAAAAATTTGTTACCACATCATAAAGCATGGTATTTGGTGTATAGCCCTTAGTAAAGGCCGTAGCATAAACAATTGGTTTAAAGGACGAACCAGGTTGTCGTGCTTTTAGAGCAACATTAACTTGACCATCAATTGAGTCATCAAAATAATCACGTGAGCCAACCATAGCTAAAACCTGGCCTGTTTTTGGATCAATCGAGACCAGCGCCGCGTTGCGAGCTAAAAATCTTTTATCATTTTCTGTAGCTTTTGTTTTAACAACTTCCTCAGCAATTTGTTGTTTATAGGTATCAAGTGTGGTGTAAATTTTTAGACCACCTTGCTCTACCATTTTTTCACCATATTTTTCTGCCAACATTTCTTTAACATGTAAAACAAAATGTGGTGCAGTCATGTTGTCTGATGGATTTTTAAAACTAAGCTTAGCTTCTTTAGCTTGTTTAGCCTCGTCTTTAGAAATCATTTTTTGATCAACCATTAAATCAAGTACATATTGTTGGCGAGAAATTAAATCATCTTTATTTGGACCATAAGGCGAGTAGCGTGTTGGGCTTTGTACGATAGCGGCTAAAATAGCAGCCTCAGGTAATGTTATGTCTTGAACATGTTTACCAAAATATTTTAAACTGGCTGCTTCTACGCCATAAGCATTAGAGCCGTAAGGTATTTCATTAAAATACATTTGTAAAATCTCATCTTTAGAAAACTTTTTTTCCATGCGGTAAGCCAAAATCACTTCTTTTAATTTTCTAATGTATGATTTTTCAGAAGTTAGAACGGCATTTTTAATAAATTGTTGAGTTAGGGTTGAACCACCGGTTGTACGATGAGTTAAAAGGTTGGTAATAGCACTTCTAAAGATGGCCCATAAACTAAAACCTTTATGAGTGTAGAAATTTTTATCTTCAATAGCAATCGTGGCATCACGTAGGTGTTGTGGTATTTTATCAAGCGTAACTAAAGTTCTTTTTTCATCACCACTAATTTCATAAAGAATTGTTTCACCGGTTCGATCATAAATTTTTGTGCTTTCTGGTACTTCGCGACCGATTAATTTATTTGGGTCTGGCAAACCATAAGACGCCCAAGCAAAAACTCCGACTACTAAAAGTATTACGGCTACTATGCCATAGCGAATAAATTTTTTAACTTTTGGCATAGCCAAAAAAGCCTGCCAGCTAAAGCCTGCTTCTCGACTTTGACGCCAGTTATTATGTGTTACTGGCTTGTGTCTAGTACTTTTCCAATATTGGGGTGGGCGACGAGTGAAACGAGGGTTTGTCATGGTTTTAATATATAGTTTGTTTCTTTATTATATCACAGAGCTATTTTACTGTGTTATTTAGCTCTTTTCTTAGTATTAAAAGGTGTTTTAAGAAATCAATTGTAGCTGAGATAAGCCTTACCTTACTTTGTCTTTTGCCCAATCTAGTTTCTCGCCAGTTAACTGGTATACCTATTGTTTTTAAATTAAACTTATTGGCCCATAAAATAAGCTCAGTATCAAAAAACCAACCAGGGTCATTAGTCTTAGGAGCTAGTTTTGTAAAAACTGTTTTGCTCAATGCTTTAAAACCACACTGAAGGTCTTTTTGTTTATGGCCTAAAATTAGGCGCGCTACTAGATTATATAGACGTGATGACAACTCTCTTAACAATGATCTTTCAACAAAAGATTTTTTATCATAACGATTACCAAATACTAAATCAGCCTCTTGGTTTATTAATGGAGCAAGTAATTTTGGCAAAGCTTCTAAATCAACTGCTAGGTCACTGTCCATATAACAAATAATGTCAGCTATAGTTTGTTGCCAATATTTTTTTAAAGCTCGTCCACGGCCAGGTTCAGTAAAAATAACGGTTTTAATTTTTGGATCTAGCTTAGTTAATCCCTGGGCTAATTCCGGAGAGCCATCATTTGAGCCATTGATAACTAAAACTATAGACCAGTCTATATTAATTAAATTGGTTTTACAAAAATCAAAAACCTGTTTAGTGCTTTGTTCTAAAATTAATTCTTCGTTATAGGCTGGTATGCAAATATCACAGCGCATATTTTTTATTTCTTAATATAAACCGAGGCCGTACTGTCGCTATAAACCGATTTCCAATTAGGGCTTGATTTTAAATACTCAATTAATGGATTTTTTCTTTCACTAGGTTTTTCACCAGTGATTAATTGTTCCAGCCAGTCTGGTTGAAACGGTGCTTCGCTAGTTTTAAATAAAACTAATTTGATATCGTACTCATTAAATTTTTCTTCGATTTTATCTTTATCAAAAAAACTAGTGTACTCTTCTAAGAGTGTTTTATTTTTAAAATCATATTGCGGTAATCGTCCGTCAATAAATATTTTTTTCTCAGGCCAAACCCAAATTAAAAACCCACCCCAACCATAGTCATTAAACATTTTTAAATTGCCATATTGTGGGTTAGCTTTTAAAAATTGAACGGCGCCGCACGGGTATCTTTGGCAATAATTAGTGAATGGGTTATTGTTAAATTTTGCTTGTATTCCTGTGGTTGCAACGATTAAGAAAAAACAAAATATAGCTAAAGTATTGAGGTATTTTCCGTAAACAACTTTAGCACTTTCTAGGTTTAATCGAATAGTGCTTGGCACAATTAATAATAATGAACCAACTGCCCATAACGGGAAGTGCCTAACTGACCTAGAAGCTAAGATTAAAAGTCCTAGAGATAGAACAGTTTTCCATAAAGGGATTTTATTTTTTAAATAAGCTTGAGCCCCAAAAAATAAAACAATAATAACTTGAGTGTAAAGGATCTGCCAATAAACAAAAGGAATACTATACGGCGTTCGCCACTCTTCGATGTGCGACATGTAATAACGATTTTGGCCGTAATCATTTAGGAAAGAATAAAGTTCTTTGCCGTACGGTGTAGCCAGCGTTAATAAAATTGCTGCCAAGCTAATGAAAATTAATTTTTTAAGATTTTTATTATCTAGTGCTTGTTCGTTTAAAAAGTTTTTGATTAAAGGAAATAATTTTAAAATTATTTCATAAGCTAACCAACCAAGCGTGGCTGCTATACTAAAAAGAAAACCACCATGTATACAGGACCATAAAAACAAAAGTGGCAACAGCCAATAGGCTGCTTTAATATTTTGTTTACGACAACAAGAATCAATAATTATAAAAAGAAGAATTGTAAAAACAAAAGTGAACTCTTGCAGCCTAACTCCAAAATGCGGTAAGCAAGCGATTAAAGCAAAAAGTTCTAGTCCAGCAAAAACTGATTGGTGAAATTTCCTTTTTAGATAGTTAGTAAAAACGTAGCGGTTTAATATTATTAGTCCGAACAATGGAAGTAGTATAAAAAATATACTAACAGCGGTGTAACCACCAAATTCCCATAAGCCATAAGTTGCTAAATTGCCTAACCATTCATGGTCCACCCAATTTTTACCAGCTAAAGACCACATATATATTTGATCATGTGGGACTGAATGTTCTAGAGCGATTCTTTCGCCAACTCTAAGATGCCAACCAAAATCAGGATCAAGATAGCTAAAAGAGTTAAGGGTTAAAATTATGCCTAAGGAAACGTAAAATATTAGCCAAGCTAGCTTTGAACCCGCTTTGGGTAAAAACATAAAAAGATGTTTAAAAAACCTTGTCTTACTTTCTATAAATATGTTATCATATAAATAACGTCTTTATGAAATAAAGATACTATTCTTAATAGAGAGGGGGTGACATATGAAGAAAAATTTGTTGGCATTTATTTTAGCGCTTAATTTATTAGCTATTCCAGCTTTAGCATTTTCAGTGTCACCGGCTAGAGCAGAAAACCTAAACCTTTGGGGAAATTACAGTGCAGAGAATTTTCAAAACGAAACTGGTCTTGGTCAGCGTGACCCACGCGATATCGTAGCCAGAGTTATTCGTATTATTCTTGGTTTCCTTGGTATCGTAGCCGTCATTATTATTCTCTTAGGAGGATTTAAGTGGATGACAGCTGGTGGTAACGAAGATAAGGTTACTGAAGCGCGCAAATTGATTGTCTCAGGTGTTATTGGTTTAGTCATTATTATGGCTGCCTTTGGTATCGCTCAATTTGTGATCAGTGGTTTGTTATCAGCAACTAACAATAATTAATTGTTTTTGTTGGGCCCGAGGTTTCGGGCCCGTCTCTTTGAAGCAAAATTATTCTTTGGCTTCAGGGAAACGATTTATGCTAAAAATATTTTTACGAATTACTATTTTTATCGGAGGTCTTTTTAAGGCCGCTTCTGTTTTTGCTATTGACGCTGGGTCAACTGGGTTGACTGATGCAGCAGCCGGGACAGGTCTTTCTGGCGGAACAACGGTTGAATCTTTAGTTGGGACAGTTTTAAAACAAGTCTTAGGTTACACCGGTATTATATTTTTTGTTTTAGTGGTTTACGCTGGTTTAATGTGGATGACCTCAGCTGGTAACGAAGAAGCTGTCACCAAATCTAAAAAAATTCTAATTGCCGCTATGATTGGTTTAGTTATTGTTTTGTCAGCTTATGCCATTACCACCTTTGTTGGTAATGCGCTTGGTTAATTTTTATGCGTTACTTTAGTTTTGTACTTTTATTTTTTACAATATTGATGTTCTCGCCGACCGTTAAAGCCGTGGCCTTGGGTGGACTTGATGAAACAGCTGGTGTAGCTAATATTAAAAATACTCCGGCGTCGCCCGAGCTAGTTGTTGGTCGCGTTTTGGGACAAGTTATATCTTTTGTTGGTATTATATTTTTTATCTTAATGCTTTACGCTGGTTTTCTCTGGATGACTGCTGCCGGTGATGAAAAAAAGATTGAGCAGGCTAAGCAAATACTTTTAGCAGCTATTATTGGTCTAGTTATTGTTGGTGCAGCTTATGCTATTACTAAATTTGTTGGTCAATCACTCCAAAACCCGATTAAAACTAATACTTCTAATACTCCATAGTGTATGAAAAAAATATTTTCTTTTATTATAATTAGCTTGTTTAGTATTTCTTTTTTTAGTAGTCTAGTTTTAGCTCAGGATAATAACAATACAACTCCTCCGAGTGGTTTTGGTTTTGAAAAAGTCGAGGGGGTAGCCCAGAACGCTGGCTATAATCCAGGCACTGAAGTGGGGCTTGATCAGCGCATTAGTTCTTTTGTTTCAATCTTTTTGTCTTTGTTAGGAGTGCTATTTATGATTTTAATGATTTACGGTGGTTATAACTGGATGACTGCTGCGGGTGATGAACAAAAGATTGATAAGGCTAAGGATACAATTCGCGCTGCTATGATTGGTTTAATTATTATTATCGCTGCTTACGCTATTAGCATCTTTGTTATTAGTCGTTTATGGGGCGCAGGCGCAACCGTAACCCCTTAACCATATGTTTTTAAAAAAGTTTTTTATTGTTTCTATTTTTTTCCTATTGCCTGTAGCTAGTTTGGCGCAAGGTAATATATCAAATCCCCCAACCACTAAAAATCCAATGCTTAATCGTTTGCAAAATGTTGGTACTAACGCTGGTTATGGTGCAGCCAATGAAACAACTGTAACTGAAATTGTTGGTATGGTGATTAATGGTATGTTAGCGCTTCTTGGAACTATCTTTATTATTCTTATGTTATTGGCCGGTTATAATTGGATGACGGCGCATGGTGATGAAGAAAAAATTACTAAAGCCAAAGACACTCTTCGCGCCGCAATCATCGGTTTAATTATTGTTATCGGCGCTTTTGCTATTTGGAGATTTATTAGCGACTTTTTAATTACCTCACCAGGGGGTAGTTTACCAAATAATACTTAAATTATTATGAAATATTTTTACTCTTTGATTTTTTTAATATTAATTTTATTTAGTGCCAACCAAGTTAAGGCAGGTATTTTACAGGGGAATGTTGTTGGTGAAATAACTAATAATACACGAGTGCTTGGTAATACCGCGGGCTATGATCAAAATGTTACAGTTGGTTCTGTAGTAGCTTCGGTTGTTAGAGGATTTTTAGCGTTGCTAGGTGTTATTTTTGTAATTTTAGTATTGCTGGCTGGTTATAATTGGATGTCAGCTAATGGTGATGAAGAAAAAATTACTAAAGCCAAAGACACTCTTCGCGCCGCTGTGATTGGTTTAATTATTATAGCCGCGGCTTATTCAATAACTTATTTTGTTTTCGAAAGTTTGCCTTCTGGTACTGGTGGGGCCCCAAATAATTTATAGTAATATTTTCTAGATACGAAAAATGAGTGTTTCTAAAAAGAAACACTCATTTATTTTCGTAAAGAACTTTTAGTCCCAGCCCTTAAAGACGAAGTAGAAGGTATTTACCTTCCCGTCTACATTTCTGGTAGTTGAATTGGTTATAGCGACCGTGTATGGCTTGTCGTCCTTCCAGTAGTTAACGCCCTGAAAATATTCCACCTCATAATCTCCTGGCATAAGTTTTATTACTTGGCTCTTCTTTGGGTCAAGAATAACACTTTTTTTCATACCATTTGATACGTTGGTTATTTTTACGGTTAACTTTCCGTAAAAACTTGGATTATCTACTAACCCGAGTAAGCCTACGCTGTAAAGATCTTTGTCCAACCCCTTTGTCTCTTCTTCGGTTTTTTGAGAAACCGTCGATGAGTTTTTTTGGTTGTCAGTCTTTATCATTGTGATCGTTTCGTTGTTCATGACATTATTGAAGGCTTCTTTTTCCGTATATTTTGCTTCCGGATTAGAACTTTTTCCTGTCATGATTTGATTAGCAGAGTCATATAAGATTCTTTCGTCACTTGTCGCTTGGTTCCAGCCTGAGCAACTGAACGAAATACTTATGACAGCCAAAAGGACAACGCCCATTATTGCTGAAAATAGATTTTTCATTGTAAAATAACTCCGTTTCTTGATTATGTTTTTAAATTTTATTTTTATTTAATAATATTATTGATTTTTATCAATATTGTAATATATCATATTTCGATATATTTGTCAATATATAGCTAAAAATAAGCCAAAATTGGCTCATATTGATTAAAAAACCTATTTATGCTACGATAAAGATACTAAAGCTAGTATTATTAGATACTAGCTTATTTTAATGGAAAAAATAAATATGAGTGAAATTACTAATGCTATTAAGCAAATTTGTGAGGAAAAGGGCTTGTCTTATGACGCCGTTATTACCACAATTGAATCTGCTTTGGCCGCTGCTTATCGTAAAGATTACGGCGAAAAAAATCAAAATATTAAAGTCGAGTATGATCCGGAAACAAATAAAACCAGAGTCTTTGATATCAAGACTGTAGTCGAAGATGTGCCCGAGGAAGAATTAGCTGCTTATGCCGAAGGAGCAGAGGTTGAAGTTGATGCTACTAAAGTTTCAACACAAAAAGAGTTAGTCGCAACTCCAGCAGAAAGTATCTCTGACGAGGAAGATAAAAAACGTTTTAATCCTAAAACAGAAATTCAAATTTCTGAGGCTAAGACACTTAGCAAAAAACATAAGTTAGGCGATGAAATAAAAACTGAATTAGAAACTCATGAAGAGTATGGTCGTATGGCTGCGCAAACTGCTAAACAGGTTATTATTCAACGTTTGCGCGAAGCTGAACGCGATATGGTGTTTAGTGAATTTAAAGATAAGGAGCATGAAGTTATTACTGGCTTTGTACAACGCCGCGAAGGCCGTTTGATTTTAGTTGATCTTGGTCGCGCCACTGGTATTATTCCACCTGAAGAACAAGTTAGAACCGAACGTTATACTCCGGGTGAGAGATTAAAATTTTATGTTAAAGAAGTAAATATTACACCAAAAGGTCCAGAGATTGTTTTGTCCCGTACTAGCGATGAAATTTTGAAAAAAGTTTTCTATCTAGAAATTCCAGAAATTTCCAATGGTTTGGTTGAAATAAAATCTGTAGCGCGTGAAGCTGGTAGTCGTTCTAAGGTCGCAGTATCAGCTGGCAATGACAACATTGATCCAATTGGTTCTTGTGTTGGCCAGCGCGGTTCTCGTATTCAAACAATTATTCGCGAATTAGGCGGAGAAAAAATCGACATCATTGAATACAACGAAGACCCAGAAACTTTTATTGCTAATGCACTAGCTCCAGCCAAAGTTGAACAAGTTCGTTTAGTAGCAGAAACTCATCAGGCTTATATTACCGTGAAAGATGATCAGTTATCTTTGGCGATTGGTAAGGATGGGCAAAATGTTCGTTTAGCCGCTCATCTAAGTGGTTGGAATATTGATATTGCTGGCGATGGTTCGGTCGGCACACCAGTTGAAAATAATGGAGCAGTTGAAGCCGAAAAAGAAGTCGCAGAACCAGTTATTGAAGAGCAGAGTATAGACATTGAACCAACTGAAGAAATAACTGAAGTAGAAGCTTCTTCAGAGGTAGAGGAAACTAAAGAATAAATTAATCAATAATAATTTTTAAAATTTTATTAATCTAAAATATGAATAATATCATTTTCCTTATTCTAGGTAGCGCCGCTTTGGCCATTATTTATGGCTTAGTATTTATAAGTTATATCTTACGCTTGCCCGAAGGCAATGAAAAAATGCGTCAAATTGCTAGTGCTATTCAAGAAGGAGCCAAGGCTTATCTTAATCGTCAATATCGTACCGTAGCTGTGGTTGCGATTGTTTTAGCTGTTATTATTGGCTTGGTGCCTTCCTTGGGTTGGATGACAGCCCTAGCTTTTATGGTTGGTGCAATTTTGTCAGCTATTACGGGCTACATTGGTATGAACATTTCTGTACGCGCCAATGTTAGAACAGCCGAAGCCGCTCGTGGTGGTATTGCTAAAGCTTTAAATGTTGCCGCTCGTGGTGGTAGCGTAACTGGTATGTTGGTAGTTGGCTTAGCTTTATTAGGTACCGCTGGTTTTTATCTTTTAACTCATGATGTACACGCTTTAATTGGCCTTGGTTTTGGTGGTTCATTGATTTCTGTTTTCGCTCGTTTGGGCGGAGGAATCTTTACTAAAGCCGCTGATGTCGGCGCTGATCTTATTGGTAAAGTTGAGGTTGGTATTCCTGAAGATGATCCACGTAACCCAGCCGTGATTGCTGACAACGTTGGTGACAACGTTGGTGACTGTGCTGGTATGGCGGCTGACTTATTTGAAACTTACGTCGTAACATTAATCGCAACAATTATTCTTGGTAAACTTCTTTTCCCTGGTTTTGAAAATGCCTTACTTTATCCTTTGGTGTTAGGCGGCATTTCTATTATCACTTCAATTGTTGGTACCTTCTTTATTAAATTAGGTAAGACAAAAAATATCATGGCTGCTTTATATAAAGGTTTGGTTGCGGCTGGTGTTTTAGCGGCTATTCTTTTTTATCCCGTAACTAAATGGATGATGGCCGGCAATGGTTTATACAGTATTATAAATATTTATTTAGCTTCATTAATTGGTTTGTTAGTTACCGCGGCAATGGTCATGATTACTGAATATTATACTTCAACTAAATATAAACCAGTCAAAGAAATTGCTTTGTCATCTACGACTGGTCACGGTACAAACATTATTACTGGTTTGGCTATTTCCATGAAAGCAACTGTTTGGCCAATCATAGTTATTGTCTTAGCTATCTTAGGAGCTTTTCAATTAGCTGGTCTATTTGGTATTGCTGTGGCTGCTATGGCCATGCTTTCAATGGCTGGAATAATTGTAACGATTGATGCTTATGGACCAATTACTGATAACGCCGGTGGTATTGCAGAAATGGCCGAGCTACCAGCCGAAGTTAGAAAAGTAACTGATCCATTAGATGCAGTTGGTAATACAACCAAAGCCGTTACTAAAGGTTATGCGATTGGCAGCGCTGCTTTAGCGGCTCTAGTTTTGTTTGCTGATTTTACCAACAGCGCTGGCCCTCATTTTTCTTTCCAAATTAATAATCCACTCGTGTTAGCTGGTTTACTTATTGGTGGAATGTTGCCTTACTATTTTGCAGCTTTATCAATGCAAGCCGTTAGTCGTGCAGCTGGTAGTGTTGTAGAAGATGTACGCCAACAGTTTAAAGAAAAACCAGGTATCATGGCTGGTACTGAAAAACCAGATTACAAACGCACAGTGGATATTGTTACAAAGGCAGCTATTAGCCGTATGATTGCTCCAGCTTTAATTCCAGTCTTAGCTCCAATTATTGTTGGCTTTGCTTTGGGAGTTGAAGCCTTAGGCGGTCTTTTAATCGGCTCTATTATTACCGGAGTTTTTGTGGCTATTTCCATGACTTCTGGTGGTGGTGCTTGGGATAATGCTAAGAAGTATATTGAAAGCGGTAATCACGGTGGTAAGGGCTCAGACGCTCATAAGGCTGCTGTTACCGGTGATACGGTTGGTGATCCATATAAGGACACAGCTGGGCCAGCTATTAACCCAATGATTAAAATTATTAACATTATCGCTTTGTTAATTGTTGCTTTACTTATCTAAAAAACTTTCATGTTGGTTACTAAAAATAACATTTCTGCTTCTCGTGTTGAATTATTAGTTACTGTAGCGGCTGATGATATGCTTCGTTTTGCTAAACAAGCCGCGACTCAACTATCTGATAAATCAAAAATTGAGGGTTTTCGCCCTGGTAAGGCGCCTTATGAAGTTGTTAAAGACAGATTAGGCGAAATGGCTATTACCGAAGAAGCTTCCCGAATCGCCGTCTCTAAGACGATCGACGCCGCCATTAAAGAAAATGTTGGTGAAGAGTGGATTGGTCAACCAGAAATAACTATTACTAAATTAGTGCCTAATAGCGACTTTGAATACAAAGCTTTAATTACACTTTTACCATCAGTTAAGCTTGGAAAATATAAAGAGTTAAAATTAAATAAAGAAAAAATTGTTGTTAGCGATGATGAAGTAAAAAAAGTAATTGATAATTTACGTGAAAGTCGTGTTAAAGAGGTTTTGGTTGAGCGCGGCGCGGAGATGAATGACAAGGTGGTAATTGACGTTAATATGTTTTTGGACAAAGTTACGGTCGATGGCGGTCAAGGTAAAGACGTTGCTGTTATTATTGGTAAAGATTATTTTGTGCCTGGCTTTGATAAAAATTTACTTGGTCTTAAGCGCGGCGACGAACGATCTTTTTCTGTACACTACCCAGCTGATCATCATTTGAAAAACTTAGCTAACAAAGAAGTTGATTTTTCTGTTACGGTTAAAGATATTTTTGAAAGAGAGCTACCTGAGTTGAATGAAGATTTTGTTAGCGCTTTTGGTTTGAAGAATGAAGCCGAACTTAAACATAATATTAAACACTCTTTAGAGCATGAAAAGAAACACGAAGCTGATAATAAATTAGAAAGAGAATTGTTAGAAAAAATTGTTAATGATTCTGATATCGCTGAATTACCAGAAGTTTTAATTGATAATGAAGGCGAAATAATGTTACGTGAATTAGAATATAATGTTAATGTTCAGGGTGGAAAATTTTCTGATTATTTAACTAGTCTAAATAAAACTCCAGAAATGCTTAAGCAAGAATTTTTACCACAAGCCAAAAAGCGTGTTAATGCTAGTCTGATTTTGCGAAATATAATTAAAGCTGAAAACATTGTTGTGAATGAAGAAGAAATAGAAAAAGAAATTGCAGCTTTGAAAAAGCAGTATGGACATGACCCTAAGGCATTAGAAACAATCAGTTCACTTTATTACCGTCGTCATATTGAATCATCTATATTAAATAGAAAAGCTATTACTGATCTACTTGCTTGGAACGTGATTGATAAATAATATATGAGTGTCTTAGCGCTAAACAAACGAGCGTCTTATGACTATGAATTTTTAGAAAAGTTCACGGCTGGTATTGTTTTAAGTGGTAAAGAAGTGAAGGCAGCTAAAGGTGGTTTAGCTAACTTAAAAGGTAGTTTTGTTGTTTTTCGTAGTAGTGGCAAGGTACGCCCAGAGGCTTATTTGATCAATTCTTATATTGGGCATTATCGTTGTGCGGCTAAGCCAGAATCATATGATCCGGAGGCTCCTAGAAAGTTACTCTTAAAACGACAAGAAATCGCTAGTTTAGTGGGGAAAAAGCAAGAAAAGGGGTTGACATTGGTCCCAATCAAACTGTATACTGAGAGAAGTCTTATTAAGCTAGAATTCGCTATAGCTCGCGGAAAAAAGAGCTTTGACAAGCGTCGGGCAATTAAAGATCGAGAGCTAAAACGTGGCTTAAAAAGCATTCGTCAGAGCGGGTCTATAAAAGACTAGTTCTTAAACAATTTGTGTTCGGGGATGCCAGGATTTGATAGTAAATCTCGGCGCTAGTATCCAGGTCGTGCTGATTATCACGCAAATCTGATCACAAACACAGTTGTCAAAACTGTAAACGCCAAAGCCGCCTTCTCTTGGAAGGTCCCAGCTTTCGCGACCGTTGCCGCTTAAAGCCGCAACCATCCGCCCAATGCAGTCTGCGTGTTGGATCACGGGTGTCATATTGCAGACTCGGTTAGTGCTTGTTGCCTGACAACATCAGCCTAAACAAATTCAGACTAGCTTTTACTGGTTTCGTCTGGTCTTAACAGCAAGAGCGAAAACTTAGGTCAGACTATATCTGTACAGATGCTAACGACGATTTATTAGACAGGGGTTCGACTCCCCTCATCTCCACGTTTTTGCCGAAGTGGCGGAATTGGTAGACGCGACGGACTTAAAATCCGTTTGCTGTAAAATGCAGTGAGGGTTCGATTCCCTCCTTCGGCACCAAGTAGAAAATTGTAATTTTGAAAAATTTTGTTTTTCTTTGTTCAGAAATTAATTTGTGTTATATTTTTAGGAAAGATTTTTTTATTTTTTGATATGATAGGTTAGAAGAGGTACTCTTTTAATTAAGCTGTAGCTAATTCAATAATAAAATTATGACAGAAAATTTTAGAGGTCCTGAGGAACCCCAAAATCCTCAAGAGAAAAGAATAGAGGATGATAAAGAGACTATTGTCCTTCCTGATCATGAAGAGATGATCACACGCCTAATTAAGGTTGACGATAACCCCCACTTGCAGGAGAGGTTCTACCCAATTCTGTTAAAAGCAGCTGGTCAGAAACGTGTTCCGCAGGGTATAGTTATGATGTTGGCGCTTGCTATTCATGACTACACAGAAGGTATGCCGCCAATGATGGCTAGTCTAATGTATATGAAAGCACCGGATTTTATAGATGCGCTCATTAATGACACAGTGGTTGCCGAGGAAACAAAAAAACTTCTTCAAAGCGCTCTCTCGGGGTCTAATTAAGCGAGAGTTAGGTTTATTATTCTTTAGGTTATTTAGCCTATTCCGGCGGGCTTGCCCGCCGAAGTCCGCCGGCTAGGCGGACATAGGCGGGTATCGTATAATGGTTATTATATTGCCTTGCCAAGGCAGAAATACGGGTTCGATTCCCGTTACCCGCTCACTTCAGTGTCATTCCTGCGTAAGCAGGAATCTCATGAATAAATAGTTAATTACTTTAGATCCCTGCTTACGCAGGGATGACAAAAAAATGCGCCGAACTCATCGTAAGCCAAAAAATCAGGAACCACAAAAGTCATTCCGCATCAATCGGTCTATTCATGCACCGATCGTTATGTTAATTGATGATGAGGGTAATTTTCGTGGTGAGATGCCGGTGGCTGACGCTATTGCTCTAGCTGAAGAGAACGAACTTGATTTAGTTGAAGTTAATCCAACAGCTAATCCGCCAATTGTAAAAATTGCTGATTATGGTCAGTTTAAATATGAACGTGAAAAAAAAGCTCAGAAACAAAAAGTTAATTTAAGGAAAAGTGAAATAAAGGGTTTGCGTTTATCAATTAGAATTGGTGAACATGATTTAAATGTTCGTCGTGAGCAAGCTAAAAAGTTTTTGTCTAAAGGTGATAAACTCCGCCTTGAGCTACAGCTTCGTGGTAGAGAAAGACAACACCCAGAGCTAGCTCGTCAAATGATTGAAAAGTTTCTTGGATTACTACGAGCTGATCCAGAGCTAGTTATTACCGTTGAAGAAGGCTTGACAAGCCAGGGGGGAAAGTTTACTATGGTAGTAACTAACAAAAAAAGCTAAAATTTATCTAATGTAATTGAAAATTTGAAGATATGCCAAAGATCAAAACCCACAAAGCGACAGCTAAAAGATTCACTAAAACTAAGACGAACAAGCTTATTCATCGTAAGTCTGGTCAGGATCATTTTAATTCTCGCGAATCAGGTAAAACAGTGCGTAATAAGCGTCGCGATGTTGGCACTCATAAGAGTGACTCTAAGAATATTGCTTCATTCATACCGTATAACTAAAGATAGTAGAAAGTGAAAAGTAGAAAGTTAAACTACTTTCATGGCTCTACTTTTAACTTTCAACTTTTAAATTAATTCTTATGCCTAGAGTAAAACGAGGAACTACCCATGTAAAAAAGCGCCGTAAACTTTTAAAGAAAACTAAAGGTTATAAGTGGGGTAGAAAAAAACTTATTAAGCAAGCCAAGACAGCTGTTTTAAAAGCTGGTGTTAATGCTTATGTTGATCGCCGTAACAAGAAACGAACTCGTCGTGCTTTATGGCAGATTAAGATTAGTGCTTTTATGAAAGCTCATGACTCATCCTACTCTAAGTTTATTGGTATGTTGAAGAAAGCTAATGTAGTTGTTGATCGTAAAATTTTAGCTGATTTAGCCGTGAATCATCCAGCTGCTTTGGAAAACATTTTTAAAAAAGTTAATAAATAGGTTATGACCATTGATCCACGTCTTATTCAAGTATCACAAATAGTAATCTCAGTTCTGCTTATTGCTGTAATTCTTTTACAAAATCGAGGGACAGGTTTATCTGGCGTTTTCGGTGGTTCAAGCAATGTTTTCCAAACTAAAAGAGGCGTTGAAAAAGTTCTCTTTAGAGCAACAATTGTTTTAGCAATCCTTTTCTTTGGGTTGTCAGTTGTTCGTTTATTTGCGTCATAAATTTTAAGCCCACTAAAGGGCATTATGCATATGAATAAAGCAGCCTTGATTGAAAAAATTTCTGAAGAGACCCGTATCGCTAAACGACAAGTTGAAGAAGTGATTGATAAAATGATTGATATTACTGTTAATCAATTGAAAAGCGGTAATAAGGTTAGTCTAGTTGGCTTTGGTACTTTTGAAGCTAGAACTAGACATACTCGTGGTGGCGTCAACCCACAAAAGCCAAATGAACGCATCCAGATTCCAGAAGTAAAAGTTGCTAAATTTAAGACTGGTAAAACCTTAAAAGACGCACTGAAAGGAAAAAGTTAGTTTAAAAATATTAGAAGCCCTTATCGTGAGATAAGGGCTTCTTTTTAGTTTTCGTATTCGCTGTTTTTTGTTGGAGAAATAAGTAGTATCATTTCGATTAAAGCTTGTGGGGTGGTGCCCCATAGTTCAGCTATGGTTTCAATACCTTTATTTATTATATCGACTCTATATTTCAAGAGATCGATGTCGATTGGCCCAACCATAATTTCTGGTAAGCTAAAATTAGCCGGCCAATCAAATAAATTAACCACTAGTCTTTGGTTTGGTACCATTGTGCCATAGATAATAAATCGGTGCCTGCCAATAGCTACTTCCTCTCCTTTTTTAATGAGCGTGGTTGCCTGGACAATACTATTGTTTTCACCCAACAGCGGGGTGAATAAATAGTGTTCTGTTTGATCAATACCAACTGCCGTTAGATTCATGATTTACATCTCCTTGGTATATTTATTTTTTGAAATTGTGCACCCAGCAAGGATCGAACTTGCGACCATTCGCTTAAGAGGCGACTGCTCTACCGCTGAGCTATGGGTGCAAAATTAATAACAAAGATCAAAAAACAAACCAATCTTTATTTTTTAATCTTTGCTCTTTGATTTTAAATTACAGGTAGCTGGGGAGAGGCTTGAACTCTCGACCTCGGCGTTATGAGTGCCGCGCTCTAACCAACTGAGCTACCCAGCCAAAACTACGCTACGCTTCATTTTGTGAACAATACAGCAAAAGCTTTGGCTTGCCAGCCGAAGCTTTAGCGAAGGTTGGTGCACCCGGCAGGATTCGAACCCACAACCCCTTGGTCCGAAGCCAAGTGCTCTATCCATTGAGCTACGAGTGCTTGTTCTCAATGTCACATATCATAGCATATTATTTAAAAAAAACAAGGTCTTTTGTGAGCCTTGACCCCTTGCGCCAATGCAAAGTTTCGTGTATAATAAGGAAGATTTATTTTCCTATGACAAATACCCCTCAGCCAAATATTAAAAAGAAATCGCGTGAGATATCAAAAAATCTTATTCGTGTCCAAGGTGCTAGAGTCCACAACTTAAAAAATATCAGCATTGATATTCCTCGAGACAAATTAGTAGTTATTACTGGTTTGTCTGGTTCTGGTAAGTCATCTTTAGCCTTTGATACTATTTATGCCGAAGGGCAACGTCGTTACGTTGAATCTTTATCAGCTTATGCTCGTCAATTTGTAGGCTTAATTGATAAACCAGATGTTGATCTTATTGAGGGTCTGTCACCGGCTATTTCAATTGATCAAAAATCTACATCTCATAATCCTCGTTCAACTGTTGGAACCGTAACTGAGATTTATGACTATTTGCGCTTGCTGTTTGCTCGTATTGGTATTCCTCATTGTCCAAATTGCCATTTAAAAGTTAAACCCTATTCAATTGATGAGATTATTCATCAAATGATTGACCTCTGTCTTAATGAAGAAGTTGTTGTTTTAGCGCCTATTATTAAAGATAAAAAAGGCGAACACAAATCAGCTATTCCGAGTATTAAACGCGCTGGTTTTAGTCGCGTACGTTTTGATTCTGTTATTTATACCCTAGAAGAATTTGAAGATTTATCAGTTGATAAACAAAAGCGTCATAGTTTAGAAATAGTAGTTGATCGTTTAACAGTCAATAAAGATAAGTCAGATGTTTCTCGTTTAACTGAAGCAGTTGAAAAATCACTTGATTTAGGTGAAGGCATTATGTATATTTGGCAAGTTAAAAAAGAGTCTTTAAAGATATTTTCTCGTCTTTTGGCTTGTCCAAATTGTGGTTTAACCATTATGGAACCAGAGCCGCATCATTTTTCTTTTAATTCACCGCACGGGGCTTGTACTGATTGTTCAGGACTTGGTACAAAATTAGAAGTTGATCCTGAATTAGTTTTCAATGAAAGATTAACTATTGCTCAAGGCGGAATTAAGCCCTGGGTACATAATAATGTTAATGGTCAGATGTGGTTGTCGCGTCAGTTGGGCTTAGTGGCACAAGATCATGGTTTTGATCTTAATACTCCAATTAGTAATTTAAATGCTAAACAGCGAGATATTATTTTGCATGGTACTAGTACTAAAGATAATGTTTCTTTTGAAGGTATTGTGCCAAATTTAATGCGCCGTTACGAACAGACTGAATCAGATTATATCCGCAAAGAAATTGAGAGTTATATGAGAATTCTTGTTTGTCCGGCTTGTGATGGACAGCGACTTAAAGCTGAGAGTTTAGCAGTTAAAGTAGCTGGTCTTTCAATTCATGAAGTAACTATTAAATCAATTGAAGAAGCTAGAAATTTTTTCGTTGAACTTGATACTAATAAAGATTTAACAGCGCGTGAGAAAAAAATATCTTTCCAAATTATTAAAGAAATTAAAATGCGTCTTAATTTCTTACTTAACGTTGGCTTAGATTATTTAACCTTATCTCGTAGCGCTGGTTCTTTATCGGGTGGTGAAGCGCAACGTATTCGTTTAGCCACACAAATTGGCTCAGCCTTAATGGGTGTTTTATATATTTTAGATGAACCATCAATTGGTTTACACCAAAGAGATAATGATAAATTGATTGAAACTTTAAAAGATTTACGTGACTTAGGAAATACTGTGATCGTCGTTGAACACGATGCCGCTACTATGGAAGCTAGTGATTATATTATTGACATTGGTCCGGGAGCCGGTGAACATGGTGGAACAATTGTCGCCGCTGGAACTCCGGCGGAAATTAAAAAAGTGACTAAATCTTTAACTGGTCAATATTTGTCTGGTAAAAAATTTATTCCAGTGCCAAGTAAATATCGCGCCGGTAACGGGCATTCTATAAAAATCATTGGTGCCATTGAACATAATTTAAAAAATATTAATGTTGAAATTCCGCTCGGTAAGTTGATCGCAATTACTGGTGTATCTGGTTCTGGTAAATCAACTTTAGTGACTGATATTTTAGCCAAAGCTTTAAATAAAAAGTTTTATCATGCTAAGGATATGCCTGGTAAGCATGATCATATTGAGGGCTTAGAGCAACTAGACAAGGTAATTGATATTGATCAATCACCAATTGGTAGAACGCCGCGTTCTAATGCTGCGACTTACACTGGTTTGTTTACGCCGATTAGAGATTTATATGCTGCTTTGCCAGAGGCTAAAATTAGAGGTTATCAACCTGGTCGTTTTTCTTTTAACGTGGTTGGTGGTCGTTGTGAATCTTGCTCGGGCGATGGAATAATTAAAATTGAAATGCAATTTTTGCCTGATGTTTATGTTGAATGTGATGTTTGTCATGGTCAGCGTTATCAGAGAGAAGTTTTAGAAATTCATTATAAGGGTAAAAATATTTCTGATGTTTTGAACATGACAGTTGAAGAAGCCATGGCATTTTTTAAACACATTCCTTTGATTCATCAAAAACTAGCCACCTTGTTTGAAGTTGGTTTGGGTTATATTAAATTAGGTCAATCAGCTACAACGCTGTCGGGCGGTGAGGCGCAGCGTATTAAATTAGCCACCGAATTATCACGTCGTCCAACTGGTCAGACTTTATATATTTTAGATGAACCAACCACTGGTTTACACTTCGAAGATATTCGTCGCTTGTTAACAATTTTGCAGCGCTTAGTTGATCGCGGTAATACGGTTATGATTATTGAACATAACTTAGACGTAATTAAGTCAGTTGACTGGATTATTGACCTAGGTCCAGAAGGCGGTAATAAGGGTGGTGAAGTAGTTGCGTTGGGGACACCGAAAGAAGTAGCGAAAAATAAGAGGAGTTATACGGGGAAGTATTTGGTGGGGCTGGTATAAAAATATTTTGAATTTTTAAAAGAGGCTAACAGGCCTCTTTTTTATTGTATAATATTTGTTCTAACTAGCTCCGGCGCCGGTCTACTTGTATCCCATATCGCGTAAGTTGACGACAAAAAAATTCCGCCCAAGGTTCCGGGATTAATTAATAAAGTGTTGCCTTTTTTATCAATCCAGGGTTTATGAGTATGCCCATAAAAAATAATTTCAGGTTTATTTTTTAATAACTCTTTTGTTTTAAATGGCTCGTGACATAAGCCAATTTTTTTACCAGCTAGCTCTATAATACCCGCTTCGCCTAAGTTAATAATATTTTTTGGAATATCTTTTTTTGAAAAAGTATCTGCGTTACCAAAAACAAAATATATTTTACCTGAGAAACTTTTGGCTACTTCTTTCAAGGTGTCTTTATTGCCAATATCACCACAGATTAATAAAATATCAAATTTTTCAGCAGCGAAAAAACTCCTTAAATAAGGAGTATTATCGTGCACATCAGAGATTATTGCAATCTTCATAATCTTTTCGTTTTTCCTTCCCTATTTGCTTGCAAATGGGGAAGGTGCCCGTAGGGCGGAAGGGGTAAATTAAGCCGCAACGCGGAAAACTTCATCTAGTGTAGTCTCTCCGGCCAAAGCTTTTAAGATGCCGTCTTGAGTCATTAAGATTGAACCTTGTTTTAGAGCTAGGTCTTCAATTTCTGTTTCAGTGACAGTTGGTTGTTGAATTAATTTTTGCATATCAGATGTCATAGAGATTGCTTCATAAATACCAATTCTACCTTTATAGCCAATTTTACCACAGGCGTCACAACCAACTGGTTTGTATAAATTATATTCTTTTGGAATTTCAATGCCACTGATTGGTTGAATGCGATCAAGAATATCTTTGATTTTCTTTTCCATGTCAGGAGTAATAGTGTCCTTTATTTTACAAACCGGACAAAGTTTTCTGACTAAACGCTGACCAATTGAACATTCAATAGAGCTGGACAATAAAGACTTATCAACGCCTAAACCAACAAAACGGGCGATCGCTGCTGCAGCGCTGTTTGCGTGAATCGTAGACAAAACTAAGTGTCCGGTTAAAGCCGCTTCGATAGAAACTTTGGCAGTTTCTTCATCACGAATTTCACCAACCATGATAATGTTTGGGTTTTGGCGCATTAAGCTACGTAAAGCAGCCGCAAAAGTATAACCTTCTTCAGTATTAACCTGTGTTTGCATAACACCTTCCAAGTTATATTCAATTGGATCTTCAATCGTAATAATTTTAACGCTGGTGTTATTCAGTTTGTTGAGTAAGCTGTATAAGGTAGTAGTTTTACCAGAACCAGTTGGTCCAGTAGTCAAAATAATGCCCTTAGTTTTAGTAATAGCATTGTTGATTATTTTCAAAGACACATTGCCAATACCAAGTTTTTCCATTTCTAAACTCTTAGCTTGTGAAGACAAGAGACGAATAACTGCTGTTTCTCCATAACCACCAGCAATAATAGAAATACGACAATCAAGTTTTTGGTCTGGGGCATAAACCGTAAAACGTCCATCATAGGTTGGCTTCTTTATGTTAGAAGCAAAACCAGCTGTGTTTTTTATTTCTGATAACAAAGGAATATAATGCTCTCGGCCCAGGGTTGCAATGTCGTGTAAGATACCATCAATACGATAACGAATCTTAACGCCGTCTTCGCTTGGGTCAATGTGTACGTCACCAGCTTCAGCTTTAATTCCGCCCGCCATGACAATATTTATAATTTCATTAGTGTGATGAGCTTCTAATAATTTTCCATTATCTTGACCAATATTTTTAATTAAGTCAGTTCCTTCAACCATGTTTTCGGCAGTTAGTTTAAGACCACGACCAATAGTTTTGGAAACCACAATGTCATATAATTTATCAATGTATTCCATTTTACCAGCTGCTTCATAAACTTCTTCTAAAGAAGTGACACCATTTAAGACTTTTAAAATACCATCTTGTAGCATAGTGACCATGCCGTTTTCAATCGCCTGTTCCAAAATTTTAAAGCTTGGTGCATTTTGTCCAGTTAGTTCTTTGATTGTTTGATTAATTGTCATGACCTCATAAATACCAATACGTCCTTTATAGCCTAAATTATTACAAGCATCACAACCGACTGGTTTATAAATCATTGGTAATTCTTTTGGTACATCAACGTTGGCACGTGGGCTAATAACGGCTAAGATTTTTTTAATTTTTTCTTCATCTTCTTTAGCAATAGATTGTTGGGCTTTACATTTAGGGCAAAGCTTTCTAACTAAACGTTGTCCAACAATAACATTTAAAGCCGGTGATAAAAGATATGGTTGTACACCTAAGTCTAGTAAACGAGGAATAACACCAGCGGCGTCGTTCGTGTGCAAAGTAGACAAAACTAAGTGTCCGGTTAAAGCGGCGCGCACAGCAATTTCGGCAGTTTCTAAATCACGAGTTTCTCCGACCATGACAATATCAGGGTCTTGTCGCAACACTGATCTTAAACCAGAAGAAAAATTATAGCCCTTACTTTCATCAATTTGGCTTTGGTTAATACCTGGCAATTCATATTCTACCGGGTCTTCTAGAGTAATAATTTTAATGCCTGGTTTGTTTAAGCGGTTAATCATGGCATAAAGCGTGGTAGTTTTACCAGAACCGGTTGGCCCAGTGACTAGAACTAAACCATTTGGTTTATCAACCTCATTTTGTAGTACCTCATAGACGCGAGGCATTAAGCCTAGGGCGTCAAAACTTAAGCTAACTGAGCTAGAACGAAGTAAACGCATAACTACGCTCTCGCCATAAGCAGTTGGTAAGAAAGAAGAACGGACCGCAATCTTTTCTTCTGAGGTTAAAATATCAAAGCGACCATCTTGTGGTTTATCATCAATGTTAATTTTTACTTTTGATAAAGCTTTTAAACGAGAAATAACAAGGTGCCATTTTTCACGTTCAATTACAGCAGCTGGCTGTAAGACACCATCAACTCTTAAACGAATAACCACGCCTTGTTCTTCAGCCTCAATATGAACGTCGCTTGAGCCAACTTTTAAAGCGGCTGCAATAATTAAAACAAGCACATCGCTCATGTTGACCTTATTTATTTTTTCGCCTAATGATTTATAATCTCCTAATTCTTTTTGAAACTTTAAAAGATCTTCTTCTTTTATCTCAACTTTTTCAACCACGGCTTTAATTTTAGGTAAGCTCTTATAAAGCCATAAAGCGTGGTCCATACTATGAGAAGAAACAAGATAGATTTCACCATTAGCAATAAAGAATTTTTCTTCTAATTCTTTCAATTTTGCTTGAGAGGTTTGAGACAAAGGGTCAAGCGCTGCTAATCTAATTTTTTTACCATCAAAGTAAAAACAAACGACTGACTTTTCGATCGCTTCTTTTTCATCAATTATACCTAGCGCCTCTTGGCTGATCGGAAAGCCGGCTAGGTCAATATAAAGCACACCAGTGCTTTGAGCCTTAGCACTAGTTAATCGCTCTAAATCATGGAGCTTTATTTCGTTTTGTTTTTTAGCGAATTTACCTTCAAGCGTATCTTCATCAAGGGGCTTTTCGGTATTGCTTGACTGGATTAAATCGTTAATTGATTGCAGGTTGTCACTCATAGAAAAAGAACCTTTATTTAAAAAATTTAACTATAAATTCCTCTATTAGTGTACCACGAGAAAGACGTTTCTTCAATTATGTTAATCTAATATTTTATGCTATAATTATTATATATTTAAAGTTTTCTCGCGCTCTAAGGAGCGATCCCTTTTAATGTATGAAAAAATTATTCCATCTTTTGGGACAAAAAATGCCAGCTAAGACCCCGCTGATTTTACATGATGGGGCAAGCGATGGCGAACATAATTGGCTTAATTTCGGTGAAGAAGAAGGTCAGCTATCAGTTGATATTTATCAGACTGATGATAGTTTAATTGTTAAATCAACAATTGCTGGAGCAACCAGCAAAGATGTAGAAATTTCCTTGGTTGATGATATGTTGACTATTCGTGGTCAACGCGAAGCTGATGATGAAGTTGCTAATGATGCTTATCTTTATCGCGAATGTTATTGGGGACGTTTTTCTCGATCAATTGTTTTACCGGTTGAAGTACGAGGTGATAAAGTTGCTGCTTCTTTGCATAACGGTGTTTTAACGGTTATTTTGCCTAAAGCCAAGCGTTCTAAACATACTAATATAAAAGTTAAAGAATCTGGGGCTAAAGTTTAATATGGAATTAAAAGCCTTTGTTCGCGCTATAACTGAACAGGAATTAAATTTAGAAACTGAAACCAAGTCTAAAATAATAGTTCCTAAAGCCATGCTGCCTGATGCTAAGATTGATCAGGTGGTTTATGTTTCTTGCGCCTTAGAATCAGATAAGGCAGCACGTGACACACTTAATGAATTACTTTTGAGCCATGATTAATCATACAGTAATTAAAAACATACCAACCTGGCTGCTTATTTCAGCGGCTGTTTTTGTATCGCTGGTTTTTATTATCGTAGCCTTTATTTTTATTTATTCTGCTAGATATGAATCTAGTATTTACCCGGGAGTTAATGTAGCTGGTATTGATTTGGGTGGCAAAACAATGGCCGAGGCCAAAACCTCCTTAGAAGAAAATTTTAATCGTCTTAATCAAGGCGTGCCAGTTAATTTTGAGAATAAAAACATTGTTATTGGCCAATCAGTTTCACCTGATCTTAGTATCCCTTTAACTTCACTTGATCTTAATTCAACTCTGGCTAATGCTTGGTCAATTGGTCGTAGTAAAGATTTTTTTAGTAATACTATAGATAGGCTTTGGTCACTGGCTTTCGGTCGTTCCTTGGTTGCCGTGGCAACGGTTGATCGTGAAGCGATCACGGCCGTTCTTAAAAAGGAATTTTCTACTGCTGAAGTTCAGGCGCTAGATGCTGGTGTAGTTTTTGAGCAAGGAGAATTTTCTTTAGTTAAAGAAAAAACCGGCGTAGAACTTAATTATCAATCAGCGGTTGATGATATTATTAATCGTTTATCAATGTTAAGCTCAGAGCCAGTTAATATTAAAAGCAAGCGCCTTGAACCAAAAGTAATTGATAAAGATATTATTGGTTTAATACCTCAGCTAGAAGGCTTTTTCAATTTTTCTAATACTAAATTAATATATCAAAAAAATTCTTGGCCATTAACGCTTGAATTAGCCCACCAATGGGTTGGTTTTTCTAAAATAGATAATAAGATAAAGATTACTTTAGATAAAAATAAAATCAAAGACTGGCTAACTAAGGAAGTGGCAACTAAAATAGATCAAGAACCAGCGCAGGCCAAGCTGTCAATTAACGGTGGGCGTGTATCTGTTTGGCAATCTGGCAAAGATGGTTTTAAATTAGAGCTTGATCAGACCGCTGATAAGATTTACTTATGGCCACAGGGTCAGCCAACTGAAATTGAAGCGGTTGTTAATCAAGTAGCGAGCGGAGCTGAAGATGCGACCGCCTCATCTTTAGGTTTGAAAGAAATCATTGGTACGGGAATTTCTAATTTTGCTGGATCACCGGCTAATCGTCGTCATAATATTAAAGTCGGAGCTGATGCTTTAAATGGTTTATTAATTAAACCAGGTGAAGAATTTTCTTTACTAAAGGCCTTGGGCAGAATCGACGGTAGCACTGGATATTTGCAAGAATTAGTTATTAAAGAAAATAAAACCATTCCTGAATTTGGTGGTGGTTTATGCCAGATTGGTACAACTTTATTTAGAACTACGTTTAACAGCGGTTTACCAGTAACGCAACGACGTAACCATTCCTATCGAGTAGTTTATTATGAGCCAGCCGGGACCGATGCCACAATTTATGATCCAGCGCCAGATTATCGTTTTATTAACGACACAGGAAATCATATTCTTATTCAAACTCGTATCGAAGGTAATCAAGCTATTTTTGATTTTTGGGGTACAAAAGATGGTCGTCAAATAGATATAGCTAAGCCAGTTATTTATAATATTACAGCGCCTGGGCCAACTAAAATTGTTGAAACCCCAACCTTAAAAGAAGGTGAAAAAAAATGTACGGAAAAAGCGCATAATGGAGCTGATGCTTATTTTGATTATAAAGTTACCTATCCGGGCGGCGAAGTAAAAGCAGTTAGATTCTCTTCTCATTATGTGCCTTGGCAAGCCGTGTGTTTGGTTGGTGCTAAGAGATTGCCTGATGGTACGATTGCGCCAACAATAACTCCTACAGTAACCCCGGTTGTTACACCAAGCGTTGCCCCGGCAGTTAATTAGAGATTTAATTTTTGTTTCGTCACCTCTTCTTATTGATTGTGTTATAATAAAAACGCATTGTATATTGCGTTTTTTATGTCTAAATTAAAAAATAAATCCGCTTTCACCCTCATCGAACTCCTCGTAGTCATCGCCATCATTGGGGTACTATCTACTTTAGCTATTGTCGCCCTGGGTGGAGCTAGAACTAAAGCCAGAGATAGTAAAA
>Ga0172381_10000053_pt1 | contig 120339 bp, 111 predicted proteins | sample Leawel6488metaG_FD_119754 | JGI IMG/M metagenome (GOLD analysis project Ga0172381, IMG submission 119754) | Leachate microbial communities from a municipal landfill in Southern Ontario, Canada - Leachate well 64-88 metaG | ecosystem: Engineered > Solid waste > Landfill > Unclassified | place...
AATTGCTAGAAAAAATATAATGCCAATAGTACCAACTATTGTAGAAAAAACACAGCGCGGTGAGCGCGCATACGATATATTTTCAAGGCTTTTAGAAGAGCGCATAATTTTTCTTGCGGGTCCGGTTACAGATATGAACGCAAACGTAGTGATTGCCCAGATGCTTTATTTAGTATCTAAAGACCCAAAAAGAGACATAAAGCTTTACATAAACAGCCCAGGAGGTTCGGTTACTGCCGGACTTGCAATTTATGATACAATGCAGTTTATTAAGTGCCCGGTTTCTACCATTTGCATAGGCCTAAATGCTTCAATGGCCGCAGTTTTATTGTCAGCAGGCACCAAAGGAAAGCGATTTTCCTTGCCCAATGCTGAAATACTTCTGCACCAAGTTGCCGGAGGTGCGCAGGGTCAGGCGGTAGATATTGAGATAACTGCAAAACAAATTGTAAAGATGAAAGAGAAGTTAAATAAAATAATAGCCGATCATACCGGCCAGCCTTTGAGCAAAGTGGAAAAAGATACCGACAGAGATTTTTATTTAACAGCAGAAGAAGCCAAAAAATACGGACTTATTGACGAAGTCATAGGAGGCAAATAAAACTTCTTTTCTTTTAGAAACCTAGAAAATATATCGAATATAGTAGCTCACTCGCTAAGTGAGTTTTTTTGTAAAATTAAGAACACTAAATCGCTCGCCAACAAACTTTTTCTGCGGCTCGGCCCTCTCTTACAGGGGGACCCCTCGTCCTCGAAAAAGTTTATTGGCTCGCTTAGAAAATTATGAGTGAAACATTAGTATTAATTATAGGAGTTGCAGTAAGCTTGGTTTTGGGGGGAGTTGTGGGGTATTATATCAGGCAAAACTTGGCTAAAAAGAGAGCTGGGTCGCTTGAGGCCAAACTGCAGAAAAGGGTAATAGACGTAAAGCAAGAGACCACCGAGATGGTCAAAAATGCAGAGAAAAAATCTGCAGAAATTATAGAGAAGACTCAAAAAGATGTAGACGAGAGAAGAAAAGAGTTTTTGAAGTCCCAGCAACTTTTGTTGAGCAGGGAAAGTTTGCTTACAACAAGAATCGCTTCTTTTGAGGAAAAAGAAAAAGAGCTTCAAGAAAAGGGCGAAAAATTAAAAAGCATAAAAGAAGATTTGGAAGCCTTGAGAAAAGAGGCTGAAACAAAATTGGAAAAGGTTGCCGACCTTTCAAGAGAAGACGCCAAAAAAGAATTGCTGGCTTTGGTTGAAATTGAAAATGAAAAAGAAATTTTAGACAGAATGAAAAGACTGGAAGAGGGCAACCAAGAAAAATTTCAGACAAGAGCGCGAGAAATAGTTTCTTTGGCAATTCAAAAATGCGCAGTACCTCAAACTCAAGAGCTGACAACAACAACTGTTGTTTTGGCAAATGAAGATTTGAAAGGCAGGATTATTGGAAAAGAAGGAAGAAACATCAGAACATTTGAAAAATTGACCGGCGTTGAATTGATTGTGGACGAAACTCCAGAATCAGTTGTGATTTCCGGGTTTAATCCAATAAGAAGGCAGATTGCCAAAGTCACTTTGGACAAGTTGATTGCCGATGGCAGAATTCAGCCGGCAAAAATTGAGGAAAAATACGAGGAAGCAAAAGCTGAAATTGTACAAAAAATAAAAGAAGCCGGAGACAAAGCTGCTTACGATGTTGGAGTTATAGGATTAAACGAAAAGCTTATTCAAATTTTGGGCAGACTGCATTACAGAACATCTTACGGTCAAAATGTTTTGATACACTCAATGGAAGTGGCTTTGATTTCTGAAACAATTGCAGAAGAAATTGGAGTAAACAGCCAATTGGCAAAAAGAGCCGGACTTTTGCACGATATTGGAAAAGCAATTGACCAGCAAATACAAGGTTCACACATAGAAATTGGAATTAAAATTTTGGAAAAGTTTGGCGAGTCTGAAGCTGTTATAAAAGCAATGCGAGCCCATCATGACGATTATCCTACAGATTCATTGGAAGCTGCAATTGTAAAAACAGCCGACGCTATTTCTAGCGCAAGACCTGGCGCAAGAAAAGATACTCTGGAAAATTATTTGCAAAGATTGAAAGAGCTTGAAGATATTGCCAACAAGTTTGAAGGCGTTGAAAAAACATACGCCATTCAGGCTGGCAGAGAAATCCGCGTGTTTGTAAAGTCTGACAGAATAGACGACCTGCAAGCAGCCAAAATGGCAAAAGCCATTGCCGCCGAAATAGAAGAAGAACTAAAATACCCCGGCGAAATCAAAGTAGTTGTTATAAGAGAAAACCGAGTAATAGAATACGCCAGATAAAAAAAGGGCGGAGGGCTATGCCTCCGCTTTTTGTTTTGCGCCATTTTGTTAGTGGCGCTCTAGCCAAGGATTGTCTTCCCAAGCCATTATGGCGCGCCCGAACGCTCCGGGCAACTTGTCTATCATCCCTGATCTATCCGCCAGTGGTGATTGCCTCCATTTATAAACATGGCGACTGCCCTCATTGCATTTGCAAAAGGGCTTTGAACCAAAGGTGTCCGAGAGAGCGCCTACGAGCGGCTCATTGTCATTGGACATCGTCAGGACCAGAAACTCGTCTCTCATGAGAAGAACCTCCGATAAAAGGTGCTATACGACTTTTGCGAAAGCAAAAGCCCCTCCGGTTAGGAAGGGCTTGAGTTTGAATAAAAAATTCTAACGCAAACCTCTCCTAGCCAGATTGGTTAGGATGGTTATTAAATCTAATGCTTATTGCATTTTTGTGGGCGTCTAAACCTTCAGCCGTGGCTAATGTTTCGGCTGTTTTTTTCAGATTTTTTATTCCTGTTTTAGAGACATTCTGGATTTGCATTTTTTTGCCAAAAGACTCCACGGATAACGCCGAAAACATTTTGGCGTAACTCGAAGTAGGCAAGGTGTGGTTGCTGCCCGTAGCGTAATCTCCCAGTGGTTCGCTGGAATAGTTGCCAAGGAATACCGACCCCGCGTTATTGATCTTTTTCAAAATTTTATTAGCGTTTTTTGTGGCAATTTCTAAGTGTTCTGGAGCGTATTCATTTATTAAATCGCATGCTTGATTTTGGCCATTTGCAATAATAATAAAACTATTCAACAAAGATTTTTCAATAATTTCTTTGCGATTCAACATGATAGCTTGCTCAAAAACTTTTTGTTTAACTTGTTTGGCAAGAGTTAGCGACAGTGTAATGAAAATTGCCTGCGAATCATTGCCGTGTTCTAATTGGGATAGCAAATCTGCCGCTATCCAGTTTGGGTTAGCGCTCTCATCTGCCATTATTAGTATTTCTGAGGGGCCAGCTGGCATATCAATAGCAACTTCTCCATAGACCATCATTTTTGCTGTTGTGACGTAGCTGTTTCCCGGCCCAAATATTTTTGATACCTTTGGAACAGACTCTGTGCCATAAGCCATAGCGGCAATCGCTTGTGCCCCTCCAACCTTAAATATTTTTGAAACGCCGCAAATATCGGCTGCTATCAAAACAGGCGTTGGAACTTCGCCATTTTTATTTGGCGGGACACAAAGTATTATCTCTTTGCAGCCAGCTATTTTGGCTGGTATAGCCAGCATTAACACTGTTGAGGGATATGCTGCCTTGCCGCCAGGAATATATAGCCCGACTTTCTCAATTGGGCGAAATTCGCGCCAAATAGATACTCCTTTGGCAGTAGAAACAGCGGGCTCTTTTTTAACCACGTTACCCTTGTGAAACTTTTCAATATTTGTTTTAGCCGATTTTATGGCCGTAATTACATTTTTATCGACAACAGAATATGCCATAGCAATCTCTTCTTTTGATACCTCAAGCTTTTTTAAACTTGCTCCGTCAAATTTTTTTGTTAAAGAAAACAGTGCCCGATCTTTTTTTTCTCGGACATCTCTGATTATGTTAAGCACAGCGCTTTCAACGTCTGTTTTTTTACTTTGTTTTCTTCTTATTATCTCCATTATCTTTGTTGGAGAGTATTTTTTTGTAGATAGTATTTTCATATATTTATATTTTTAATAACAAACAAAAACCAGCCGCACTGTTGGCGGCTGGTTTAGAATTTCTTAAATTATTTTAATTGCGTAATAAAACCACCAACAGTTTAGACTGAGTGGTTGTGATGATTATTTTTTGCAATTAAATTTTCCATATTTTTATAGTACACCTAAATTTTTTTGATGTCAATGATGAGCGGGTAAGGAGAGTCGAACTCCTGTCACAACTTTGGAAAAGTTGGGTAATGCCGTTATACGATACCCGCATTAATTTGTTCTGTGGCTGATTCTATCCAGCCCATGATTCGTCTATGCAACCTTCTGCCGAACTCTTTTTCTCCGTAGCTTTTAATGCGTAGGTGAATCGTTCCGTACGGCAGAGTTTTTCTTTTCGTTTTAGATTTATTTATTCTGCCGTCTACATAAGTCTTACCAAATTGTTCTTTCGGGATAGAGGTTATTTTTGCCCAATAACTAATTGTTTTCTCAACATTGTTATCTGGATAAATGTGGACAACTGGATTAAGGTTCTCATTTCCAAGATGACAGATTTTCTTGAACCACATCACGGCAATTTTTATTGCCTCCGGATCAGAATTGGAGAACTTAATCTGTTCATTCGATTTATTGCCTTCTCCTAAATATAGTCCAATCCCAAAAAGCCATAAGTCTCTTTTTGTTATTTTCCCAAGGTCTTCTTTTGCTAAGATTCTCATCTCAGCAATTTCATTCATTTTTTGGTTGTGCTTAAATAAAGCAGACTTCAATTTTGCTGAACCTATTCTTTTTATGACTTCTTTATTCGGAGAGTAGGGGATTTTGTTCAGCCAATTGCTTAGAGTGCTTTTCTTCACTCCTATTTTTTGGCTTATCATATTATACGAATAGCCCCTTTTCCTGTAATTTATCGCTTTTTCTTTTAAGCTTAACATTTTATAACTATTAAATTGTACCCACAACTATATTATAACAAACAATGGGTAGGGGTTCAATATATAAAGAGCAATAAACTGTCGGGGTGCTGGGAATTGAACCCAGTCCAAACGCTCCCAAAGCGTTTATACTACCGGTATACGACACCCCGTGTTATTATGATATTATTCTAATGCAAAAACTCCATATTGTCAAAGGGAAAATTTTGTGATAACATATTAGTAAATCCAGCCCTCGTAGTTCAATGGACAGAATAGAATCCTTCTAAGATTTAGATGTTGGTTCGATTCCAACCGAGGGCACACAAACGATATCCACAGATTGGTGCTTTGACCTTCCCTTTTGAAATGGTATAATTAGCTAATGCCAATAGTTAATTGTGAAAAATGTAAAAAGGAATTTTACGCTAAACCGAGCTGGCTTAAACAGGGCTGGGGGAAATATTGCTCTGCAAAATGCCACCACGAGGGATTAAAAAAGGGGAAATTTGTAAAATGTTTTATTTGTAAAAAACAGGTCTGGAAAGCTCCGAAAGCCTTAAAGCATTCCAAAAGTGGCAAATTTTTTTGTAGTAAGTCCTGTCAGACGCTCTGGAGAAATAAATTTGTTTATATCGGGAAGAATCATCCTAACTGGAAAAATGGTCAGACTATTTATAGAGATATTTTACAGAGAAGTAAAAAAGAGGAAATTTGTACCTTATGCGGAACTAGAGATAAAAGAGTATTAGCGGCGCATCATTTAGATGGGAACAGAAAAAACGTAAAATTAAAAAATCTTATTTGGTTATGCTGGAATTGTCATTTTTTAGTCCATCATGACAAAGATACAAAAAAAAGACTTATGGCGGCCGTGGTGTAGTAGTAACACAGCTCTCTGTGGAAGAGCTATCACGAGTGCAAATCTCGTCGGTCGCCCAATTAAAATCGCCTTTCGGCGATTTTTTGTTGACAAAAAGGTGTTATTGATTTAATTTTAAATATGCGTTTCTGGCTATTTGGCAAAGAAAAAGGAGGCGTATAATGCCGTTCATTGACAAAGAGGTTGAGTTCGACCAGTTTATGAAGCAGTTGCATCAACGAATTCAGCGGGGAGGCAATGCTGCCGCTCTGTCATTCTTTGAGTGTTTTCTGCAGGAGGAGTTGCTAAGGGAGTTAAAGCGTCAGGCTGCTTCCGATTGGGACGGCCGGACAGTAAATGCTGGAGATTTCGATGCCATTTATCCAATGGCCGTTGAAATTCTTCACGATGCCGCTTCAAGAAATTACAGCGAATGCCATCCAGATATTTTTGAAGAGGCCAGCGCAGTCTCCTCGGCTTTCTTCGATGAGATCAACGAGCTGTTCCAATGTTCGGGCAACGAAGTCTTTGAACTCATCCCCATCAAATCTTACACGGAGATGATGGCTGAAGCTGAGCTGGTAAAACTCACTCCCGGCCCCGACGGTCAAATGATTGTTTCTCCAAGTGAAGAGGCAGAAAGAGTTCTTCGTGAGATTAGGGAAGAGTTTAAAGATTACGATGTGCGAGACGACTGTTGAACAGTTCGCACTTCAGAGCCTTGGTGGCAATGTCACCTAGGCTTTTTTTAATTTTTATTTAACAATGGTTTGGAGTATAATAAATTATTACTAAATAAAATATAAAAAATTATGAAAGGATTTTGTTCTAATATAGAGAAGGATACTTTGGAGAATGAGAACTTTAGGAAAGTGCTTTATACAGGAAAGCATAGCCAGCTGGTTTTGATGGCTTTGAAGCCGAATGAGGAAATTGGTATGGAGGTACATACTGACAACGACCAATTTTTTCGTTTTGAAAAAGGGCAGGGTAAGGTGATAATTGATGGAAACGAGTATGAGGTGAAAGACGGCTCGGCAGTTGTTGTGCCGGCAGGAGCTCAGCACAATGTTATAAATACATCTGGCACAGAAAAATTGAGCCTTTACACTATTTATTCTCCGGCTCATCACAAAGATGGAATTGTAAGAGTCACAAGAGAAGATGCAATGGCCAACGAGGCAGAATTTGATGGAACAACAAGCGAGTAATTAAATAATAAAAAAGTAGAGGACGGGCCTCTACTTTTGTTTTCCTTAAAATATTGATAATATGATAGTACTATGATAATTGCTGGGATACAAAAAACGACCTTGATAGACTATCCGGGGAAAATTGCCTGCGTTGTTTTTTTGGCGGGGTGTAATTTTAGATGCCCTTGGTGTTATTCGTCAGAGCTTGTTTTGCCTTTGAAAATTGTGGAACAGCCCAGATTTTCAGAAAAAGAGTTTTTTGATTTTTTGCGCGAAAGGCAGGGGTTGCTTGATGGCGTTGTGATTTGCGGGGGAGAGCCTACAGTAAACAAAGATTTACCCCAGTTTATAGAAAAAATAAAAAACTTGGGTTTTCCCGTGAAGCTTGATACAAACGGTTCAAACCCGCAAATGCTAAAAGACTTAATTGATACAAAGCTGATCGATTACGTGGCAATGGATATAAAGGGCTCAACACTTTGTTATTCCGGGCTTGACCCGGAATCCAGAGTGAGTGCACATACTCTAGATTCTGGCTTTCGCCAGAATGACATTTATTCAATGATTATGGGCGAGGGAGTTAAAATGGAGGATATAGAAAAAAGTGTGGAATTTTTAAAACAGGGCGGGGTTGACTTTGAATTTCGTACTACTTGTGTGCCAGGCGTACATACAAAAGAAGAGTTTGCAGAAATTGCAAAATGGATTGGGGGACCGAATGTAAAATATTATTTGCAAAGCTTTAGAGCAGAAAAAACAATTGACCCCGCGTTCGAAAAAATACACCCATTCGAAGACAAATTTCTAAAAGAAATAGCCCAAGAAATTTCCCCCCATTTTAAATTTTGCGAGCTTCGATGACCTCTTCTAAAATATTGTTTTATTTGTGTCTGTCGTTTATTGCTGGAATATTTTTAGAGTCAGTAATAAAAATCCCGCAGATTTTCTTGTGGGCTTTTTTATTTGCAGATATTATCGCAGTAATTATTTTTTTGTTTTTAGATGAAAGTAATTTTATTATTTTTGGTTTTTGTTTTTTATTCTTGGTAATTGGAATTTTGCGGTTTCAGATTTCTGAATTTAATATTGCGAGTGATAGGCTAAGCAGGCTAAATGGAAATGGCCAGAAAATTGTTTTGACCGGCGTAATTAATACAGAGCCTGACATTAGAGACACCTCGCAAAATTTAAAAGTGAAAGTTCCCGCCCCAGGCGGGTCCGCCTTGGGCGGAGACTACAGTATAATTCTAGTCACTACTAATCGTTACCCGGAGTATAATTATTTAGATAAGATACAACTTACGGGCAAACTGGAAGCGCCCATGGAGACAGACGATTTTAGTTATAAAAATTATCTGATGAAAGACGGAGTTTATTCTGTTATGGGTTTTCCAAAGATATTGGTGCTGGGCAGTGAAAAACCAAATGTGTTTGAAAAGTTTTATTCGGGCATTTTGTTTTTGAAAGATAAATTGCGCAAAAGCATTCGCAGTAATTTTTCTCCGCCACAAAGTTTGATTTTAGAAGGCACGGTGCTGGGAAATAACGGGGTAATGTCTGACGATTTAAAAAATAAATTAAACATAACCGGGCTTCGCCACGTTATAGCTGTTTCTGGCACTCACATTGTTATTTTGAGCGCTATTTTAATGTCTTTCTTGCTTATGCTTGGGTTTTACCGCAACCAGGCATTCTATTTTTCAGTGGCGCTTATTTGGCTTTACATAATTTTAACAGGGCTTAATGCTTCGGGAATAAGAGCGGGAATTATGGGTAGCCTTTTTATGCTGGCTCAAAAACTTGGCAGGCAGAGCGTTGGACTGCGCACAATAGCAATTGCGGGAGCCGTAATGCTTTTGCAAAACCCCTTGCTCTTATTCTATGATATTGGTTTTCAACTTTCTTTTTTGGCAGCTCTTGGAATAATTTTCCTGACGCCTATTTTTACTTTATTTTTTAATTTTATTAGAAATAAGTTCTTGTTGAAAAATAATAAAGACTCGGCCGGGTCTTCTAAAGAATTATTAAGCATTTTGTCTTCAACTTTTTCAGCGCAAATTTTTACTTTGCCAATAATACTTTACAGTTTTGGAAATGTTTCTTTGACAGCGCCCATAACCAATTTACTCATTTTGCCGACAGTTCCTTTAATGATGGGCTTTGGTTTTGTTTGCAGCATTATAGGAATTTTTTCACAGACCTTGGGGTTTATAACTTCAATACCTTGCTGGATTTTGCTGACCTACTTTTTAAAAGTAATGGATATTTTTTCGCAACCCTGGGCAATGAAAACTTGCGAAAACGTCCACTGGGCATGGCTGATAATTTTGTACGTAATAATTATTTTTACAGTAAGATTTCTAACCAAAAAATATCTTCATAAATTTGTGTAAAAAAAGCGCCACAGGACTGGCCTGTGGCTTTTTGGGGGCGGAGAATTGCTAAGAGTTCGCTGACATGGCAGCTGATACAACCCTGTGCGGGTGTTCTTCGACTGTTACCCAGTCTTCGTTTACCCACAGAAGGATAATCTTCACGGGAAACCCGAATGATTTCACGGTTTTCCATGCTTCGCGAAGATCTGCGATCTGCTGTTCTTTGTTGCCGGAATTTCCAGCGCAGTCTGGGTGGGCTACGATAGCCACCACTGTCGAGAGATGGTCGCACACCGAAATGCGGACCCTTTCCTTAATTCTGCCAACCGTGACATGGTCGACATTCTGTGCCAGGATTTTGCTTGGGCCAGGTTCTGTAACCTGATCAACCCATTTGACATGGCATCTCTTTACCATGAATCTCCTGACAGCTTCTTGGGTACGTCCGTCAATGCAATTGATGGCGCACGCGAACATTAGGTCATTCTCCTTGTTCTCAAAGTTCCATCTTTTGCACTTTCCATAAGTGCAACATGAATCTTATGTTATCAGACATTTTAATTGTTTGTCAAGTGTGGATAAAAAAAGACCCAAGAGCGGGTCTCGCTCAAAGGGTCACGATTCTTTTCAAGAACCTCTTGCGGGCCAGAAATATTCTTCTGGCGCCTTTTGGCGCGTTAGTCTTTAACAGCCTCACTTTGAAAAAGAGCCGTACGAGAGAGAAAAATACGAGCACTAGCGCTACATAAAAGAAGATACAAGTAATTTCCCATATTGTTATGCTGCCGGGCAACATAAAGGTCGTTGCCAAGGTGAGAATAAGTAAAAGAGCTAGTTTAGGATTTTTCATCGCGCACCTCTTTCCTACAAAAGGGCCTTTAAGTTGGGTCAATTTGATGATTTGATATTAACTCTGCTATACAAAAAATACAACATTAAATGTATAATAAATAAATATCAATAATTAATTATTATGAAAAATAAGAAAGCATGGGTTATTGCGGCGGACATGGGTTATGGCCATCAGCGAACAGCTTATCCTTTAGAAGATATTGCTTTTTTGGGCAAGGTTATTAATGCCAACCATTATTCTGGCATTCCAATAAAAGACAAAAATTTTTGGAAACAAACGCGGGCCTTGTATGAGTTTATTTCCAGATTTAAAAAGATACCCATTATTGGAGATTTCATGTTTTCTGTTTTAGACAGGTTTCAGAGAATAATGAGCTATTATCCAAAAAGAGATTTGTCTAAATCAACCATTACTTTAAAAACCATTTTTAATTTTATTAGAAAAGGGTGGGGCAAAGATTTGATACAGCGCTTGAAAAAGAACCCTTTGCCTATTGTTTCAACTTTTTTTACGCCGGCTTTTATGGCCGAGGAAATGAAATATCCTAACGATATTTATTGCGTTGTTTGCGATGCGGATGTTTCAAGGGCCTGGGTTTCTTTATATCCTAAAAACAGCGACATCAAATATTTGGCGTCTAACACATGGACCCGAGACAGACTTAAGCTTTACGGAGTAAAACCAGAAAATATTTTTTTGACAGGATATCCTTTGCCCAAAGAAAATATAGGAAAAAATCGGGAAATCATAAAAGAGGATATGAAAAATCGTCTTTTAAATTTAGACCCCGACAAAAGATACCAAAAAACCTACGGCCCGCTTATTAAGGATTTTTTAGGAAAATTGCCGGAAAAATCAGACCACCCGCTGACTATAATGTTTTCTATAGGAGGCGCTGGCGCGCAAAAAGAAATACCGTTGCATGCAATAAATAGTTTGAGAGATAAAATAAAAAACAAAGAGCTAAGATTTATTATTGCTATTGGTGTGAGAAGCGAGTTAAAAGAATACTTCGCCGACAACATAAAAGGTTTAAAATTAGATGGCTGGGTACACATTTTATCGGCAAAAACAACGAACGAGTATTTTAAAATTTTTAATGAAACATTAAGGGAGACAGATGTTTTGTGGACCAAGCCCTCGGAGCTTTCATTTTATGCCGGGCTGGGTGTGCCTATTATTATAGCTCCAACGATTGGTTCACAGGAAGATTTTAATAAGAGGTGGCTTTTGCACGTTGGCGCCGGTATTTCTCAAGAGAATCCAAAATATACAGAACAGTGGTTTTACGATTTGCTAAAAGCGGGAGACTTGGCCGAAGTTGCTATGCAGGGTTTTGTGGAAATAGAAAAAATGGGAACGTATAATATTGAAAGAATTATAAATGAATAAATTTTTAAAAATAATTTTAATTATTTTAGTAATAATTTTTATAATTATCGCGGGGCTTTTTATTTATTTTTTCGCTGGAAAAGCGCAAGTGCAGGAGAATATAACATGGGGAGTTGATTTTTCCCAATCGCAGGCAGAGTATTTGAAACTTAATTGGAAAGAAAATTATTCGGCCATTATAAATGATTTGGGAGCCAAAAACATAAAGCTCCATACAAATTGGAATTGGGTGGAAGGAAAAAAAGACGATTATTTTTTTAAGGATATTGATTGGCAAATAAAGCAAGCAGAACAAAACAATGTAAAAATCATTTATGTTATTGGAATGAAAACCGGCAGATGGCCGGAGTGTCACATTCCCAATTGGGCGCAAAATCTGTCATCAAGCAAACAACAAACGGAGTTGCTAAAATACATGACGGAGGTTGTTCAAAGGTATAAAGGTTCAAAGGCAATTGTCAGTTGGCAGGTGGAAAATGAACCATTGTTCCCATTTGGCGAATGCCCGGGTTGGTATTATAAAGATGACAGTTTTTTGAAAACAGAAATCGCTTTAGTAAAATCTTTAGACCCGACAAGAAAGATAATCGTTTCTGACTCAGGCGAGCAGTCAACTTGGTTTGGCGCGGCAAAGACCGGTGATATTGTTGGGATCACAATGTACAGGAATGCCTGGGCGCAAGTGAACGACAATTTTGGGTTTAACATAAACTATGATTTTTTAAACCCAACGACCTATGCGAGAAAAGCCCAAATTATAAAGAGAATGTTTGGCAAGGATGTTATCTGTATAGAGCTGCAGGCAGAACCCTGGACTTCGGGACCGTTGATGGAATCTACTTTAGAAGAACAAACAAAATCAATGAATGTTGATATGTTTAAAGAAGATGTTGAGTTCGCCAAGCAAACAGGGCTGGACACTTTTTATTTTTGGGGAGTAGAATGGTGGTACCAAATGAAAACCCAACACAACCAGCCCGAAATCTGGAACGAAGCCAAAACTTTATTTAAGCAATTATGATAAGCATTATTATTCCGGCTTTGAATGAGGAGGAGTATTTGCCATTGCTTTTGGAGTCTATAAAGAAGCAGTCCGCCGACTGGCGGATTGGCTTTGATTACGAAATTATTTTGGCAGACGCAGGTTCTACTGATAAAACATTAGGCGTTGCTAAAGAATACGGTTGTAAAATTATTCCCGGGGGATTGCCGGCGAAGGGCAGAAACGAGGGGGCTAAAACAGCTAGAGGAGATTTATTATTCTTTTGCGATGCAGATGTTGTTTTACCGGACAATTTTTTTAAAAAAGCTTTGGCGGAGTTTGAAGCTAGAAATCTTGAATTTGCCAGTTTTTGCATAATTCCGCTTCCAAGAAGCAGAATTTCTTTATTCTTTTTGAATATTTTTTATAACCAGCCGATTATTTTGCTGGAAAGCGCTCTGCCCCATGCGGCCACGGGCATACTTGTTAAAAAAAATCTTTTTGATAAATTGGGCGGTTTTGACGAAGATATAAAACTTGCGGAAGACCATTATTTGGCCAGGCGCGCCACGAGGCTTTTTAAAGCGAGATTTGGCATCATAAAGTCTACGGAAATTTTTGTTTCAGACAGAAGATTTAAGACAGACGGATGGTTTTCAATTGGCATGAGATATTTTCTTTGCGAACTTCATCTTATCTTCATAGGGCCCGTGAAGTCTGACATTTTTAAATATAAGTTTGGGCATTATCAAGATAGAACCAAAAAATAATATTTTTACGTATTAATAAAATTATATGAATATATATAACTTGCCAAAAAAAGAAATTATAAAAATAAAAAGTAAAATTTTGGAAATTGCAAAAAATAGATCGTTGCAGATTGCGGTTGTTTTGGCTGTTGTAGGATGCGCCATTGGTTTTGGAGCAGGATACTCGGCGCTTCGTTATTTTCCATCTCAAACTCAGGCATTTTTAAATTATTTTGAGGCGCCCGAGGCAAAGCTGGAAAATGCAGAGAACAATACGCCCGGACCGTATGTTTCCAATATTTCTGCCGAGCAGGCGGTAATAGATACTGTAAAGAATGTCTCTCCTTCTGTGGTAAGCATAGTTATTTCTAAAAACGTCCCAGTTTATGAACAGCAATTTATAGATCCGTTTGGGGGTTTGTCTCCATTTAGCATACAACTGCCTCAACAAATACAAAATGGAACACAGTACCAGGAGATTGGAGCAGGCTCTGGATTCATAGTTTCTGCAGACGGCTTGGTTTTGACAAACAAGCACGTTGTTTCTGATAACCAGGCAGATTATACTGTTTATACAAATGACGGGCAAAAATATAAAGCCAAGGTGTTGGCGTTGGACCCAGTGCAAGATTTGGCAGTAATAAAAATCCAAAGCCCTTCGACGGGCTCAGGGCAGGCATTCAAGCCGGTGGTGCTTGGCGATTCTGCCGGAGTGCAAATTGGGCAGACTGCTGTTGCAATTGGCAACGCCCTGGGGCAGTTTGATAACACAATTTCAGTGGGAGTAGTTTCCGGCCTTGGCAGAACAATTTCGGCTTCAGACCAAATAGGAAGTGTTTCGGAAACATTGGAGGGAATTATACAAACAGATGCGGCCATTAACTCTGGTAATTCAGGCGGGCCGTTATTAAATTTAAAAGGAGAGGTGATTGGAATTAATACTGCTATGGCGCAAGGAGCTCAAAGCATTGGTTTCGCGCTTCCTATAAACTTGGCTAAAAAAGATATAGAGCAAGTTTCAAAAACAAATAAAATTGTTTATCCGTTTTTGGGAGTAAGATATGTTTTGATAGATGAGACCATAAAACAAAAATATAAATTATCTGTTGATGCTGGCGCATATGTGACAAAAGGACCTGGTGGAGAATCTGCTATTAGCGCAGGTTCTGCTGCGGCAAAAGCCGGCATAAAAGAAAAAGATGTTATCTTGTCAATAAACGGAGAAAAAATCACCACCAAAAATTCAATGGCAACAATAATCCAAAAGTATAACGCAGGAGATAAAGTCACTCTGCATATTTTGCGAGGCGATAAAGAACAAGATATTGAAGTGACATTGGGCGAGAGAACCTCATAAGATTTGACAAGGCTTCTTGTTTTTGCTAAATTGAAATTGTTATGCAAAATGTAACCAACCGTAATTATTTCTATTTTTACTTTTTTAGCTTCTTTCAGAGAGAGGTTGGTTTGAGCATTTAATAGAAAATTGAAGATTCAAACAAGCCTCTCTCGTCGAGAGGCTTTTGTGTTTTTAGGTCGAAAGTAGTTCTTTGAGGAGCAAGAAATGATACGAGGATTGAGTGTTTTTGCTGAGGCGTATGATGCCACGAAGCAACCCGAGAGGTTGTTGCCGCTGGGAATTATTAAGAAGGTTGTGTGCTGCGCTCTGGGCCCAAAAGGCAACAACATCGAGCAGGCCGCAACGTTGTGGCTGAATCGTCTGCAGATCGCTAGCAAGTCCGAGGTTGTGCTTCGCGATACGCCAGAGCAATGCTTGGAGCTTGCTCGTAGTATTACAGAAGATGGTGTCGTCGCCGTCTTCTGGACGTGCGCGGTGTACGCAAGAGAGAACGAGTTTTTCTTTGGAAACCCGGACGTGTTCCCGTTCTTCTTTCAGCAGGAGATGTTGCTGGACGAGATGCAGTTAGCCACGAGGAGTGAGGTCTTGGAATCGGTTCAAAGGTCCGAAACTTTGCTCGGTTGGAAAATTGCATCGCATCCTTCGCCGGCCCCATTGGTAAAAGAAACGGATGCATTGGTGGTATTGTGTAACAGCAATGCTGCCTCGGCCAAAGCCTGCGCCGAAGGTGAGACAGGTCTCTGCATCACCACCGAATCTGCCCGGAAAATCTACGGACTATCGAAGGTTCACTCCTTCGGCAGTCCGACAATGGTTTTCTTCGGCGGTATCACTCAGCATGGTGCCGCGCAAATCGAAAAAGCGCGTCAGGAACGGCTGGACACGTCCAAGTAGTTTCTTTGTTCTTAGCAAAGGAGTAAAATAAATCTATGATTAGCGCAGTGATAGGGGCGAAAGGAGAGATGGCTCAAAGCCTTCTTCTACCGCTCTTAAAACAACTTGGCCCGGTCTTGGAAGCAGATAAAGACAATTCTGCTCAGGACTTGGCTAAAATATGGGAAGCAGACGTCATCTGGCTGGCAACTCCGCGAGACGCGGTAGACGGCATCTTGAAAGATGTGCATTTGAGTTCCCAAAAGCTGATCGTGGATATTTGCTCCATCAAACGGCGCCTGTCTCAAGTTGTAAAACCAACAGGCGCCGCTTTTTTATCTTTGCATCCTTTGCACGGACCTTACGTTCCGCTAAACGGGTCTAAATGGGCAATTATTAAAAATAGCCAAGTGTTGCAAAATAACCAAAACGCAAATAAAATTTTAGACTTTTTAAAACAGCAAGGAATAAGTTTTGTAGAAGCTCAAACAGAAGACGAGCATGACTTTATGATGGGCATCACTTTAAGTATTCCGGAATTTTTTACAATTATTATTGATGATTTGATAAATAAATATTCAAAAGAAAACAATCAGGAAAAGCCTGATATGAAAAAACTTATGGAGTGGGCAGTGCCGGCTTCAAATGCATTTTTTTCAGCTTATGTGCATTCTATAAACAGTTCAGCGGCTTGGCTAAGAAAAGATTTAGTTTTGGGAGCCTACGGTAACTTGATAGAATCTGCAAAAAAAACAGCGGAAGATTTAAGCAAAGTTTCTGTCCAAAAAATAGAAGAAAAATTATCGTTGCAAAAAGAATTTGTAGAAGGGCTCCCTTTGGAAGAAAGAAAGAGAGTTCGCCAATGGATAGAAAGATGGTTTGTTGATTCAACGCAAAAGATATTTTCTTTCCATCAAAAAAAATCTGTAAAACCAAGGCTGAAAATTCAATATACCGCAGATAATGCACAAGATATTTTCCCAACCGATAAGGGCATTGTTTCTGTCGGGATACATGGCATAGAAGGATGTTTTACCCATGAATCAGCTCTAAGGCTATGCGAAGATTTAAGTATAGATTCTTCAAAAATAAATTTGAAATATTTAGTTGACGCGAAGGGTGTGGTAGGGGCAGTGGATAGGGGAGAAATTGACAGAGGTGTTTTCTGCATAGCCAATTCCGGATCTGGGGCTTACATTGAAAGTATGAAAATGATGGGAGAATATAACTTTGATGTTTTAGCGCTATACGGCATGGAAATTATGCAATGTTTAATGGCAGATAGGTCTTTAAACGACGTTGGTCAAGTAGAGGAAGTGTTCGCGCACCCTCAAGCAATATCGCAATGCGAAAGAACCTTTGCAGAAAAGTATCCGCAAATAAAACTTATAAAAGGCACCGATGAAGATGATACAGCTCTTTGCGCAAAAAGGATTTCGCAAGGAGAATTTTCAAAAGGAACAGCAACTTTGGCTTCGCAAATAGCAGCAAAACTTTACGGCCTAAATATTTTGGAATACGGAATGCATCACGACCCTTTTAATACAACAACGTTTTTAGTGATAAAGAAAAAAAATGAAAAAGATAATTAGCAACTTGTTTTGTTTTTATTTTAGCTTCTTTAAAAGAGAGGTTTGTTTTGGCGAACTAAAGAGATAAAATAAAAAGACAATTAGTTAATCAAAACAAGCCCCTCTTCTCGAGGGGCTTGTTTTTTGGCTCATTGTCAACTAAGGAGGAAAAATCGTGATTATTTTTATGGAAGAGTCTGCGGACAAACAAATGGCAAGTGATGTCGTCAACGAACTTCTGGAACAAGGCGTGAAGGTAAGAATAAAGGATCGCAACGGTGACGGATTTGCATTGGCGCTACTTGGGCCCGCTGTAGGCAGAATTAGTGTCGAGGCCTTAGAAAAAATGCCCGGTGTGAGTTGTTGCGCAAACGACGAGAAGAGCTCCAGGTTCTATAAAGAGCACTTCTTTGACTTTGAAGATCCTTACGGTTTTTTTGGGTGGGGCTTTTAGTAGCTCTTGGCGGTCAGCAATGGCCGTCTTTTTTTGCAGCAGGTAAAAAAAATGGCGGGCCTCTCAATCGAGAAGCCTGCCCTCAAACGGAAAGTGCTGCGCGCTATCGTAGCGCGGGAGGAGGTGTCGAGTTGGGACCGTTGTTTTCACGGTTCCTTGGCGGGTCGTTGTTCTGGCCACTGCCGTTGTTTTGGCCAGAACGCGGACTGCCCACCTTGTGGGCAACGTCAGAAATCCTCCTTACGACTCGACCATAGCCTGTCCTTCCTCTTCGAGACATCACTCGCTCCTTTATCCCTAGGGGGTCCTCCTTTTTCCGGGTGCCTCCAAAGCAACCCGAATCTTCTATAAATATTCTACAACGTTTTTCCCATTTTTTCAAATCACTAAGGAACTTTATTTATTATCTTGAAAATCTCTCAGGCTAATTTTCGGTATTCGACTAATGATTTGAAAAAATGGTCCCTCCGAGGCGCGAAGCTTCGGAGGGGAAAGAGCTGCCCGTTTCTGGGCCTGGGCGGGGATTACTCCCCAATGATGGACATGATTATCATTACCGGAACGGCGATGATAAAAACGATAACGGTAAACACTCGGCGCACGGCTTTCTCCTTTTTGCTTATTGCGCAGAAGAAACTTTTTTATGAGCCTCTGCGTATATATTAATATTAGCATATTATGGTCTTATTGTCAATAGTCAGGCGTGTAATGCTTGACTATTTTAAATTTTCTGATATAATACATGAGTCAGTTGTTTGAGCTCGTTTAGAGGAGGTGACCTATGGAGTATTACACTACAGGACAGGTGGCACGGATTTGCGGTTTGACCCCTCAGGATGTGCGAAGAAGGTTCAACCGGAACGAAATCAAGGGAGAGATGTGGCAAAAGCCACATTGGAGATGCAGGAGGGCGCGTTTCTCTTTCAAGGGTTTGCTGGAGTTCGTCAAGAAGAACAGCATAGCAATAATCCCGCTCGAGGGTGATGCAGATACCGAGCTATGGCAACGAGCTTCGCAACTAGCTTCACAGCTTGCCGTGAGGAAGAGAGAGGTTGTCAGCAAGCTTTTGCAGGCAAGGAAAAGAAGCGGAGTATTTTGCCGCTTTAGAGGGTTAACGGACAGATTGCTCGCCGTAATAGCAAATCTTGACCCGGTAGAGAAAACAACGGGCGCCAGTGAGGACAGAAAGCGTGCAGCTCTTTTGAGGGAGACGGCCTCCCTCGCAGAAATGCACATCGAGCTTCGCTACGAGATAGCGAAGAACAAGGCTGCCTCGAGAAAGAGGTGAGTAGGGGCGGGGAGAGAGTTCTCTCCTCGCCCATTTTTTTTGCTTGATTTTCATGCGATTTTGAGCTAAAATAGGGCTATAATACGTATATAATTTTATGAACGGAAATAATTTTACTAATAAGGCGCAGGATGCTTTGATGCAGGCGCAGAGCTTGGCTTCGGAAAAGGGACAGCAACAAATTGATGCTTTGCATTTGTTGCACGCTTTGCTTACACAGGAAGGGTCGATAATAACTACGATTTTGCAAAAACTTGGAATTGACGGAGAAACTTTGAAGAAAAAAATTGAAACTCAAATTGGGAAAATACCGACAATTTTAACTTCGCAGGCTTTTGGCCAGTTTTATTTGACTCAAGATATGGCAAAAGTTTTAGACAGAGCCAGACAAGAAGCAATGAAAATGAACGATGAGTTTATTTCAGTTGAGCATTTATTTTTGGCTTTGTTGGATACAAAGTCCGGAGCAAAAGATGTTTTGGAAAAAATAAGTTTCTTGGCTTCGGGCGAGGCAAACAGTTTGAAAACTTCAAAGCTTGATTATGAAGTTGTATCAAAAGTTTTGTCGCAAATAAGAGGCGGGCAAAGAATTACAGACCCGGAGCCCGAATCAAAATATCAGGTGATTGAAAAGTATACAAGAAATTTGACTAACTTGGCCTCGGCAGGAAAAATTGACCCGATAATTGGAAGGGATAATGAAATAAGAAGATTGATGCAGATAATTTCTCGCAGAACAAAAAATAATCCTGTTTTAATTGGAGAAGCCGGAGTTGGAAAAACGGCAATTGTGGAAGGCTTTGCTCAAAGAATTGCCAGGGGTAATGTGCCCGAGTTTTTGAAAGACAAAGAAATAATTTCTTTGGACTTGGGTTCTATAATTGCAGGCACAAAATACAGAGGCGAATTTGAAACAAGAATTAAAGCTTTGCTAAAAGAATTATCACGAGCAGCGGGGAAATATATTTTGTTTATTGATGAGCTTCACACTTTGGTGGGCGCAGGAGCAGCAGAAGGAGCAATTGACGCTTCAAATTTGTTGAAGCCTGCTTTGGCTCGTGGAGAGCTGAGAGCAATTGGAGCTACAACTACAAGAGAGTATCAAAAGTATATTGAGAAAGACCCGGCTTTGGAAAGAAGATTTCAGCCTATTTATGTGCAAGAGCCGAATATAGATGACGCCACTGCAATGTTGAGGGGAATTAAAGAAAAGTATGAGGTACATCATGGAGTAAAAATAAAAGACTCTGCTATTAAGGCAGCAGTTGATTTGTCGAGCAGATATATTGCTGACAGGTTTTTGCCAGACAAAGCAGTTGACTTGATGGATGAAGCGGCCAGCGCTTTGAGGCTGGAAATTGAGTCTGACCCGCAGGAATTGGAAACTTATGACGAAGCAATAATGAAGTTGGAAATTGAAAAGCAGGCTTTGAAAAAAGAAAAAGGAAGCGAGAGAAGATTGAAAACAATTGCCAGAGAATTGGCGGACTTGAACGAAAAAACAAAAGCTTTGCGATTAAAGTGGGGCACTGAAAAAGAATTGATTAACAAAATAAAAGACATCAGGGAAAAACTTGATAATCTTTCTTACCAAACAGAAATTGCGCAAAGAGAAGCCAACTTGGAAAAAGTTGCTGAAATTAAATATGGAAAAATTCCTGAATTGTTAAAAGAATCTTCTGCAATTGAGCAGAAATTAATTAAGATACAAAAAGAGCACAGATTTTTAAAAGAAGAAGTTACCGAAGAAGAAGTTGCCAAAGTTGTTTCGCGCTGGACGGGCATTCCTGTTATGAGACTTATCACAGAAGAAGCCAAAAAGCTTGAGACAATGGAAGACACTTTAAATAGGCGAGTTGTTGGCCAGCAAGAGGGAATTTCAGCTATTTCAAGAGCAATACGCCGAGCCAGAGCTGGTATTTCAGAAGAAAACAAACCATTGGGCTCATTCTTATTTTTGGGCCCAACCGGAGTTGGAAAAACAGAAACAGCTAGGGCACTTGCAGAGTTTTTATTTAACGATGAAAAAGCTTTGATAAGGCTGGACATGTCTGAATATATGGAGCGCCACACTGTTTCAAAAATAATTGGTTCGCCTCCTGGATATGTGGGTTATGAAGAAGCAGGCCAGCTGACAGAAAAAGTAAGGCGCAGGCCGTATTCTGTTTTGCTGCTAGACGAAGTTGAAAAAGCCCACCCCGATGTTTTTAATATTTTGTTGCAGATTTTTGAAGACGGCAGACTGACAGACTCTAAAGGCAGAATGGTTTCTTTCAAAAACACAATAATTATAATGACTTCAAACTTGGGTTCTGACTACATCAACAAAATGGCGTCTATTGGGTTTAATAATAGAGAAGATTTGATGCAAAGAGAAACAATGCGAGAGAAAATATTCGATTCGCTAAAAGAAGGATTTAGGCCCGAGTTCTTAAACAGAATTGATGAAATAGTTATATTTAATTATTTGCAGAAAGACCAAATTAAAAGTATTGTTGACTTGGAGTTGTCAAAAGTTGAAAAGCGTTTGGCCAACAAAGAAATCAAAATTGAGATTTCTGAAAAAGCAAAAGAACATTTGGCCAAAGAAGGCTTTGACCAAAACTTGGGAGCCCGCCCATTAAAGAGAGTAATCCAAAGATTAATTTTAGACCCGCTGTCAATTAAAATTGTCACCAACGAAATTGCCGAAGGCAGTCGAGTCTTGATTGACGAGCAGTCCGGCCAAATAGTTTTTGAAACCCCCAAAATCCTCCCCAAAGCCCCCAACTTCCCCAAGCTAGCCAAATCCAAAAAATAAGTATGAACCGAAAAAAATCGCCAAGGAGGCGATTTTTTGGTACAATGGATAAATGAATAATTTTTGGGAGGGGAGTAAAAGTTCTGTGGCGATAATTATTGGGTCGATAATAATTGGGTTTTTTGTTTACCTTGGTCTGTCGGAAAATAAGAAAGTTGTCATTCCCGCGAAAGCGGGAATCCAGATTGCTTCGTCGCCTTCGACTCCTCGCAATGACGGCGGGGCAAAAATTTCTTCGCAGATTTCGCAAGGCCTTGCGCAGAGTTGCGGGGCGGATGAAAATACGATTGTTACGAAAGTAATTGATGGGGATACGGTTGTTGTGGAAGGGGGTTATCATGTGAGGCTTATTGGAGTTGACGCTGATGAAAATGGGTATCCTTGTTATGAGCAGGCAAAGGCCAGGCTGGAGGAATTGGTTTTGGGCAGAATGGTAAAATTGGAAAAAGATAAGACTGATGTTGACCAGTATGGCAGATGTTTGCGGTATATGTTTTTGGGAATTACAAATATTAATGTACAATTAGCAAAAGAGGGTGTGGCAGTGGCGCGTTTTTATCAGCCCGATGTAAAATATAGAACAGAAATTGCTGAAGCCGAAAAGCAGGCAAGGGCTAGCGGAATGGGGTGCAAGTGGGAGGGGGTTTCCAAATAGCAATTAGTGTGCTATAATATAAAAATATGAAAGGCGCAGAGCCGATTTTTATAGATAGGGGGTCAGACGTGGGCATTTTAATGCTTCACGGTTTTACCAGTACTCCAAGGCAGTTTAGAGAACTTGCTGATTTTCTTTCAGCAAGAGGTTTTACAGTATGCGCTCCGTTGGTGGCGGGACACGGCACAGACCCAGCCGATTTAATAAAAACCGGCCCCAAAGATTGGCAAGAGTCTGTCAAAAAATCTTACTTAGAACTAAAGCAAAAAGTTAAAAAAGTCATAATCATTGGCAACTCTTTTGGCTCCAATCTAGGTTTTTGGCTTATAAAAGAAACAAACAACGAACCTGTAGCTATTGTTTCTCTTGGCGCGCCGATTTATTTTAGATGGCACAGATTTATAAAATTTAGAGTTAAGCTATACGGGCGATTTAGAAAATATTATCATAAACCAGCCAGAGTTTACAAAACAGATTACACTGATATGAACGACGAAGTCTCTTATCCTGTGTTGCCGGTTAAAAATATAAGAGATCTTTTTAAATTTATTGAGGGGGAGACAAGACCGAACTTGATCAAAGTAAAAATTCCTGTTTTGATAGCCAATGCGACAGGAGACTTGGTAATTGATAAAAAAAGCGCAAATTATATATTTTCCAATATCGGGTCTGACGTAAAAGAAATTTTTTGGTTTAATGGCAGGCATCACGGCATTGCCAGATCTGGATGCGAAGGTTTATTTCCCAAAATTTATAGCTTTATAAAAGAAGTAGTACGGTAAACTATGTACAAGTCTATACCCGAAGTTTTTTTTGAAACAGCGAAAAAATTTCCGAATAAAACAGCTCTCTTATATAAAAAAGAGGGCGTTTATTTCCCGATTAAGTATAAAGAATTTGCGAAAAGGGTAATTGTTGTTGCTGGCGCTTTCAAAAGTTTGGGCTTAGAAAAGGGTGATAAAGTTGCAATTCTATCAGAAAACAGGCCCGAGTGGGCAATCACTGATTTGGCCACAATGTTTTTGGGCGGAGTTGTTGTGCCTCTGCATACGACTTTTAATCCACGGGCGATTTGCATGGTGCTCAACCACTGTAAGGCAAAAATTTTGGTTGTTTCAAATGAAGAATTTTTAAACAAAGTTTTGTTGGGCCAGAAAGATTTAAAACATTTAAAAAAGATTGTTTATCTGGGGAAGCTTACCGTAACGCAGAAGGAATTTTTGACAAGCAAGGTTTTAAGCTGGAAGGCAATTCTTTCTTTGAACCAAGACAAAGCCTGCGAAGCTATATTTTTAGACCCCGATGAATGTTGTAGTATAATTTATACCTCCGGCACAACCGGCCACCCAAAAGGAGTTGTCTTAACTCATAGAAATTTTTTGAGCGATGCGGAAGCGGTAAATGAAGTTACCCCCGTAGAAAAGGGCGATATATTCTTATCATTTTTACCGCTGTCTCACGTTTTTGAAAGGTCAACAGGTTATTACTTGCCCTTATGTTACGGGGCGACAATCGCTTATGCCGAAAGTACCAAAGACCTCCCTAAAAACTTAAAAGAAATAAAGCCAACCGTGATGATTTCTGTGCCACGTGTTTTTGAGAAATTTCATGATACTATTTGGGACAAGGTAAATAAATCTTCACCGCTTAAAAAAGAAATATTTAAATGGGCGCTAAAACAAAAGAAACATACTTTAAGATACAAAATAGGAGACTATTTAGCTTTTAAAAAAGTAAGACAGCAAATGGGCGGAAGACTACGACTGGCTATTTCCGGCGGAGCCTCATTAAATGAAAATGTTGGAAGGTTTTTCTCAAAAATTGGGGTTACAATTTTAGAGGGCTACGGGCTTACCGAAACGTCTTCGGTGGTTTCTGGAAATCGAGAGCACGAAGTGAGATTCGGAACGGTCGGGAAAGTGCTTCCCGGAGTAAAAGTTAGAATAACCGAAAATAAGGAAATTTTGATTAAGGGCCCCAATATTTTTGGAGAATATTTTAAAAATAAAGAGCAAACAAAACTTGTTTTTGACAAAGAGGGTTGGTTTTGTACCGGCGACATGGGTTTTTTCGACAAACAGGGCTATCTGACAATAATCGGAAGAAAGAAAGAAATGATTGTAACTTCTGGCGGAAAAAATGTCTGGCCAGAGCCAGTTGAAAATTTTTTGAACAACGATAAATTTATTGCCCAATCAATAGTTATTGGAGACAAACGGAAATTTATTTCAGCTCTAATAATCCCTGATTGGCAGGAAATTGAGATATACCTAAAAGAACAAAATTTGCCGCTGCAAGAACATGATAAGCTTATAAAAGACCCTGTTCTTGTAGATATTTTTCAAAAGCGAATAGACGAAAAAATAAACCCAAACCTCTCTGAGGTAGAAAAAATCAAAAAGTTTCGCCTCTTACCCCAAGAATTCTCCCAAGACCAAGACGAGCTGACCCCCACATTGAAGCTAAGACGTCATATCATCGACAATCACTACCAAAAAACCATCGAGTCAATATATGCAGACTAAGTAAGGCGAGTTGTTTACTACGCGACAAGATATGCGGTATGGAAAGAGTATTTTATAAAAAGTATAATAGAAAGATTAAATAACAATATGACTGAGTCTATCGTAATAAAAAATTTAACAAAGAAATTTACTTTTCCGGTTAAAAATAAATCTTCTGGGTTGATTAAAAATTTATTTTTTCCGGAACAAAAAGAAATTGTTGCGGTTGACGATATTTCTTTTTCAGTTAAAGAAGGCGAACGTATTGCTTTTATCGGGCCGAACGGAGCAGGTAAGTCTACGACTATTAAGATGCTAACAGGTATTTTGTTTCCAACTTCTGGAAAAATGAACGTTCTTGGTTTTGACCCTACAAAAGACAGGAAGAAACTTGCATATAAAATTGGGACGGTTTTTGGCCAGCGATCGCAATTACTGCCAAACCTTCCGGTTATAGATTCTTTTGAATTTTTTGGAGTTATGTATGACCTGACCGACAAGCAGATAAAAAATCGCATTGCAGAGTTGGTTGAGATTTTTAATATTGAGCCGTTCATAAATCAACCCGTACGCAAATTATCACTTGGTCAAAGAATGAGGGCTGAAATTGCGGTTTCTTTAATCCATAAGCCCAAATTAATCCTTTTAGATGAGCCAACAATAGGTTTGGATGTTGTTGCTAAAAAATTTCTGCGAGATTTATTGCTTAAAATCAACAAAGAAGAAGGAACTACAATATTTTTGACTTCGCACGATGTTGGCGATATTGAATCACTTTGCGATAGAACAATTATAATAAATAACGGAACTGTTATAAAAGATTTACCAACCAAGGATTTGGCTAGAACCTTTATAGTCGAAAAATATATAGACCTAATTCCAGAAGAAAAATTTAAAAATTTCCCAAATTTGCCGGAGGGACTAAGATACAAAACAAAAAATTACGGAAAAGTAACTGTTGCTGTTGATATCACTAAAGTAAGCGTTCAAGAAGCAATAAGAAAATTAATTGATATGTTTGAAGTTGAAGATGTAGATGTTTATAGCGCCGACCTGGAAACTGTAATCAGGCACATTTATGAAAGAGATTCGACTGGCAAGTAAAATTATAAAAACGCTTGTAAAAGACAGGATACAGTATTCTGGTAGGCTTATATTGGATACTTTTTCCATGATTGCGCGCTGTGGGGTGCTTTTAATATTGTATTGGTATGTTTTTAAGCTCAACAATGGTCTGATAAACGGCACAACCTATATTGTTGTGGCCTGGTCAATGTTTTTTTATTTTGTATTTTCCATAATGAAATTGCGTGAAATTTCACGAGCTATTATGCAAGACGTTCAAACCGGAAATGTCGAGGTGTTGTTTTGCAAACCAATTTCTTATTTAAGATACAAAATGTGGTGGCAAATAGGTTCGGGATTATATTCATTTTTATTTGTCGCCTTTTTTGGGACAATTATACTCTCGCTGGTTATTGGATTCCCTGCAACCATGTCTGCTGTAATATTTTTGCCAACTCTTTTTATTTCCTTGTTGGGAGCAATTATTCTCTCTTTATTTTTATATTCAATTGTCGGGCTTTTGGCATTTTGGGTTGAAGATATAAATCCTATTTTTTGGGTTGTAGATAAAGCAGTAATGATTTTGGGCGGGTCGTATTTACCGGTGGCCCTTTTCCCAAAATTCATGTATAATTTGGCTTTGTATAGTCCTTTTGGAGCTTCTCAATTTATAACCCACACGGTTTATGATTCGTGGAGAACAGACTGGTTCATGCTTATAGGATTACAACTATTTTGGATTATTGTACTTGGATTTGTAATGTATCTAACATTCTTAAGCGCAAGAAAAAAAGTTTCAGTTAACGGAGGATAATATGAACAAAGATTTACGATTTGCTTTATACGCCATTAAAAAAAATATTCAAAACAGCGCCGAACTTCGGGGTAGTTTTTTGATGAACATTGTCGGTATGGCAATTAATAACTCGGCCTTTATTTTGCTTTGGGCTTTTTTTGTAAAGTCTGTTGGTGAAATTGGTGGGTGGACTGCCTTAGACATTGTGGCATTGCAGGGCTTTTCGGCGGTTTCTTTCGGAGTAGTTTTTTCTGTTTTCGCCGGAATTAGAAGACTGCCCGACGCTGTTTCTTCGGGCGCCTTTGACAGGTTTATGCTGTCTCCCAAGAATTTGCTTTTAAGAGTCGCAACATCTTCGTTCAATCCCTCAGCCATAGGAGACATAATATTTGGAATAATCTGTTTAATAGTTTACGGATTTTTAATCCATATAGGGTGGTATCAATTTATTTTGATTATGACGTTAATAATTATCGCCTCAATAGTTTTCTTTGCGGCTGCTGTCACAATTTTTTCAATGAGTTTTTACTTTATGGATGCCTACTCTGTAACCAGCGGATTTTTTGATATGTTTATGACTCCGGCGCTTTTTGACGGAGGCGCATTCCAAGGAGTAATGAGATTTATTTTTACATTCTTGATTCCATCGCTTCTAATAGGAACGCTTCCCGTTGAAATTGTAAAAGACATGTCAATCTCAAAATTGGTTTTAACTGGAGTCCTCGCAATTTTTTGGTTCTTCTTTTCAATAAAAATTTTCAACAAAGCAATAAAAAAATACGAAAGCTCAAACTTTATGACATTTGGTAATTAAAACACATAAATATGGCAAAGGAAATAGAATTAGAAAAAACATACTTGTTAAAATATTTGCCGGATGATATTAAGGAAAAACAATCAATAGAGATTTTTGATATTTACGTCCCGAAATCCGCTGACCATTCAATTCTAAGAATCAGGAAAAGGGGTGAGGTTTGCGAAATAACTAAAAAACAACCTATAAAAGGGAATGATTCCTCAGAACAGGAAGAGCATACCATAAGCTTATCAAAGGAGGAATTTTTAGAACTTGCGAATGTCGACGGCAAAAAATTACATAAAATAAGATATATTTATCCCTGCGGTGAGAATACGGCTGAAATTGATGTTTATCAAGATGATTTCAAAGGGCTCGTCTTTGCTGATTTTGAATTTAAGACTCGTGAAGCGAAGGACAAATTTTTAATGCCGGATTTTTGTTTGGCAGAAATTACACAAGAAAAGTTTTGCGCAGCTGGATGGCTTGCCGGCAAGAAGTACTCAGACATAGAGCACTTCTTAGATGCGTACGGTTATAAAAAAATAAATGATTAAAGATTTTCCTAGGGATTTTTGGGAGGAGACGCAGAGTGCTCTTGAGTTTATCCCGACAAATGATGTTCCTGCTGATATTTTATTCACCGCGGTGAAGATGTTTTTGTTTGATGAGAATAAAATTTTGTTAACAAAAGTGCCGAGAGGATGGGATACGCCAGCGGGACATATAGAAAAAGGGGAGGATATTTTTGACGCGGTAAAAAGGGAGACACAGGAAGAAGCCGGAGTCGTTGCTGGTCAAATAAGGTTTATTGGGTATTTAAAAATTGTTCAGTTGAAGCGAAATGAAAAAAATGAGAAGTATCCCCAAGTAAGCGGTATTGGTATTTTTCTTTGCAGAGACTTTGAATTGTTAGATTTTAGCAATCCACTGCACGAAGCCACCGAAAGGAGATTTCAGAATATAGATAAGGTAGTAGAAATCCACCATCGTTGGAGCCCTCTTAACGAATCTATCATGAGGTATGCTTATCGGCTAAGGGAAATTTAGTGTTTAAGATAAAAAAGGGTATAATAAATAAATTTAAACAAGAAATAATTATTTATGGAGGCGATTAATAAATTTTTGGAGTTTGCGGATAAAAATGGGTTGTATCCGGATTTAAGGATTATTGAGGGGGCAGCCGACCCTGAGGTTGTTATTGATGGAAAGAAAGTTTTGATGTTTTCTTCGAATAATTATTTATCTCTTTCCAGCCATCCTTCGGTGGTCAATGCCGCGGTTGAGGCTGTAAAGAAATATGGGGGAGGCGCTGGCGGGTCTAGGTTACTGTCTGGCAATTTAAAAATATTTAAAGAACTTGAGGAGACGTTGGTTGATTTTAAAGGCGGAGAAGATGCTATTGTTTGGCCAACTGGTTATTCTGCTAATGTTGGTATTATAACTGCAGTCATGGACAGTAATCTTTCTAAAATCAGCGACCCTCTAGGCTCTTTGTTTAAAAAAGAAGGAGTTATTTTGAGCGACAAGCTTAATCATGCGAGCATAATTGATGGTTGCAGGATGGTAAAACAGAAAGTTATTCCATACAAGCATTCAGACATGGGAGAGTTGGAAGAGTTGCTGAAGAAGCATAAGGGGGCAAGGAAATTAATTGTCACCGATGGAGTTTTTAGTATGGATGGAGATATCGCGCCTTTAGATAAAATTTCTGCCTTGGCAAAAAAATATAACGCTCTTACTATGGTTGACGAAGCGCACGCCAGCGGTATCTTGGGAAAAACGGGCAGGGGAACACTGGAACATTTTAACTTAAAGCCTGTGGAAGATATTGATATTGTAATGGGAACACTGGGTAAATCTTTTGGAAGTGCTGGAGGCTTTGCAACGGGTTCTAAAAATTTAATAAGATATTTAAGGGTGGCAAGCAGGTCTTATATGTTCTCAACGGCTATGACGCCAGCTACTGCTGCGGCAGCAAACGCGGCTATAAAAGTAGCAAAGAATGAGCCACAATGGCGAGAAAAACTTTTATATAATTCAAAATACATGAGAGAAGGCTTACAGAGAGTTGGTTTTGATACTTTGACTAGCGAAACTCAGATAGTGCCTATTTTTGTTGGGGGAGATGACAGCGCAATAAAGTTTGGCAGAAAATTATTTGAAAAAGGTATTTATGGCCCGCCTGTTCGCTGGCCCGCAGTAGAAAAGGGAAAAGCGCGGATTAGGGTAGCTGTCATGGCAGCCCACACAAAAGAGCAAATAGATTATTTAATAAGCAGTTGCCAAGAGATAGGCAAAGAACTAAAAATAATTTAGGTTATGATAGTATCAATTTTTTCAATTATTTCTTTGTGCAGTTTGGTGCTTGGCCTTTTTACTTACAGAACAAATCCAAAAGAGCCGCTTTATAAATGGTTTGGGATATTTGGGCTGATAACGGGATTGTGGATTTTTAGCAATGTTCTAATCGGTATTTTTCCAACCCGTTTTTGGATTGATTTAGTCTATACTTTTGGTGCACTAATACCGGCCAGCGCAATAATGTGGGTAAGTTATTTTTGCGGAAAAAAACCTTCCAGGAGATTCAAAGTTATGCTTTCGGTAATTGCAACGTTTTTTGTATTTTTACCGCACCTTAGCACAAAATTATTCTTAGTTGATATAAAGAGAATATACTATGGAGGAGTTGAAAGTACTTTTGGAGTAGGTTTTTATCTTTATATAATTTATCAATTATCATTCTTAGCATTTATAGCTTACAGACTTATCAGGTATTACATAAACGCAAAAGATATTCAAAAAACGCAGGCCAAATTCGTAATGGTAGGAGACTTGATTTGGACTGCAATAGTATCAACAGTTAGTTTTATTCTTCCTCTTTTCGGTGTATATCAATTTACTCCATTTGATAGTCCTAGTACAATTATTTTCTTGGTACTGACAATGTATGCAATAACAAAGCATCATCTTTTCGATCTTAAGGTTATTGCATCGGAATTATTTGTTTCTGCTCTTTGGATTGCCTTGTTTACAACAACGACTGCCTCCCAGAACATCCAAGATTTCTTTGTAAATGGTACTATATTTATTATTTCTGTGGTTTTTGGCACGTTGCTTATTCGAAGTGTTTTAGAGGAGGTTAAGCAGAAGGAGAAGATTGAGAAGTTGGCAAAGGAGATTGAGAGGGCTTATGAGGTGGAGAAGAGGGCTAATGAGGAGTTGAAGAATTTGGATAGGGTGAAGAACCAGTTTTTGGTGCAGACACAGCATGATTTGCGTACGCCGTTGTCGGTGATTAGGGGGTACTGCGATTTGCTGATTTCGGGCACGCTGGGCAAGCAGTCTTTGAAAACCATTGATGTGGCTAAGAGAATACAGATTGTAGCAGAGGAAAAAATAAGGGACGTGAACAATTTTTTGGACACAACGCAGTTTCAGCTGGGCAAAAAAGTTGTGGCGCTAAAGCCGGGCGTAGATTTAAACCAGATTATAGATGAGGTATTTAATCATTTGGAGCCCAACGCAAAGTCAAAAGGAATTTATTTGAAGTTGGAAAAACCCGAAGGCGCATTGCTGATTGAAGCCGACAAGGAAAAGCTAAAGTCGTCGTTGTTTAATGTTATTGATAATTCTATAAAATATACCCCAAACGGAGGAGTGACGATAAATGTAAAAACTGAAAATAATAAAATAAGGATAGAGATTAAAGATACAGGCATTGGAATTCCTGCTGAAAAGTTAAAGACTTTGTTTGATACGGCTTTTGAAAGGGGCGACCAGGCTAAAAAAACATTTGTAGCGGGCTTTGGTGTTGGGCTTTATTTGTCTAGCCAAATTGTTAAGGCTCACAACGGAAAAATTTGGGTTGAGTCAGAGGGTGAGGGAAAAGGTTCTGTTTTCTTTGTAGAATTGCCCGCTTCGTCCGCGTAGCCATTGACACTGTTTTTGGGAACTGGTAAAATTTTTTAATATGGTCAATATAGACAAAAAAATTTTAATAGTCGATGACGATAAGAATTTTCTTTGGATTCTAAAACAAAGCGTTGCCGGAGAAGGGTTCTCTGTGATTTCTGCTCAAGATGGCGAGGAGGGCCTAGAAATGGCAATGAAAGAAAAACCAGACCTAATTCTTTTGGATATTCTTATGCCAAAAATGGAGGGCACAGAAGTGGCCAAGAAGTTGAAAGAAGCTGGCGCAGATATTCCAATAATTTTTTTGACCAACGTGAAAGATTCTGAACGCGTTTCAGAGACAATGGAAATAAGCGGGGGAATGGCAGACTATATTTTGAAGGCAGATATTCACGTGGAAGATATCATCAATAGAATAAAACAAAAACTCGGAGTTTAAAACAAGAACGGTTATAGCCGTTCTTGTTTTTGTTTTGGATAGAGAGAATTATGTTCAACTTTTCTAAAAAGTGGATTTTTTCTTTTATTGTAAGTTTTAGCATAACCTTTATTCTCGGGTTTTTTGTTTGGTCGGCTTTTGTAGACTTCCCCGGTAATCCCGTAAAACAGGTTTTAGCCAAAATTAATTCAAAGCTTTTTACGGCTTCTGTCGCGCCGTATGATGAGATCCAGCCGGTTATGCAATCGGCTGCCCCGTCGGGTGACGGGGCAAGTTTAGAAGAGGCGAGCGACGAAGATGGCGAGGTGAAACCCGCCTTCGCTGAAGCTACGGCGGGCAAGCAAGATTTGTTGGATGATATACAAGAGAAGCTGGATATTATAAGCCAGCAAGTTTTATTATTGCAAAAACAGCAACAGCCGGAAGAGGAAATTTTGGACAGCGATGAGATTAAAAATGACGAGGAGAAAAAAGATGATGAAAACAAAGAAGAAATTTTAGATAAAAATAATAAAATAGAAGAAGGGCTGGCCAGAGTGGTTTATCTAGAAATTTTAATTTTGGAAGTGCAAATTTCCCCAATAGAACAAAGATTCATCAAGCTTTGTAACGCAAACAGCCAAGATGTTGGCCTGACGGGCTGGTATATCCAAAGAAAAACGCAGGGCGCAGATTCGTGGAGCTCGGCGGTTTCCTCGACTAATTTTGAAGGCAAAATTATTAAAGCCGGCGGTTGCTTTATAATTGCAAGACAGCTTGCCACGGCGGACATTTTATTGCCAGATTTAACTATTACTGAAAATAATTTGCTGGCTCTTAAAAATCCCAACCAAGAAATTGTTGATAACTTTGAGACGCAAAGTGTTTATACTGCGCCAGTAGGCGGAGGCGGTGCGAGCGCGTTAACAATTTACCCTAAAATTTTGATTTCAGAAATCCAAATTTTGCCAATTGCTAAAAGATTTATAGAACTTTTTAATCCAAATAATTATAATATTGATTTAACCGGCTGGTATTTGCAAAGAAAAACCAAGAGCAAGACTGCTGAAGACAGTTGGGACTCTTTTGTGTCTGCGCCAAATTTTAGCGGAAAAACAATTGGCTCTAATGACTATTTTTTAATATCAAAAGCGGGCTCTGATTTCTCTGGTTCTTCCGATATTTTTATTGATGCAAGTAAGTCTTTTTCTATAACCGCGGATAATTCTTTCGCTTTTAAAAATCCAAACGGCGATATTTCTGACAAATTGGGTTATGGAAACGCCTTAGACTTTGAATTGCTGGCAACAGTGAGCCCAAGCTCTGGTCAAAGCATTGGCAGAAAATTTTTAGACAATACCGAACAAGACACCAACAATAATTCAGCCGATTTTGTAATTTTTGACATACCGACTCCCAGGAAACAGAATGAGTAAAGTTTTACAAAATTTAATGGAAGTGTTATAAATAATAAGTATTTGAAGACGTAATTAGTAATAAAAATTTTATGGAAGAAGAAAATTTTAAGAAAGAGGAGTTTAAGGTTTCGGGGGAGGATTTGTTGAAGAAGGTGAAGGAAATTGTGAAGGCGGGGAATGTCAGAAGAATTATAATTAAAAATGAAGAGGGTAAGTCCCTGATAGAGTTTCCTTTGACTTTTGGAGTTGTGGGAGCTGTTTTACTGCCAATGTGGGCGGCAATTGGGGCTGTGGCTGCATTGGTGACTAACTGCACAATTGTTGTTGAGAAAAATGAATCTAAGTAATTTAGAGAAAACTTTAGAGGGCGAGAAGAAATATCGCTTAAAGCAGGCGAATGAGGCGATTTATAAAAAACTTATCTCTGACTGGGAAGAGGCGACTTTTTTTGCCAAGGATTTGCGAGATAAGTTAAATAAAGAATGTCCGCTGGGCATAAAGGCAGATGTTTTGGTTTCTAAAAAACCCTTCGACTCCGCTCAGGGCGGGGGAAACTGCGTAAAGGCTAAAATAACCTTACAAGACGGTTTCCAAATAGAAACTGTTTTGATGCGACATGGAGACGGTAGAAATACTGTTTGTGTTTCTTGCCAAGTTGGTTGCCCGCTGGGGTGTTTATTTTGCGCCACCGGCAAAATGGGTTTGAAAAGAAGTTTAACAACAGAAGAAATTTTAGAGCAAGTAATATTTTTTGACCGCTACCTAAACGCAGAAGTAGTTAGAGACCCGAGGTCTATCCAGCTGGATAGACCTCGGGTCTCTAACGTAACTTTTATGGGCATGGGGGAGCCGTTTTTAAATTATGATAATGTTTGGGGCGCTGTGAAAATTTTGAATGACGCAAAACTATTTAACATAGGCGTAAGGTCTATTTCTATTTCTACTGCTGGCATTGTAGAGGGTATAAAAAGGTTGAGCGACGAGCCCTTACATGTTAACTTGGCTATTTCTCTGCATGCTCCAAACAACAAACTGCGAAGCCAGCTTATGCCAATTAGCAGAAAATATTCATTGGAGAAAGTTATAGAAGCGGTTGATGATTATATAGAAAAAACCAAAAGAAAAGTAATGTTTGAGTATGTTTTGATAAAAGACGTAAATGACACTAACGAATGCGCCAAAGAATTGGCAGAGCTGATGAAAAAAAAGTTGTATTTTGTAAATTTAATTCTATATAATGCTACTGGAGTTTTTAAGCCGTCTGATCAGGAGCGAGTCGAGAGATTTAGGGCGATACTGGAAAAAGCGAAAGTGCGATATACTCAGCGCTACAGGTTTGGCGACGACATCCAGGCTGCTTGCGGCCAATTTGCTACAGGAAAAAATTAGGCTAAGCCTAGTTTTTTGTTAGGGTTGACTTTTGATTACTTTTTGTTAGTATAATTTTTGTGTAGTCCTTTTCAGGCAAATTTTTTGGAAGGAGAAGCTATGGTAGACCAGATGAAAAGCATATTGGCGGCAGAAGAGTTGGCCGGACACATTTTGGAGTTTAGGCAAATTTCCAAAGTTCAGCCAGATAGTTTTGCCGACTTTTACGAAGACCCAAGCTTTCCTGCAAAGGTTTTCAGCGCGCTGGAACATCGTTTGGCTTCTGAAATAGAAAAACGAATCCGTACCCCTAAAAGGATTAGGAGTCCGAGGATTCGGCGGAGTGACTCCAAATAGTAGCAGAGTTGATGGCTCTTTTGCCTCACACGCATCTGGGCCTTTTTTATTACTTATACACATAGTGAAACCTAAAAGCAGTTGTGATATAATTATTGAACGTCTTAGTTTTTGACGTTCTTTGACTTTTGATAAAATTTTTGTTAAATTTTAGGAACATGCAAGATAAAATTCTAAAATTAACAAATGCGGTTTACAAAATTTTGGAGTTTTTTCCAGAATCTGATCCATTAAAAAATAAGGCCAAAGATAAAGCCTTGGCAATAATGGAAAACCCAAATCAAGAAGATATTGATATCCTTTTGGGCTATTTATGGATTGCAAAAACTCAAGGCTGGTTGAACTCTGCCAACTATTTGATAGTCTTGGGTGAGTACGAAAAGATAAAGAAAGAAATTGGCCCAGTCGTTAGACATCCTTCGACAAGCTCAGTGCAGGCCCAAAAGGCTCCAGAACCCGTATTACTAATAACGGGGACTGATGAAAAATCAGGCCCTATTTATAATCTTTCACCCCGCCAGAAAAGAATAATAGACTTTTTGGCAAGCAACGAAAAGGCGCAGGTTATGGACCTGCAAAAAACCCTGCCAGATGTGACCAAGAGAACAATAAGGAGAGACCTGGATGAACTACTTTCGGCGGGCAAAATAGCAAGATTTGGCGAGTTTAGCCAGGTTTTTTACAGGTTGAGTCAGATGGGACAGGGTGGGACAAATAAGCTCTAATAGGACATTTAGAGGTAAAACGCTTGAGTTTTTATTATATTTGTGCTATTATTTAGACTAAGTTGAATGGATAGTTTAAACGAACAATTTGGACAGATTTACGACCAGTATATTGCTAAAATATACCGTTTTGTCTACCTGAAAGTTAACTCACAGGAAGTGGCCGAGGATATTACCTCAAAGGTGTTTTTAAAGGGCTGGGAAGCGTTCCAGAGTCCCAAGACAGAGATAAAAAACCCAGGTGCCTTCTTGTATCAAATAGCTAGGAACGCGGTTGTAGACCATTATAGAGAGAAGGGCAGGGCAAAGGTGGTGTCGGTTGATGCCAGCCCACAGATAGCCGACCCTGGGACAAGTGCCCAAGATAAGGCTATTTTGAACGCTGATATAGGGGTAATTAAGCTGGCCATACAAAAGCTTAAAAAAGAGCATCAAGACATAATAATTTGGCACTATTTGGAGGACATGCAGATTAACGAAATAGCCGAATTATTGGGCAAACCGGCAGGCACGGTCAGGGTAATGTTGCACAGGGGACTGAAGGATTTGAGAGATATAATACAAGAATCGTAATTTGTAACATTTTCAAGGTTTCTGCGTCTACATCATACAAGGTACAATATGTCTAAAATCACTCAAAAACAACTTATTGACCAGCTACGAACTCTAAAAGATATCAAACCCAGACAAGAATGGGCTGTTTTGCTTAAGTCGCAGATTTTCTTGTCCGCCGAAACTTCAGTGAAGGCGGAAGCTGAAAAGCCAGGAATTATGGATATTTTTACATCTGTATTTTTCCAGAGAAAATTGGCTTATTCTTTTGCAGTTTTAGCCTTTATGATTGTGGGAGTTTTGGGGTTTGCCCAGCTTACAATGCCTGGTGATTTGCTATTTCCGATAAAGAAAATGGCCGAACAGTCACAGGCTTCTTTGACAGGACAAACAGCTTTCAAACAGAACGTTGCAACATTGAACAGCAGGATAAATGACTTGGCTCAAGTTGCTAAAGAGGGCAGGACAAACAGCATTCCTTCGGCTATAAGTGAAATTAGCGCAAATGTAAAAGATTTGGCGCAAAAGTTGAAAGACGGCCCAACACAGGATTCACAAACCTTGAAAGAGATTGCCAGCAGTTTGAAAACATTGGCTAGCGTGCCAGGAACAGACTTAACTGAAAATAAAGATGTAAAAGACTTATACCAAACAGTTGTGCAGGGTCAGATTGCAGACTTGGAAAAAACAACATTGACAGACGAACAAAAGCTAACATTGGAAGAAATAAAAGTTTTGTATGACGAGGGCAAATACACAGACGCGCTGGAAAAGATATTGCTGATAAGCAAATAAATTATTTTATCATTTGACAGAGTAAAGACTACGTATCTTTACTCTTTAACAATAACATTTGACGAGTCGCTAATTCGTTGTTAGTACGTAAAGCAATGAGTTAAATAAGGTCGACCGATGGGAAATTAAAAATAAAAAATTAACTTATAAAAAACACAAAAAAATGAGTATAAAAAGAACAATTATTACAACCGTAGTCGCTTTGGCTTTGGTTGCAACAGTTGCTCCTGGAGTAGCTCAAGGTGTAACAATTGATGAGCTCTTGGCTCAAATTGCTTTATTGCAAACTCAATTGACAACCTTACAAGGTGGTTCAACAACAACCACAGTTGGTACAGGCGCATGCGCCGGAGTTACATTTTCAAGAAACATGACAGTCGGTGCAACAGGATCAGATGTAAAATGTTTACAGGTGATCTTGAACGGTAACGGCTTCACAGTTGCAACAACAGGAGCAGGCTCACCGGGTGCAGAAACAACATACTTTGGTTCAAGAACCTTAGTTGCTGTAAAAGCATTCCAGGTAGCAAAAGGATTCACACCTGCAAACCAGGTTGGTCCTATGACAAGAGCTGCATTGAATGCACTTCTTGGCACAACCGGAACAGGTACAGGAACCGGAACAGGCACTGGCACAGGAACAACAACTGGTCCAGTATCAGCAGCATTGGCCTATGATAATCCCGCCGCAGGCGCCCTTATCAATAGCCAAGCAACAGCTGACTTAGTACACTTTAACTTTACCGGTTCAGGAACAGTTACATCGATAACATTACAGAGAAGCGGAATTTCAACACAAAATACACTTTCAAGCGTATATTTGTATGATGGAAACGTCCGTATAACAGACGGATATTCCTTCAATTCTGTTGGAACATTAACAATGAATGGACTTTCCATTCCTGTAAATGGTTCACACGTAATCTCTGTAAAGGCTGACACAGCTTCAGATGCAGTATCATATGCATCAAGCGTTGCAGTCACATTGACAGGATTTACAGCTAACGGCACAGCAGTCAGCGCAAACGTAACAGGTAACACCTTTATGATTGTGACAGGAGCTGCAGCCACATCTTATTTCTCTGCCAATACATATGCCAGCAACACAGCAAATGTGAACGCAGGCACATCGCAATATTCTTTCTGGTCAGCACCTTTGCAGGTCAGCACAAGAGCCATCCAAATGAGAGGTATTAACTTCAAAATGATTGGTTCAGCTCCTACAAACGCCATTTCAAACATTAAATTGTTTATTGACGGCGTTGACTCAGGAAAAGTTGCAACAGTTACATCCATTCAGGGTTCAAACTATGCAAGCTTTGACTTAGCATCAGCTCCTATTACATTAACAACAGGCTCACACACAATTGACGTGAGAGCAGACGTTACAACAGGAGCAAACAGAACTATTCAATTGTCACTTCAACAGGCAGCCGACACAGTACTTTACGACTCACAAGTCGGAGTTAACTTGGCTGTAACAGGACCTGGTTCATCTGCAACAAGCTTTGCAGCAAACTCAGGAACAACAGTTACAATCTTGAAAGGTTCTTCAACAGTTGATATAGACGCTACATTCGCAGCCTTGACTAATGTCACAGCTGGTTCATCAAACGCCGTAATTGGAAAATACACAATTCACGGATATGGTGAAGACGTAAAAGTAAGTTCTATAACTGTTACTCCTTTAATCAAGAGCGCAACCACAACTGGAGCCACTTGTACAACAGATGCAAGCGGAACAACAGTCGCAGGCGCTTGCGGATTGAACAATGTAACATTGTACTTCAACGGTTCACAGATTGGTTCATCACAAAACTGGACACACGCTCAAATGGCCGCAGCAACAACTATCTCGTTCACATTGGGATCTCAAATGATTATCCCAGCTGGACAAGACAGCACATTGGAAGTCAGAGCTGACCTCCAAACAGCAGCCGGCGTCACCTACACAGGTGGTACAATCGTCACAACAATTGACTCTAGCGCAACAAAGAATGCCCAGGGTCAGAGTTCTTCAGAAACAATCTTCGTTCCTGGAGGAGCATCTCAAGGTACAAAGGCCACAACTGGTCTTGAAATCTCGAGCGCTTCATTGGTGGTATCACCAGCTCCAGCATTTCCAGCAACAAGCGTTGCTCCAAATACAACAGGCGCAAAGATTGGTTCATACGTTGTACAAAACAACAGCACATCAGAATCAGTTCGTTTGACATCTATGACTGTTGGTATGTATGATGCTACAGACGACGCAGTATTGTCATCTTCGACAACACCTACATTGACAAACTTTGGTGCATTGAGAACTTCAGACACTACAGGTTCAGGTTCAACACCTGTTCAGCCTACAGGATCTGATACATTCTCGGTCAGTGATGTCTTGGCACCAGGTCAGTCAATAACAGTTGACATATTTGCCAATACCGGTTCAGAAGCAAGCAGCTATGCTTTCTACACAAAATTGACAGTTGCTTCTATTGGAGTAACCAGCAACATTGCTGACTCTGATGCAAACGGTATACAGACAGGCGTAACAATAACATTGGGTACAGGAACAACATCAGCACCAACATTGGTGTCTTCGACAACAACTCCTGCTCAATATATTGCAACAGGAAGCCCAACACCTGGCGTAACACAAGCACAAGCAACATTCAACTTCGTTTCAAGCACAGCAGCTTCAACAATTACTGAATTAAGATTCACTGTTTCCAGTGGAATTTCTAATACAGTAAGAAGCATCTGCGTAGGAACCGCTTGCGCAACACCAGTTGCCGGAACTGCAACTTTGACAGGTCTTAACCTCGCTGTTCCAACAACAGGCGGACTTGTACAAAACGTTGGAGTACAGTTTGCTCCAGTTGGTACTAATGGATTACCACCAGCCACAGGAACAAACATTGCCCTCTCATATGTTAAATACACATCTGGAGGAACAACAAAGACAATGTCTTCTTCGGCAACAGCTGGAAACAACACTCTGTTAGCCGCAGTGTATGCTCCAAGTTCAACAACTTGGTACACATTGGTTGGCTCAGTCCCAACAGTCACTGTTGGTACAGGCAGCGGAACATTGCAAGTTGGCGGTGCTACAAACAAGATTGGATCAGTCTCGGTTAAAGCCGACGCTCAAGGAGCTATAAAGGTAAGAAAGATTACCTTCAATATGGCCCACAGCGGATTTGATTCATCAGCACCTACAATAACTGATACTGCAGGAACAACCCCATTCTTGACACTCGCAGGAAGCTCCACACAAATAACTGGAAACTACTGCGATTACGCTGATGCTTCTCCTGACACCATCACTTGTACATTGGGAGGAAGCGGAAATACAAGCTATGATGCCGACTTCCTAGTTCCAGCAAACACATCACAAACATTTGATTTGTATGCCATTGTTGGAGGTGCAGCTGCTACAGGTATGAAAGCAAGCATTTCAACCTCAGTAACAGCAGCAGGATTTGTATGGGATGACACATCAACAAATGGCACAGCAGCTTCAACTGCTTTGACAGGAACACTTGTTCCAAACTTCCCAGCATCGAGCACTTACACCGTCAGTCAATAATTTATTCTCACTTTACTTGTGATAAAGTAGAGATAAACCAAAAACCGCCCTCGGGCGGTTTTTGGTTGCACCTAGAGCTATCGTATAGAGCCCCGAGGTCTATACGACTTTAAGTTGCTAAGACAATGTTGTAAAATATAATAATATGCCACGCAGAAAAGAAGAGCTTTCGAGCGGAGAGATATATCACGTTATCTTGAGGGCCCTTGATGACAATTTGATATTTAAAGACACAGACGATTATTATCGTGGCGTTTTTTCCATTTACGAATTTAACAATGCTAACGCGGTTACTATCCAAGCCAGGCGAAAGGCTAGGGCCGCATTTAAAAAAGCAGATAGACCTCGGGGCTCTATCTCTGCTGATGAATTGGACAAGAGGGAGAAATTTGTTGAGATTTTGGCGTTTTGTTTTATGCCTAATCATATTCATCTTTTATTAAGACAGTTAAAGGACGGCGGAATTTCTAAGTTTATGCAAAAAGTTGGTGGCGGTTATGGCAGGTATTTTAATGATAAATATCAAAGAAAAGGGCATATGTTTCAAGATGCGTTTAAATCAGTTCATATAAAGAATGACGGCCAGTTTATGGTAGTTGTCTCTTATATATTTACAAATCCCGTGGCCTTAATAGAGCCAGGCTGGAAAGAACTTGGAATTAGAAACCATTCTGCGCAAGAAGCCGTAAAGTTTTTAGAGGAATATAAATGGTCTAGCTACCAAGATTGCATTGGCGGGAATAACTTCCCCTCTGTTACCCAAAGAGATTTTTTACTAGAAATGATGAACAATGAGAAGGGCTTAGCGGAAGCTGTAAGTGATTGGATAGCCCACAAAATAGACATAGCTGAACATGCAGATTTATTATTGGAGTAAGTTAGATAGACCTCGGGGCTCTATACGCTGTCTATTTTACTATTTTTGAGGTAGTGATATTATTAATGAATAAAATTGATAATTTAAAACTTATGTCAAAAACCCAAAAAATCTGGCTATGGATCTCCGTAGCCCTGTTCACTATCCCCGAAATATTATGGAGCCCAGTCGTTAATTTTATGTACACCATTTATAGGGGTGGTAACGTTCCGAGTATCCTAAGGGATAATTTTTTAGTCCATTCTGATTATAGACGGTTAGCAATAATGATTATATTTTTGCAAAGCATGGGGGCCTTGTTTACTCTATTTATTGTTTGTAGATCTTCTGCTAGTATTATTGCTAGGATATTTTTATCATTTTTCGTGTTTATATTGTTCATTTTATCATTTTTCGTATTTATATTTTTGTCAATGACTGTTAACATTTAAAACGGCATTTTTTATGAAAAGTCGGTTTATTGTACTATTTATATTTGTATTCCTTTGCGTCCCGTTATTTTCAAGCGCTATCATGGTTTATCCTGCAAACCTAACAGTTATTGCAGAATCTATAGGACAAGATAGTCAATTTAATTTTAAAATTCAATATCCAACAGAAGAGTGTATAGATGTTGATGACTATGACGAGAACGGCGAATGGATAGACTGGCATTGGGAGTGCTCTACTGTGTGGCAAGACAAAGAGAGCTTCTCTTTGCAAACCGAAAATTCAACTGCTGAAAAGAATTTCCCTGATGTTAGTTGTAACGGCCAGTACAGAATTATTGAAGAAGTTATATCAGGCTTAAAATTAAACAGCATTTCTTGCGTGAGTGATGACTCAAGCGTTTCTTTTTTATATCAACAAAACAGCGTGGAATTTACTCCGCAACCTAAGGCAAACATTACTTGCACTTTTAATAATAAAAAAATAAAAACCCCAGTTTTGATTGTACCAGGATTGGTTGGTACAGAAATAAAAGACGATGATGAGTTATTATGGCCGAATCTAACAAAGATGCTTGGTAGTGCTAGCGATGATTTCATGGATTCATTGGCATTTAACAAAGATTTAGTTCCAATAGATATGAGCGTATCAAAAAAGGATATTGTTAAAAATCCTGATAATTCTTTTGATTATACAGAGGGGCTCATCGATGAGTTCAGGAAGCAAGATTATGTTGAAGATGAGACGTTGTTCGCATTCCCTTATGATTGGAGGTACGGAGTTTCGGGAAAGTATGCGAACGGGAAAACTAATTCTGATTTGTTGGGGGAGAAAATTTTGGGGGTTATGACAAAAACTGGGAGTGACAAGGTTGATGTTATTGCGCACAGTATGGGTGGGTTGATTGTTAAAAAATATGTGACAGAGCATTTAACAGATAATCATGTCGGGAAGGCGGTGTTTGTTGGGGTGCCCAATACCGGCGCGCCGAAGTCTGTAAAGGTTTTATTGCAGGGAGATAATTTTGGAGTTTCTTTTCTGAAGTTTGGATTAGCTGATGCTGAGATTAAGAAGATTGCGGAGAATATGCCGGCGTCTTATGATTTGTTGCCTAGTCAGAAATATTATGATGTGAAGGGGAGTTTTGTGGAGACGATTGAGGTGGTGCATCCAACATTTGAAAATCCTTCTGCGCAAAATATTGTTAAGGATTTGAATTATGAAGAGTTTAAAACTTTTTTGACTGATAGAGGTTTTAATTCTTTGGCAATGAGCAATGCTGAAGGTTTGCACACTCAAAGTTTTGATGATTTTGATTTGCGTACGGCGGGAGTTGAACTATATGCAATAGATGGATGCAAAAAAGCAACCTTAGAACAAGTAATAGAGATAAAAGAAAAGAATTTTTTTGGTGAAGAGGAAACGAGCTATAACAAGAACGTTATTCCTCTTTATGGGCATGGTGACGGGACTGTGCCGTTGGAAAGCGCTACCAACTTGCCAATTGATGCGAGTAAAAAATATTACGCCCTGGTTTCTGACCACGGCAAAATGTTAAGTGAAAACGGCACGCGTCAGCAGATTGTTAATTTGATATCGGGGAGTAATTTGGATTTGGGTACAGACTATTTCAATGGCGCTCACGCAACGGGTGATATAATTACGCAGGACATTTCTCAATGTCAGCTTAATGGAAAGGCAATTTCGGTGTTTAGTCCGGTGGACATTTCTGTTACAGATCAAAGCGGTAATAAACTTGGGCTGGCCAGCGATGGGAGTATTCTAAATGAAATACCCAATGCCGATTTTGAAATTTGGGGCGAGCCCGCCAATTCAGCGGACAGGCATAAGTTTGTTTATTTGCCAACTGATGACGGACAAACTTATACAACCAGTTTGGTTGGGACGGGAGTCGGAACATACACAATTAGGGTTCAAGATATAGTTAACAGCGAGATAGGACAAACTGAAGTTTTCAGCAATTTGTCCGTAAGTTCAGAACTTGTAGGGCAAATAAACTTGGGAGCTGGAACGACTCTTTCTTTAAAGCAGGCGCCTGAAGGGCCAGTAGAAACTGTTTTGCCGTCATCATCTTTTACGGCTTTTGGGTCGGGTGATTATTTCCCGCCAGTTTCTACGGCAACTTTAACCGGAGACAAAGACGAGCAGGGCATTTATAAATCAGAAGTAGAAGTTGAAATCAAAGCGGTAGATGATTCCCTTGATACAGCGTCGGGAGTTTTGGCTATTGAGTACAATTTAGACGGAGTTGGTTTCCAAAAAGTTGCTGGCGATGCGGCAACCATAACAGTTTCGAACGAAGGCAAGCATACCCTTGTATTTTTTTCCACTGACAAAGCGGGGAATAATGAACAAGAACAAACAATAAATTTTGAAATTGTGTTCCCGCTTCCACTGCCACCGGATCCTTTGCCAAAAACGCCCGAACTCGTTGCCGATGAAAATCCAGCGCCAGACAATGTTAGCTTGCCGATTGTAGCCAGGGGTGGAGGCGGCGGAAATTCATTTGTGGGTTTAAATCAAGCCCCAGCCAGTCAAAATATCCCAACGACAATTATTCCTACGCCGGTTTTAGCGCCTGTGGTCGCGCTGACTCCGATTGTGGCGCAAGCGCAAATAGAAAAACCAAACAAAATATTAAGCAAAAAACAAACAGAACCAATTGTTGTGCAAAAAAACAGCCAGCCAATAGGAACTGCTGCGCTGTCAAATAACACAAACTTTTTAGGCTACATTAAAAATTTTGGTAAATGGATTGTAAAAAACCTGTTTGCCAGATTTTGGTAATTAAGGCAGGGTTTTTAGGAAGGCGTCGACGTTGGGTTTTGAGGAGGGGGAGAGTTGAAGCACTACTAGTGCTTCTTTTCTTGCGTCGGCGTAACGGCCGAGTTGTTTGTAGAAGAAGGCCAGTGACGAGTGGTATTGGGCGTAGGTTGGGTTTATTTTGATTAATTGCTCGTAAACCAGCGCCAAATTTACGTAATCGGGTATCGAGCCGTAGGCATCTGATAGCGCACTCAAGCTCGTTACAGAATTTATGTTATACAATTTACTGCCGGCGGTTTCTATGTCTTTTTTTGCTGTGGCTGTATCTTTTTGATAAATTTTTGAAAGGCCCAAATAAAAATAACATTCGCCAAGGCTTGAATCTAGGGTAATACATTTTTCAGAATAATTTTGAGCAGCTTTGTAATTGCCCCCAGCCATTTCCATTTGCGCTTGGCCAGTTAGTATCTCTTGGTGCTTTGGAGCCAATTGCAAGGCTTTGTCAAAGTACGAGCTTGCCTCTTTGATCATATTATTTTTTATGGTCGCGTCACTTTCTTGTTTTGTTAGCGCACTGGTAGAATTACCCAACAGTATCCAGTACCTGGTATAAAGCGGTTGTATTTTTACAGCTTCTTTTATTAAGTCTAGGCCCTTTTTGATATAAGCTAAATTGTTTTCTGGGAAATAGTTATTGCAGGTTTTTGTAAATTCTACATATTGCATTCTTGCGTAAGAATCTAAAAAACTATGGCTTTGCAAGTTTTTGTCCATTAAGCTCAGCGCTTGGGCGCATTGTTTTCTATTGGAAAGGTCTTCCGCGGTATTTATTTTTGCGTTTATCTGAAAAGGCACAAGGTTGTACTGCCACAAAAATATAATCAAAACACAAAAAGCAAAAACCAAAATTATTTTTTTCCAAACGACGTTTTTAGATTGCTTCGTCGCTTCACTCTTCGCAATGACGGTACCGGTAGAACAAGTCAGATGCAAGGTGTAGGCAACAAGCAGAAAGAAAATAATGTAGGTTGAAAAAGAGTCAAAGCTGAAAAAATTGGCAACTAAATAGGCGATTAAGGTTGCTTGTATGCCGTGCGCCATCATTGTTTTTTCAGAATTTTCATTGGCGCGTTTCAGCTTATGCAGCCGCCAAAATATAACGGCAAAAAGCGCCAAGTAGGCTATAATTGCCGGCGCGCCAGCCTGGGCGCTCATATCAAACAAAACATTGTGCGCCCTGTCCCACCAGTTTCCCCAATCTTGGCTTAAATATGGAATAGACGGGTCATAATACTTGTCAAACCCAACCGAAAAGTTTTCTGGGCCATAGCCTAAAATTGGTTTTTCGGCCAAAATTTTGGAGTCTATTTTGGTCCAAGCATAAAAACGCGGGTCAGAAAAAACCAGTTTTAACGAGAGCCTTGATTGCACGGTTTGGAAGACTTTATTGTCTTCTAAGAAATTTGGCAAATTGGAGTTTGAATTTATGTAAAAAATTGCCAGAGCTCCTAAAATCAAGCAAACAATTACTCCAATTTTAAGTTTTAATATTTTTTTAGGATATCGCAGTAAAAAGAACAAGCCTCCAGCTACCAGTCCAAGATAGGAAGCGCGGCTGCCTGAAATTAAAATCACGTACAAAAATACTAAAGCACTCAAAAAATAAAATATTCTTTTGGGTAATTTTGCCTCTTTAATAGCGAGAACCAAAGCAATAAAAATTAAAAGTAAAAGGTACATTCCTAGAATAATCGGGTTTCCCATTGTTGAAGCTGGCCTGCCCGGGTTAGAAAAAAATACTCTGCTAAATAGGCTATAATACTGGATAATTGCCACCAAAGAAACCAATATTCCTGTGACAATTGAAAAATCCAAAGCTTTCTGCCAGTCCTCTTTTTTAAATAGAATAAAGGCCATAATCGCAAAAACAAAATAAAAGGCAAAAGTCACAAATCCTCCGCCCCTGTACGGAGAGCCCCATAAACTAAAAATATGGTCAACAGAAAAGATAGTTGCCAGTAAAAAAAATGTAAAAAGCGCGCCTAAGGCCCAAATGACCTTATTTTTAACACAGGGAAACGAAAAATTACTCTTTTTGTACAAGCCCTGCCACAAGAATAAAAAAAGCATTATCGCTAAAACGCTTCTGAAAACAATGGTTTTTCCCCAATCTGCCGGGAAAAAATATGGCGATATTGTTAAAATTGGCAAAGCTAAAATGATAAAAAACCCAGCCGTATAAACCCAATTTAATTTACTATTAACTTCGTTGATTTTAGCCATGTTTTATGATACAAAGATTAAATATTGTATTATTAGATGATACAAATTATGGAGCCAAAAAGCAACAAAAAAATAGTAATAACCTCTGGGTTTTTTAACCCCCTTCATGTAGGTCATATAAATTTGATGCGTGATGCCAAGAAGCTCGGCGATTTTTTAATTGTTATAGTAAACAATGACGAGCAAGTAAAGCTAAAAGGCAGTTGTCCCTTTATGCCAGAAAAAGAAAGAGTTGAGATTATAAAGGCGTTAGAATTTGTCGATGATGTGTTTTTAGCGGTAGATAATTTTAAAGACGGTAAAGAGGTGCCGATTTCTAAATCGTTGGGAGAGGTGGCGCAAAAATACCAAGGAGAACTAATTTTTGCAAAGGGCGGGGATAGAGACATAAATCATATTCCTTGGCAAGAGAAAGAAGTCTGTGAAAAGTTCAATATAAAAGTGATTACCAATGTCGGCGGGGGCAAGATACAAAGTTCTTCGTGGCTTATTAGCAAATCTACTGAAAATTCAAAAAATAAGTAATAAATAATGAAAAAAGTTTGTGTTATTGGGACGGGTTATGTGGGGCTGGTTTCCGGCGCCTGTTTGGCTGAGATTGGCCATAGCGTTATTTGCGTAGACAGTAACAAAGAAAAAATTGAAATGCTTGAAGGTGGTACATCTCCGATATATGAACCCGATCTAGATAAATTGATAACAAGAAATCAGCAAAACGGCAGGCTATCTTTTACAACAAATATAACGGACGCAGTCAAAAAATCAGATATTGTTTTCATCGCAGTTCATACTCCAACTAAGGAAAATGGCGAAACCGACTTGCAGTATATAGAGGCTGTTGCTAGGGAAGTAGCTTTGGCCATGGATAAATATAAAGTTATTATAAGCAAGAGCACTATGCCGGTAAGAACCGGGCAAAAAATAAAAGAAATAATTACAAAATTATGCCCAAAAAATATTAAGTTTGATGTCGTTTCCAATCCGGAATTTTTAAAGGAAGGAACTGCTATAAAAGATTTTTTAGAACCAGACAGAATTGTTATTGGAGCTGAGAGCAAAAAAGCTGAAAAAATCATGAGAGGTATTTACAGCCCTATAAAAGCTCCAATTATTGTCACGAGCATAGAATCGGCTGAAATTATAAAGCATTCATGCAACGCCTTTTTAGCGACAAAGATATCGTTTATAAACACAATCGCAAATATTTGCGAAAAAAACAATGCAAACGTAGAAGAGGTGGCTTTGGCAATGGGGCTTGATAAAAGAATTGGGAGCTCTTTTTTGAAAGCAGGAATAGGATTTGGGGGCAGTTGTTTTCCTAAAGACGTATCTGCTTTTATAAATGTGGCAGAAAAAAGCGGATATGATTTTAATCTTTTAAAAGAAGTTAAAAAGATAAATAAAAGGCAGAGGGAAATATTTCTAGACAGGATTATTACGGGGATGCCAAAAATCAATGGCAAAAGCATAGCTGTATGGGGACTTTCTTTTAAGCCTGACACAGACGATATGAGGGAGGCGCCTTCTATAGATATCATAAATGGACTTATTGAAAAAGGAGCTGTCGTTAAGGTTTTTGATCCGGTGGCTATGGGAAAAGCCAAAGAGATTTTTAAAGATAGGGTTATTTATTGCAAAGATGCTAAAGAGGTCTTGGACGGTTGCGATGCTTTGGTTATTCTCACGGAATGGGAAAATTTCAAAAAAATAAAACCGCAAGCACTTAGAAAAATAATGAAGTCTAATGTTATTTTTGATGGCAGGAATATTTTTGAGCCAGAAAAAATGAGAAAATTGGGCTTTCGCTATTATTCAATAGGAAGAAAATAATATGGCTAATAAAATTTTAATTACAGGTTCATCCGGAATGATTGGGACAAGGCTTTTTGAGAAGCTTTTGGCAGATGGGCATAGGGTTGTCGGCTTCGACAGAAACCCCAATAAATGGCAACCCGGCTTAAACAAGGATACCATTATCGGTGATTTATTAAAAAAAGAAGATATTCAAAAAATACCGTCTGATTTTGATTTAATAGTACATCTTGCAGCGAACGCCAGAGTTTATGATTTGGTTGTAGCACCCGAGTTAGCGCTGGAAAACATTGTTTCAACTTATAATATTTTGGACTTTGCCCGCAGGAATAACATTGAAAGGTTTATTTTTTCAAGCAGCAGAGAAACCTATGGCAACAGAGAAAAAATTATAGCTAAAGAGGATGATGTCGATATAAACTTATGCGAAAGCGCTTATTCAGCCAGCAAAATTTCTGACGAGGTGTTGGTTTATTCTTTTTCCAAATGCTATGGAATAAATTATATAGTTTGCAGGTTTTCTAATGTTTATGGGATGTATGACAATAGCGAAAGATTCGTTCCATTGATGATAAGAAGAATGAAGAAGGGTGAAGGGGTGGAGATTTTTGGGCAAGATAAAGTATTAGATTTTACTTACATAGACGACTGTGTGGGCGGGATTGCGCAGTGTATAGAAAAATTTGATAAAGCTAAAAACAATGTTTTTAATATCGCTTCTGGCAAGGGGGACAAACTAATAGATGTTGCAGAAATAATCAAAGAAGAATTAGGCAGTGAGAGTGCAATCTCTCTGGGGCAGAACCGTACCGGAGAGGTGGTAAAATACATAGCAGACATTTCAAAAGCAGAGAAAATGCTGAGTTACAAGCCCCGATATTCTCTTGAAAACGGCCTAAAATTGTCTATTGATTGGTATAAGAGAGGGTGTTAACATAATTAATAATATGAGTCACGAAATCATTATTAAGCCCAAAAAAGGATTGGCTGTTATAAATTTAAAAGAGCTGTGGCACTACAGGGAGCTTTTTTATTTTTTGGCTTGGAGGGACATCAAGTTAAGATATAAGCAGACTATTTTTGGGATTGGTTGGGCAGTACTGCAACCTTTTATGATGATGGTTGTATTTTCAATTATTTTCGGCAAAATAGCCCAAATTCCTTCTGACAATATACCATATCCAATTTTCTCTTACGCGGGTCTTCTGTTTTGGAATCTTTTTTCCAATTCTTTAACCAACGCCAGCCAAAGCCTGGTGAGTAGCGCAAGTATTATTCAAAAAGTTTATTTGCCAAGAATAATTTTGCCAACCTCTTCTATCATAGTAACAATGGTTGATTTTTTCTTCGCCTTTTTAGTTTTAACGGGAATTATGTTTTACTATAACTTTATGCCCCATTTGCTGGGCGTTATCCTTTTGCTCCCGCTTCTCTTTATTACCTTTATAGCGTCGTTGGGGTTGGGGCTTTTTTTCTCCGCATTAAATGTGAAGTATCGCGATATTCGCTATGCTTTGCCGTTTTTTATACAAATTTTAATATTTGTCACTCCCGTTATATATCCCTCAAGCATTATTTCCGACAAATATCGCTGGATTTTGTCTTTCAATCCTATGACAGGAGTTATAGAGGCTTTCAAGGCAAGCTTTTTGGGGAGCGCCCCTGTTAACTGGGTAGCGCTGGCAATATCGGTGGCGGCCAGTATTATTTTTTTAATTTTAGGCCTTTGGTATTTCCTTAAAACAGAAAAGAATTTTGCCGATGTGATTTAATATAAACAACTCTATAAATATGAATCCTATTATTGAAGTTAAAAACATCTCAAAACGGTACCGGATCAACCGCTATCAGGGACAAATGACCTACGGAAATTTACGCGATGATTTAACCAACCTTTTTAGAAGGCGCCGTAATCCGCTGACCGACTCAAAAGAAAATATATGGGCATTGGAAAACGTGAGTTTTTCTGTTAACCCGGGAGAAATGGTTGGTATCATTGGGCCCAACGGTGCCGGCAAATCTACTTTGTTGAAAGTTTTGACCAGAATCACTCCGCCGACCGAAGGCAAAGCTATTATGAGAGGAACAGTTGGTAGCTTGTTGGAAGTTGGAACGGGCTTTCACCCCGAATTGACCGGCAAAGAAAATATTTTTTTGAACGGTTCAATTTTGGGCATGAAGAGAAAAGAAATCAAAAGAAAGTTTGATGAAATCGTAGATTTTGCAGGAGTAGAGAAGTTTTTGGAAACACCCGTTAAACACTATTCAACAGGAATGTACGTCAGGTTAGCTTTTTCTGTAGCCGCTCATTTAGAGCCAGATATTTTGCTTGTAGATGAAGTTTTGTCGGTTGGAGACATGGAATTTCAAAATAAATGCTTGGGTAAAATGAAAGAGATGGTACACGCCAATAGGACGGTATTCTTTGTGTCTCACAATATGGCAACAGTAGCAAGCCTCTGCCCAAGGGCAATTCTTTTGGATGCTGGTAAGGTGGTAATGGACGGCCCTAGCGCAAAAGTTCTCAAACATTATAGAGATTCAAAAGAGAGCAATGTTTCAAAGGTTATATGGAAAGACCCCGTTAGGGCTCCGGGAGACAACGTGGTAAAACTTTTTCAAGTGCGCGTTCTTTCTGAAGATGGCAAGCCTGTTTCAGAAGTGGATATTCAAAAAGACGTCCTTGTCGAATTAACCTATTGGAATTACGAAGAGGGAGTAAAACTTATAACATCGATTCATGTGGTTAACAACCAAGGCGCTGTTTTACTGGTAACTTTTAATGGCCCTGCGGCCAATTTGATTTCTGATCCTTGGTACGATAAGCCAAGACCAAAAGGTCTGTACAAGTCTATTTGTAGAATCCCGGGTAACCTTTTAGAGGAGGGCCTATATTCTATCAATGTTTTCATTGTAAGCCAGTCGGTTGCCAGAGTAAAACACGTGTCGCACGAAAGGCTTGTCTTTTTTAACGTGATTGACACAGAGGCAAAATACGAAGAATATCGCGGGCTGGGAGGCAGAGGAGCAATTCGGCACAAACTAGCATGGAAAACCGAGTATAAGGGAATCGATAAGGTGATCCAAGATTAGATTCATAAAATATAATATTATTTAAAGTAATAAAAATTATGTTTGAAGTGTCTGCAAAAAAGGAGAAAGGGATAAAATTACATCTGGGTTGCGGAAGCGTTATTTTGCCAGGGTATATTAATATTGATAACGGTGAAAGAAAAGGGGTAAAATACGATATTGAGGCTAGTATACTGGAACTAAAATTTGATGATAATTCTGTTGATGAGATACGGCTTCATCATGTTTTTGAACATTTCCATAGATACCAGGTAGCTGCCATAATGTTTGCATTCAATAATTGGTTGAAACCCGGAGGGAAACTAACAATTCAAACTCCGGATTTTGAGTTATGTTGCCACTCATATCTAAACTTGATGACGCCGACAATTATTGCGAGAAATATTTTGCACAGCATAAAATATAAAAATAATTCTTTTAAGGCGGACAAGTGGCAGATACTGCGCCATGTTTTCGGAAGCAAAGAGGCTGAATGGGCAAGCCATTTAGAAGGTTGGGATAAGTTTACTTTGTCTTATATATTTGAATTATTTGGTTTTAATATTATTAAGGTGAAGCATGGCGGACTTGGAGGCGGAATGTTACCAAATATCACAATTATAGGCGAGAAAAAGAGACATATTAACAACAATGAATTCGAGGGGTTGGCCAAAGAATTTCTGCAGAAGATGGTCATTAATGGTTTTGAATTGCCTATTTGGATGGATTTGGCAATAAAGCAAAAAGAAATTTTTTTGAGCAATAAAAATCTATCCGAGAGTCTATTAAAAAATGATTAAAAAATATTTTATGATGGTTGCAGGTTATTTATTAAATAAAATAGCCGGCAAGAAACAATCGCAATGGTTCTTTGAGCGGTTGCATATGGTTTCCCTCATAGGGATGAATTTTAATAATGTTGACATCGAGCTTAACGGCGAGAAAGAGGTTATTAAATATTTTAAACTACGTATCAATAAAGATTCAAAACCCGTAGTCTTTGATGTCGGCGCCCACATCGGAAACTATTCAAAAGAAGTTTTTTCTGTTTTGGGGGAAAATATAAAATTGTATTGTTTCGAACCATCCCAAAAGGCATTTGATTCATTGAGAGAAAATATCAAAAATCATCATAATGCAAAATTATATATTTTGGGTTTCGGAGAAGAAAATAAAACTGTGGCTCTTTATTCTAATAAAAGGGGCTCGTGTTTTGGTTCTCTCTACGCCAGAAAGCTGGAATATATAGGCATCAAAATGGATCAAAAAGAAGATGTTAGTATTAGGCGTCTTGATGATTTTTGCAATGAAAATGGAATAGGGCATATCAACTTGTTGAAACTCGATATTGAGGGCAATGAGTTTAACGCCCTGAAGGGAGCCATCGGACTAATAGATTCTTCTGCTATAGATTTTATCCAATTTGAATTTGGCGGAACTGACATAGATTCTAAAGTCTATTTTCGAGATTTCTTCTTTTTTTTAAATCCCAATTATAAAATTTTTAGGATTTTGAAAAATGGTTTGTTTCTTGTAGATAAATATGACGAACGGTATGAAATTTTTACCCTGGTTAATTATTTGGCGATATCTAAAAAATTATGAAATTATCAGTTGTTGGTTCGGTAAAAATCGGATCCAGATGGAGAAAAAAGCTTTTCGTACATAATTTAGAATCTTTAAGGCCAATTTCTTCTTTACTTTCCTGGAGGGTTAATATCGTAGGCAAATACGCTGATTTTGCTAAAAAGCAGATATTGGATTTTTATAAAGACGCCGAGGTTACCACAGATGACGATTCTTCTTATTATGAAGTGACAAAAAACCAGCTTCAAAAAAGCAAGAACGACACCATTCTCTTTTGGGAGGAAGATAACTGGTTTTTATGCCAAGACGGGTCTTTTTTCATGTATTTGTTGTCTGAATTTAACAAGTCAGAGGCTGAAGTGCTAAGCATTAGCCATTTAACCGGTTCTTGGAATAGGAAAATTTTTCTTCCGAAACTTAGGGATGAATATTTATATAAAGAATATAAAGTTGACAAAGATTCTCAAAAAAAGGTTTGGGAAAAATTTCCTACTGCCTACGTAACAGAGGTATCTGCGATTTATAAAAAAGACTTAGCAATGCAAGTGCTGGAATTTAACAAGCCCTATTTGCTTAATAAAAAGGATGCCCATCAGTATGAAATTGATAGGAAAAAAGGTGAAAAGTTTTTAGAAAATAGGAGTTTTATTGAGATGGTACCAGCCTTCCATGTGTTTAGAGAGGTTTTCAGATTTAACACATATCAAAGAATTATAGATATTAGAGAGGCGCTTTTAATTTTAAAACTAAGAGAGGGTCAGAATCGGTCTGAGTTTGGTCTATGGCCTAAAGTTGCAACTATGGTTCTCTCGCCAAGGGAAACAGCGGGCAAAACAAAAGCCTTTTTATTAACAAGCCTTAGAAAAATTTTAAAGTAATTAAATGGAGAAAAAGCTGACAACACCCATATTGTTTGTAATTTTTAACCGCCCTGATACGGCCCAGCAAGTTTTTGATGAAATAAGGAAGGCTAAGCCCACCCGGCTTTTTGTAGCCGCCGATGGCCCGAGAAAGGGCGTAATGGGGGAAGTTGAAAAATGCCAGAAGGCTAGGGATATTATAAAACAGATAGATTGGGATTGCGAAGTCAAAGCGCTTTTTCGCGATAAAAACCTGGGATGTAAAATAGCCGTCAGTTCGGCAATAAATTGGTTTTTTGAGAATGTTTCAGAGGGGATCATTTTGGAGGACGACTGCCTGCCCTCGCAATCTTTCTTTTGGTTTTGCCAAGAATTATTAGAGAAATACAAAAACGACACAAGGATAATGCACATTGCCGGCGCGACTTACGCAGAAAAGAAAAACAATATAAATAATTACAGCTATCATTTTGCAAGAGTGGGAGGAATTTGGGGCTGGGCGACTTGGGCTCGCGCGTGGGAGCTTTATGAACCGGAAATGGAAAGCTGGCCGGATGCGCAGAAAGAAAATATTTTAGAGCGGCTTTTTGCAGGAGAAAAACAGCTTTATTCGTTATATAAAAAATGGTTTGAAAAAGCTTATAGGAATACATCTACTTGGGATTTTCAATGGACTTATTCCAAGCTGATTAATAGCAGTATTAATATCATGCCTCAGAAAAATTTAGTTGTTAATATAGGCTTTGGAAAAAATGCTACTCACGCTTCGGAAAGCAAAAACCCTTTTGCGAAAATGGAGAGACACGAATTAGATTTTCCTTTAAAGCATCAAAAGTTTATTGTAGTCGATAGAGATTTTAATTATCAGAATATGAAGTTTGTTATGGGAAATCGGATTATTGGACACTTAAACGGGCTAAAGCAAAGACTTAATAAAATTTGGAAATAAACACTATGAAAAAAACTGGGAAAAAATATGATGTCGGTATTACATTTGGAGCATTTGAATATTTTCATTACGGACATGTAAATTTATTAAAAAATGCTAAAAAATTCTGCAATAAACTTATTGTATGTGTTTCGGACGATGAATATATCAAAACACACAAAAATCATACGCCCGCAATGTCGTGGATGGAAAGGAAAACAGTAGTTGAGGCAATAAAATACGTTGATAGGGTTGAGAAGCAAAGCAATAAATTTTCAAAAGCCGACGCTGTAAAAAAACATAAGCCAGATGTTTTATTGGTTGGCAACGACTGGACTCCTGAAACGTATACGGGCGAAGGATTGGGCGTGCCGGTAATTTATTTGCCTTATACAAAAAGCATATCTTCTACGAAGTTAAGATTAATTTTAGGGAATAAAAAATGCAAAGGCTTATAAAACGGTTCGGCAAATTTTTACTTTTACAGGTTAACAGAACTCTAAAAATTTTTGATTTCGAATTGGCAAGAGTCAGGAGAAACTATATAGCTGCCGGTCCGACAATAAAGGCGGCAAAACTTGCCGGTAAATCTATCGGAGATTACTTAGAAGATATTAAGGCGGTAAAACGGCCTAAATTCAAAGGAAGAATAGATAGGATTATTATACAGATGAAAGAGGATAGGGTTTTTGAACATTGCGAGAATATCTGTGAGATAGGCGCAGGCACAGGTATGTATTTGGAGAAAGTTAAAAGAGAAACTAATTGTAAGCGATACGAAGTATATGAAATTGATAAAGAATGGTCTCAATATCTTGCTGACGAATATGGCGCAGAGCAAAAACAATGCGATGGGTTCTCTTTGAAATCGACTCCAGATGAAAGCATATCATTGGTACACGCTCACGCAGTATTCGTATATATTCCCTTTTTAAATATTTTGGACTATTTAAGCGAGTCATTTAGAGTGGTAAAGGATGACGGCTCAATTGTTTTTGATGTTTTTACCGAGAATTCTTTCGTTTATCCTCACTTAGAAAATTGGTTGAAAACCGAAAATCGTTTTCCGGTTATTATTCCTGAAAAAATCCTCTTGGATTATATCGCCCAAAATAATTTTTATGTCAGCAGAAAATTTAGCGAAACATATGGAGGAGGAATCAGCGAATATTTTATTCTCAAGAAAAATAAAACCGTTGTCTGATGTATAAAATTATGCAAAATAACATAAACATCAGTTTATTTTCCCAGAGCGCCGATAAAGATTTGATTATTAAATCTTTGAAAGAAATAACAAATGGTTTGAAGACCATTTGTTTGTCTACCCATAAACTGTTTGATTTGGAGAAAAAAGAATTGCAACTAAAAACCGGTAAAGAGCTGGAATTTTTTAGTTTTTATAATTTTATCAACGAGGAAGAGATGATATGGTGCGATACGGAGGCAGATAGAATTATCTTAGAAAAATATAAAACAAGGGCAAAAAGATTGAATGAGTATTACGAAAAAATAAAAGAATTGAAAAATCAGGTTATTCTTGGAAATTTAAAAAAAGATTATATATTCCAGGAGTCTTTATTGCTGTCTGACGACCTTGGAATACACTCTGATATATGGATAAATGACGGATTCAAAGATTTTACAGTACGTGATATCGGCGGAGGGGCGATGAAAAACAATAGAATATCCGGAAGATTCAAGGATATAATAAAAGGTATTTTAAATTATAAGATTGTTTGCGTTGTGCGCGCGCCTTCAAGAAACTTTTTGCTTTGGGGCAGGCCGGATAGGATTTTGCAATATCTTGATACCGGCAATGTTAAAATAGAAAAAATAGATACGGTAAATGCGATTTTGTTGTTTGTAATGTTTAGGGCCGTAGCTTTAAGCGGACGGAATTTTTTTGTTGGGATGCTCGCCAATATATTGGTTTTTTTGGTCTGCCTTATCCATTTAGCGTGGAATCTTGGTAAAGGGCCGTATGATTTTGTGTCTCCCATACACGAGGATAATGATACCTATGGAATACTGGCAAAACGCTTGGGCGTAAAGATGTTTTATATGCAAGATGGGTATCTTCCTGAAAATTATAGCAGCGCCTATTTGCGTTATAGGGTTTGGGCAAATGGTTATCATATCTGGGATAGGTTATCAGCAGGCATATTTAAACTGCATAACTTAAAGTGGGAAAAGGTGAACTACTTTAAATCTATGCGCATGCCCCCGCACAAAGAGGAGCCCATTAAGGTGCGTTCTGTTTTGGTTCTAACTAGCGGGGCGGGCGATTGGACGGCCTTAAAAAATCGTTCAGATGAAGACTTAATGTTCGAGGCTTTTTTGGAAGTCGCTAAAAAGCTTCCCAATGTAAAAATAAAATATAGACCGCATCCTTTGTGGACGCATCCCACCCATCAAGGGGTTAATTCTATAAAAAGGGTATATGATTATGCCAACTTTCTTGGGCTGGAGAATTTTACGGTTTCCAGAGAGTCTTTGAAAGAAGGAGAAGAGTATAACAAAGAACTTCATCTTTCAACAAAACCAACGTCAATAAACGATGAATTAAAAGAAGCCGACATAATTTTTGGCGATCACTCGCAGGCTATCATTAACGCGGCAATTAAAGGAAAAATATTTGCCTCGGTAAATTTGTCTTCCCGCACTGAATTTTTTTGCAATTATACCCGCTTGGGTTTCCCTTTGTTAAAAAGTAGCAATGACATAATTGATTTTATAAAAGGATTGGAGAGCTCGACGGAAACCATTAAAAAATTTAATCAGGCGGTTAATTTATATAATAATAAATATTCATAGAGAAAAATTATGAACGAAAAAAATCAATTTAAAAAGTATTCAGAATACTACGATAAAATTTATGAGGAAAAAGATTATAAAAAGGAAGCAGATTTTTTAATAAAGGTGATAAAAAAATATTCCCAATCTAAAGTGGCGAATATTTTGAGTTTGGGGTGCGGAACAGCCAGTCATGACATTATTTTGGCAAAAAAAGGTTTTGAAATAACTGGCGTAGATATGTCTGAAGAGATGATTAAAATTGCCAAAGAAAAATCAGAAAAAGAGAAGGTAAACATTAAGTTCAAAGTGGCGGATGTAACAGACTTTAAGGTTAATGAAAAGTTTGATTTTTCTATGGCTATGTTTAATATTGCAGGTTATATGACAGAGAATGAAAGCATGGAAAAAATGCTGAAAAATACTTTTAAATTTTTAAAAAAGGGCGGCTTGTTTGTTTTTGATTGCTGGTACGGCCCAGCTGTTTTGAAAAGCCGTCCGGAAAATAGAGAAAAGAAGGTTGGCGACTTTGTGAGAAGAACTACCCAAAATCTAGATATTGAGAAAAGTATTATTGATATAACTTTTGAAGTGTTGGAAAACGGTGCTGTAAAAACAAAAGAAAATCACAAAATGAGATTTTGGTATTTAAGAGAGTTGGAATATTTGTTAAACAAAAATGGCTTTAAAATGCTAAAAGTTTGCAATTTTATGGATTTAAGCTCCAAAGTCTCAGAAGACAATTGGAATATATTTGTTGTCGCTAAAAAACAGAGTGATTTGGCAATTTAGTTGCATAAGGTTATACTGCAGATAGTTCTTCGTGGATTAATTAGTCAAGAAAGAGAGGTGGTGCGTGAACGCCGAAGCTGTCAGACAGTATGTGGAAAAGATGTATCCACGTCAGTATTTCTCGGTTGTTGACGGCGGAAAGCTGATCGGCGACTGGGGAAATGTAGCAGAACATTGCTGTATCCAAGTCGTGGCCGTTGAAACTCTGGCAGACCTTTTGGGCTTGCCGAAGCACGACAAAATTGCTTTGGCCGAAGTGGCTGCCTGTCACGACTGGTCAAAGCGGCTTGAAAAGCGACCGGGTGATTTTACGGACGTGGAAGTGGCAAGGGCCTACAGGCTCTTCTCCTACGCGGCTCCTGACAAGGCGCTGATCGCAGCCTTGGGACCATCTTTTCTTCTGAGAGCCGTTTCGGGCCAGGCGACGTTCTTGGAGATGATACAATTCCTCGTCGACGACATGGCGTTGGGCGGAAAAATCGTTTCCTCCGACGAGCGGATTGATGAGGTTTCAGCAAGAAACCCTTCGCCCAGTCCTGAAGTGGAGGAAAAACTCGGGAGGCCCTATTGGGATGTCGAGCGCGAAATGGCGCAATTGGCGGAAGCGGTGGTCTACAGCATCTTCATGATGCGTCGCATCCCGGGCGATATCGCCGGAGCCATCAACGCGCAACTGGAGAAGCGCTTTCCTGGCTGAACTCGTATTTCGTTAGTCAGATGCAGGGGCGGAACACAAACGCCCCATTTTTTTATGTCAAAATGTGTTTCCTCCTTTTATTGTGCCAGTTTTTTATATATAATTACCCAATATGAAGAAAAATATAGGGATTTTATTTTCGGCTTCAAGGAAGATGGGGGTCTTTCAGTATGGGTTGAGCATTGTTGAGGGGCTGATTAATTTTTGTCCTGATTTTAATTACACTATTTTTTATTTTGGGGAGGGGTCTCCGAAAGAATTTTTGAAAGTAAAAAGTTTCGAAAATGTTAACTTTGTTTCGCTTGACGCAGGCCTAAATAATCGGCTGGGCAAGCTTAAGGTTTTGATAAACGCTCTATTACAAGAGCCGTTTTTTGTAATAAATAAAAAAAATAAAGATATTTTAAAAACCAGCAAAGTGGATCTTTTAATTATTCCTCTACCTCTTTTATTTGGTTTTGAGAACAAAGTTCCTTACATAGTTTCAATTCCTGACATAATGCACAGATATTATCCCGGTTTTCCAGAATACAAGCTTTGGGACAGGATTAAAAGGGATATTGTTTATAGTTGTTCTGCTAAAAAATCTATATTAAGCGTTGTTGATTCAAAGCAGGGTATTTATGATTTGCATAAATTTTATAATATTCCCGAGCAAAAAATAAAAGCCATACCATATATACCGCCAGGATACATTTACGAATATAAAAATATGGACAATACAACAAGGGACAGGCTGATTTCAAAATATAACCTGCCCGAAAAGTTTATTTTTTACCCCGCGCAATTTTGGTTTCATAAAAATCATCTAAGACTAGTAAAAGCGTTGAGAATTATTAAGGAGGAAAAGCATTCAGATATTCCATTGGTTTTGGCGGGCAATCCGGGAGCAAACAACGAAAACTATAAAAAAGTCATGGATTTGGTTAAAGAAGCTAAAATGGAAAACCAAGTTATGCCATTAGGATATGTGTCAGATGAAGAAATGGTTGCCTTGTATAAAAAATCTTTAGCTTTGGTTTTTCCTACATTGATAGGGCCTACAAGCATTCCACCGTTAGAAGCTATAGTCTTGGGTGTCCCAGTTTTGTGCTCAAATTTGTTTGCCATGCCAGAGGAGGTTGGTGATGCGGGGGTTTTATTCGACCCTTTTTCAGAGAAAGATATGGCCGAGAAGATCTACAAGGTTTGGACAAGTGAAAATTTGAGGAAAAATCTTACAGAGAATGCTAAAAAAATGGCAGAAAAAATTACAAGCGAGCGGTTTACAAACGAGTGGAAAAGTGCTATAAATGAAGCATTATATGGAAAAAGGAGCTGAAACTATAAAAGATAAAAAAGGCACCATTATTGCCATAATTGTATACAATGATTACCAGAAAGAGGGTGTAGGTTTTTTTACGGCCGCTAATTTTTCGCAGCAACTGGCTTTTATATCCCATAAATCTGGAAAAACGATAGGGGCCCATGTGCATAGCGTATCTAAGCGAGATATACAGCTCACGCAAGAAACTTTATTTGTTAAAAAAGGAAAGTTAAAGGTTAACTTTTATGATGACGAAAAAACCTATTTTGATTCAAGGATATTAGGGTCTGGAGACGTTATTTTGCTGACAGCTGGAGGGCACGGTTTCGAAATTTTAGAGGACGTAAATATGATAGAAGTAAAGCAGGGCCCCTACTTGAACGATAGCGATAAAGTTAGTTTTAAAGGGATCGAAAACTAAAATGATACCAGTAAACGAGCCATTATTTATAAGCGACGAAAAAAAATATTTGGCCAAGTGCATAGACAAAAATTGGATTTCTTCGGACGGATTTTTTGTTAAAGAATTTGAAGAGAAGTTTGGCAAATATGTAGGAAAAAAATATGGAGTTGCTGTTTCCTCTGGAACGGCGGCTTTGGAGGTTGCTGTGGGATGTTTGGAGCTAGAGCTGGGGGACGAAGTTATCATGCCGAGTTTTACAATAATATCCTGCGCCAACGCAGTGGTCAATTACGGCGGAACGCCGGTTTTTGTTGATTCAGAACCGGAAACCTGGAACATAGACGCAGATAAAATCGAAGAAAAAATTACCAAGAAGACAAAAGCGATAATGGTGGTTCATATATACGGGCATCCGTGCGACATGGACCCAATCCTAAAAATTGCTAAAAAGCACAAATTAAAAGTTATTGAGGATTCTGCCGAGGCTCATGGCGCAAAATATAAAGGAAAAAGATGTGGTTCTTTTGGAGATATTTCTTGCTTCAGTTTCTACGGAAACAAGATCATAAATACCGGTGAAGGGGGCATGGTTTTGACAGATGACGAAAAATACGCAAAAAGAGCAAAGTTTTTAAGAAACCTCGGTTTTAACGAGGAGAAGAGGTTCTATCATATAGAGCTTGCAAGAAATTATCGTTTGACAAATTTGCAGGCTGCGATAGGTGTAGCCCAGTTAAAAAACATAGAAAAATTAGTAAACATAAAGATAAAAAACGCTCAAAAATATACTAAATTGTTAGGTGACGTCGGTGGACTGAGACTTCCTATAGAAAAAGAATGGGCAAAAAATGTTTATTGGATGTATGGTGTTGTATTAGATAGATCCACGGGATTTAATGCAAAAACTTTCGCTAAAAAGTTGATGGAAAAAGGCGTTCAAACAAGGCCATTTTTTTATCCGTTGCATTCGCAACCCTTATGGGGCAAGCTTAGAATTAAGATAAAAAAAGGCAAATATCCAGTTGCAGAATATATAGAAAAACAAGGTCTTTATCTGCCAAGCGGTCTGGCATTAAAAGATGAAGAAATCAAAAAAGTTTGCGGTATAATAAAAACATTATTAAAATAAAATTGTTATGGCAAAAAAGGCTTTAATAACCGGAGTAACAGGGCAAGACGGCTCATATTTAGCAGAACTTTTGTTAAACAAGGGATATGAGGTGCATGGTATTGTCCGCAGAGCAAGCACTTTCAATACTTCTCGCATAGACCATATTATTGTTGATGAACAACATACTCCAGATGCAAAGTTTTTCTTTCATTACGGCGACTTAACAGATACGGGCAATATTGATAAATTAATTAATCAAATAAAACCAGATGAGGTTTATCATTTGGGAGCGCAATCCCACGTCAAGGTCAGTTTTGATATGCCGGAATTTACGGCCAACGCGGGCGCTCTGGGAACATTAAGAATTTTAGAAGCAATAAAAAATTCTGGTTTGCCTATAAAGTTTTATAATGCGGCCAGCTCTGAAATGTTTGGCAGTTCGTTGCCCCCCCAAAACGAAAATACAGTTTTTCACCCGCGAAGCCCATATGCCTGCGCTAAAGTTTTTTCTTTTCATATTACGCGGCTTTACAGAGAAGCATACGGAATTTTTGCCTGCAATGGCATTTTGTTCAACCATGAATCGCCTCGCAGAGGAGAAACGTTTGTTACTAGAAAAATAACAAGAGGAATAGCCAGAATAAAAGCTGGTTTGGACAAAAAGATTTATTTAGGAAATCTTGATGCGAAAAGAGATTGGGGCTATAGCCCCGACTATGTTGAGGCAATGTATATGATGCTTCAGCAAGAAAAACCTGACGATTTTGTAATCGCCACCGGTGAAACGCACACAGTCAGGGAATTTTTAGAAGAAACATTTAAATATGCCGGCCTTGGAGATTGGCAACAATATATAGAAATAGATCCTCGCTATACGCGCCCAGCCGAAGTAGATATTTTAATGGGCGATGCTTCCAAAGCTAAAGAAAAAATTGGCTGGGGGCCTAAAATTAAATTTAGCGAGCTGGCAAAAATTATGGTTGATGCCGATATGAAGAAGCTAGGGCTGACCCCGCCCGGAGAAGGAGAAGAAATTTTAAGAGAAAAATTTTCCAATATGCATTATTGGGCCATTGATTAATATGATTGACTTAAAAAACAAAAAAATATTGGTTACAGGAGCAGACGGATTTTTAGGAAGGCACTTGGTCGAAAATTTATTAGAAAAAAGAAAAGTTCCAAGAGAAAATTTGTATCTCCCATCTTATAAGGAGCTGGATTTGAGGCTATTGGAAAATTGCAAAAAAGCAGTTGAGGGGCAAGACATAGTAATCCATTTGGCTGCCAAAGTTGGTGGCATAGGATTGAACAGAGAGAAACCTGGCGAGCTTTTTTACGATAACCTTATTATGGGAACGCAGTTAATGGAAGCCGCCAGGCAAGCCGGAGTCGAAAAGTTTACGGCAGTAGTAACGGTCTGTGCTTATCCTAAATTTACACCGGTCCCTTTTAAGGAAGAAGATCTCTGGAAAGGGTATCCGGAAGAAACCAATGCTCCTTATGGCTTGGCTAAAAAGATGCTTTTGGTGCAAGCGCAAGCTTATCGCCAGCAATATGGTTTTAACGCGATTTCTCTTTTTCCAGTTAATATGTATGGAGAAGGGGATAATTTTGATCCAAAATCTTCGCATGTCATAGCCGCTTTAATCAGAAAAATCTACGAAACTAAAAAAGAAAATAAAAATTATATCGAGGCATGGGGGACTGGCGAGGCTTCGCGCGAATTTCTTTATGTAAAAGACGGCGTTGAGGGGATTCTTTCGGCGACTGAATCTTATGACAAGCCAGAACCCATAAACATAGGTTCGGGAATGGAAATCACCATAAAAGAGCTAGTTAATTTGATCGCTAAGACGGCTGACTTCAGGGGCGAAATTATTTGGGATAAAACAAAGCCCGATGGCCAGCCCCGCCGATGTTTAGATGTTTCTAGGGCTGAAAAAGAGTTCAGTTTTAGGGCAAGAACGCCCTTTGAAGAAGGGTTAAAAAGAACTATAGAGTGGTATAAAAATAGCATATGAAAACAGAGAAAATAATAGATGGAGAAACAATTTTGGCAATCATTGTAAGGAACGACGATTGGCAGGATGGCTTAAATTTTATAAGTTCGGAAAAAGACTATGCGCAGGTTGGGTTTTGGGATTATAAAAAGGGTCAAAAATTATCTGCCCATATTCATTTAAATTCTCCCCGCCTGGCGCAAAAAACCCAAGAAGTTATTTTTGTAAAGCAGGGAAGCCTTCGGGCCGATATTTATAATTTGCAAGAAAAATTTTTACAGGCAGTAGAGTTACGCTCTGGCGACACTGCAATATTTTTAAACGGTGGTCACGGATATGAAATATTAGAAGATGACACGGAGGTTTTAGAGGTAAAGAACGGCCCCTATGCCGGGGCTGAAAAAGACCGAAAAAGAATAAACACATGAATGATATAAAAAAAATTAATCAAATGGAGCCTTGGATAGGCCAGGAAGAAAAGGATGCGGTTGCAGAATATTTAAATTCTGGCGGCTGGCTTGTTGAGTTCAAAAAAACAAGGGAATTCGAAAAAATGATTGCCGAATATGTCGGTTCAAAATATGCGGTAGTCGTCAGCAACGGCACAGTAAGCCTATCAGCCGCTTTAATGGCCATAGGCGTCGGCAAAGACGATGAAATTATTGTTCCTGATTACACGATGATAGCTTCTGCTAATGCAGTTATTCTGGCCGGAGCAAAGCCGGTTCTGGTTGATATAGATAAAAAAAATCTCTGTCTCGATTTAGGGTCGGTTAAAAAAGCAATAAATGAAAGAACAAAAGCAATAATGTTAGTTACCATAAACGGCCGTTATCCTGAAATGGAAAAATTCGTTGAGCTTGCCAAAGAGAAAAATTTGTCTTTGATTGAAGACGCGGCCCAGTCTTTTGGCTCAAGATATAAAGGAAAACACCTTGGAACTTTCGGAGATATAGGAAGTTTTTCTTTTTCTGCGCCTAAAATAATTACTACAGGGCAGGGTGGAGCGCTGGTGACAGATAATGAAGATTTGTACGAAAAAATTTTAAAAATAAAGGATTTCGGCCGCCAAAAATCGGGGGTTGATGCTCACGAAATGATCGGATATAACTTTAAATTTACTGATTTGCAGGCGGTTATAGGAATTGAGCAAATGAAAAAGGTGTCCTGGCGCGTGAATAGAAAAAAGGAAATGTACAAACTTTATAAGGACTTGTTAAATGGCTTAGAGGAAGTAGAGTTTATAAAAACAGACTTAGAACAAACAGCTCCGTGGTTTATTGATATTTTAGTTAAAGAGGACAAGCGGTTAGCGTTAGTTAAGTTTTTAGAAGAGAATGGCATTGGCACAAGGCCTTTTTATCCTGCCATACACACCCAAGCTCCCTATGCGTGGGCAAAGGGAGATTTTACAAACTCCGAATATGTTTCAAAAAGAGGATTATGGTTGCCTTCTGCCTCATTTCTAACCGATGAACAGATCCTCTATATTTGCGAAAAAATAAAACAATTTTTTGAAAATACGTAATAAAATTATATTAGTTTGCTCAATACCCTCCCAAGCTGTTTTCCTAGACCCATATTGATTCCAATGAATAAAACAATCCTTAGCACAGACACCTTTATCCTTAACAATTTCATATTTTCGAATAAAGCCCTAAAAACATCAAACAAAGCGGGTTTGCCTATTAATTTTTTAGCTTCTATTACGTTGCCATTTTTTAAAATATTTGCCGCCAGCAGCGTATTATCAACGCATTTTTGAAATTCGTATTGTCTTAATGACTTGCTGTCGATTTCCAAATAATTCTTTGCTTGATCTAAGTAATAGTCCATTACTGCAAAAAAATCAGATCTTTCTGTGCGCGAGCGTTGATACGTCCTCCCTCCACCCCCGACTCTCCAATTAATCAATTTTTCCTCTAAGATTGCTATGGGACAAGATTCTGCTATTCTTAGCCACATTTCAAGGTCGGCAGATGTTTTGAAGGCGCCCTCATAGTCAAATATTCCTATTTTGTTTAAAATTTCTCTTTTCGCCATAAAAGTTGGCGTTATTAAGAAGGTGTTGCCGTGTTTCAGGATAGCTTTGAATATATCTGTAAAATCATATGTGTTTTTGCCCTTCAACTCTTTTGGTAGTTTGTACTCTCCGATTATTTTTCCGCTTTCATCGATTATGCTTCCCAGAGTAAAAACTGCTCCGACATCAGGATTGCTAGTTAAAAATTCGGCCTCTTTTCTGGCGATGTCCTCTTCGTAAACGTCGTCTTGGTGCCAAAAGCTGACAAATTCGCCGTTAATTAAACCAGAATTAAGGCACCCGTTGCAATTGCTATAACAACCATCATAAAATTTTCCCGGCTTGATATCCAGGGCGTTCTTCCTGAAAGTAATTTTAGGTGCCCACTCTTGAAATGATTTTATTATCTGTTCTGTTTTATCTTCAGATTGGTTGTCGGAAACAATAACTTCTATATTTGGATAAGTTTGTCCTAAAATGTATTTCAGGGATTTTTCCAAAAATTTTTCGCTATTATGGGTGAGGAGACAGATTGTCAGCAAGGGTTTGGCTGTCATATGATTTTTTTAATTATAGTTTCAGCAAAATATTCGGCTGAAAATAAATGAGCCCTGTCACTTTTTAGAAAGTCTTGGATGGCATTCACATAGCCCAGGTACTCCTCGGCTGACATGTTTTTGATATATAGATACAGTTCGTCATATGTTTTGAAGTTTCTTTTATCAATAAAGGTTTTTCTCGGGATATAGTCTGTTATATTCGGCGCGCCTAAATATACAGGTACGCACCCTGCCAGAAAACAATCGAATATTTTTTCTGTAATATATCCATTAAAACCCTCTGCGTTTTCATAGCAAATAGAGAATTTATAGTTCTTATAGGTTTCATTCTTTGATTTTACGGCACCTTTATACGATGGGAAGTTCGGCGCTAAAGCTTTTGTTAAAAATTTTAGCCTGTTTAACCTGGCCATTTTAAAACCCATAAATTCGCCGTTAAAATTGTACAAATCCCAGCCCGTACTGTATAAATCAAAATCTTCGGGATGGGTTTTTTCAAACCATCGTATGGCTTTTGTTCTTTCCGTATAAAGCTCGGACGGATTCCGGGCAGACTTGTTCGAAGCTATTATAGTGCAAAGTTTTTTGTTCTTGCCTAAGTCAAAATTGAACTCATCGGGAATATCGTGGGCATAATTTATCTTAAAATATTTTTTGTTATCAATCAGATCGTCCGCCCAAGTGAATATTTTTTTAAAGTATTTATGATTCTCTAAATCAAGGTTATCCGGTTTAATAATGGGGGACTCAAGAATAAGCAAATACATATTGTCTTTCCCCATTTTAACCAACTGTCTAAAATATTTATTTTTTTTGTTAGGAAGCTCTAGAAATAACGCGGCGTCAAATTTTTTAATATCGTCTGTATCAATAGTAGCTGCCACGTGCCCCATTTTTTTTAACCGTTGGCCTAGATAAAAAAAAGGATACATCAAATTGTCTCCAATTGGTGAACTAGGATCAAGAAACATCTTGTTTCTATTAAATTGTTTGGTGTTACTATAAAATCCGATATACATTTTAGGATAAGGTTTGTGATTAGTGACGTCCTAGATAAATCAAATTTTTTTTAGTTTTTATTTTTTTCCATGTTCTGTCTATTATTTCCGGCCTCCATTTACGACTGATAAATAATAGGCGAGACAGCAACTTGCCTTTGTTAAAATTAGCCGGGCTGGATCCCTTTTGCCAATAAGCAGAAGAAGTATAAGCTGTTTGTGTGGGAATTTTTTCTGGTAAGTCGTGACTTTTGAGTGACTTGGTCGCAAAGAACATAACATCAACACCTACTTTTGATGGGAGGGTTAAGTCGTCTGTCATGGCTTGTTGTTTACATTGATAAATTTTTGCTTTCTTTTCGTAAATTAGGTTTGATCCGTTTATGATAAAGCAGCTAAAATTGTCAAACCCGTTGGCAGAAAAATAATCATAAAGGAGTGTGGGGCAGATATGGTAAAAACCATGGTTGATAAAATTTGAGCAAGGATAGCCGAGTATTACAGATCCTCCGGGTTTCAACATCAATTTCATATTTTTAAGGGCCTGTGGAATATTAAAGATATGTTCTAATGTTCCTATATCTAATATGATATCAAATCTATTATAGAGCTCTTGGCCGACGGGAGTATTCAAATCCATTATTATGTCCGGGTTTTCATATTTTGAAATATCGGCAACATAGACTCTTTGGGCTCCCAGCAAAGCTAAAATTGTCTGGCAATTGGCGTAATTGCTATAATCTGTTTTTTCCCAATCTGGTATATTGTTTTTTGTATTAAAATTTTGAGGCAAATCTTTTAAGACTATTCCTTCTTTTTCAAATAACACTTTCGCCTCTGCGAGGGTCGCATGTATGGATTGCTGGCCTAAAGTCAAAACATCTCCTTTGATCGGATGTTTTTTGTGTTCAAGCGCCAATAAATATAGATTTCTTCTAAGTAGCCCCATGATTTCCAAAAAATTGATTAAATACTATTTTTATATATTTTAGTTGTTCTTTTTTAACACCGGGATATACTCCAATCCAGAAAAGATTATTCATGATCATATCCGTATTTTCCAGGGAACCATGAATCCTGTATTTTATATTTTCATAAGCAGGCTGTTTTAGCAGGTTCCCACCGAAAAGCATCCGTGTGGCAATTTTATTTTTTTCTAAATAATTAACAATTTCAGCTCTCTTAAAGGGAGCTATTTCTTTAACCAAAATAGGGAAACCGAACCACGAAGGAGAAGAGTTTTTAGCCGTCTCAGGAAGCGATATATAATCTGTATATCTTTCTAAAAAGCTATACATCGAGGCGAAATTTTTTTGTCTGGCCTTTATGAAAGAGGGTAGTTTTTTTAATTGAGCCACCCCGACGGCCGCTTGCATGTCAGTTGCTTTAAGATTATAACCTATATGATCGTACGTATATTTATGGTCATATCCTAATGGCAGGCCTCCTAGTTGCCAAGAGAATCTGTTTTTACACGAATTGTCTTGTCCCGGTTCGCACCAGCAGGCCCTGCCCCAGTCCCTGAAGGAGGCAATTATTCTTTTAAGCTCTGGGTTATTCGTTGCTAATGCTCCGCCTTCGCCCATGGTTATATGGTGGGCAGGGTAAAAACTAAAAGTGGCTATATCTCCAAAGGTTCCTGTATATTTATTGTTATATTTAGAGCCTAGGGCGTCGCAACTATCTTCTATAAGCCACAGATTGTGCTTTTTTGCTATGTTTGTTATATTTTCAAGGTTAACGGGATTTCCCAACGTATGGGCGACAAAGATTGCCTTTGTTTTTTTTGAAATGGCCTGCTCTATTTTTTTTGTATCAATGTTATAATTGTCAAGATTAACATCAATAAAAACCGGAATTAAGCCATTTTGGATTATAGGGTTTAAGGTGGTAGGGAAGCCGGAAGCCGTTGTGATAATTTCATCCCCAGGTTTTAACTGCCTTTGACCCAGCTTTGGCGAAGTCAATGCAGAAATAGCCAAAAGGTTTGCAGAAGACCCGGAATTAGTTAACAAACAGAATTTTACGCCCAAAAACTTTGCGAAATCTTTTTCAAATTGCAAACTAAATCTGCCGGCGGTCAGCCAGAAATCTAAAGACGAATCTATTAAATTTGTTATTTCTTTTTCATCATAAACCCTGCCAGCATAATTTATGTAGGTTTCTCCAGCAAAAAATTTTTTGTTTTGTTTGCTTGCCAGGTAAAATTCTTTTACCTGTTTCAGTATGTTTTTTCTGATTTCTTTTTCTGTTTTCATTTTTATGTTAGTAAAGATTCTTTGTCGATTTTAGGTGCCGATGCTTTGTAATATTCAAACAATTCTCTTATTGCCTTGTCGAAATCGGTATATTTAAAATTAGGAAATTCTGACGAGAACCTTGAAATATCACAGGTGTATTCATTATTAAGTCCGTCGGTTTTCACTGATATTGGCAGATCTTTTCCAGATATTTCCACTACCTTTTTGGCAATTCCTAGCAAATCAATTCTTTTGCCGCTGCCTATATTATAAAATCTGTGCTTCAAATTTTTTTCTATAAAATAATCAACGATTCTGACCAGATCCTTAGCATAGATATAGTCGAAAAAAACATTCTGGTTTATGGTTATCGGAAGATTAAATAATGTCCTGCAGATGGCGTTTGAAATAAATCGTGTTTCGTATAACTCATATTTGCCATACACTCCAAATAAGCGGATATGCGTTATAAAGTCTGTTCTTCCAGCATATTTTGAGCAAATGTATTTATAAAAACCATATTGGTCTTCTGGAATAAACTCATCAAAATTTTCTTCTTTCACCTTAACTATCGGCCTTCTTTTATCGTATTCGGCTCCTGAACCGAACATAATCATTCTTTTATAAAAAGGTTTTGCGCGCAACAAGTTAAAGAACATTTTCAAGTTATAGTAGATCGCGTCGGCTGATTCCGCTTTTCCTCTTATTCCGCCTATATTTGCCGCATGTACAACAATATCAACTTTTTCTTTTTCCAAAAAGTTATATACCGCCTGGCTGTTTGTCAGGTCTAGCTCATTTGCTGAGGGGGATACAAAATCATATTTTTCGCCAAGGCACTCTAAAATATTCCGGCCTATAAACCCGCTTCCGCCGGTAAGAAATATCTTTTTTTTATTCATAACTTTAATCCTCTATGGGTTTGATAATCATTTCCTTTTTAAACTCATCTCTATCTAAAAAAGGATACATATCTTCCAGTGGCCTGGAAACCAAACTCCCGTCCTCTTTTTTAAACGAATAAACAGTCGGAATAACGGGCTGTGACGGATCGCATACGATATCGCAAATAACAGGACCTTCATGATTTAAAGCTTGCTTTATAATTTTTTCCACGTCCTTGGGTTTTTTCATTTGAAGCCATTTTATTCCATATAATTTTGCAATCTTGCATGTATCAGGCAAAGAGACGCCGCTGTTTCTATCTACGCCGACAAAACGATTATTAAAGAAATTGTGCTGTGTCGCCTGAATAGATGAATAGCCGTTATTGTTGAATATAAACATTTTAATTGGCAGTTTATAATGCACAACCGTTTGGAGTTCTTGCAGGTTCATCTGCAAGGAACCGTCTCCTGTGATGCAAATCACCCTTTTCTTATTTTTAGCCTCGGCTGCGCCGATGCTGGCCGGTAGAGCGTATCCCATAGATCCCAATCCTCCCGAGGCAATAAATCTTTGACCATTTTTTATTTTTATGGCCTGAGAAGCTACATAAGAGGAGGATCCGGAATCAATTATTATCACATCTTTAGAATCTAAATGTTTAGACAGCATCTCAGTAAAATAATAAGTATTAACCGGCATTTCTGATTTGTACTGCGGTAAAACAACAGGGTATTTGTTTTTCCATCTCAAGCAGATGTTTGACCAATCGTTAGGATGTTTAGATTTTTTTTGCTTGGCCAAATTTAAAAGCGCTTTTACAAAACTCAAAGCATCCTGCTTTATGAATTTGTCTATTTTTATAGTTTGTTTTTTGTGTTCTATTTTATCAACATCAACAACGATTATTTTCGCTTCTCGGGCGAAGCTTGCATAGTTGTGGCCAGTGACATTTACGCTTAATCGCGTTCCGATACATAGCAATAGATCAGAATTTTGGACGGCAAAGTTTGCCGCTCGTCCGCCTTTGATTCCCGGTCTTCCTATATACAGTCTATGGCTTGAGTCTATGATATCTGTGCCTAAGCGCGGAGTAACCACCGGAACGTTGATATATTCCACCAGCTTGATAAACTCCTTGATTGATTTAGATAATCTGACGCCATTACCGGCAACAATCACAGGCCTTTTCGATTCTTTCAGTAAGCTAAACGCTTCTTCTACCTGTTTTTCTAATTCTTTTGCATTATTGTTTTCTTTCTCAAAACCTTCTGTTTTCGGGTTAAACCCTTTTAGGTCTCTTGGGTTTATCAATGCGCTTTGCACATCGAGCGGCACATCAATCCAGACAGGTCCGCATCTCCCATTTTTTGCCATGTATGCTGCTTTTTCGAGGTGATACTTTATTGTATTTGGATCATTTATAATGCACGAATACTTAGTTATTGAATCAATTATAGGCAAAATGTTTACTTCCTGTACGCCAAATTGCCTTAGTCCGTTTAATTTTGAGTTATATATGGTTTGCTGTAATTTGCTTTGTCCAGATATAATCATGCACGGTGTTGAGTCCTGCCAAGCCCCTACAATGCCGGTTATAGCATTTGTCGCTGCGGGACCGCTTGAAACCAAAGCTACTCCAAAATTTTCATTTGTGCGCGCGTATCCTTCTGCCGCCATTGAAACAGCCTGCTCATTTTGGCAGCATATGTAGCTAATTTTTTTGTGGCAAAAAATAGCGTCAGTTAAATGCATTATCCCGCCGCCAGACACCATAAAAATGTCGTTGACCTTCAAGTCTTTATATATGAATTTAATTATGTAATCAGCAACTCTGATCATTTTATTTTTTTACGCTATTTATTTAGTGATTTTTTCCAGCAATTTTTCCAGCTTTTCCTTTGAGAAGGAAAGGGGGCAATTTTTCTTGATATCATCAAGAAGATTATAAATTTCTTCTGTTGTATATTTTTTAGATTTGAACAATTCGGCAACATAATAAGGATGAAGATTTTTGCTTGCTGACAAAAGCCCTCTTAAGGAATATCCCCATTGGTATTCTTTGATTAAATCCAAATAAAATTTTTCGATTACATTTAAATAGGGGACTACATTATAATTTTTATGGCTTTCGTTATATAGGTAGCTTAAAAGTAATTCAATCGGGAGATTGCCTGCACCTCGGCCCATTCCGTATATTGATGCATCTATAAAGGTTGCTCCGTCCGCAATTGCTTGTAATGCATTCGCAAAACCCATTTGCATATTATTATGCGAATGGAACCCTATATTTTTAAACCCCAGTTCTTTTAGTTTATTAACATATTTTGTTATCTCTCTTGTAGTGAAAGAGCCAAAGCTGTCGGCAAAATAAGCCGCCGTAAGAATGTCTTTTGATTTCCAATTTTCTAGCACTTTGAATTGTTCCTCTGTCCATTCAGAGCAGGCCATGAGCTGCAGAAATACCTCATATCCCTTGTCGTGTAACTCTTCAATAAGTTTAATGGCAATTTCTCCTTCGTATGGATACGAGGCAACTCTAATTCCCGAAAATGGAGTTTTATCTTTTTTACATTCAGGGATATTATATCCTGTATATTTTCCTGCATCTATCATACAAAGCAATTTTATTTTGCTTGGAGATCCCAAAAGTGAAGTTACAAAATCTTCTTGGCAATAGCCATATGGTCCAAGATCTTTGACGTTTAAATCATTTTTATATCCAACCTCAAAATAATCGACTCCGCTTTCTGAAGCGGCAAGGTACGATTCTTTAACCATATCTTCCCTGAATTGCCATTTGTTAAGATGACCGCCGTCTCTTATGCTGCAATCTAAAATTTTTATAGCCATTTTATTTTATTGTTAATTCGCTATAATCTTTAACTATATATTTTGAAATTTTTTTCAGTTCTGCGTATGGCGTTTGTCCAAGCGAAATGGCTATACAGGCTTTTAAATTGGCATTTTCAGCCATTAGCAAATCCATTGGAGCGTCTCCGACACAGATGGTATTTTCAGGATCGATGTCCAATTTTTTACAAGCTATTATCGCCGGCATGCCGGTGGCTTTTGGTTCTGGAGTTAACTCTTTTCCTATAAGTAAATCAAAATAGTCTTGTAGTCCTAAATATTCTACAATCTGAGTTGTGTTCTTAATGCTATCTGAAGTAATCAAAACTGTTTTAACTCCTTTTTCTTTTAGCGCCCCTAAAGCCTCTTTTGCTCCGGGAAGTATTTTTGTATACTTGTTAAATTCTTTTAAAAAGTCTGTATGCGCTTTCAAAAAAATATCAGTTATTTCTTCTCTTGAAGTTTTTATATTCTTTTTGTCAAAATAATCAGTCAGAATTTTGATAACCTCCTCTCTGCTGACAAGCGCAATAGGCCCGTTTGGTAAAAGTTTTTCATCTGCCAAAGAAAATCCCATAGTCAGGCAAAGCGGTTCGTAGATAGATTCATTGAGTTTGAGTTTTCCTATAAGGGCCCTGCTTCTTCTTTTTATAATTTCTCCCCAGTAGATATGGCTGTCAATCAAAGTGCCGTCTTTGTCAAACAAAACCGCTTCAACATTTTTTATTTCCCAGGATGGGCCGATTAGTTCAACCATTTTATTGTTTGTAGTTTATGGTTTTATCAACTAGGTCTTTTGCAATAACAAGCGCCTGGTCAAAAATTTCTTTGTTCTCTAAAAAATCTTCCCTCTCTATATATTGTTTGACTATCTTTCTTGCAAAAGAACCAAGAGAAACACCATGCGCATTTATCTCGCAGAGTTTTGCCAGTTCTGCGGTTTTGCTGTTTGTTCCGCCCGATAGCAAAATCCAAACAGGCAGTTTTGATTTTTGCACTATGTCTGCTGTGGCTATGGCTTGCAGGGTGGTATTGAAATCATCTTTCGAACCGGACATGGGAGCTCCATCTGCCTGTATTATTGTGCTATAGTCTTCTCTGTCAGATATAAACTTTTTTATTCGACCGACTAGCATTTTGTCTCCAAGGTGCGAACGGTCAAGACACAAACTTAGTATGCCATTAAAAAGATTCGATATGGTTTCCCACTGTTCGTAAGATGTTTTTTCGTCGTCTGTATTGGCGTGAAGCTCAATTGAGTCGATGCCCATTTTGATTAATGGCGGCAATATTTCGCTTATATTATTATTTTTATAAACAAAGCTGATTGCTTTTTGCAGACAAACTTTTTCGCACGCTCCGCAACCGATGCATTTTTTAGAATCTATAAGGTGTTTTTCAAAATTAATTCCGATTGCTTTTTGCAGACAAACTTTTTCGCACGCTCCGCAATTTATACATTTTTCAGGATCTATGATCGCCTTTCGCACATGGGGATCTCCTATAGTGCCAACGCTAATATTTAAAAAATAGCCATCTCTGTCTCGTTCTGGAATTACGCGCTCTATAGCTTTTTGAGCTGCTTTGATTACGTCTTCTCTTGCAGACAGATCAAAATATCTGGCTCCTGCTTTGGCATAAAGGGCAACAAGTTTTTCAACTTCAGCCACGTCTTCATTTCCCGCTCCACAAACAAGCTTAAAGCATTTCTTTTCAGCCAGCAAATTTTTTAAATTGGTTTGTCTTTTATTCATGGTTAGGCTTTGGCTCTATTCTCCAGAGCCTCTTTTATTCTTCTGACCCCTTCTTTTATATTTTTAATACTATTGGCATAGGTCAATCTGACATAGCCCTCCCCGTATTGGCCGAAACTCGTTCCCGGCAGCAGAGATACTTTGGCTTTATCTAACATGAAATCAGCAAATTCTCCGCTCGTCATGCCTGTTTTAGTGATATTACAGAACACATAAAATGCTCCCTCTGGTTTTAAACAGCTTATGTTAGGTATTTTGTTTAATCCCTCAACAAGCAAATCCCTTCTTTCTTTATAGGTTTTTATCATGTTCAAGCCTTCTGTAGGGTTTCCTTTGATAGCTTCAATGCCTCCTCTTTGTACAAATGGGGGAACGCAAGAGCAAAGTATTTGAATCAGCAGACCCATTTTTTCAATAACTTCTTTTGGTCCCATGGCAACGCCCAATCTCCAGCCCGTCATCGCAAACGCCTTACTAAATCCATTAGTTAAAATGGTTGTGTGCATACATTTATCATTTGAAGATGGACTGTAGAATTTTGTTTCTCCATACATCATTCTTGAATAAACTTCATCGGAAAGAAGATAAATGCCGTTTTCTTCTGCTATTTTATAAACTCCATCCAGTTCTTCTTTAGTCATTACGGAGCCGGTTGGATTATGGGGAGAATTAATTATGATAAGCCTTGTTTTTTCAGTAATTGCTTTTTTTATATCTTCCGGATTCATTCTAAATCCATTTTTTTCTAACAATGGCACCCTTACCGGTACCGCATCACAAAGTTTTGTTGCGGAGGCATAGGTGGGAAATCCTGGGTCGGGGATTATAACTTCTTCTCCCGGATTTACAACGCATTTAATAACCAAATACATTATTATATTCGCTCCCGGAGTAACCAAGATTTGGTCTATGGCTGGCTTGAATCCTCTTGAATGTAGAGTAGTTTCCGCTGCTGCTTCTCTTAATTCATGAAGACCCATATATCCTGTATAGTGAGTCTCGCCATTTTTCATTGAAGAATATGCAGCTTCTATTATGTTGTCGGGTGTTTTAAAATCTGGGTCGCCTATCTCAAAGTGTATGATATTCTGTCCGGCCCTTTCCAGCTCTTTTACTTTAGCTAAAACCTTGAAAGACGAGCGTCCCTCAATTTGTTGTGCAACTTTTGATAAAAATGGTTTTTTAAGCATTGTACCAATTAAAAGAATTTTTTATAGCTTGTTCGAAAGTTGCTTTCGGTTGCCATTTCAATATTTTTTTGGCTTTTGACCAATCCAAATACTGTTTTGGTATTTCGTTTTTGGCGGTATTTAAAATTTTATATTTTATTTTTACACCCAATGCTTTCTCTGTTTCTTTTATTATGTCAAATACATTAAAAATGTTTTTTGAACCAAAATTAAATGCTTCGCCATAATTTTTTTTGTGGCTGGCGAGTTTGATACATCCATCAACTATGTCATCTATATATGTGTATTCTCTTATCATTTTGCCGTTGCTTCTTACTAAAAGTTTTTTGTTCTTTATAACTGCCTCCATTATTCCCGGGATGATTCTTGAAATGTTGGGGTCGCCTGGTCCAAAGACATTACTGAATCTTGTAATTAAAACAGGTAAGCCGTATGTAGAATAATATGCCTGCGCTATCAAATCGGCAGATGATTTTGAGGCATCGTAAGGATGGTCTCCGTTAAGAGGAGAGCTTTCTTTATAAGGAAGGTTTTTAGACTTACCGTAGGCTTTGTCTGAAGAAACAATTATAATTGATTCTATATTTTTTGCTTGCCTGCAAGCTTCTAAAATGTTTACAGTACCCATAATATTTACTTCCAGAGCTTCGGCAGGTTTTTTGTAGACCTCTTCAACAATTGGCTTGGCTGCAAAGTGAAAAATTATATTTGGTTTTTCACTTTTAAATATCTTGAGAATATTTTTACTTCTAACGTCAGTTTTATAAAATTTAGCTTTTGGATTTAGATTTTCTTTTTTACCAGAAGACAAGTTGTCTATTACAACAACTTTATTTTTTTGTTTAATAAGTTCGTTTACTAAATGAGAGCCGATAAAGCCGACTCCGCCAGTTACTAAGATTTTTTTTGAAATTAGTTTTGCCATATCTTCCACTTTGGGTCTTTTTCCCACGTTTCATTTAAATACAAAAAGTCTTTATATGTATCCATGCCATACCAAAATCCTTCATGTTTATAGAGTGCCACTTGTTTTTGGGGGATTAGGCGAGCTAAGGCATCTTCTATCATGTCTCCTTCTTTTAAGTAATTAAAAAATTCTTTATTAAGCACCATAAATCCTCCGTTTACATAGTCAAAAAGCATAGGTTTCTGGGCAAACTCGGTGATAAGATTGTCCTTATCAACGTTTACCAAACCCCACCTTGAAACAGGATGTACGCCGGTAATGGTTGCTATCTTCCCATGGCTTTTATGAAATTCAACTAATTTGCCTATGTCTATGTCTGCTACGCCGTCTCCGTAAGTGACCATAAACATATCCTCGGTTATATAATTTTTTAACTTTAAGATTCTTTCGCCATGAGGAGTCTCCAATCCGGTTTCTGAGAAAATCATGTTAAAATCATCGTTGTTTCCATTATTTTTGAAGTATTTTTTTATTTCTCCTTCGGCCGGTTTAAATAAAAAATCATGCGTGTAGCATTTTTGGTGTAAAAAGTAGTCTTTTATAAAACTGCCCTTGTATCCTAAAGCCAAAATAAAATCCTGATAACCAAAATGGTTATATATTTTCATTATGTGCCACAAAATAGGCTTTCCGCCCACTTCTACCATGGGTTTGGGTTTGAATTCGGTTTCTTCTCTTAAACGAGTGCCGGTTCCTCCGCAAAGAATAATGGTCTTGATTTTTTGATTATCTGTTGTCTCGTCCATTGATTTTTGACCCCCTAAGTTATATTATTACAGAATATAATAAATCACCGTAAAATACAAGGTAAAAAAGGGTAATAAAACAACAATGGAGAAGCCTCTTGCGGTTGCTTTTTTCCTTCCCTCATTAGAGCCCGGAGGGACCGAAAGAAACGTAGTAAATCTAGCTAACAACATAAATAAGCAAAATTACGTTTTGTCTTTGGTTTTGGGTAAAAGTGAAGGAGATTTTATAAAAAAATTAAACAAGGATATTTCAATTATTAGCCTAGATGCAACCTCCAGCCTTAAATTATTTTTTAAATTAATCAAATATTTTAAAGAAAATAATCCGGATATTTTTGTTTCAGCGTTTTCGCGCGTCAACATAATATGCATTGTCTCGAGAATTTTTTCAGGATCTAAAACAAAAATAATCGCCACCGAACATGCTGTTTTTTCTTTTTTACCTGTCATAGCCAAGACTTCGGGCCGTAGATTTTTTGCCCGTTTCTTTTTACCTTTTATGGCCAAAATAATCTATCCAAAAGCAGACGCTATAATTTGCGTGTCTAGGGGGATTGCCGATGATTTATTGAAAATCACGCATTGCTCAAAAATAATTAAAACTGTTTATAATCCGGTTATAAGCGAAAGTATTTGCGAACTGACAAAAGAGCCCGTGAGCCATTCATGGTTTTTGGATCAAAAAATTCCATTGATTATAGCGGTCGGGCGGCTGGTAAAATGCAAAGATTACCCGACTCTCTTAAACGCGCTTAGTCTTGTGATTAAAGAGCGGCCCGCAAAACTTGCTATTTTGGGCCGGGGACCGGAAGAAATTAAGTTGAAAAAACTTGTCTATGACTTGGGCTTGTTTAAAAATGTTGATTTTTTGGGTTTCCAGGACAATCCATTTAAATATATGAGCAAGGCCACGGTCTTCGCTCTTTCTTCTTTGCAAGAAGGATTTGGAAATGTAATAATTGAAGCAATGGCCTGTGGCGTGCCGGTGGTTTCAACCGATTGCCCTGTTGGGCCGGGCGAAATAATTGAAAATGGTAAAAGTGGCATGCTGACCCCGGTTGGCGACTACAAGGCTCTGGCGAAAGCAATTTTAGAAATACTGGATAATTCTTCTCTGGCTAAAAAACTTTCAGAAGAAGGTTTTAAGAGAGCCAAAGATTTTTCCGTAAAAAAAAGCGTCGAAGAGTACGAAAAAGTTTTTCAAGAATTAATTACCAAATAAAAAGTGATTGATTTTTTTAAAAAAAAATCGATATTGTGCGCGGGCATAGCGTTATTGTTATTAACTGCGGTGATTAGCATTTTTGACGCGGCGATAGCGGTTGGGTTTTTATTTGTCTGTCTTTTAACGGCAATTACTTTTTTTATTTTATTCAAACTTGGAGTAAGCGATGAAACCATATGCGCGCTTTTTTTGATAACATTTTTTATTCATTTAGCGGCCGTTTTGTTCATCTATCTATTAAATTTCCATCCATTTGGCGGTGGAGAAGATTTTGAATTTTATAATCAAACCGCCATAGAGATAGCGCAAAGGCTGGGCCGTGGGAATTTTTCTTTGCAAGGAGTCAGCTTGATTCATTATTTTCCGGTATTGATAGGAATCGTATACGCAATTACATTGCCTCAAATGATTGTTGGCCAGCTATTCACTGTTTGGCTGGCAGCTTTTTCTATTATGCTTTTGTATTTATTAATAATAGAAATAGGCGGTTCTAAAAAAGCAGGATTTTTAATAGGATTAATTGCAAGTTTTTACCCGAGCTATTTATATTTTGGCAGTCTTTTGTTAAAAGATACTGTAGTTATACCCCTTGTTTTGGGTGGAATTTTGTTGTCGGTAAAAATAGTCAAAAATTTTACAATTCCAAAATTTATTTTATTTTTTATTGTTTTAACCGGAGCTATACATCTTAGGTTCTACGTCGGATTCGCCCTGCTGTTCAGCTTTATAATTTCTTGGTTTTTAATTTCAAATTTTGAGTTAAAGAAAAGGATTGTTTACGGCATAGTAATGGTCATTCTTTTAGGTTTTTCACCTTTTTTGTTAAACTATGGTTATTATGGAATGAAACCACTTTTAGGATATATCAACCCCAGAACAATAACTACGTATAGAGAAGTGGTTTACGCGCCACCACCCCCTCCTGCAGAGGCTGTCGTCGTTGCGCCGGCATCCTCGACTCCCGAAATTCCATCAATTCCAACCAATCCAGCCAAACCAGAGAATAAACCAGCTAATCATGAGCCGGCAAAAAGTGTTTCTGACGGAAAAGAAGGATATGGTTCTTCTTTTATAATAAAAGCAGGTTTTGAAAATCCTTTTACGTTTGTTACAAATTATATTGCATCTTTTGTTTGCAGTCTGCTTGGGCCGTTTCCTTGGCAGTTGAGGTTTAAGCGCCATTTGTTCTTTTTGCTGGAAACCGTACCTTGGTATTTTTGTTTTTGTTTTATTATTTATGGAGCATACAAGTTTATCAAGAACAATAATTTTTCGCAGTTTTTAAAACATTACCAATTTACTCTTCCGATTATATTATTTTGCGCAATGGCTTTGGGCGCGCTTTCACTTTATATAAATAATTACGGCATAATAGTCAGAATTAGAATGCCAATGTTTCTAGGTCTTTTAAGCGTCATGTCTTTGTCTTTCAAATATGTTGAACTGAAAATAGGGCAAAGAAGAATATCGTTATGAAAAAGTATTTGATAATTGGAGGGGCTGGGTTTATAGGGTCGCATTTTTCGGAGGCGCTTTTAGAGCGGGGCGATGAAGTGGTTGTTATAGACAACTACCCGACCGGCGCGAAAGATGACAATGGCGGTAGAATTAAAGTTTATAGTGCAGATGTAGATAATCGCAAAGAAGTGGTTGAGCTTTTGAAAAAAGAAAAGCCTGATTTTGTTTATCATTTGGCCGGGGTTATAAATTTGAGGCGGGAAACTTCTGACCCGTTATTTGTTAAAGACTTGAATTTTTTAGAAAGAACGGAATCTGTTTTAGAAGCATTTAGGTTAAGCAATGCCAAGAAGTTTATTTTTATTTCCAGCGGAGGCGCAATATATGAAAACGCAACAACAGTCCCAACTCCTGAAAGTTATCAAGCTCATCCAACTATGCTGTATGGTTCGGCTAATCTTGCCATAGAAAAATATATTGAGGCTTATTGCAAAAAACATAATTTAAATTTCGCCATTTTAAGATTATCCAATGTTTATGGGCCAAGGCAGTGGAAAAGCGGCTTGGTGCCTTCTATGGTTGTAAAAATTTTGGCGGGTGAAAGTCCTGTTATCTATGGAAGCGGAAACCAAACCAGGGATTTTATTTATATTGACGACGCAGTAAGGGCAATAATTGCTTCGAGCGAAAAAGGCGACAACGAAATTTATAATGTCGGCAGTGGAAAAGAAACAAGTCTTAACGAAATTTTTAAAATTGCTATAAATTTAATAAATTCTAAAATAGAACCTATTTACGAAGAATTGCATAAAGAGGAAAGTAAAAGAAGCGCGCTGGAAATATCAAAAATAAAAAATGATTTAAATTGGGAGCCGGAAATAAATATTGAAGAAGGTTTGGCCAAAACAATTAGCTGGCACAAAGAAAATGCAAAATAAGCAAGGAAAAATGAAAATTTGCTTTGTTGCCAGCGTTGACATGACGCTGAAATTTATTTTACTTTCGCAGATGAAATATTTTTCGAGAAAAGGCTACGACGTTACCGCTGTTTGTTCTGACGGTAAATGGGTAGAGGGTATTAGAAAGCAGGGGATTAAAATAAAAACAATTGAAATAAAAAGAAAGATAAGCCCGCTTTCAGACTTAGTTTCTCTTTTTAACTTAGTTAGATATTTTAGAAAAGAAAAGTTTGATATTATTTGCACACACACGCCCAAAGCCGGTCTTTTGGGTCAACTGGCTTCAAAAATATCAGGAGTGCCAATTACTGCCAACACTATTTTTGGTTTTTATTTTAACGAATCAACTCCATATTTGAAAAGAAAGTTTTTTGTTGCAATAGAAAAAATAGCCGGAAAATGTTCGGATATTATTTTTTTCAGAAACAAAGAAGATTTTGAGACGGCAAAAAAAGAAGGAATTGGTAAAAGGGCGCTAAGAGTTTATACGGGCGACGGCATTGATATTGAGAGGTTTAATAAAAATAAGTTTCCAGAGGGGTTTGTAGAAAACAATAAAAGAGAATTGGAAATTGCGCCGGGGAAAATAGTTGTAGGAATCGTCGCCAGACTGGTAAGAGAAAAGGGGTATCTGGAGCTTTTTAAAGCCTTTAAAGAGGTTGTTGAAAAGTTTCCAAACGCAGTTCTTATAATAGTGGGTGGGACAGACTTTGATAAAAAAGATAAAATAGACCCTTCCATTATAAAAGATTTTGGAATACAAAATAATGTTTTGTATTTAGGCGAAAGAACGGATGTTGACGAACTTTATGCTATAATGGACATTTTTGTTCTACCTTCTTGGAGGGAAGGATTTTCGCATAGTATCATGGAAGCCACAGCTATGTCTTTGCCGGTGATTGCCAGCGACATAAGGGGGTGCAGGGGCGCGGTTGACAATAAAGAAACCGGACTCTTGATATCGCCAAAAAACTATCAAGAATTGTCACGCGCGCTTTGCTATTTAATTTCTAACCCAAAAGTGTTAAAAGAAATGGGTGGCAAGGCCCGGCAGAAAGCTGAAAAAGAATTTGACGAAAGGATATTTTTTAATAAAATTGATGAAGAGTTTTTACGATTGTCGCAGAAAAAAATATGATTTGTTTAGCCCAAAAAAAAGACGCTATAGAAATAGCAAAAATTCATAAGCAGGAAATCAAAAAAGGTTTTTTGAGCTCTTTACCTTTGGTTTTTTTGGAAAAGCTTTATTTGTCTGTTATAGAAAATGATTTTTGCGTAGTTGCAAAAGAAGGAGAAAATGTTGTAGGATTCATGGCCGGCACTAAAAACTTGAAAAAACTTTATTCCTTCTTTATAGAAAAAAATTTTTTTTATTCTGCGGTCATTCTCTTGCCAAAAATATTTGATGCCAGAAAAATTGTTGAAACTCTTTTTTATCCGAAAGACGAAGACATAGAGGCGGAACTGCTTACGGTGGCAGTTAAAAATAATTTTCAGGGCAAGGGGCTGGCGTCAAAAATGTTCGAAGTTTTTGTTGAAGAAATGAAAAGAAATAAAGTGGAAGTATTCAAGGTTTTGGTAGGAGCGGAATTGTTGCCTGCGATAAATTTTTATGAGAATAGCGGGTTTAAATTTTTAAAAGAAACGGAAGTGCATAAAGGGAAAAAATCAAAAATTTATGTTTATAATTTAAAAATATGATTTTACATTTTCTAACGCCATTTTTGATTTCAGCAGCCATTATTCCTTTTCTTATATATATATCAAAAAAGAAAAATATGATGGATTTTTCGGACGGTGACAATTTAAAAATCCATAAAACGCCGACGCCGTTTTTTGGCGGGCTGGCCATTCTTGTGGCGATAGTGTTTGCTCTTCTTTTGTTTGGCTTCCCAGAACCAAAAATAGCATTTTTTATATTGGCTTGCCTGATTATTTTTTCGCTGGGATTTTGGGACGACTTTAATTGGAAGCACGTATCAAAAAGGAAGCCGTATTTGAAATTTATTTGTTTGGTGTCGTGCGCGATCGCTGCTGCCTTTGCTCTTTATTTTGCAGAAATACGGTTTTATGCATTTCCTGTTGCAGTTGTAGCTTTTTATATTTTTGTTTTGATAAACTCGGTGAATTATCAAGACGGAATGGACGGGCAGGCCGGAACGCTGTTTTTAATTTCTGTTATCGGGTTTTATATTTTAAGCGCAATTTCTGGAAACAGTTTTTCTTTACTGGTTTGCTTAGCATCTTTTGGGGCCGTACTTGGTTTTATGGCGTACAACTTTCCTCCTGCAAAGATTTTTATGGGAGATTCAGGCGCATATTTGCTGGGGCTTATATTAGCCTCGCTTGCAATGGTTTTTTCAAATAATATTGTCAGTCATTTGCTTATTATTGGGTTGCCTTTGTTTGATGGAGTTTATATAAATATAAAAAGATTATTAAAGGGTAAATCTATATTTTTAGGGGACAGAGAACATTTTTATGATAAGATGATAAGTAGAGGCTATTCTATTAAAAAGACACTTTTGATTTCGGCTGTTTTACAATTGATTTTTGTAGCAGTAGGAATATGGGTATATTTATATGTATAAAATTCCACTTTCCAAACCAGACATTATAAATAAGGAAATAAAGGCAGTAGAAAGGGTTTTGAAGACCTCAAGACTGAGTTTGGGCGAGAATTATACAAAATTTGAAAAAATAATTGCTAAATTTGCGGGTGTAAAATATGCAGTGGCGGTAAACAGCGGGACCAGCGGTTTACATTTGATTATAAGGGCGTTGGGCATTGGCGGGCACCCCGCTGGGTCGGACGAAGTTATAACATCGCCATTTTCTTTTATTGCGTCTTCAAACTGCATTATATATGAAGGAGCAAAGCCGGTCTTTATTGATATAGACGAAAAAACTTTTAATATTGATGTTAAAAAAATAAAAGGAAAAATAACCGATAAAACAAAAGCTATTTTGGTTCCTGACATTTTTTCTCAGCCGGCCGATTGGAATGAATTAAAAAAGATAGCAAAGAAGTATAAACTGTATTTAATAGAAGACTCGGCTGAAGCGCTGGGGTCTGAATACAATGGTAAAAAGTGCGGAAGATTTGGAGATGCCGGTGTTTTTGCTTTTTATCCAAATAAACAGATTACAACGGGCGAGGGCGGAATGATTTTGACTGACAGTAAAAAAATATATGACTTATGCAAAAGCATGGCAAACCAGGGTAGAAAAGTAAAAGACGGAAAATGGTTGGAACACGTAATGCTTGGATATAACTATAGGTTAGACGAAATGAGCTGCGCTTTAGGTATAGTCCAGATGCAACGAATAAAAGAAATTTTAAAGAAGAGAAATAACGTTGCTAATCTCTACAATAAAAAATTGAAAGGCGTACAAGAGTTGGAAATTCCTTATATTGCAAAGGGGAACAAGTTAAGCTGGTTTGTTTACGTTGTGACGCTGGCTGAAAATTTTGCAGGCAAGAAAAGAGATAGTACTATTAAGCAGATGGCAGAAAGGGGAATACAATGCAGTAATTATTTTCAGACAATACATTTACAGCCTTTTTACAGAGAAAAATTTGGTTTTAATGGGGGAGAATTTCCAGTGGCAGAAAACATAAGCAAAAGAACTTTAGCCTTACCGTTTTTTAATGACTTAACCGAAAAGGAAATAGATTTTATTGTAAAAAATTTAAAAGAAGCCTTGGACAATGTTTGATTTTTTTAAGAAAACATCATTAACAAAAACTGTTTTTTTTGTATCAGCAGATATTCTTTGCGTGGTTGTTTCTGTGTGGCTGGCTTTTCTTTTGAGGTTTGATTTTAATATTCCGTCGCAATACATGCCCATTATATATAGAATGACGGGGCTGGCTATAATTTTTGTATTGCCTATATTTTATTTTAGAAAACTCTATTTGTTTTCGTGGTCTTATGTTTCAACCAACGAATTGATTTCTTTATTCTGGGCAACAACAACTTCATTTGCACTTTTGGCAGTTGCTATTTTTGTATCGCGAGAGTCTCCGCAATTTATTGATTTTCCGCGTTCTACAATTATTATAAGCTATTTTTTAGTTTTTATTTTGTGCGGGTCTTTGAGGCTGTCTAAGAGAGTATATTTGCGGACAATTGGCCAGAACAGGATGCAAGAAAAAACAAAAACTTTAATTGTCGGCGCGGGAGATGCCGGCGAACAAATTTTGAGAAGTATCATTGCTTCTGACAAAACTTCTTATTACCCGATAGGGTTTATAGACGACAATCCAATTAAAAAAGGAGTTATAATACACGGATTAGAAGTTTTGGGAAAAGTTTCTGATATTTCGGACATTGTAAAAAAACATCAAATAAAACAGTTGATTATCGCCCTTCCTTCTGCCGGCGGCAAAAAAATAAGAGAAGCGGTTGAGGCGGGCAAGAAAGCAGGCGTATGGAAAATAAAAATCGCTCCACCCATATCTGAAATAATAAGAGGGGAGGTATCAGTTAAAAATTTGAAGAACGTAGAAGTAGAAGATCTATTAGGAAGAGAACAGGTTAACTTAGATCAAAAGCAAATAGAAAATTTTATAAAAGATAAAATAATTTTAATCACCGGCGCCGCGGGATCTATAGGATCAGAATTATCCCGCCAGGTGGCAGGTTTCAAGCCGGAAATTATTTTATTATTAGATCAGGACGAGACTGGTATTTTTAATATTTCAAGAGAATTAGAGCGCGATTTTACCAATTTAAAAGTAAAGCGGTTAGTCGCCGATGTTACTGACAAAGAAAAAATAAACAAAGTTTTTGAAAAATTCGGGCCGGAAATAGTTTTTCATGCAGCTGCCTATAAACACGTCCCTCTAATGGAGGAAAATGCAGATGAAGCCGTAAAAAATAATATTTTTGGCACAAAAAATATGGCCGAGGCTGCTGTCGCCAGTGGCGCAGAAAAATTTATTTTTATTTCTACAGATAAGGCAGTTAATCCGACTTCTATCATGGGAGCTACAAAAAGAGTAGGAGAAAAGATTTGCCAATTTTTTAATACACAAAATAAAACCAAATTCATCTCTGTAAGGTTTGGAAACGTATTAAATAGCAGGGGAAGCGTTATCCCAATTTTTAGGGAACAAATTAAAAGAGGCGGGCCCGTTGAGGTTACGCACCCTGAAATGAAGAGATACTTTATGCTGACATCAGAAGCATGTCTTTTGGTTTTGCAGGCCGGAGCAATGGGGCAAGGAGGAGAGGTTTTTGTTTTAGACATGGGCGAGCCGGTCAAGATTATAGACTTGGCAAAAGATATGATAAAGTTGTCCGGGCTTATTTTAGACAAAGACATCGCGATAGTTTTCACTGGACTAAGGCCGGGCGAAAAATTATTTGAGGAAATGCTAACCGCAGAAGAGGGAACCGTAGCAACACAGAATAAAAAAATATTTACTGCAAAACTTTCTAACTCCAACCTGGAAAATCTGGAAGAGAGAATTAAAAATTTAGATAATGTTATGTTAAAACCAGAGAAAGATAAAATCATTGATGCAATAAAAGAAATTGTTCCGGCTTTTAAGTCCGATGTGTCAGCATAGGGTCTTGTTTTTTATCATTTTTTCTGTTTTTATAATAGATATGATAGAATATAAATAATTAAAATTCAGTATGGCTAAATTAAAAAGTTGCGCAAAATTTGTATTTCTAGCCGGATTATTTTTCTTGTTATCTGCAGCCAGCTGTGCCAATGCCGCCAATGTGGGCGACATTGTTAATTTTAACGTAGATAAAAACTTTGACGCTTCGGCCAGAACGCAAGTTCCCTCTACTTTAGTGAAGGTGGGGCCGAAGTTGCATTTTTACATAGAAAAAACTTGGTGGGATTCACAAACACAGATAAGGCAGGCTCAAATTGTATCTGACTTGGAAGGCTTGTCGGCTGAATTTGACAGCAAGATTTATCCAACCATAACTTCTAGTTTTGGCTATGAATGGAGCCCAGGCATAGATAGAGACAATAAAATTACTATCTTGTTTGAGTCTATGAACAGTTCAGAGGGAGGGTATTTCAGAGAGGCCGATGAATATGAAAAACTTCAGCTTCCAGATTCTAATCAAAGAGAAATGCTGTATTTATCTACCTCTATGATTGGCGATTCCAGGGTAAAAGCGGTGCTGGGTCATGAGCTTATGCACTTGATAACTTTCAATCAAAAAAATAAAATTTATGGAGTCGAAGAAGACACGTGGCTTAATGAGGCGCGAGCAGATTATGTTTCTACTATTTTAGGGTATGACGACATTTATATTGGCAGTAACTTAAGATCTAGGGTAAATGATTTTATAGAAAATCCGTCAGACTCTATAACCGATTGGCAGGGTACAAAGTATGATTACGCCAGCGTTAGTCTTTTTACCAATTATTTGATAGATCACTATGGCCTTAATATTTTATCAGATTCTTTGAGGTCTAAGTCTATTGGCATTCAGAGTATAAACGAGGCTCTTTTGAGAGGCGGAAATAGAGAAGATTTTGCGCGAGTTTTTACAAATTGGACAATAGCTTTGGCAATAAACGATTGTTCTCAAAATAAAAATTATTGTTATATAAATAAAAACCTTGCCAGTTTGAGAATAAGTCCGACCCTTATTTTCTTGCCATTGATGGGCAGCAGTTCTTTGTCTGCAACAAACGTTACTAAAAATTGGGCCGGCAATTGGCAAAAGATAATTGGAGGCACGGGAGATCTAAAATTATATTTTTCGGGTTTGGCCGGGCTTAGCTTTAGGGTGCCATATATAATTTATAACAAAGAGAATTCTTACTCTGTGAATTATTTTGGGCTTGACCAGAGCGAGAAGGGAGAAATTGATATTAAAGATTTTGGAACAAAATATAACTCGTTGATTGTTATTCCTTCTCTGCAGTCAAAGGCTTCTGGGTTTGACGAACCGGATCTTATTTATCCATATAGCATTAAGGTTTCTATTACAGGCAAAGATTCTCAAATAGAGGACCAGGCTACAATAGAAAGGTTGCTGGCCCAGATTGAATCTCTTAAAAAACAAATAGCAGCAATTATTGCTAAGGGGCAGGGAAACTCGGGCAATCAAAATAACAGCTGTTCTCAAATAGCCAGCAATCTTTCTGTGGGCATGACGGGTAATCAGGTTAGTTGCTTGCAGACTTTTTTGAAGAATCAAGGGGTAGATATTTATCCTAGCGGGTTAATAACGGGTAACTTTGGAAACCTTACAAAAACCGCAGTAATAAAATTTCAGGAAAAATACAGCATCCCAAAAACCGGTTACGTGGGCATTTTGACCAGAACAAAGATTAACCAACTTTTAAATGGATAAAATTTTACAGAAACTGCCAAAGGTTCAAAAAAATGTTTTGCTGAAGGACTACACCACTTATAAAATTGGCGGGCCGGCCAAATATTTTTTTGTTGCCAAATCAAAAGAGGATTTGATGGTTGCGCTACAAGAAGCTAAAAACTTTAAATTACCGGTTTTTATTTTGGGTGGAGGAAGCAACTTGTTGGTTTCCGATAAAGGATTCAAGGGTTTTGTGATAAAAATTGATATTCTTGGCGCAGAATTTCGCGGAAACGTAGCATTTGTCGGGGCTGGCGTGAGTTTGACTAAACTTGCCTATCTGTCAGCCAACGAAGGTCTTTCGGGGTTAGAATGGGCGGCTGGAATTCCCAGTGGTACTATTGGAGGTTCAATTTATGGATCAGCTCAAGCATTTGGAACAAAGATGGCTGACACTGTAAAAGAGGTTGAGGCTTTAGACATTAAGACCTTTAAGGTAAAAAAACTTTCGAATAGGCAGTGCAAGTTTTCTCTTAAAAACAGCATATTTAAAAAAAATAAAAATCTGGTAATTATTTCAGCGGTGCTAGAACTTAAGAAAGAAGATACGGACAAAATAAAACATCGAATAAAAGAATTTATACAATACAGGAAAAACGGGCATCCTTTAAACTTTCCCTCGGCCGGCTCAACGTTTGTTAATCCGCAGAAAAAAATTACGAATAAAAATTTGCTTGTAAAATTTCCAGAGTTAAATGAGTATAATAAAAAGGGGGTTATTCCGGCAGGATATCTAATTGCAAAATCAGGCTTGGCGGGCAGAAAAATCGGAAAAGCTCAAATTTCGGAAAAACATTCTAATTTCATCATTAATCTTGGCGGAGCTAAGGCCAAAGATGTGTTGGGGTTGATAAGTTTGGCAAAGAAAGATGTGAAAAACATTTTTGGCATAGAGTTGGAACCCGAAGTGCAATTTATAGAATTTTAACTGCTTTTTAATATTATTTACGTATTATAATAATATGAAAATTACAATAAAAACAAAAAATATAGAACTTACTAAAGCGTTACAAAATCTAATTGAAGAAAAAATAGGAAGTTTGAAAAAGTTTATTATAACTTTGAACAAAGAGCCGGTTGTGGGCAAATCTTTAGTGGAAGCTTTTGTGGAAGTTGAGAAAGAAACCGAACATCATAAAAAAGGAAAAATCTTTAAAGCAGTTGCCAAGATTACCTTGAAGGGGAAAAATTTGATAGCCCAGGCCAGAAGCGAAAGCATAAATTCGGCAGTAATAAAGCTAAAAGACGAGCTTCAGCAGGAAATAAAAAAATATAAATTAAAGAAAGCGGATGCAAGAATAAGAAAACAGCGAAAAGCAAATGAAGAGGAAAACGCATTGAATTAATGCGTTTTTTCGTATAATCTGGATATATACAAATATATGTCAATTTTAACTAAAATTTTTGGAGACCCAAATGAGAAGTTTATAAAAAGCCTTGGGCCCATTGTTGAAAAAATAAGTTCTTTTTCCGCCGGGGGACCCTCTGGGTCTGGACCAGCCTCGGGCTGGGAGCTAAAAGGGAAGACTTTAGAATTTAAAGAGCGACTAGCCAAGGGGCAGACTTTGGACGATATATTGCCAGAGGCTTTTGCGTTGGTTCGCGAGGCGTCAAAAAGGACTTTGAATCAGCGTCATTTTGACGAACAAATGCTGGGCGGAATTGTTTTGCACCAAGGTAAAATTGCTGAAATGAAAACAGGAGAAGGAAAAACCTTGTCTGCAACTTTGCCCGCTTATTTAAACGCTTTGGAGGGAAAAGGCGTGCATATTGTAACCGTTAACGATTATTTGGCCAAAAGAGATATGGTTTGGATGGGGCAGGTTTTTGATGCCTTGGGGCTGTCTACAGGATGTATTGTAAATGAGTCTGGGTATATTTACGACAAAGATTATGCAAACACCGAAAAAGATAAAGAAAGAGACGCAACAGGGAGTTTTAAGGTAATCCAAAATTATTTAAAGCCGGTATCCAGAAGAGAGGCATATTCGGCCGATATTACCTATGGAACAAACAATGAATTTGGTTTTGATTATTTGAGGGACAACATGGTTTACGAAAATGGCCAGCAAGTACAGCGCGGATTTAATTTTGTGATTGTAGACGAAGTGGACTCTATTCTAATTGACGAGGCGCGGGTTCCTTTGATTATTTCTGGGCAGGAAGAAGAGGCGACGGACAAATATTATAATTTTGCAAAGGTTGTGGCTCCGCTTGAGAAGGGCGCAGATTTTGAACTTGATGAGAAAATGAAGGCAGTTACTTTTACAGATGAAGGCCAGAATAAAATTGTAAAAAAATTGGGCTTTGACCCATGGCTAGATAACGATATTATTACAACCCATCAACTAGAGTCTGCATTGAAAGCCAAGGCGCTGTTTGTAAGAGACAGAGACTACATGGTAAAGGACGGCGAGATTTTAATTATAGATGAATTTACCGGCAGAATTTTGCCGGGCAGAAGATGGTCGGCGGGTTTGCACCAGGCAGTTGAGGCAAAAGAGGGCGTCCATGTACAGCCAGAGTCTATTACAATGGCAACCATTACTTTCCAGAATTATTTTAGAATGTACAAAAAGTTGGCTGGAATGACGGGAACCGCTTTAACCTCGGCCGAAGAGTTTGATAAAGTTTATAAACTGGAAGTTGTTGCCATACCTTCACATAGGCCGATGGCAAGGCAAGATCTTGCTGACAAAATTTTTAAAACAGAAAACGGGAAATATCAGGCAATTGTAAAAGAAATTGAAGAGTTGCACAAAAAAGGTCAGCCAATTTTGGTGGGCACAAGGTCTGTTGAGAAAAACGAATTTTTGGGAAAAATGCTGGAAATAAGAGGAATTCCACATAATATTTTGAATGCAAAGAATCATGAAAGGGAAGGAGAAATCGTCGCCCAGGCAGGAAAAAAGGGAGCCGTGACTATTGCAACAAACATGGCAGGTAGAGGAGTCGATATTATTTTGGGGGGAAATCCGCCATTAGACGCCGAAGCCGTTCGCGATGCAGGCGGACTGCATGTCATGGGCACAGAGCGTCACGATGCGAGAAGAATTGACAACCAGTTGAGGGGCAGGGCTGGCAGACAGGGAGACCCAGGAAGTACACAATTTTTTGTTTCTTTGGAGGATGACTTAATGCGTATTTTTGGCGGAGATAGAATAAAATCTTTGATGACTGCTTTGAAAATTCCCGAAGACGAACCAATTCAAGCAGGCATGATTTCTTCATCAATCGAATCGGCTCAAGAAAAAATTGAGGGCTTTAATTTTGACGCCAGGCATCATTTGTTGGAATACGATGATGTACTAAACAAGCACAGAGAAATTGTTTATAAGAAAAGAAAAGAATTCTTGGAGAGCGATAATCTGAAGGGAAAAGTTTTGGAAATGATTGAAAAAGCCGGGCTTTTAAAAGAAGATTACGACAAAAAAGAGAAAGAAGTTGGCGAGCAAAATATGAGGGCAATGGAAAAAGCCATTTCATTGCGAGTTTTGGATATGCTCTGGCAAGAACATTTGTCTTATATGGACCACGTTCGAGACTCTGTAAGATTGCGAGCCTATTCTGGCAGAGACCCTTTGGTAGAATACAAAAATGAAGGCCACAAAGCCTTTGGCCAACTGCTGGCAACTATAGACGCCAATATCGCAGACAATATTCTAAAAGCCGGCATTCAGGTTCAGCAAAAACCAGCAACACAATCTCGCGCCGTTGAATCTGGCAAGAAAGAACCGGGTAGAAACGATGAATGCCCATGTGGTTCTGGTAAAAAATATAAAAAGTGCGGAATGCTAAATACAGAAGAACACCAAAAGCTAATGGCTCAAAAGAAGTAGCATGAGAATTGTGGCGCACTTGGATATGGATGCTTTCTTCGCTTCATTAGAAGAAGCGGGAAGTCCTATATTTAAGGGCAAGCCCATTGCGGTGGGGTCTGACCCAAAAAATGGGGCTGGGCGAGGGGTTGTTTCAACTGCAAATTATAAGGCCAGAGAATATGGAATACATTCTGCTTTGCCAATTTCTATGGCTTGGCAGTTGTCGGAAAAAGCAAAGTCAGAAGGCAAACCGGAAGTTGTTTTTTTGCCGGTGGACTTTGAAAGATACGAAAAAGCATCAAGCGATATTTTTGATATAATAAAAAAATACGCTGATGTTGTTGAGCCTGCAAGCATAGACGAATTTTATTTCGATTTATCATTTGCTAAGACATATAAAAAAGCAGAAGAGATTTGTTTGAAAATAAAAAAAGAAATAAAAAGTAAATTAAAAGTTACATGTTCGGTTGGTATTGGGGCCAACAAATTGATTGCCAAAATTTCTGCAGGAACAAAAAAACCAGATGGGCTGGTTGTAGTAAAAGATAATCCGCCAGCCGGCGGATCAGAGAAATTTTTAGAACTAATGCCAATCAGAGAAATTCCGGGCATTGGGCCTAAGACCGAAGAAAAGTTTAATGCGCTGGGAATTAAAATAATAAAAGATATAAAAAAGTTTTCAGAGCACGAGCTTCACGAATTGCTTGGAAAGTGGGGTGTAGATCTTTATTATAAAGTAAGGGGAATGGACGATACTCCGCTTGTTGAAAACAGAGAGGCAAAATCAATTGGAGAACAGGCGACTTTTCAGCACGATACTCTAAATTTTATTTACATTGGAGAAGTTTTTGAAAATCTTTGTAAAAGTGTTTTCCAAAGATTTTTAGCCAGCGGATTTAAAAGTTTTAGAACAGTCGGAGTCACCGTGCGTTTTTCAGACTTTGAAACAAAGACAACAGCCAAGACATTGAAAAGTCCGATAACTAGCGAAAAAGAATTTAAGCTAGAAACAATAAAACTTTTACTGCCCTATGCTGACAAAAGGAAAAACCCTAATAAAAAACTAATACGCTTAATCGGCGTCAAAGTGGAAAAATTCAATGAGAAAAATTAGCGCAATAATAATTATCATTTTGGTAGTCGCGTCATTTGGGGCGGGGATCTATTTTAGAGATGATGCTGTAAGGTTTTATAATGGGTTGAATAAGAAAGTGGAGGATTTAAAAAGGGCGGATATCGGGCAGATTATTGCAGAGGTTCAAAAGCAGGTTTCTATGCCAGACCCGTTGAGAATTGGAGGGGCTGAAAAACAGGTTACTTTGTTACAGAGCAAAATTATTACAGAAACTAATTTGCAAAGGCAGGAAAATGGCAGTTTGCCGGCGTTGAAAGAAAATACAAAACTTGATGAGGCGGCTGCTGCTAAGGCGCAAGACATGTTTGCAAATCAATATTTTGAGCACACTTCGCCTGCAGGAGTTGACCCTGGCAAACTAGTGCAAAACAATGGTTATGATTATATAGTAGCTGGTGAAAATTTGATATTGGGCAACTTTTCGTCTGAAAAGGAGGCTGTGCAAGACTGGATGAACAGCCCGGGGCACAGAGCAAACATTTTGAATACCAGATATACAGAAATTGGCGTTGCCGTAATTAAGGGCACATATAAAGGAGAAACTGTTTGGATTGGCGTGCAGGAGTTTGGATTGCCATTGGCGTCATGCGCGCAACCCAGTGTAAGCTCGAAAAATAAAATTAATACAGACAAGACGCAGTTGGATTTTTTGTCAGCGCAAATTGCTGAAAAGAAAAATGAGTTAGACGGTGCAAACCAAAGATCGGCAGTTTATAGCCAGATGGTTGAGGATTATAATCAAATAGTGGGTCAATATAACACTTTGGCAGAACAGGTCAAAAGTTTGATTGCCAGTTATAACAACCAAGTAAACATTTTTAATAATTGCGTAGCAGGAAAATAATATGAAAATTCTGGTTGGGACAAATAATTTAAATAAATTTAAAAAATATAAAGAGGCTTTTGATATATACGCGCCGGAAATAGAACTGTTAAATCCATCAGATTTGAAAATAGCAGAGGATGTGGAAGAAGACGGAGACTCATTGCTGGAAAATGCGATCAAGAAAGCAAAGTTTTTTGGAAGTAAATCAAAAATTATTACATTGGCAGATGACACCGGGTTATTTGTTGATGCATTAAACGGCGAGCCTGGAATCCACGCAAAAAGATGGTGTGAGGGGAGCGACCACGACAGGTGCGTGAAGCTCTTAGAAAGGCTTGAGGGGAAAAATCGTACAGCGCGTTACAAATGGGTTTTTGCCGCATACAATCCTCTAAATGATAAAATTTGGACATTTGAATATAGTTTAGAAGGTTCGATGTCTGATGAATTTAGAGATGTTGGAGGATTTGGATATGATAAGATGTTCAAACTTGCATCAATGGATAAGCATTATTCCGAACTTTCAAAAGAAGAATTGGCAGAAATTGGGGGGCGAGGCAGGGCCGTAAAAGAATTAATTTTAAATTCAAATTTTTTAAAATAAGCATGACAGACCTGTTAAATATAATAAAAAATGAAGTTAAAAATAGGTTGTCTGGGATAAACAGTTGCCATGAGTGGGAGCACACTGAAAGAGTGTATAATTTGGCTATGCATATTGGGAAAAAGGAAGGAGCGGATTTGGAAGTGTTGGGTTTGGCGGCGATATTACATGATATTGCAAGGAAAGAACAAGATGAATCTAACGGAAAAATAGACCACGCAGAAAGAGGAGCTGTTATGGCAAAAGAGATTTTGGAGAAATATAATTTACCGAAAGAAAAATTGGAAAATATTTTGCATTGTATCCAGGCTCATAGGTATAGAAATAATATAATACCATCAACTATTGAAGCAAAGGTTTTGTATGACTCAGATAAGCTGGATGCGATTGGCGCCATAGGCACGGGTAGAAACTTTTCTTTCGCGGGGCATCTGGGGGCAAAGGTCCACGACAAAAATGTTAACCTAGATAAATCGGCCGAATATACCATAGACGACACTGCCTACAGGGAGTACATGGTTAAGCTAAGATACATAAAAGATAAAATAATAACAAAAGAGGGGAAGAGAATTGCGGAGGGCAGACATAATTTTCAGGAAGAATTTTTTAAAAGACTAAATAAAGAAGTAGACGGTGAGCTGTAATTTAAAACTATGAAAAAAGTAATGACGCTTTGTATAGTTCATCAGCATCCGAAAGTTTTGCTTGGGATGAAGAAACGTGGGTTTGGAGCCGGCAGGTGGAATGGGTTTGGGGGAAAGGTTGCTGACGGGGAATCGGTTGAGCAGGCAGCTAAAAGAGAGCTTCTTGAAGAGGCCGGTATAGGTGCCGGGGATATAAAAAAAATAGGAGTGCTGGATTTTTGTTGGGAAAATAAAGAAGATGTGTTGGAAGTGAATATTTTTAAGTCAGAGAGTTTTACCGGTATCCCGACAGAGTCAGAGGAGATGAAGCCTCAATGGTTTGACGTTAAGGAAATACCATTTTTTCAGATGTGGCAAGATGATACTTTTTGGATGCCCATGTTTTTAGATAACAAAAAATTTCGGGGAAAATTTATTTTTGACGACAATGATAATATTTTGGAAAAGGAATTAAGTGAAGTTGAAAACATATGAAGATTGCAGTAGTTTCGGACACGCATAATAATTGGACTAATTTTAAGAAGGCGATTGAGTGGATTAAGAAAGAAGAGATTCGGTTGATTTTGCATTGCGGTGACATTTCAAGCCAGGAGACGATTGACGACGCAAAAAAATTATTTGACGGAGAAATTAAATTTGTGAAAGGGAATGCTGATTGGGGTTTGGATTTGCCAGACGAATTGGATTTAGAATTTAATAAAAAGAAAATAGCTTTTGTGCATTTTCCTAACGAGGCAAAAAAACTAGCACAGTCTGGAAAATTTGATATGGTTTTTTATGGACACACCCACAGACCCTGGGATGAAAAGATAGGCGACTGCCACATGATAAATCCCGGTGAAATGGCTGGGCAGTTTTACAAACCATCCTTCGCGGTTTATGACACTGCTTCAGACAAATTGGAGCTTAAAATTTTGGAAACGTTGTAAAAAAAATGGGGAGACTCTCTGTCCCTCCCCGCATAGACCTTGGCTTGGTATTTAGGTTTTTCTTCCTCTCAACCTTTTCGCTCGTATAGGTCTAAGAAGTTGATATGTACGGGCATCGTCCGATCTGGGACAAAATGCGCCACTTCGTACAACGGAAGAGTTCTATCTCCAAGTTTTATTTCCACAATGATTTCCTTAGCGCCAAAAATCTCCAATGCCACTCCTACCTCCAAGTCGCCGGGCGTGAAGACTTGAAACCTAACCCACTTTTCGGCCTTGTTTAGCTCGAAGAATTTTTGCCAATCTTCTTCGGCCAAACCCCGGCCTAGAGAAAAACGTTGGCACAACGGCGTCGCGCCGTCTAGAACCGCCCTGATAAACTCCTCCTTACCGGAGGGATCTCGCCAGTTTTTACTGGGGAGTTTGTTGATGTTTAGAGCGATTATCTGTTGCCACTCTGCTCCCTCTCGCTGGTTCCGTTCGTCAGCACGCCTTTTTTCGTCGGCCAATTTTTTGCGCACGCGATAGGCGAAGATTTCGCGCGCAACCCAAATAGCGGCTAGAATGAGTACGACCACGACAAATAGAATCTCGTTAGCTGGCATGGTTTTGTTCCTTAGGCAATCCGGTGCCTTTCCGTTCCCGAAGGGGGAAGTTCAATGAGCTGATATATTAATATATAACGCAGATATCTCTCTGTCAAAAATAAATTGGGTGATTGACTATTTTGTAAACTGGGGATATAATACTAAATTACGTTCTAATAATTAATTTGTAATTTTTAATAAAAATGCAACAGAAATATTATATTTTTATTGGAGTTTTGGTTTTGGCAGTTTTAGCCGGAATCTTTGCATATCCAAACTATTTCGACAGAGGAGTCGATTTTTTAAACAAAAAAATGTCATGGACACTTCCACATTTTTTTGAGAAGCCCTATATTTTGGGGCTTGATTTGCAGGGTGGAGTTAGCTTGGTTTACCAGGCAGATTTGAGCTCGGTGACCGACAAAACCGGAGCTATGTCAGGGCTAAGAGATGTAATTGAAAGAAGAATTAATATGTACGGCGTATCAGAACCAGTAATTCAAATTCAAGGTGAAAATAGATTGGTTGTTGAGTTGCCGGGTGTTACAAATGTAGAACAAGCAATTCAAATGATTGGAGAAACTCCATATTTGGAATTTGATGAAGAGAGAACCGCCGAAGAAACAAAAACAATTACAGACAAAATTGCAGAGGTTCAAGAAGCCAATAAAAATGGCAAAGATTTGTCGACAATTGTAAATTGGCAGTTAGCTTTGCAAAACCCTTATTTTAAACCCACAGAATTAACCGGAAAATATTTAACAAAAGCAACAGTTGTTTTTGACCCAACAACCTACAAGCCTCAGATTCAGCTTAAGTTCAATGACGAGGGCGCCAAAATTTTTGAGACTGTCACTGGCAGAAACATCAATAAGCCTTTGGCAATTTATCTAGACGGGTATTCAATTATAGATACAAGCGGAGACGGAAAAATTGATAACCAAGATTTGTATGCCCCAAATGTGCAAAACAAAATTACCGGCGGAACAGCAGTTATTACGGGAGATATAAACACTCAAACTGCCAACACTCTCGCTTCAAGATTAAATTCTGGAGCTTTGCCAGTCAAGATTGGCGCCCCTATTTCTCAAGAAACAGTCGGGCCAACCTTGGGGTCTGTCTCTTTGCAGAAATCTCTTTGGGCTGGAATATTCGGACTTTTGGCAATAGTTATATTTATGATTGTATTTTATAGATTGCCAGGTTTGCTGGCATCTATTGCCCTTGTAGTTTATGTTGCTGTAACGCTGGCGTTGTTCAAACTGATTCCGGTAACTTTAACAATGGCTGGAATCGGTGGTTTTATTCTTTCTATTGGAATGGCTGTTGATGCAAACATTTTGATTTTTGCAAGAATGAAAGAAGAAATAAAATTGGGCAAAGGGTTAGGGCAGGCAATTGACGAAGGCTTCAAAAGGGCATGGCCGTCAATCCGCGACTCAAACCTAAACTCGCTGATTATCTGCGCAATTTTGTTTTTTGTAGCTTCTTCCTTTGTTAAGGGGTTTGCATTTACATTGGCGCTTGGCGTTATTATCAGCTTATTCTCGGCCATATTTATTACAAGAATATTATTGATGGTTTTTGTCGGCAGATGGGCCGAAAAAGCTAAATGGTTACTTTAATTTTATGACATTTAATTTCACAAAGTATTCGGCAATATTTTATATCATCTCGGGGCTTTTGATTGTTGCTTCGATTGTAGCGCTGTCTATGTATGGGCTGAAGTTTGGAATTGAGTTTGTTGGAGGAAGCAACATGCAGGTTGAGTTTCAAAAACAGAGACCGTCAAACGAAGCAATACAAGATGCCTTAAAGAGCTATAACCTAGGAGATATAATAGTTCAGCCAACAGGGGCAAACGGGGCTATTTTGCAATTTAAAGAAGTCGATGAAGCAACCCACCAGAAAATGCTGACTTCGTTAAATACCTTCTCGCCAGTTACAGAAAAGAGCTTTCAATACATTGGGGCTTCAGTTGGGCAAGAACTAAGAAATAAAACCGAGCTCGCAATTGTCTTGGCTTTGCTGGCAATTACAATATATATAGCTTTTGCTTTTAGAAAGGTTTCAAGACCGGTGGCCAGCTGGAAATATGGTATTACTTCTTTGATAGCTTTGTTCCATGATATTTTAGTGCCACTTGGAGTGTTTGCTGTATTGGGAAAGTTTTACAATGTTGAAATCACAATTCCAATTATCACGGCTTTGCTGGCAATCTTGGGTTTTTCCGTGCACGACACAATTGTTATTTTCGACAGAATTAGAGAAAATATTTTGAGGAAAGGAATGGGCCAATTTGAGGAATCTGTAAATCTGAGCTTGGCTCAAACCATAGGCAGGTCGGTTTCCACGGTTTTGACAGTGGAGTTTGTGATGGTTGCGCTTTACTTTTTTGGAGGTGACACTTTAAAATACTTTGCTTTAACTTTGATTATAGGTATAACCTCGGGAGCATATTCTTCAATATTCATTGCAAGCCCGTTATTGGTAAGCTGGTACAAGTGGAGCTTGAAAAGGGCTAAGTAGGCAAGGGGTATTGACAAGGAAAGGTTATTATGGTAGACTTATATAATTAACGTATATATAGAGAAATGAACAAAACTAACTATAAACAAACATACGCAAAGTTTACCAAAGGTCTTAGTCAAAAAACTAAGGACATTTTTGATCGCAGATTCGGGGTAGTTTCTGGAGAGCCGGAAACCTTGGAGGCTATCGGTAAAACTTTGGGCATAACCAGAGAAAGAGTTCGTCAGATAGAGGAAGCTGGTTTTAGTTTTGTCAGAAAAAATAACAAAGAAGCCTTGGAAGCTGTTTTCGCAGAATTTGCAGATTATTTCAAAGATCAAGGCGGAGTCAAAAAAGAGGAAACAATTTTAAATGAATTGGGAGGCAAAGCTCAGAAGCCGTATGTTTTATTCTTGCTTACAATTGGAGAACAATTTTCAAAGGTTTGCGAGAAAAAAGACTATAACTATTTTTGGTCAGATGCAGAAAACGCCCAAAACAAAGTAAAAGAAACTTTAAATTCTTTGGTTTCTGAAATGCAGAAAATCGGTAAACCAATTGCCAGTGAGAATTTTTATACCGCAGTTGCTGCAAAGCAAGGACTTTCACAGCAAGCCACATTATCTTATTTGGAAATTTCAAAAAGGATACAGCCAAACAAAGAAGGTGCTTTGGGTTTGGTGGAATGGCCTGAAATAAAACCAAGAGGAGTAAAAGACAAAGCATTTTTGGTTTTCAAAAAGCATGGCAAACCTTTGCACTTTACAGAAGTTGCTGGCATGATAGACAAGCTTGAATACAATTTGCCAAACAAGAAAACCTATGCCCAAACAGTTCATAATGAACTTATAAAAGACGGAAGATTTGTATTGGTGGGCAGAGGAACTTACGCATTGGCAGAATGGGGATATGTGCCTGGAACAATCAAAGACATAATCACAAAAGTCTTAAATGACAAAAAAGGCCCAACCCACAAAGACGAAATTGTAAAAGAAGTATTGGCTCAAAGACTAGTCGCCAAAAACACAGTCTTAATGAATCTAAACAATAAAAAACATTTTGACAAAGACGCCAACGATAAATATTTCTTAAAAGGAGTCCAATCAGCATAATTAAAAAAAACGGGCGCTCGCCCGTTTTTTGTTGCAAAAAAATCGCCTTTGCGGGAAGCCGCAAAGGCTGCGAATCAGTTTGCGCCGATTCGCTTTTTGTCTCTTCTAACGTCTAGGGTTGGGTACCAGGGGTAGGGCATGAAGACGGAGCCGTAGCTGAATATTTCGAATCCTTCGGCCTTCATCGTCGTGGCGTCTGTGGAGTTCCACATACTCGGCACAGTGACCGGAACAGTGGTAATACCTTTCAGCTTTCTTGCTAGCTTCCATGTGAACGGCTTGGCAATCTCACCAGAAAATCCTCCGCCACCGAATTTGGCGAGCGGACTTATGCGGTCGGGGAAAGCGAAATTCCACGGAACGCTGTTTATGTCCAGATACTGGATTTTGCTGGCGACTTCGTAGAGTACGGCCTCGACATCCTGTGCGACAGATACTTTCAAGCCTATCGGCAGGTCGCAGTTTTTTTCTATTGCGTTTACTCCTTTTTTAATCTGTTCTACGTTTTTCTGTACACCGTGCCCTGCGTTTGGGCAGGAGGTGTTGAACTCAATCGCGACAAAGGGAAGTTTGCCAAGTTTTGAGGCCATGATTCCCAATTCTCGCGCACTGTCTTCGCCGTCAGAAAAGATGGAAGCAATCAGGGGAATGCTTGTGTCTTTGATGAACGGGATAATCCAATCTAAAAACCAGTCAAGGCCCAGATTGGTCAGCCCGTACGCGTTCAACATTCCGACAATTCTGCCATCGCGCCAAATTGGCCGGATGCAATCCCACGGTTTCCACCATCGAAAATTCCCCTTTCTTGGAGGCAGCGTTATGGTTTTCACTTTGTGGGTGAACAGATGGACATCGAGAAGTCCAGCCCATCGAAATGGCTGTTCGTGCGCCCAGCCTCTGCCATTGTAGCCCATAGCTCCGCTGCCCGTGACACGCTCAAGCTTGTGACCGTTGGAAAGTGTTATCATATTTGCCTTTCAGAGTTGGGGGTGAATTCTTTTGTCAAAGACCTGCCTGCCTTGAGGTCTAGTCAAGGGGTTTAATCTTTGTTATCACAAAAATACTTCTTAGTAAATTGCCCGTCTATTTTACTTTCTTCTTGCATGTAATATAATACATTAATAAGTATGGATATTTTTACTACCGGCATAGTTGTTTTGTTTGTGATGACGGCAATTTTTTATATTGTTACATTTTCGTTTATTTTTTATTGGCATTTGAAAAAGGTTACCTTTGTTGTTGTGCCAATGATATTTACTTTCGAATTTTTTATATCAGGTTTTTTGGTCGTCTCAATAGTTTCTATTATTCTTAACTATTTGCCCGTTTTAGCCAGGGCATTGGGTGCATGAAACTGCCAACATATTTATTTTGGTGGGAGTGGGTGCAAAAAGTGATTTGGGATCCATTCTGGTGGGTAATTTGTTTTTTGTTAATTTTATGGGTTCCATTTTTAAGAGTGTGGTGGTGGGTGTTTCTACCGTTAATGCTTCAAATACAACTGAAGACGCTTTATTTATGGTGGATTGATTGGGATTATGACTATGCGAAAGTAAAGTGGGTTGTGCTGGAGGTGATTACTCCGAAAGAAGTTTTGATTCCTATTAAGGCCATGGAAGACGTATTCTCTGTTTGTTGGCCGATTATGGATGTGGGGAATTTTAGAGAGAGATGGTGCGATGGCGAACTAGCCAACGGACCGTATTGGTTTTCATGGGAGATAGCAAGCATTGAAGGGAAAGTCCATTTCTATTTGCGTTTTATGCAGCAACATGTATCCGCTATTGAGATGGCGCTTTACGCTCATTATCCCGATATAGAAATCCATAAAGTTCCGGACTATGTGAAGCTGGTTCCGCCAACAGTCCCAAACGACGAGTGGGATATGTATGGAGAAGATTGGGATTTTTATGGCGGGAAAGAAGACTGTTACCCGATAAAAACATATGAGAAATTTTTTGAACCGCAAGGCGAAAGAATTTCAGCTGAAGAAAAAAGAATAGATCCTATAATTGGGCTTTTAGAAGGTATGTCCCAATTAGGTCCCGGAGAACATTATTGGGTGCAATTTATCACCGTTCCTGTAGGAAAGCACGATGAGCCGGATATTTACAAAGATGCCGATAAAGTAATCAACAAGGTAGCCCAGCGCGCAGAGAAAAAGAAAACTACGTTAATGGATGATTTAATCTATGTAGCAAGGCAAGTTTTAACGGGGCCCGAGAAAGACGGCGAATCATATTCTTGGCCGAAGACTGAAGAAGATGAAGAAACGGGCGAGTTGAGGGTGTCGTTGACGCCCGGTGAAAGAGAGATTCTTACCGAAGTGGAAAATAAAATGAAAAAGCCCTTATTTAGAACAACTATTAGGGCAGTTTACGTGGCTAAAAGAGAGAATTGGAAGGCTCCTAACAGAATAATATTCAGATCTTACGCCGGACATTTTATTGCAAATAATTTAAACATGTTTGGATTTCAGCCCGCAACAAGGCCAAGGATTCACTTTTTTATGAGAAAGAGAAGGGTTTTCTTGAGAGCAAGAAAAATGTTTAGGAATGCCGTTTTAAGATTTCCGCCGTTATTTCCAAAAAGAATGAGTGACTATTTAAATCCTATTTTGAGTTCTGAAGAATTGGCAACGATGTATCACTTCCCGTTAAGAATTACAGGAATGGTTACGCCGACTTTAGAAAATATACAGTCAAAGAAAGCCGGCCCGCCGGCTAATTTGCCGGTTGAAGAATAATTAAAATTAGTTTATTTATGCCAAAAGATCTGACTTTTATTGCCAAAACAAATTTTCGCAATCTAGGACAAAAATTCGGAATCAAGAGGGTTGATCGGCGCCAGCACACATATGTGATTGGGAAAACCGGAGTTGGTAAAACCCAGTTTTTGAAGAACATGGCTCTGCAGGATATCAACAATGGGCAAGGGCTTGCTATTATCGACCCTCACGGAGAGTTTGTTGAAGAAATATTAGAAAATGTTCCCCCTCATAGAATTAACGATGTGGTTTATTTTAATCCGGCTGATATGGAGTTTCCGGTTAGTTTTAATATTATGGATGTGCCAGATCCAAGATATAAGCATTTGATTGCATCGGGCCTGATAGGCATTTTTACTAAAATTTGGGCCAATGTATGGTCAGCTCGTATGGAGTATATTCTTGCTAATTGTATTTTGGCTTTGCTTGATACGCCAGGCACTACGCTCTTGGGCATCCCGAGAATGCTGGTTGATAGAGACTATCGGCAAAAAATTATCAACAACCTCAAAGACCCGGTGGTAAAATCATTTTGGGTAAACGAGTACGAAGAGTGGGAATCGCGATATCGCAATGAAGCTATTGCTCCTGTTCAAAATAAAGTCGGGCAGTTTTTGAATGTTTCTTTTGTTAGAAACATTGTAGGACAGGCAAAGAACACAATAGACATTGATGAGATAATGAACAATCAGAAAATTTTGCTGGTCAATGTTTCTAAGGGCCGAATTGGCGAAGATAATGCGGCTATTTTGGGGGCGATGATTATTACCAAAATACAACTGGCGGCCATGGAGCGCGTCAGGATTCCGGAAGATGAAAGAAAAGATTTTTATTTGTATGTTGACGAATTCCAAAATTTTGCCACAGACTCTTTTGTGAATATCTTGTCAGAAGCCCGCAAATACCGTTTGGATTTGATTATTGCCCATCAATACATCGGACAGCTGGTGACCGATACAAGCACCGCTGTAAGAGATGCTGTTTTTGGCAACGTGGGTACCATGGTTTCTTTCAGGGTTGGAGCAGCCGATGCAGAATTTTTAGAGCAAGAGTTTACGCCCGAATTTTTGCAAAACGATTTAATCCGCTTGGATAACCGCAATATATATATAAAACTTATGATCGATGGCATTACTTCCAGGCCATTTTCCGCCACAACTATTACTCTTGAACCCGTTGTTAAGGACGATAAAAAGCGAGAAGAAATAATTAAAATTTCCAGATCAAAGTATGCCCACACCGTTAAGTCTGTTGAAGAAGAAATTAACCGCTGGGCGGGGAATATGGATATTCTTGATGTCCCTAGCCCTTCTGACTTTTCTAACCCACAAAATTTTTCTAAACCATTGTACAAACCAAGTGGCTCTAAATCTTCTGACTCAACAAAGCTATATGATGTTAAGTGTTCAAATTGCGGAAAGGACACAAAGGTTATTTTTCCGCCCGAGCCAGGACGCGCTGTTTATTGCAAAAGCTGTTTAAAGAAAATAAAAGCAGGGGAAATACAACCCGCATCAGCCCCCAGCGTAAAAGAAACACCTGCTTCGCCCGCTCCAAGAACAGGGCAACACCAGCCAACCGGTGGGAATAGGCCGGCGGGTAATGAGGCCTTGATAGATCTTGGCATAGAATTCTCTCCATCAGCTGCACGCGCAGAAAGACCAAGCAAACCACAAACTAATCGTGAAATAGAAGAACCGGAAGCAAAAATAGAAACGATATCTTTTCGCGCTTCTGCCTCGCATCATGGCGGGCAGGACAACCCCCCAAAACCTGCAAAGAGAAGAGAGGTTAATTTGTCTGAGCTCCGAAAAGCCTTAGAAGAGTCTCTAGGTAAGAAGACAGAGCCGGAAAAACCTGCCGAGCCAAAAAATAAACCTGTTCCCGTAAAAGACCTAGATGAAGAGAAGAAAAACATAATAAAGCCCGGGGAAACCATTAAATTATAATTTTGAAAAAACCGCTTGGATTTCAGGCGGTTTTTTGATAAAGTAATAAAATATGAACCAACAAACCCATTCGACGGGCTCAGGGCAAGCCAAACAATGCCAAAACTGCCAAAATGACTTCGTAATCGAGCCCGAGGATTTTGATTTCTACGAGAAAATCAAAGTGCCTGCGCCGACGTTTTGCCCGGAATGCCGAATGGTGCGGCGTATGAGCTGGAGGAATGAGCGCACGCTTTACCATAGAAAGTGCGATGCCACTGGCAAAGATATTATTACAATGTTTGCGCCAGAACAGCCTGTTGTTGTTTATGAAAGAAATTACTGGTGGAGTGATAATTGGGATCAGTTCGCATCCGGCCGAGATTATGATTTTTCAAAATCATTTTTTCAGCAATATCGCGAACTCTTTGAAAAGGCTCCATTGCCTAATTTGGCTAATTCAAATATGGTGAACTCCGAATATGGAAATCATGGTTTGGATTTGAAGAACTGTTATCTTCACTATGCTAGTGGAAGAAGTGAGGATTCTTCGTATCTTACCAGCGCAATAGATGCTAAAAATTGTCTTGATTTATATAAAACAGAAAACACAGTATTGTGCTACGATGATGTTTTGTGCGGGGGAATGAATCGTGTTTTTTTCTCTTACGACAGCGACGATAGCGTTAACTCAGCTTTCCTACATGCGTGTAAAAATATGATAGATTGTTTGGGCTGCATAAATTTGCGCAACAAATCGAACTGTATTTTCAACCAGCAATACACCAAAGAAGAATATGCAAAAGAGCGGGAAAAATATGATTTCGGAAGTTACAAGGCACTGGAAGATTTTAGAAAAAAGTTTGAGGAGTTTAAAAAGCAGTATCCTCGTCGTCATGGTTATATTCACAAATGTGTAAATTGCATTGGCGATAATATCCTAAATTCTAAAAATATCTACATGGGGTTTGATGTTTTTGGCGAGGTTGCAGATTGCAAATATATTGTTTGGGCAAAAGAGTTAAATGACAGTTATGATAGCGGTCCGGGCGCGGGCTTTCTCGCTAATTATTGTTATGAAGTTGTAGATACAGGAGATAATGGCACTAAAAATTTCTTTTCTGTTATTACTCATTCAAGCCAAAATACAAACTACACCCATTCATGCAAAAATTGTTCTAACGTATTCGGGTGTGTTGGGTTGCGCAGTAAAAAATATTGTATTTTAAACAAACGATATACCAAAGAAGAATATGAAGAGCTTGTGCCAAAGATTATTGAACACATGAATCAAATGCCATATGTAGATAAAAAGGGGAGGGTGTATAAATATGGAGAATTTTTTCCAACAGAGATTTCTCCTTTCGCTTACAACGAGACTATAGCCCAGGAATATTATCCAAAAAACAAATCAGAAGTTTTGGAAGCCGGGTATAAGTGGCGAGAGCCTGATACAAAACAATATAAAATTACGCTTGAGCCGGCAGATTTGCCAGACCACATAAAAGATGTTACTGATGATATTTTGAATCAAGTAATAAGGTGCGAGCATGACGGCAAATGTAATCATCAATGCATGGGCGCGTTTAAAATTATCCCTTCCGAGCTTGCGTTTTACCGCGCAATGAACATTGCCTTGCCAAGGCTATGCTCAAACTGCAGGCACTATGCCCGTCTAGCCCAGCGCACCCCATTCAAACTGTGGGACAGAAAATGCGCCAAATGCGGGAAAGATATTAAAACATCTTATGCTCCCGACCGCCCAGAAATTATTTACTGCGAAACCTGCTACAACCAAGAAGTTGCATAAAGATTATGAACACAGAAACCAAACCACATTCGACAAGCTCAGTGCAGGCATGCCAGAATTGTCACAAGGACTTCGTGATAGAGCCCGAGGATTTTTATTTTTACGAAAAAATCAAAGTGCCTGCGCCAACGTTTTGCCCGGAGTGCAGATTGATACGACGCTTGATGTTTTACAACGAAATAAATTTGTATAAAAAAACCGAAGCAAAGGAAGGGAAAAAGGTATTTTCTGGTTATCCAGAAGAAGCTAATATTAAAATTTATGACCATGATTATTGGTGGTCGGACAGCTGGAACCCCATGGATTATGGCATGGACATCGATTTTAACAAACCATTTTTGGAGCAATTAAAGGAACTTAATTTTTCTATACCCTGGCCCAGCCGTTCTGTGCGCGGGTTGGTAAATAGCGATTATTGCAATAACGCTTCGTATTTGAAAAATTGTTATCTTACCTTTAATTGTAATGATGCAGAAAATTCCCAATATTGCGTTGGCTCAAATTACACAAAAGATTCAATGGATTGCTATTTTTCCATAACAGAGCTATGTTATGAGATTTTTGAGTCTAAAAATCTTTTTCAATGCTTTTATTGTTCCGAAACAAAAGATTGCAGAAATTTTTGGTTTTGCGAAGAATGCGTAAATTGTAACGACTGTTTCGGTTGCTATAATTTGCGAAGCAAGCAATATTGCATTTGGAACCAACAGTATGCAAAAGAAGAATATTTTAATAAAATAGAAAAAATAAATACAGGTTCTTATAAAGAAAGAGAGAAAATTAAGGAAGAATTTAATGCTTTTAAATTAACGCTGCCCAAGAAACACATACATGGAAATCATAATAAAAATGTTACAGGAGAATATGTTTATCGCTCAAAAAACGCATTTAATTGTTTTGAGGTTGGAGGTTGTGAAAATGTGCGCTATTGCCAACAGTTAGCCGATACTGCAAAAGATTGTTATGATTTCACAAATTGGAGTCAAAATTCCGAATTAGTCTATGAAGCAATCTCTTGCGGAGATAATTGCCAGAATATAAAATTTTGCTTTGATTGCTGGCCGGCCATGCAAGACAGCCAATATTGTTTGTGTTGCCATTCATGTTCTAATTGTTTTGGGTGCATGGGTCTTAGGTCAAAACAATATTGCATTTTGAATAAGCAGTATACAAAAGAAGAATATGAGACATTAGTTCCAAAGATTATCGAGCACATGAAAAAAATGCCATTTACCGATAATCAGGGGCACACATATTCCTATGGAGAATTTTTCCCGGTAGAATTTTCTCCTCTTGCCTACAATGAAACAACAAATATAGAATATTTTCCCAAAACAAAAGAGCAAGTTATAAAAGGAGGATATTTGTGGCGCGACAAAGCGCAGGCAGATTATAAGATTACTGTAAAAGCCTGTGATTTGCCGGACGACATAAAAGATGTTTCCGATGACATTTTAAAAGAAGTTATCCAATGCGATTCTTGCAAGAATGCTTTTAAGCTGATTGAGCCAGAGCTTAAATTTTACCGAAAATTTTTAATACCTTTGCCACGGATGTGTTTTTGGTGTCGACATGCAGAACATAGGAGAAAGATGAATCAGCTAAAACTTTACCACAGAAAATGTATGAAACCCGGTTGCACAAATGAATTCGAAACCTCTTACGCACCCGACCGCCCCGAGATAATTTATTGCGAAACTTGCTACAACGCCGAGGTAGCATAAAACTATGAATCAAGAAACTCACCAATGCCAAAACTGCAAACAGGACTTTACTATAGAGTCCGAGGATTTTGATTTCTACGAGAAAATCAAAGTCCCTGCGCCAACGTTTTGCCCGGAGTGCAGGTTTCAACGGAGACTTGCTTTTAGAAATGAGCGAAAATTGTTTAGGAATGTAAACGCTAGAACCGGTGAAAAAATTTTAACTATTTATCCGCCTGAGTCGGGGATAGTTGTGTACACCGACGAAGATTATAGGTCGGACAAATGGGATCCGATGGATTATGGTGTTGATTATGATTTTTCGAAACTGTTCTTTGAGCAATTTTTAGAATTATCCAAAAGGGTGCCAAGGCCTGCGCGCAATTATTACGTTGACACCATGGTTAATAGCGATTATAGCGCTAATGCGGGTTATTTAAAAAATTGTTATTTGGTGTTTAACACAGACCACAATGAAGACTGCGCTTATGGAAATGGCATTAATTTTTGTAAAAATTGCTATGATGTTTCGCATTGCGATAGCGATGAACTTTGTTATAATTCTTTTTGGCTGAAAAATTGCAACCGCGCGCATTTTTGTTCCCAATGCGTAGATTCGTTTAATTTATGGTTTTGCAAAGATTGCCTGGGATGCTCAGATTGTTTTAGCTGCATGAATCTTCGCAATAAAAAATATTGCATATTTAATGTCCAGTATTCAAAGGAAGAATATCAGCAAAAAATTACTGATATGAATTTAAATTCCTGGAAAGGGATTGAGCAAGCGAGGAAGCAAGCCTATGAGTTTTGGCTAAAAAACCCGAATAAATTTCACCAGGGCATAAAAAATATAAATTCTACCGGAGCTTATGTAACCAATTCGAAAAATGTGCGCAATGGTTATCTTGTTCGCGAGTGCGAAGACTGCAAATATGTGCAATATATGCAATCTCCGCCTGCAAGCAAAAATTGCTACGACATAAGTATCTGGGGCGATAATAATACATTATGCTACGAGAATGAGGCAAGCGGAGGGGGGACATATAATTTGAAATTTTCTGTAGAATGCTGGCCGAATGTGCGCGACTCCGAATATTGCGTTTTTTGCGGAGGTTCGTCAAATATTTTTGGCTGTGTTGGATTGGACAAAAAAGAATACTGCATTTTTAATAAACAATATACAAAAGAGGAATATGGAGAGCTTGTGCCTAAGATAAAAAAACAGATGGATGAAATGCCCTACACAGATAAAGCCGGCCGTATTTATAAATACGGAGAATTTTTCCCAATAGAACTCTCGCCATTTGCTTATAACCAAGCTTTAGTGGTTGACCATTTTACGCTTTCAAAAGAACAAGTGTTACAGGCCGGTTATTCATGGAAGGACCCGATGCCACAAGAATATCAAATTACTTTGAGGGGCGAGGACTTGCCGGACATTATCGAAGAAGTGAAAGACGATATCTTAGATGCTGTCATAAGTTGTACGAAATGCAAAAAAGCATTCCGTATCATTAAGCAGGAGTTGGAATTCCTTCGAAAGGAGGGAATTCCGTTGCCACGTTACTGCGTGGATTGCCGGCATTCTCTTCGAATCGCCCAGCGCCTGCCAAGCAAGCTTTTTCACCGCAAATGCCAGTGCGCCGGTGCAAAATCAGAAAACGGAGTCTATCAAAACACCGCTAAACATTCCCACGGCGCTGGCCAGTGCCCCAACGAATTTGAGACATCTTATGCGCCAGACAAGCCGGAGATTGTTTATTGTGAGCAGTGTTACAATAAAGAAGTAGTATAAATATTATGAATTTAGAAACCAAACAATGTCAAAATTGTAAACAGGACTTTGCAATTAAGTCCGAGGATTTTGATTTTTATGAGAAAATTAAAGTGCCTGTGCCAACGTTTTGTCCGGAATGCAGGCTGCAAAGGAGATTATCTTACAGGAATGAGAGAATGTTATATCATCGCGCATGTGATTTGTGTGGTAAAGATGCTATTAGCATATATCATCCAAGCGGTAAAAATGTAGTGTATTGTCGGGAATGTTGGTGGTCGTTTGATAAATGGGACCCGATGAGTTACGCAAAAGATTATGATTTTTCAAAGCCGTTTTTTACACAGTTTTATGAGCTTGCCAACGCAGTGCCGAGAAATGGATTAATCAACTCTAATTCAGTTAATTCTGAATATACTAATTTGGCAGCTGACAATAAAGATTGTTATATGCTTTTTGAGAGCTCCAATAACGAGAGGTGCAATCATAGCTATTGGATGCAGCTTAGCAAAGATTGTCTGGATTGCGCTTTTGTAAACAATAGCGAACTTTGTTACGAAGTTTTTGTGGCTTGGAATTGCTATAAATTATTTTTTTCAAAAGAGTGTCGAGACTGTACCGACAGTTATTTTTTGCAAGATTGCGTAGGGTGCTCTAATTGTTATGGCTGCGTGGGTCTGCGACAAAAACAGCATTATATATTTAATAAACCTTATTCAAAAGAAGAATATTCAGAAAAAATAAAAGAGTTTAAGACCGAAGATTTTAAAAAAGAGTTTAAAGATTTTGTCTTAACACAGATTAATAAGTACGCTTATATCCAAAAATCAGTTCGTAGCACCGGTAACTATCTTTTGAATACTAAAAATTGTATGTCATGTTTTCATGGATACGATGCTGAAAATTGCAAATTTGGTTATCACGTTTGGAGAAACTCAAAAGATTGCATGGACGTGTGCACTGTGGGACGCGACGCCGAGTTGGTTTATGAATCTATAAATAGCGCAATGAAAGCATATGACATTAAGTTTGGAATTCAGAACTGGAATGGCAACAATGGACTGACATATTGTGAAGCTTGCTCTGGTTCATCAGATCTTTTTGGTTGTGTCTCGCTTCATGCAAAACAATATTGCATTTTAAATAAGCAATATACAAAAGACGAATATAAAAAGCTGGTGCCAAAAATTATTGCGCACATGGACGAAATGCCTTACACAGATAAAAAAGGTGGGGTATATGTGTATGGCGAATTTTACCCAGCCGAACTTTCCCAATTTATCTATAACGAAACCTCGGCGTTCGACCATTTTCCTCTTTCCAAAGAACAGGCTATTGCGCATGGTTTCTCGTGGAGAGATAGAGAGGAAAAAAATGTAGCCGTCGGTGGCGATGTTATCGAATGTTCTCATCAAGGAAAATGCGCCGATAACTGCACAATTGGTTTTAAAATAATTCAGGCAGAACAAGATTTTTATAATAAGATGGGCTTGCCAATTCCAACGCTCTGCCCAAACTGCAGGCACCACGAGCGCCTCAAGCAACGAAACCCTCTAAAACTCTGGCACCGCCAATGCATGAAGCCTGGATGTCCCAACGAATTTGAAACATCGTACGCCCCAGACAGGCCAGAAATTGTTTATTGCGAACAGTGTTATAACAATGAAGTCGCGTAAATTAACAGCGACGAATAAGGTATCCAGCGAAAATTAGGCCTAGATGTATGAGATGTATCATAGCCTAATTTTCGAGGCAATCTTGTTCGCCTCGCTCACAAGACCGTGATCTTTATTTATGTGCCGTGTCAGAATTTGGAGACGGCTAAGACTATTGCTAAGATTTTGGTGGAGAAAAGGAAGGCGGGCAAGGTGGATGTTATGCCCACTAATTCATTTTCCAAAGAAAATGGCGGGGTTGCGGAGGTCTCGGGGGCAACTATGATTATTATGACCATAGACAAGCATGTCCAAGACATAGAGGACATCGTCAGGGAATATTACCAAGACGGTGTTCCCTGTATGGCCACAATTTCGTTGTATCGCCTGAATAGAGACTTTAAAGATTGGTTGATTTCTTCTACTGATTGATAAAAACGTCTAAAAAAGTTATGATAATTAAAAGATTTTAATCTTAATTTTTAATTAATTTATGGCAGAAAGCAATAGAATTCGTAGGTTTAAATTGGCGCCTCCGCCTCCGGAGTTGCCTATTTACGGTACAGTTGAGCCAGAAGATTGCTCTTTTATTGGCAAAACCAATTATGAAGCAGCTTTGCAAGAGCAAAAATTTATTTTTGGTATAAAAAGGGTGGACAGGCGCAGGCACATGTATATTGTGGGAAAATCAGGAGTGGGTAAGTCAAAACTTTTGGAGCTCCTTGTGCGACAAGATATTGGATACGGCCATGGACTTTGTTTTATTGATCCTCACGGCGATGTTATTGACGCAATTTTGGATTTTATTCCAGAAGACCGCATAGATGATATAGTGCTTATTGACCCATCTGATTCTAAATATCCCATTTCTTTTAATCCTCTGGCTAACATTGACCCAAGTTTTAAACATCAGTTGACTCAAGGCTTGATTGAGGTGCTAGAAAGGCAATTCGGCGCCAACTGGACGCCCAGGCTTGAGCACGTTTTTAGGTTTACTTGTTTGGCTCTTTTGGACTACCCGCACGGCACAATGCGCGGGATGATTTCTATGCTTACCGACCGCAACTACCGCCAGCTGGTGGTTGAATATATTCAAGACGATATGGTTAAAAGATTCTGGGCCATTGAGTTTGCCGACTGGTCGGAAAAATATGATACCGAAGCTATTATTCCTTTGGTGAATAAACTGGCGCAATTTTTGTCTGACCCTGCCTTGCGAGGTATTTTTGGTCAGGAAGAAAACAAAGTTGACTTGGAAAAGTTGATGAACGAAGGGAAAATTATTTTAATTAATTTATCTAAAGGAAAATTAGGAGAAGAAAATGCCAGCTTTTTTGGCTCAATGTTTATTACCAAAATTAAACAGGCCGGCATGGCCAGGGCATCTCTGCCAGAAGACGAAAGAAAAGATTATTATCTCTATGTTGATGAGTTCCACAATCTTATGACCGAAACCTTTGAAAATATATTGTCTGAAGCCCGCAAATACGGCATTTGTCTTACTGTGGCTCACCAATATATGGGCCAGCTTATTCCGAAAGTCCAGCAAGCAGTTTTGGGAAATACAGGCACCATTATTGTGTTCCGTGTGGGTGGTGAAGATGCGGTCAAGCTAGAGCCTGAAATGGCGCCAATATTTGGCGTAAAAGACATGGTAAACCTGGGTGTTCAAAATTTTTACATTAAAGAAACAATTGACGGGGAGGCCTACGACCCGTTTTCTGCCGAAACTTTAAAAGTTTTGCCGCCTTCTCATAAATCTTTTAAAAAAGAAATTATTGAGCGCTCTCGTTCAAATTACACCATTTCAGCTGAAGCCGCCAAAGAACTCATGCAACAGGAAGAGTCAAAAATAATGAGAAGCTCGCACGAAAAATCCATAATTCAGGGCAAAGGCAAAGGCCCCGAAGACGCGCCCAAACCCCAAGACAAACCCGAAGAGCCACTAATTTAGTTGTATAAAAAATATTTTATGAAAATTGTAAAAGATAAAATTACAATGTCGGAATTAAAGGAAATGGCAAAGAGAATGTACGAGAATTTAGTGAAAGCGGTTGTTGATATAGAAAAAGATATTTTAGCAATTGATGCAGAAATGCATGTGGATTTGGAGCAGTTTTTGATTGAAAAAGAAAACTGCGAACCAAAAAATTTGTGGGGAATAAATATTTGGCCGGAAAAAACAGGGGATGATTTTATTGAGTTTGATTCTATGATAAATTTAAAACCGGGATTTGGAAACCGCACAAGGGGGATTGATAGCACGGAAACAAAAGATAAAATAAAAAAAATTGTTAATAAATTAGTCAAATGATTTTTTCTGCACAATTTAAAAACAGATGGCTAAGATTTTCTCTCACGGAACAAATGGCAAATATTGGAGCTGAAATCGGCAGGGCGATAAATTGGCGTAAAAAAGGAGAAAGCGAAAGCAGGGCATTTTTCGAAAGGGGCCTAGAATTGCTTGATTTAACAATTGAAGACGTGAAAAATAGGAAAAGGCTTGAAGAACTTTTACGCGTGCGCGAATGTTTAGCCGATTATTTTTGCTTTGATAATGCTTATGGTTCAAGCGATGAGAAATGGAACAACTACTTCTACGGTTTTAACTACGCCGCAAGCTTAAACAAGTTTTAATGTAAAATCATGGAGTCAGAAACTGTACAATGTGAGAAGTGCCAACGCGATTTCGTCATCTTGGCAGATGATGTGCCGTTTTATGAGAAGATGGATTTGCCTTTGCCAGTTATGTGCCCTGTTTGCAGGCGGAAATATCTTTTAGCTTTTTGGGTGTTTGGAAGATTCAGAATTGCTAAGTCGGCTTTGAGCGGAAAAACAATCATAACGGTTATTCCAGAATCTGTGCCTTTTCCTATTTATGACCGCGCTGAATTTGTATCTGACGCTTGGGACCCGCTAACATACGGAAAGGATTATGACGCTTTACGCCCATTCATAGAACAATTTGTTGAGCTTCAATCTGTTGTACCTCGTCCTCATAATACCGGCATTAAAAATGTTAACTGCGACTGGACAGACGACATGTGGGAATCAAAAGACGCGTATCTCACGCGTTCCGGCCTTCACTTAGAATTTGTTAATTATGGTTACAGGGTGTTGGGTTGTAAAAATTCTGTTGATATTACGATGTGCTGGTATCTTGAGCGTTCGTATGACTGCTTGTACTGTTTTAAAAGTTATAATTTAAATTATTCTTTTAATTCACGCGATTGCATGGACAGTTTTTTCTTGTACGATTGCCGAAATTGCCAGGATTGCTTTATGTCTTGGAACTTGAGGAATAAAAAATATTGCATCTTAAACCAGTTGTATTCAAAAGAGGAGTACGAAAAAAAGATTAAAGAATATAACTTAAAGTCGCGAGCAGAAATTGAAAAATTAAAAAAAGAATTTTGGCAGCATATTAAGCAAGACGCTGTGCACAGGCAGGATTATAATTTACAAGCAGTGCAATCTTCGGGGAATTTTCTTAATAATGATAAAAATTGCCATGAGTGTTATTTTATTGAGGATTCAGAAAATAGTCGTTATTGTTTTAGGGGTTTGTGCAAAGAGACCATTGATTCGGTAGGAGTTTTTGATGGCGAAAAGTGCACACTAGAAGTGCAAACCGGCTATGATTACAACAATTTGTGCTGTCTTTACACTAACAGTTGCCGATATAGCAGCTACTTAGATTCTTGCGAAGAAGCCGAATATTGTTTTGGATGCGTTGGTTTGCGCAAAAAGAAATACTGCATTTTGAACAAACAATACACAAAAGAAGATTATGAAAATTTGGTAGAAAAAATTAAAGGCGATATGAAAAAAAGAGGAGAGTGGGGAAAGTTTTTTCCGCTTTCATCAGCATACTGCGGGTACAATCTTTCTTTAGCTCATATGATGTTTCCTATGACAAAAGATGAGGCGCTAAAATTTGGCGCCAAATGGGAAGAAACTATTGAGCCCCGCTACGAAAATATAGCCAACGCAGATGACTTGCCCGACACTATTGATCAAGTAAGCGACGATATTATCAAACAACGCATTTTGTGTCCTGAAACTAAGTTGAGTTACAATATAACCCAGCAAGAATTATCATTCTACCGCGAGCACGGCATCCCTCTTCCGCAGAGACACTTTGACTGGCGCACGCTAGAACGCTTCAAGCCTTTTAGCTTTATGGTGAAACCGCAAACGGGAACTTGCTGTTTTTGTAAAAAGGAAATTGAACATTATTATAGCCCAGAACTTAAATTTCAAAAAATAGCCTGCCTGGAATGCTACCAGCGCGAGGTGGCGTAGGTTATCACGTGATAACCTGAAATAATTAGTAAATAAAGATATTATGAACCAAGAAAGTAGAGTGTGTCAGAATTGTAAAAAGGACTTTACTATAGAGCCGGATGATTTTGCGTTTTACGAGAAGATTAAAGTACCCCCGCCTACTTGGTGTCCGGAGTGCAGGTTGGTTAAGAGGTTGGCTTGGAGGAATGAGAGGTCGCTTTTTAAGAGAAAGTGCGACCTTTGCGGGCAAGATAAAATTTTGATTTTTCCGGCAGAATCACCTTACACTGTTTACTGTTATTCTTGCTGGTGGGGTGACAAATGGGATGCACAACAATATGCAAAAGATTATGATTTTTCAAAACCTTTTTTTGAGCAGTTTAAAGAACTTTTTTTGAAAGTGCCCAGGCTTGGAATTATACAGCAACACGTAAATGTAAATAGTGAATATACAAATAGAGCAAGCGACAACAAAGATTGCTATCTTCTTTTTGCCGCCGCCGATAACGAAAATTGTTCTTATGGCACTTCGGTGTGGGACTCAAAAGATAGTCATGACAATTATAATGTTCATTTCTGCGAATTGTGTTTTGAGTGCATAGATTGCTACGGCAGTAATCATTTGATGTATTCGCAAGAATGCAGTGACTGCTTAAACTCCGCATTTTTATTAAACTGCAAAAACTGCACCGATTGTTTTGGTTGCGTTAACTTACGCAATAAATCACATTGTATTTTTAACGAACAGCTTACAAAGGAAGAATATAAAAAACGTCTTGAAAGTATGAGGCTTGGTGAGCGCAGTAGTGTTGAAAAGATAAAAGGAGAATTTTTAGAATTTGCGAAAAAACATATAGTGCCTGCGCTTGTTGAAAATCACAGCACAAATGTTTCTGGTAATTGGCTGGACGAGTGTAAAAATGTTGAGGCCGGTTTTAATTGCAGGAAAGTGGAGGATGGCAAATATCTTTTTGGAATTGTGGAAGCGAAAGATGTAATGGATTATACATATTGGGGTAAATCATCAGAGCTAATTTACGAATGTTCAAGCATTGGATATCAATGTTCTCAAGTGTATTTTTCCAACGAGTGCTGGGACCAGCTAATCCGCGCCCAGTATTGTTCAAACTGCCACGGATCATCTGATCTATTTGGCTGCGTTGGCTTACGCAAAAAGCAGTATTGTATCTTGAATAAACAATACACCAAAGAAGAATATGAAGCTCTTGTGCCAAAAATTATTGGACATATGAACGCAATGCCATATAGAGACTCTTTGGGAAGGGAATATACTTATGGCTCAACCGTGCCACTAGACATTCATGCTTTTGCATATAATGAAACCATTGCCCAAGAGCTTTTTCCAATTTCCAAAGAACAAGCTGAAAAACAGGGGTATAGGTGGGCTGAGCCAGAAGTAAAGAGCCATAATATTACTTTAAAAGGTGAAGATGTTCCTGACTCTATTGAACAAGTTGACGAACAAATTTTAAAGGAAACAATTGGTTGTGCTCACGAGGGAAAATGTAATCATCAATGCACACATGCGTTTAAGGTTACATCAAGCGATTTAAATTTTTACAAACGTATGGGCATTCCAATTCCGCAACTATGCCCAAACTGCCGCCATTTTGCCCGCCTTGCCCAACGCAACCCAATAAAACTGTGGACCCGCCAATGCGCCAAATGCAAAAAAGAAATCAAAACCTCGTACGCACCAATTCGTCCAGAAACAGTTTACTGCAAACAATGTTACAATAACGAAGTAGCTTAACTAAAAAAATAATATGCAACAAGAAACACGTCAGTGTCAAAATTGTAAAAAGGACTTTGTAATTGAGGCGGAGGATTTTGCGTTTTATGAGAAGATGAAGGTGCCTGCGCCAACTTGGTGTCCGGAATGCAGATTGCAACGACGTCTTACGTGGAGGAATGAGCGAGCTTTATACAAAAGGCCATGTGCGCTGTGCGGAAAAGATGTCCTTACCATGTATGATCCAGACGGTGGCATTACAAGTTATTGCAGCGAATGTTGGTGGTCAGATAAATGGGATCCGCTTTCTTACGGGCAAAAATATAATTTTTCTCGCCCCTTTTTTGCTCAATTTTCGGAGCTTTTAAGAAAGGTTCCTGAACAAAATTTGAATGTGCTTTATAGTACTCTCGAGAATAGCAACTTTACGAATATGAACCATTACCTGAAAAATTGCTATTACCTTTTCAATTCAGACTATGACGAAAATTGTTTTTATTCTGAAGAACTGGAACATGCCAAGGAATGTGTTGATACAACAATGATTGAAAGTACTGAATTGGCGTATGAGTCTTTGAATTGCAGCAAGTGTTACAAGATTTATTATTCTGTTGACTGCGATAATTCACACGAAATTTGGTTTTCAAAAAATCTTACGGGTTGTTCTAATTGTTTTGGCTGTATTAACCTGCGCGGCCAACAATACCGTATTTTCAACGAGAAGTTTTCAAAAGAAGATTATGAGAGAAAAATGGCTGAGTTTAATTTAGGTTCACATAACGTTGTCCAAGATTTAAAGAAAAAGGCAAGTGAGTTTTGGTTGAAGTTTCCTCAAAAATACATGCACGGAGTTAAAAATTTAAATTCTACCGGGGATTATGTTTCTAACTCAAAATATGTAAAAAACTCTTTTATCGCTACAGAATCGGAATA
>Ga0172381_10000055_pt1 | contig 117369 bp, 109 predicted proteins | sample Leawel6488metaG_FD_119754 | JGI IMG/M metagenome (GOLD analysis project Ga0172381, IMG submission 119754) | Leachate microbial communities from a municipal landfill in Southern Ontario, Canada - Leachate well 64-88 metaG | ecosystem: Engineered > Solid waste > Landfill > Unclassified | place...
CCGTTCGAGCATCTCGCTGTTGGAGTACCCGAGCCGGCCCAGCGTATCCCCGTCGTACTCCTTTAATCCGGTCCGGTGGGCGAGCAGATCCCGGAGCGTGACGTGTTCGCTCACATAGGGATCCTTTAACGCAAAGCCCGGCACGTAGGTCACGACCGGCGTGTCCCAGGTGAGTTTTCCTTCATCAACGAGCGTTCCGATTGCCTGTGCGGTGATGTACTTGGTGACCGATGCAATCTGGAACCGGGTGTCGGGGTCCACTTTTTCTTGTGTATTGATCTCGCGGACACCGAACCCTTTCAGGTACACAACTGAGTCGTTGTCGACAATACCGACAACGGCACCCGGGACTTCGTATTCTGTCATCTTCTGGGTGACAAAATCGTCAAAGCCGTTGATTTTTCCGGCTGACGACTGTTTCTCCGCTGCCTGCTGGGTGCATCCCGCAGCAAGGAGAATGACAGCAATGAGAAGGGCAGCCACGACAAGGATGTGGACAGGGGGGATCTTTTTGGGCATGATAGAACCATTTGTTACTTTTTTTTACTACAGATTAAATCTGCGGTTTTCATCTTCTCTAAAAATGAGAACAAAAAAAGATAGAAACGACACAGACGGACGGTCTAAAAAATATATAATGAGGGGTGAAAAATCCCGGTTTTCTTCACGACACCTTCACCGCTTCATCGTGTGAACTTCCTTGAGTATACATCTCAAGGCCGCGGACCTTTCCCGAGGAGTCCCGTAAAAAGATGAACGAATCGTGAGACTCCGGCGTGACAAAGAAGGTATCGTTGCCCTCGTACATGAGCTCGACATGCCGGTCACCGGGCATGACCGCATCGTAGAATAACCTGCCGTCATCGGAATACACGGTAATTGTCCATGACTTTTCCCAGGCCGGTGCATATGTCCCGGTGTATTCAGAACTGTTCTTTAGAGAAAGCAGGACGGCCTTTCGGTCAAGTTTCTGCGGCAGGGAATACGGCTGGCCAAAGACAATTGCCGACAGGTCTCCGGCAAGGGGGGCGATGGAGGTCCGGTCGTAGTTTGAGAGGAACATGATGTTTACATCACTGTCGGGATAATAGAGCGTGTACGAGATGAACCCGAAATTCCGGCCGGCATGGCCGATCATCGTCCGGTTCCTGACTACCGCGCTGTCGATCCCGTAATGGTTCCGGATCATTGCCGCTGTCGATTCTTGGGAGAGGATCGTTCCCTGTGTATGGAAGGAGCGCTCCCAGCTAAACAGGTCTTCGGTTGTGGAATGGACCGACCCGGCGCCCCAGGAATTGTGGATATTCTGGAGATCGTAATGGACAGGTTTTCCCGCCATCGTGGTATACCCGCTCGCCCGGCCTGCAAATACGTCCCGTGCATTGTCCTGGCCGGTGCTGTTCATGCCAAGCGGGAGGAAGATGTTTGTTTTTAAGTATTCTTCGTAGGACATGCCAGAAGCGTTCTCGATGACGGCACTGAGCACGATGTAGCCGTTGTTGGAGTACGTGTAATTCGTTCCCGGTGCAAAGGAAAGGGGCAGTGCGGCTATCCGCTGGACGGTCTCGGGAAGAGTAAGATCGGTCCGGTCGGTTAAGGAGAATGCGCCATCGGAGGGAATGCCGGAGGTATGGTTCAGGAGATTGTAGATCCGGATATCTTTCCATTGCGCGGGACCGGGAACGTAGAGCGTGACCGGGTCGGTGACGTTCAGGCGCCCCTGCTCCTGGAGTTTCATGATGGCTGCGGCAGTGAACTGCTTGGTGTTCGAGCCGATCGGAAAGACGGTCCGTGGCGTGTTGTTGACCGCGAACTCGTAGTCGGCCATTCCGTATCCTTTTGAAAGGAGCACGGTACTGCCACGTGCCACATGGACGGCACCGCTGAAACGGCCGGCATCAAAAAGAGCATTCATATATTCATCGAGATTGTGCGATACCGCGAAATCCGCTGCGGAGAGCGTGACCGGGGTACCGCCGGCCTGCCCCCTGCTGCTGTCAGCAGCCGGCTGGGTGCATCCCGCAGCAAGGAGAAGGGCAGCCACGACAAGGATCAGGACCGGGTGGATCTTTTCAGGCATAATAGATACAAGCGGTACTTGGAGTACCGGTTTTTAAAAATCTGCGGTTTGTATTTTGCCAGGATAAAATAACTGATACGGGACCGGCGCCAAGGCTCGTGCAGTCGGGGGTTACAAAAATCATTTCACATAATTTATGCCAGATTAACGACGAGATCCTGTTTGATTGTATGACTCCTGAATCCTGCCGACGATATATGGCCGGCGCAATCATCAGTTTCCTGCTTGTTTTAATTATTGCATCTGCCGGGTGCTCCGGTACTACAGCCCAGACTTCAGCCGGCTCGTCTGCACTGGAGAAAAATATCACGACTATAACTTCGGCGCCGCAGTATTCCCATGCAAGCTGGGGCTTAATCGTTGTCGACCCGGCGACAAACCAGACGCTGCTTGAGAAAAATGCAGACGAGATGTTTGCACCGGCATCAACGACAAAACTCTTCTCATCATCTGCGGCCCTTGCAGCGCTCGGCCCCGATTACCGGACGACGACCCCGGTCTATGCAGTGGGAACAATCGGTGCGGATGGGATCCTTGACGGAAACCTCGTGCTCGTTGCAAAAGGCGACACAACCATGGGCGGGCGCACACTCCCCGATGGAACCATCGAGTATACCAATACCGATCATTCCGAGTCAGGTGCCGGCCTCACGACAACCGATCCCCTTGCCGGCCTCGACAACCTTTCACGGCAGGTAAAAGCGGCCGGCATTACAAAAGTCTCCGATGTAGTGATCGATGACCGCCTGTTTGCCAATGTCCAGGGAGAATTCATGGCGCTCCTCTCGCCTGTTGTGATCAATGACAACCTGGTGGACTTAAGCGTCACGCCGGGTAAGCCGGGTTCTGCACCGTCTGTTAAAATGCGGCCGCAGACCTCCCTGTACAAATTTGACAACCGGGCAACCACCGGCCCGGCCGGGTCGACAACCGCGCTCGATGCCGGGGAGGAAGCAGGAACAATCATACTCGTCGGGACTATCGCTGCCGATGCCGGGACGGTCAACACCACGGCAGCGGTCACGAACCCCGCTGTCTTTGCCCGCACGCTCTTCATCGAATCCTTAAAACGCCAGGGTGTCACGGTCGCTGCACCGGCAACCGGTGAGAACCCGGTCAAAAAACTCCCGGCGGCGGGAAGTTACGGTAGCGCAAAAGAAGTGGCAAACCTCACCTCCCCGCCGCTTGCCGAGGACGTGAAGCTGACGCTGAAGGTCTCGCAGAACATGCATGCCAACTACTACGTCATGCTGCTTGCCCTTGCGGAGAACAAGACGACCTATGCTGACGGTATGACAAAGGAAGGCAACGTGCTGCGGTCGCTTGGCCTCGACACGACCGGCGCGATGCTTGGCGACGGCGCGGGCGGGGACCGGGTCGATCATGTCTCGCCCCGTACTGTTGCGCAGCTGCTGACCCTCATGAGCAGGCAGCCGTATGCAGACCGGTTTGTCAAAGCCCAGCCGATCCTTGGTGTGGACGGTTCGACTGTCGGCCATTGTGCTACCGGCAACCCGGCCTGCGGCCGCGTGTACGCAAAGACCGGCACCTACAGTTACCCGGACCCATTGAACGGGGACAATATCTTACTTTCAAAAGGTCTTGCCGGCTATGTGGATACAAAGAGCGGGAAACGGCTCGTCTTTGTCGAATATGTCAACAATGTGCGGCTCACGGACAATGTCACTGCTGAATCCGTGGGTACGGATCTCGGTAGTATTGCCGGGATGGTCTACGGGAACTTCTGATCTTCCCGCCTTTTTTTGTATTTTAAGACTGGTCCTCGCATTGCTGTACCGGCAGATGAGTAAAAAGCAGGAGTGGAACCGGCCACGGATGGTTGGATCTTCCCGAAACTCTCGTGCCCTCACTTGCCGCCCGTTCGCCTTCCTTCGATGAGCCCCTGTTATCCACACCCTTGTTGTTCAGAGTGTGCATTCGCCGTTTGTCCCGGTGTGAAGATGATGGCGCGACCGTATCCGGAAGAGCAGAAGGGACCTGATGACTTCGCGGTACGAGACCCGGACCAGGTTTTACGAGAACGGCGTCTCCGGACTGGCTTCAAGATTTCCCGGGAGGACTGACATAAATAAACCCCCGGCCGCAGGTCTTCCAGTCCGTAATGACAAACGTACTGTCCGGCATCCTCCTGACAAAATCCACCTTGACCATAATCCCCCATATTCCCGATATTAAAACAATCGAACTCCTCGTGCCGCAGGCATTCCCGGCTTTTGTAGTCCGACCGCTCCCGACCGTTATCGAACGGCTGGCTGGTCCTCCACGGGTTTTGGCCAGAGAGTATCTCGAAGAGTGTTGCCACACCGTTGTGTAAGGTTATAACCCGTCATAAATGTTGATTTGTAAAGGATTATAACCGGACACATTTTTGGGAACGTGAGAGGGTTACGGTCTGACACGACCGGGGGATGTGGTTTTCCGGTGAAAAAAAATTTGCATTTGGAAAAAAATACAAATTTACCGATCGTGGCAGGGAGGCCGGGGTTATCAGGTCTGCATCCGGCACGTGTCATTGAGGTCACAGGAGTTTTCCGTATCGTTCAAACATCTGTAAATACCCTCCCTGCAAGAATTACTGACCATGAAACGATGGCTTCTTCCGGTTATTTTTATCGTGGGGGTATTCCTGGTCTGTGCCGGGTGTACGCAGAGCTCCCCTTCTGTTTCGGCAAACGGGTCGGTATCTACACCCACGGATACGACAAAGAAAGTATACGTCGTTGGTATTGACGGTGACTATTTCCCATTCTCGTATATCGACAAGAACGGGATGCTGACCGGTTTTGATGTCGAATCGATCCAGTGGATCGCAAAAGACCAGGGTTTTGATGTGCAGATCCAGCCTATGGCCTGGGACGGCATCATTCCCGCACTCCGGGCAAAAAAGATTGATATGGTCTACTCGGGTATGACAAAGACGCCCGAACGGATGGAGCAGGTTAACTTCTCGAAGACCTACTGGGGAGTCAACCAGGCAATAGTGGCCCGGAATTCCTCAACCATAACCATGGACAACTTCATTACCGGGAAAGTTATTGTCGGGACCCAGAGGGGATCGTCTGCCAATACCTGGCTTGAGAACAATCTTATCAGGAACGGCACGCTCAAGAGCACGAACCTGACGCTGTACGACAACTTCCCGCTTGCCTTAACCGATCTTTCCAACGGTCGCACTGATGTCGTGATGTTTGATGTGCCGGTCGTTGTCCACGCCATAAAAAACAAGCCGATAAAAAAGATCGGCATTATCACAACCGATGAAGCATACGGTGTCGCAGTACGGAAGGACGATACTGCGCTGCTTGCTGCCATCAACACGGGTCTCGACCATCTCATGGCATCGGACAGGTGGAAAGAACTTATCCAGAAGTACGACATGCAGTAGGTAAAAGGCCCCTCATTTTTTTTGGATTTAAAAAAAATAACAGATCCCACTCTCGCTGTACGTGACAGTGTCAGAAGGGATTGTATCGCCACTTTATTTTTTATAGTTGTTAAATGATGAGAATCGTTAATCTGCCAATTGAATGATCTCAAAGTCTGTATGTGTTGCAGTGACACTCACGATCCGGGCGGGCAATCTGATGATAGGACTGATGCCCCCATACTCTCACGAGCAAGGAGTGCCGTCTCGTCTGACGGCAAATAACCATTAAAACCGCCGCATCCCTCCCTCCGGATACCCCCGTTTCCCCCGGTTAATACATAAGGGGCCAATCTAGGAAAATTTTCCCGAAAAAACCGGGTTGTTTTTACCCGTTAAAAACCCCTTTATTTTTTGGCCATAGCGGGGTTCCTGGCCAGGCCGGGTTAACGGATGGGCATTACTGCCGGTTTTTCGCGACCAAAGGAAGGCCGCTAAATTGCACGGTTTTTTCCTGATTAAAACAGCCCGTTTCCCAAAATAACGGGTTATAACAATATTCGTGGAAAGTGTTGGCACCAGTTCCACGGGAGATTTCCGGAGGTAGTACCGGCCCGGGACCTCTTTTGTCGGAGAATGGATCCTGGGAGAGGGTCGGTCCGGCCCTGGTAATTACCCATTGAAATTATGGTACCGGTAACAGTTATCGATAAACTCCTGCTTCCGGTGCTCGCTTGCGTTTACCGGTGGCTTGAGGTACCCGACCGCCGGCGTCTGTTGTGCCGGGCAGAACGGGCAGAGGGCACTATCCACATCGCCTGATTTCTCCCGGGCCGGACAGTAGTACACGCCGTCAACAAGTTCGACCCGGTCGCCGCCGGGAAACCTCAATCCCACCGGGTGACCCGGCTCCTGCTTTACTATCATGCAGAAACCGACGAGCAAAAATTTCAAAAACCGGAGCCGGATATCCCCGGTCCCGGGCCGGCACTGGTCTGCTACCATGTTCCAGTATGCAGCCGCGGCATCCGTCACCGGCTCAGCATGTGTCCTGAACGTACCCTGCTGGTCCATGAGCCGGATGCTCTGGTACGTTCCGAGCAGGTGGCCGGTGATCGCTTCTTCGAGTTCTTTGCGGTATTCCGGTGAAAGATCCCGGACCGAGTTTCCGAAGTTCTGCTCCATCTGCCGGATGTCGCGGGGCGAATACAACAGCACGACCCGGGCAAGTGCCGCACCGAGTTCGCCCCGGCTCCGCAGCGCCAGAAACCGGGCACAATCTTTCTGTATGGCAGCGGCGACCTGTACGGGCGATCCCTGTTCAGGATTATACGGCATATCAGAGTTCATGGCCAGAAGTCTCCGGGAAGAGGTTTTCCTTACCCGGTATTTTGTCCGGCCGACACATGTAAGGGTTCCGGTGCGGGTATTTCCCTGTCCGAACGTTTTAATAGTCTGCTTTCCTAGTCATGTAACATGGTGTCTAACCATGAGTGAGTGTTTTATTAGCCAGTAAACTGCGCTTTTTTGATACCACGTTACGGGACGGGGAACAGACCCCGGGTGTATCGTTAAACCCGGACCAGAAATTAGAGATTGCGACAAGGCTTGCAGCCATCGGTGTCGATGTTGTCGAAGCCGGCTCTGCTGCGGCATCCACGGGCGAACAGGACGCGATCCGGCTCATATCAGGTGCCGGCCTGCCGGTCGAGACCTGCACGTTTGTCCGTGCGGTAAAGACCGACATCGATTACGCTGCTGATAACGGCGCGGACTCCGTCCACCTCGTGATCCCGGTCAGTGACCTGCACATCGAGAAGAAGATGCGCAAGACCCGCGACCAGGTAGCAGAGATGGCATGGAGTTCGGTCGAGTACGCGAAGAGCCGGGGGCTCATTGTCGAACTCTCGGGCGAAGATGCTTCACGGGCCGACCAGGAATTCCTGAAGTACGTCTTTGCCGGTGGCGTGGAACGTGGGGCTGACCGGCTCTGCTTCTGCGACACGGTGGGCGTGCTCACACCCGAGAAATGCGCGGCATTCATCCCGGCCCTTGCCGGGATTGCCCCGCTCTCGATCCACTGCCACGACGACCTTGGCTTTGCGCTCGCAAACACGGTCGCTGCCTTAAAAGCCGGCGCCACCTGCGCCCACGTCACGGTGAACGGCCTTGGCGAACGGGCGGGGAACACGCCGTTCGAGGAGCTGGTCATGTCCCTGGAAGTGCTCTACGGCTACGATACCGGAATAAAAAAAGAGGAGATCTATTCCCTCTCGACCCTGGTCTCGCGCCTCACCGGCATCCCGCTGCCGGTCAATAAGGCCGTGGTCGGCGAGATGGCGTTTACCCATGAGAGTGGCATCCATGCCCACGGCGTGATCCGGGAACCTTCGACCTACGAGTCCATCCGGCCCGAACAGATCGGGAGGAAACGCCGGATAGTACTCGGAAAGCATTCCGGCTCTGCCTCGGTAGAAGCGGCGCTGCACGAGATGAAGTATGCGCCGAACGATCAGCAGCTCAAGGCGATCGTTACCCGGATCAAGGATCTCGGTGACTCCGGGAAACGCGTGAGCGATGCCGACCTCATGGCTGTTGCCGATGCGGTGCTCGCAATCGAGTGCAAACCGGTCATCCGGCTCAAGCAGTTCACGGTCGTCTCGGGAAGTAGCATGATCCCCACGGCCTCGGTCACGCTCGAAGTCAGGGGCAGGGAAACGACCGGCGCGGCAACCGGTGACGGCCCGGTCGATGCCGCGATGCAGGTACTGAGTAAGTCAGTCGCCGATGCCGCAAACATCCGGCTTGAAGAGTACCACGTCGACGCCATCAGCGGCGGGACTGACGCACTGGTCGAAGTGACCGTAAGGTTAAGTAAAGACGGGAAGATAATTACATCTAGAGGCGCCCGCACGGACATTATCATGGCGAGCGTCGAGGCGATGATCGCCGGAATGAACAGACTACTTGAGGAACGACCATGAAGACCGGGGCAAAACTCCTCGTTGAAGCACTGCAGCGCGAGGGTACCGACACACTGTTCGGCTACCCTGGCGGGCAGATCCTGCCAGTCTATGATGAACTCTACGATTCACCATTGCGGCATATCCTGGTACGGCACGAGCAGGCTGCTGCACATGCCGCTGACGGGTATGCCCGCGCGAGCGGCCGGGTAGGAGTATGCATTGCCACTTCGGGGCCCGGTGCCTGTAACCTTGTCACCGGGATCGCGACGGCCTATATGGACTCGGTCCCGATCATTGCGATCACCGGGCAGGTCCCGACCTACATGCTCGGGAACGACGCCTTCCAGGAGTCCGATATCCAGGGCATCACGATGCCGGTCACCAAGCACAACTATCTCGTGAAGGATACCGTGGATATCCCCCGGGTGGTTAAAGAGGCATATTATATCGCGAGTACCGGAAGGCCGGGCCCGGTGCTTATTGACCTCCCCAAGGATGTCAACACCCGGTCCATCAAGGAACCGGTCGTGCCGGAAAAAGTGGCGCTCCGGGGCTACAACCCGACGTACAAGGGGAACAAGCGCCAGATCGACAAGGCAATCGCGCTGATCACCGCTGCCGAGCGCCCGCTCATCTACGCGGGCGGCGGCGTGATCTCATCCAACGCATCGCCGGAACTGGTCGAGTTTGCAACCAAGCTTGGCGTCCCGGTCACAACGACCTTAATGGGCCTCGGGTGCATCCCCTGCGATCATCCGCTCAATCTCGGCATGCTCGGCATGCACGGCACCGAGTACGCGAATTTTGCCGTGACGGAATGCGATCTTTTAATCGCCATCGGGGCCCGGTTTGACGACCGGGTCACGGGAAAGATCGACACCTTCGCGCCACATGCAAACGTGATCCATATCGATATCGACCCGGCCGAGATCGGAAAGAACAAGCGCGTGGACGTTCCGATTGTGGGCGATGTAAAATCCGTGCTGACCGACATGATTGCGGGCTTGAAAAAGATCGGCGCCTGCGACGCGTGGAATACGAAGATCAAGCACTGGAAGCAGCACCACCCGCTCAGGTACGGGAAGGACAAGGGCTGCCTGCACCCGCAATTCGTCCTCCAGCAGATGAACGAGCTCCTCAAAGGGAATGCCGTGATCGTCTCGGAGGTGGGCCAGAACCAGATGTGGACCGCCCAGTACTTCTGCTTCCGCCATCCCCGCACGTGGATTACGTCCGGCGGCCTTGGCACGATGGGCTATGGTTTCCCGGCTGCTATCGGGGCGCACTTTGCCCGGCCGGATGTGCCGGTCTTTGACGTGGCCGGCGACGGGAGCATCCAGATGAACATCCAGGAGATGGGGACCGTGGCGCAGTATAAGATCCCGGTGAAGATCGCGATCTTAAACAACATGTACCTCGGGATGGTGCGCCAGTGGCAGGAGCTCTTCTACGACCGGCGCTACTCGTATACCGAACTCCCACCGGTGGAGTTCGTGAATATCGGGAAAGCGTACGGTATCGACGGCATCAAGGTAGAGTCCTGCGACGAGGTCATGCCGGCCCTGAAGGCAGCAGTTGACTGCGACGGGCCGTTTGTGCTCGACTTCAGGATCGAGCGGGAGGAGAACGTCTTTCCCATGGTCCCGGCCGGTGCAGCGATTAACGAGATGATCGGGGGGCATCCGCGATCATGAAGCCGCACACGCTATCCGTCCTTGTGGAGAACAGGGCAGGTGTCCTCTCACGGGTAACAGGCCTCTTCTCCCGACGCGGGTTTAACATCGAGAGCCTCGCGGTGGGCCCCTGCGAGGAACCGGACATGAGCCGGATCACGATTGTCGTGATCGGCGACGATGCGCAGGTCGAGCAGGTGATGAAACAGCTCAACAAGCTCATCGATGTGATCAAGGTCTCGGACCTGACCGACAACGAGCGGGTCGAGCGCGAACTGGTGATGTTCAAGGTGACCGCCGACCAGGGTTCGACCCGGGCAGAGATCATGCAGATCGCGACGATCTTCCGCGCCCAGATCGTGGACGTGGGGGCAAAATCGGTGATCCTCCAGGTGGTCGGGGACACCGACAAGATCAACGCGATGGAGAAACTGCTCCGCCAGTTCGGGATCAAGGAGCTGATCCGGACCGGAAGGATCGCGATCCTGCGTGGCACGAAGACCGTGACGAGCAGCAAGTAACCTTTTTTTATTACCCTGCGGCACATTTCTTGAGGTCGCATAATACAACCTTTATCACCGGCTCTTCACATCATCACGGTATAAAGTTCCTGCACCTGTTTTTATGAGGATCGTTTGTATCTTCGCGCGCCTCTCGCTTGTCGCACCTGCCGCTGTTACCACAAACATCGTACAAGTGTTTGTCCACCCGGGCAGCGGGAGCGTTTGTGTCGATACCACCTGCCAGGTTGCCCGGGGTCGTTTTCCGGGTACAGCAGCACGCAGTTCGATACGGTCGCCGTGGGACGTGACCATACAATCAAAGTTTACGATACCAAGGGATACGAGGACTATACCGACACATTTTACATGGACTACAACGGCGATACCGTCACCCTGCAGATCTACCTTGTCCCTGTCGCAACTGAAACCGCCGCGTCCGTGACCACGTCATCCGGAACTGGCGCCGTAAGAGTCTTTGTCTCCCCGGGTCTCGGCCAGGTCTGCATTGACAACAGGGAATGTGAGTCGAGCACCGGTGCGGTCTCGACCAGCTGGAACGTGGACTTTGACGATGTAACGGCCGGCTCCGCCCACACGATCACAGTAACCGCCGATGGCTACCAGACCGCCACCACGCAGATCACCATCCTGCCGGACCAGGTCAACGAAGCTGATATCACCTTACAACCGATCCCTTCCGCCGCAGATACATCAATCCCGAAGACACAGGCCGGGTCTGGTGGTCTCGTAGCGCTTGTTGCTGCCGGGATCTGCGGAATGGTTTTCGTGGGGAAACATGGGGAGTGAGATCCTTTTTTATCACACAGTTCCGGCAAAGGGATCCATATTGCGATAATGCTGAAAATTTTCATATCTGGTTTTTTTCCGGGAATACGCACCTACGATCTCAGTATATCTCCTTCCGATCAGCCCGCTATAAAATACCGGATCAACTGTATTCGTATCCTAGACCGGTTCCACCGGTTACCCGCGAATATGAGCCGCAACTCGTACCGGATCTTTATGTTGGGGGCGTGATCCAGTTCTCATGATCCAAGTAAGCCTATGACGGGGAATAACTAGGGAGGGATAAATCAAGTTTAACTGACAATTTATCCGCATTTTACCGCGCATCAGTGAACCGGTATGCTCCCGTGGGCACAGTGATCTCAAACCGTACCCCTTTACCCGGCGCTCCGGTTTCCTTAATAATAATACCCGTCAGGGTGAGGATCTCCCGGATAAGGAATAACCCGAGCCCGGTATTTTTCCCGAATCCTCGCTCGAAGATCCGCTCTTTTTCGTCAACAGCAATGCCAATCCCGTTGTCCTTCCATACAACCACCAGATCATCGCCCGCTTTTTGAGAGGCTATCCGGATTTTTGTTACCCGCTGACCGTGCAGGATGGAGTTATCAAGGAGGTTGGAAAAAACCTTTTCAAGCATTGGATCGGCAAATACCCAAACTCCCCGCACCTCCGCATCAAGCGTAACCGTTGACGGAACCTGCGAGCGGGGGATTACAGTATCCAGATCTATCCACTGGGGTTCATTCGTTCCAAGAATCTGGTATACACGGGTGAATTCGATCTGCGACCGGATCGCTGTGATGGCGGACTCCATTTTCTCTAAATACCCGGCCTGCCCGGGATCCGTGCATTTTTTTTCTGCAATTTTAAGAAATCCAAGGATTACGGTTATCTTGTTGAGGATGTCATGTCGTGTGATGCTGGAGAGCAGGTTGAGCTGGCGGTTCGCCCGCCGGAGTGTCTCTTCGGCTTTCTTGCGCTCGGTGATATCAATGGCTACGCCCCGGAACCCATTCGTTACTCCGCCTTTATCTGTCCGACAGGGACGGATCTCAAGGATAATCGGACGCCCGTCGCGGTGGCGGGCAGGGACTTCTAGGGACGAGGGGATGCTTCCCGAGGACTCAATCTGCGCCTTAGCCTGCCTTGAAACAGACTTTCCCTCATCCGTGATCAGATCGGTGGTCGCTTTGCTCATAACTTCTTCAGGAGAATAGCCCAGGACCGTCTCAACCGTGGGACTGATGTACCGGAATTTTCCCTGACGGTCAGTCTCCCAGATTATATTCGGGGTGGTCTCGACAAGCGCCCGGAATTTCTCCTCGCTCTCCCGAAGTGCCTTTTCCGCATCTTTAAGCTCAGTGATATCCCGGAATATCCCTTCTACCCCGGCATACTTCCCAGCTGCGTCATAATAACAATGGCTGCTGGTCGAAACCGTGACTGGTGAGCCGTCCTTTCGTTTCAGCGTGATCTCCATGGAGGAGACAGATCGGTCTTTTTTCAGCGCGGCAAGAAAGAGATCTCTCTGTGCCGGATCGGCATAAAATTCGATGGCGGTCTTACCGATCATCTCTTCAGTTCCCGCATACCCAAGGAGTCTGGCCCCGGAAGGACTTGTCAAAATAAGGTTTCCTCTAGTATCGGTGCGATAAAATACATCCTGGATATTCTCTAAAATACTGCGGTAGTCCTGTTCGACAATGGCGCGGTAACGCTTCTCGCTTTCCCTGAGTGCCTCTTCGACCCGTTTACGCTCGGTGATGTCAATATAACTGCTCCGGATCAGTTTCCTCGTGGAAGATGGCAGGTGGACGAGCCGCACTTCAACGAAACGGTCCTCACCGCTGGCATTCCGGATACGCCGTTCAAATACGAGCTCTGCTCCTGCCAGAACCTGTTTCCGATGTTCAGGGACTGTTTCACGAAAGGGTCGTCCATCAGATTGATCGGGCCTGTAGAACTGCTGGGGACCGGAATCGAGCAACTGCTGCCGGCTGCACCCGAACAGTTGTCCGGCCTTTGCATTTGCCTCAATATACCGATCGAGATCCATATCAAAAAGGAGGATTGCCTCGGGTGCTTTCTCGATTAATGTCCGGAAGCGTTCCTCGCTCTCCACTAATGCGGAGTCTGTTTGTTTTCTGGTATCGATCTCTTTTTGCAATTGCAGGTTCGCAGCATACAGATCGGCAGTCCGCTGATTTACACGGTCTTCCAGCACATCGTGTGCTTTTCGGAGTCCTTCTTCAGCAGCTTTGCGTTCGGTAATGTCCCGGACGGCCTCGATTGCGCCGATGATGCTTCCGTCCTGATCGTACAACAGGCTCGCCTTGGCCCAGAGGGTTCTCGGCTCTCCCCGCAGACGCGGGAGCGTAGTTTCAGCAGCAAGCATCGTACCATCCCGGACAATGTTTGAATATTGGCTCCCGATCTCATCGGGAGGCAGGAAGATCAGATCAATCAGGGTCGGTCTCCGTTCACCGTAGAATGGGAGAGCATACTCGTAATCCCCCCTCCCCAGCATACAGTTAGCGGGGATACCGGTCATATCCTCAATTGCCCGGTTCCACGCGATTACGATACCTTTCGTATCGATTGCAACGGTTGCATCAGGCAGGAAATTGATGATATCCGCTTCACGCCGCTCATGGTCCCGGATGCTTGCCTCCGCCCTTCTCTGCTGGATGGACTGTCGGACATGGTGGGCAAGTTCGGCAAATTGAGAAACCGGTTCCCCACCTTTCTGGAGATAAAAATCAGCCCCTTCGTTTAAAGCCTGGATGACAACTTCTTCACGACCCCGACCCGTGAAAAGGATAAACGGAAGGGTGTTTCCCGAAGCCCTTATTTTTTTTAAGAATTCGATACCATCATGTTCCGGCATCTGATAATCCGAGATTATGGCATCGTATGTCTTTGAATTCAGCAGTGTGAGGGCTGCCGGAGCAGAGGTAATGGTGTCTACGCTGAACTGCCCGCTCTGCTCAAGGAAGAGTTTGCCGATCTCAAGCAGGTCGGGTTCATCATCAACATAGAGGATAGTATACATGATGCGACATCGGTGTAGGGCAATGGACTATTGCTCTGCATGTTGTTAAAATGTATTTCTTTGGGCAATTTCTGACAAATCAAGAGAAAAAAATAAAATTAATAATGTGAAAAATCGGTTACCCCCACAATAGTTATTCGCTAACATTTCGATCGTGTTATATGTTAGCATGCTACAAATTAACAGGATAGTATGTTTGGAGTGCCGAATCTCACGATTCTTGTATTCGGCGGCGTGACACTTGTCGCTTTTGCCGCACTGCTGTACTGGGGCCTGACCTTTGGGGGGCATGACTAAATGGCGGATTTTATCACCGTTGCGGTTATCGCCATCTACTTCCTCCTGATGCTCGGGATTGGCGTCTGGGCGTCAGGAAAGATCAAGACGACAGAAGATTACCTTGTCGCCGGCCGCTCGCTTGGGTTCTGGGTCTTTATCCTGCTCATGATCGGTGCGGTCTGCTCGGGCATGTCGCTTCTTGGGGTTTCGGGGCTCGGGTACCGGGCCGGCTGGCCGACCATGTGGGAACAGATCTTTGTCCCGCTCTCGATTGGGTTCTGCGTTATCTTCTTTGGCGTGAAACTGCATAACGTCGCAAAGTCTGCCGGTTATGTAACCGTGCAGGACTACCTCGCCCACCGGTACCAGAGCCCGACGGCGCTCCGCTCGCTCTCGGCTGTTGCCGGGATTATCGTCTCGCTCATCTACCTTGTGGGGCAGTACACCGCGATCGCCATAGTCCTGATGTGGCTCTTTGCGATCCCGCTCTGGCTCGCGCTCGTGATCGCGACCCTCGTCACGATGGTTTATACCACTATCGGCGGGCTCTATGCGGTCGCATGGGCATCCCTGATCCAGTCCATCATCCTGATTGTCGGGATCTTTGTCATGGCCCCGATCATTATCTTCTATGCCGGGGGATTCACGCACGTCAACGAATATCTTGCGACCGTCAACCCGAACCTTGTGATGCCGTGGATGCCGACCGGCGCCTTTGCACCTGCATACGTCGTCTCGTTTGCGATCATGCTCATGGTCGGTCTTGCCTGCGCCCCGCACGTGATCAACAACGTGCTTGCGGTAAAAGATGTCAAGTACTTCAAGTGGGCCCCGATTGTCGCATTCGCGGTCTACGGGATCGCCATGTTTCTCTTGAAGTTCGCCGGTTTTGCCGGTCTTGTCATGGTAAAAGAGGGCGTCTTTACCCTGCCGACCGTCTCGAATGCCTCGGACTTTGTCATTCTCTACGGCATCCAGTACTCCCTCCCCATCATCGCACTCTGGGCAATCTTTGCCGTGATCGTGCTTGCCGCTGTCATGTCGACGACCGACCGGCTGATGCTCACCATCGGCGCCATGTGTTCCTGGGATCTGTATAAGAAGATCCTCAAGCCAGACGCGAGCGACAAGAGCGTCCTTTTGCTCTCAAAAGTGATCGTGGTGCTCTCCGCGCTCGGCACCATGATCCTTGCGATCAACCCCCCGGATGCCCTCGCGAGCCTCATCTGGATGGGTATCGGGATCATGCTCTCCACCTTTGCCGTCCCGCTCCTTGCCGGGCTCTACTGGAGGGGCGCAACACGCGAAGGGGCACTTGCCAGCATGACTGTCGGCCTTCTTTCCGCAGTTGTCTTCGGGGCACTCAATTACTTCAAGATCACGGTCCTCGGCTATAACTTTGCCAATCTCCCGGTCCACTTCTCGTTCTTCCCGTTTGTCATCGCGATCGTGGTCATGATTGTCGTGAGCATGTTCACGCAAAAGACTGACCAGAAGATCCTTGACGAGACCCAGACCGGCTGGTATATCTCAAAACAATAATTTTCTTTTTTACCGGGAACGGTGTATTTTTATAAATCCAGCCGGCCAACACTTGGGCAGTGAAAACGGCAATTCTCGGGGGCGGATTATCCGGCCTGACGCTGGCCCGGCTCCTGCACGATAAAGGCACCGACTTTGTTGTCCTTGAAGCAGAGCCGGCATACGGTGGGCTCTGCCGGTCGCGGACCGACAAGGGATTCACGTTCGATATCGGCGGCTCGCACATCATCTTTTCGCGGGACACCGAAGTGCTCGACTTCATGCGGGAGATGATTGCCGGGAACGAGCAGCAAAACAACCGGAACACGAAGATCTTCTACAAGGGCCGGTACGTGAAGTACCCTTTCGAGAACGGTCTTGCCGAACTGCCAGAAGATGACCGGTTCTTCTGCATCAGCGAATTTGTCAAAAACCTTATCGCAGTCGAAAAAGGCGATCTTCCGGCCCCGAAAACATTCCGCGACTGGATCTACTACACCTTCGGGAAAGGGATTGCCGAGTGCTACATGGTGCCGTACAACGAGAAGATCTGGAAGTACCCGACACAAAAAATGTCCCTGCACTGGGTAGACGGGCGTATCCCCCGGCCACCGGTCGATGACGTGATCAAGTCCGCAATCGGCATCCCAACCGAAGGCTACACCCACCAGTCGGTCTTCTCCTACCCGCTCGATGGCGGGATCGAGGCACTCGTGAAGGGAATCGCACGGCCGGTGGAACCCTCAATCAAAACGAATTTCCGGATCCGTTCGATAAAAAAACAGGGAAATAAATGGCTCATCAGCAGCGGGACAGAAACGGTCGAGGCAGACCGGATCATCTCGACTATCCCGATCCAGCACCTGATTGCAGCGCTTGACGATGTGCCGCCAGCAGTGAAAACTGCCTGCGACGCTCTTACGTACAACTCGCTTGTCTGCATCAATATCGGTCTTATTGGAAGCCTGCCGGACTATTCGTGGCTCTATATTCCCGACCCGGCGCTTGGGAAGACCAACCGGGTCTCGTTTCCCTCGCAGTATAGCCGGCACGTCGCCCCACAGGGACATTCCGCGATCCTCGCCGAGATCACGCACCAGCCCGGCGACAGCGTGGCACAGATGACAGACAATGCACTCGTCGCCGAAGTCACCGGAACGCTTGTAGCCATGGGCATTCTCACCCAGGACCGGATCTGTTATACCTCGGTCGTGCGCCAGCCGTTTGCCTACGTGGTCTACGATACAGAATACCAGAAAAATATTGCCGTTCTCCGGGACTACTGCACGTCAGTTGGCATCCCGCTTGTCGGCCGGTTTTCCCAGTTCGAGTACCTCAACATGGACGGGTGCATAAGGAGCGTTCTGGATTTTGTAAAATCGTATCCTGCCTGAACTATTTTCCTATTTACTCTGGCATCACGCTTATCATCAGACAGCCCAAAAAATGTACAGGAGTTTTTCTGACCCGCATGATATCGGTTATAGTCCCGTCATTTAACGAAGAGGAGAATATCGCACAATGCCTCGTCTCGCTCTCGCACCAGACGGTCGACCGGACCGGGTACGAGATCATTGTTGTCGACGGTGGCTCAACGGACAAAACCTGCGAGATCGCACGGAAATATGCCGATATGGTCTTTATCCAGACCAGCAAAAAAGTCGGAGGGGCAAGAAACGACGGGGCTATGGCCTCGAAAGGCGATATTATTGCCACCACCGATGCTGACTGTATCCTCCCGTCAGACTGGATCGAGCAGGTCAGAAACGCATTTGCCGACCCGGCGGTCGTGCAGGTTTATGGCCCGGTCTACCCCATTGAGGACAGTATCGGTAACCGGTTCTCGCTTTTCCTTGCAAATACCTTCTCCCGTATCGGGTACTACAGCCGGACCTTTTACTATACACTCGGCTGTAACACCGCATTCCGCAGGGACGCGTTCATCAAAGCCGGCATGTACCGGTGCATCGATGCCGGTGACGATCTCGAGATCGCGATGCGCATGAAAGACGAGGGGAAGATCCGGTTTCTTGGCGGCCTCAACGTCGGTTTCTCCATGCGACGGTACCAGCAGTACGGTACACTCAAATCGCTCTATGAATGGTTCTACATCGTCGCCCACGGCGGGGAGACTCAGAAATATGCGTATTCCCAGAAAAAATACAAGTGATCCTTTTTTTGCCCGGCCCGTACGAAGGCGGAACGCATGAAACCGACACCATCCAATCCGGGCAACGCTCCTGTTCCTCCTGCAGGAGACCCGGTTGCAGCGTTTGAAGCATCAGAGTTTGCCCGGCTGCTGGGTATGCACATCATCGAAGCCCGCGACGGCTACGCACGTGTTGAGATGGACTGTGCCGGAAAAACCAACCCGCACGGTATCGCGCATGGCGGTGCGGTCTTCTCGCTTGCCGATCATGCATTTGGCATCGCATCCAACTGCGGAACCATCCATTACACCGCAGTCTCCGTGCACATCCAGTACATTGCACCCGCGAAAGGCCGGCTCGTCGCGGTTGCAGAAAGGGTAGCCACGAATGAGACCTGCGACACGTTCCACGTATTGGTGTACGAGGGAGAACGGACAGTCGCTATGTTTGACGGCGTCGCATTCAGGCTCCCGTAGGCATCTCCTTTACGCGCACCGCCCCACGAACCCTGCGCCTTTATCTCCCGGCAGTTGCCCATACTCCCTTATGACTGTTGAAAAAACAGCAGTGACCGCAGTTGCCGGGCTCATGGCGCTTGCGGCCCGCACCGCACCAAAAGCACACGGGGACGATGAGATCCTCCTTGCCGTGCTCACGGACGCCCAGATAAAAAAACTCTCCCGCGCGATGTCGGATTAGGCACGAAAAACGGGCTGGGATACTTCCTGCGCGATGCGAAGAATGTTGCCGCTTCCGATGCGTGTCTTGTCATCGGCGTCCGCGGCGCTGCCACGGTCGGCCTCAACTGCGGGGCCTGCGGGTATGCGACCTGTGCTACCCTGGTAAAATCAGCACAGAAAAAGAAAAACACTACAACCGTGTATGCCGGCCCCAACTGTGCGGTGCGGATGACGGATCTCGGGATTGCCCTTGGGTCTGCGGTAAAAACCGCCCAGATCCATAACGTGGACAACCGGATCATGTACACGGCAGGATCGGTTGCGATGAACCTCGGATTTCTGGGGAAAGACTGCACGGTCGCCTTTGCGATCCCGCTTTCGGCATCGGGGAAAAGTATTTTCTTCGACCGGAAAGCATAACCGGTGACAGACAATGCCAGTCATGATGATACGCGGCGGCGATCTCGATCTTGTCGAATACGAGTTTAAGTCATTCCTTCCCGGTGAGATCACAAAAACACTTGGTTTTGAGAAGAACCGTTACAAGCTGCGCCCGAAGAAGAGTAAAGTCGTGGTAAAGGCACCGGCCCGGATCCACCTCTCCGTCCTCGATATGAACCGGTTTGCACCGGACCACGCAGGCGGCGGGGGGATCGGGTTTGCCATCCAGTGCTATTGCACCGCGGAAGTCGAGTGTACCCGGCAGGGGCTCGTGATCGATTACAGCCGGTCGGCCATTGTCGAGAACTTCGTTGCCGTTTTTAACAAAGCGGTCGGCTACACCGGCGGGTTTAAGATAAAAGCGACCGACCACCAGCGCAAGCATGTCGGCCTCGGGTCGACGAGCACAGTCATGATCGCGGTTGCGACAGCCTTAAACGAGGCTGTCGGCTCGCCGCTGACCAATGCAGAACTTCGCCAGCTGATCGGCCACAACTATGTCGAGGAGACCGCAGAAGGTACGATCGCGTTCGGCTTCGAGACCGGGGTCGGCCCGGCCGCGAGCACCCATGGCGGCATGGCAGTGATGGGCGACGAACTGACCCTCGTGTACCACCACCCGTTTGCGGAAGGAAAAAACGTTTTTATTGTTGTCCCGCCAACCGACATCTCGTCAGCCGGGACAAAAGAGTTTGACCTCCTCATGAACCGGGCACGGTCGCTTGACTACCGGGACCGGGAACTCAAGGCATACCTCTTTATGATGGATTTTATCCCGGCTCTCGAACGAGAGGACTTAAAAAAAGCAGGCGACGTCGTCTGGGAGATCGAATTCCGGGGATCAAAACGAGCAGAGATCGAGCACCACAGTTACCGGATCTACCAGTACATGAGCATGCTGCGCGAGGCCGGCCTCGAATTTGTCGGTATGAGTTCTGTGGGCCCGTCAATCGCGATTGTGACGGAAAAAGACAGTAAAACCATCCAGAAGATCTTAAAACCCATCGGACTTGAGATCGCGATTGTGACAAAAGTGGATAATAAGGGAATGACGATTACGTGCGGGAAATAACCCAGTACAGACAGGGATAGATCCCCCTTTAAAAGACGAGGAAACAAAACCAGGATCCTTTTTGTACCAACCATTTTCTCCTGAAAATCCAGTGTTTGATTCAACAACAGTATGCGAAGGAATTCCCCCAAGTACAAACAGGATGTTCTGCAGATTCCCTTAACCCTTTATGAGGGCATTGGTTTTCCGGCCTGAGATCCGGTACTGTTTTTCCGGAACCGTAATTTCGAATCGTGCACCGTTGCCAGGCACCCCGGTCTCTCTGATGGTGATCCCGGTCAGGGAAAGGATCTCCCGGATCAAAAACATTCCAAACCCCATATTTTTCCCCAATCCGCTCTCGAAGATCCGTTCCTTTTCCTTGACGGCAACGCCTATCCCGTTGTCCTCCCAGATAACAACCAGGTCTTTTTTTGATTTTCGGGCGGATACGCGAATTATGGTCACCCGCTGCCCATGACGGACGGAATTATCCAGCAGATTAAAAAAAACTTTTTTAAGTAACGGGTCAGCAAAGACCTCAACATTTGGAATATCCAAAGTCGTCAGGGTAATCGTTGCCGGGACCTCTTGCCAGGGTATAACCGAATCCAGTTCTACCCATTGCGGCGCGTTGTTACCTATATCCTGGTAGACTCTGGTAAATTCGATCTGTGACTGGATATCTGTAATGGAGGCTCTTATTTTTCCCAGGTATTTTCCGAGCGTAGGATCGCTTGAGTTCATTTCTGCGAGTTCAAGGTACCCGTGAATTCCGGTGATCCGGTTCAGAATATCATGCCGGGTGATACCAGAGAGCAGGCTGAGCTGGCGGTTTGCCCGAAGGAGAGATTCCTCTGTTTTCTTTTGTCGGGTAATATCACGGCTGATGCCGGTATATACGGTAATATTACCTTGGGCATCGCGCATCAGTGACCCGTTCTGGGAATGCCACAGCCATGTGCCGTCCTTGTGTCGTATTCGGTACTCAAGCCCACTCGTCTTTTCCCCGGTCTGGAATGTGTGCCGGAAGAATTCAAGGTTGCGGGGAAGATCATCAGGATGAATTAAGTCAATAGCGGATTTTCCGATCCACTCCCCGGGCTCGTATCCCAGCAATTCGGTAACCTGTGGAGAGATGTACGAATAAATCCCGGTAGGGGTTATCGAGTAGATAATGTCATCTGCATTCTCCACAAAGGTGCGAAACTTCTCCTCGCTCTCTCTGATTTCATCTTCCGCTTTTTTCCGCTCGGTTATGTCTTCAAGGTGAACCTGGATCAGGTCAGGCGGAATAAAGGCAGCGCTGGCATGGATATACTTTCCGGGCAGGAAATGTTCTGATGTGCATTCCGTTAACAGTGTTCCCCTGATTGCGAAACAGTGTCTGATCTTGGACAGGATATCAGGCCGGCCTGCGTATAGACGGGATGTCGTTATCCCAAGGTAGTCATGCGCACGGCCGCCCGAGAGAGTTTCTGCCGCAGTGTTATAGTCCACCAGAACAAAATCGTCATTACGGTATTGCCAGGTGAATATGGCAAGAGGGTTGTTCTGGTACTGCCTGCGGAATCGGGTCTCGCTCTCCTCTAATGCAGCCTTTGTTGCCACTTCCCTGGTAATATCCCGGCCCACCGACTGGTATTCGATAAGTTTTCCAGAAGGATCATAGATCGCGCGGTCGCTCCACCGCTGCCACCGCAGTGCTCCATCCGGCATAATGATCCGGTGTTCGATAACATCCGTTGGATGACTCGGGGACAGGGAGGCAAAGAACCGTTTCACGCACTCCCGGTCTTCAGGAGGGATCTTCGGTCTGAACCGGTGTCCGATAATATCCTCCCGGTTCATCTCAAAATACCGGCAGTATGCGCCATTGACAAAGACGTGCGTGCCATCCGGCAGGAACCGGGAGATAAATTCGGACTGGTCTTCGACAACGTTCCGGTACCGCTGCTCGCTCTCCTCAAGCAGTTTCTGGCTTTTTGCCAGTTCATCGTAATTTTGTCGGAGTTCTTCATCACCTGCAGTCAGCTGCTCGTATGCTGCCTGGAGATCCTCGTTCTTACGGGCAATCACCTCCTCCGCGGTTTTTCGCTCCGTAATATCAGAGCACATTGCAAAAGAGCCCTGAAACGTACCGTCAGGAGCCATAACCGGCGTCGCTGACATCTGCGTCCGCCGGATCTGTCCCTCTTTTGTAACAAATCGTCGCTCGAACCGTCCGCTCTTCCCTTTTCGTCGTTCATCTCTCCGGGAGGTGTCGTCAGGTATCTCTTCAGGCGCAATAAGCGAGGAGATGTGCCGGCCCATCATCTCTTCTGCCGTGTAGCCGAGCATCTCCGCCATCCGCCGGTTGGCATAGACTATAGTGAACGCCTCATCCATCTGGATAATACCTTCAGCCGTGGTCTCTACAATACGACGGTATCGTTCCTCGCTCACTTTGAGTGCATCTTCCGCGCGCCTGCGCATGACCGCGTAGCGCACCTTATTTGACAGTTCGGCAAACTGGCTTTTTGGTTCGCCACCTTTCTGGAGATAAAAATCTACCCCCTCATTCAAGGCCTGGATAACAACCTCTTCGCGTCCCCGCCCGGTAAAGAGGATAAACGGAAGGGATTTTCCCAAAGATCGTATCGTTTTTAGCAGTTCGATACCGTCCATATTTGGCATTTGGTAGTCAGCAATGATGGCATCGTAGTTTTTTGTATCGAGAAGAGCAAGTGCTTCCGGGCCGGATGTGATGGTGTCAACGATAAACTGACCACCCCGTTCAAGGAAGAGTTTCCCGATCTCAAGCAGGCCAGGTTCATCGTCAACATAGAGAATACAATACATGAGACCTCGGTTTAATGTGCCGGGTTCTATTTGATAGATGTAATGATGATAGTTTCGATCCAGACGCATTCCCAATACCAGAACGGATTCCTGCAGATTCTTTCAGCAGAGAAAAGATATTTTCCCGGATTATTTGCCACGCTATCCGGTCAATACCACCGGCCCCCCACAAAAAAGATCGGAAACCAAAAAACCTGCAGGAGCGAGAAAATGCGCACACATGTAAAAAATTACTACCCTTCCGGTTTCTTCTTCTGCCGGCAGGCCTGGATAATCCCGACAATAATAAAGAGAATTGCACCAGCGGTCAGTGCCAGGACAAAGAGAAGCATCAGGCTCATATTCTCTTTGACAATAGAGAACGTGCCCAGGTAATACCCGCCGAGCACTACAAGGAGCGTCCACGCGACTGCACCAAGCACGTTATACAGGAGGAACCGGTGATACTTCATCGTCCCAACACCGGCAAGGAAGGGCGCGAATGTCCGTACAAAGGGCACGAACCGGGCGACAAAGATAGTGGCCCCCCCATATTTCTCGTAAAAAGAATACGTCTTGTCAATGTGCTCTTTTTTTATAAAGTTCGGGAACCGCTCCTGGAAAATATGTAATCCAAGGTAATTTCCCAGCCAGTAATTGACCGTGTCCCCGGCGACAGCTCCAAGGATAATTACCGGGATGAGAATCTCAAGATTCATGATCCCACTCGCTGCTGCTGCCCCGGAGACAAAGAGCAGGGAATCCCCGGGTAAAAACGGCGTTATAACAAAGCCGGTTTCAAAAAAGATGATGCAGAACAGGATCAGGTAAGTCCACATGCCGTAACTCTGGACAACCGAGGACAGGTTCTGATCAAGATGTAAGATGAGGCCAATAATTGATTCTATCATGAATGGTACAGGTATTAGGTAAACGGCCTATATCAACATGAGGCACCGTCGATTTGTTTTGGCCGGGTAACAGGTGGGAATGATGTCAACGTATATCGTCAAAAAAGGACAAACAGGGTATACTGACAACAATATTTTGTGCCACGTGATTACCATGATGATTCCCGAAAAGATTTTGCGTCTGACCTCCCTGTGCAGCATCATCTGCTTCGTGTTTCTCCTTGTTGCCCCTGTACAGGCATTCACGGCAGATTCCCTGAGTATTACCGTCGCAAATAACGGTGATGCCACGGCCACGTTCAAGTATACCCTTGAGGGAGTGATCGAAAATGCCATCCCCCAATCCATGCTCCAGGAACAGCTGGTAAAAGGACTGGCCACAAGTTCGGATCCTCCGGAAGTGCTCTCCTTTGATAAGTCAGGAGCAGGTCTTTACCTGAAAAATTTTGCCGTGATAAACGATGTCCCGACCGGGTCAGAGTACCAGACCGCATCCATGGACTTTAAAAAAGCCCAGATCGCTCTCCAGAACTCGGCCGTAAGTACCGTGATCTCCGCTGATTTTTCCCCGAAAGTCACAACCGTTATCTTCCCTGACGGATATTCACGCCAGCTCACCGATTCGTCGGTCCTGCCATCCCTGAAGCATACGGTGATCGATCCGGCGAAAGCTGCTGCTGTATCGACAATAAATGCCTCGGCGCCCGGGGCAATCAGGGTCAGTTCGTCTCCCGCACAGGTGCACGTGTATATTGACAATACTTATACCGGCGAAAGCCCGGGAACCTTTACCGGTATAACACCCGGCCGACACGAGATCATGCTGGAATCTGACGGGTACCTTTCCCTTACAAAGACTGTCACGGTAAACCCCGGTGAGACAGCCACCGTTTTTGAATCCCTGGAACTTGCTGAAACACCGGTAAAGAAATCGGGTGCACCGGGCATTGGTGTCGTGATCGCTGCTCTCGTACTTACCGGGTGCGGCATGGCCATCCTGCGCAGGAAATAAGATCCGGCTTTTATTTTTCCGGAAGATCTCTTCCGGCTTTTTTTAACCTTCGCAAAAACTTCTGGTTTTTTAACACACTGCGAAACGCATGTTAACGGACGGGACAATGCCCGTCCCCTTCAAACATCCAAAAGCACTTTACGATGATACCGGATTACCTTTTCAGACACTCTCTCCACAGGGGATATGTCACAACGGCAGGGAACTCCGGCGCATTTTTCACGGCATGTATGGATCTCATGTCCGGGGATATTCATTTTTTTATTGGGAAGAGCACAAGGATTGTTCACTCCGCGAAAGAGCCAGATATCCCAAACGGACCTTTAAACCTTGTACTTCTCTAAATTTTCCTTTGCAAACATCAGAATTTTTTAACAGGACTTGCCGAAGCGATTCCCGGTCCATTGGGGGTACCCCCTCCCGGCAAGCCCCGGGTGGCACCCCCCACTCCCAAAAAGGAGAGGTACCCCCACCCCCCGACCAATTTTTTTAAAAGCATGATACCCCCACCCCCTGTCCGGGCATAAGAGGGGGACTACCCCCTCTTTCCTGCATTCCCAAAACCTGTGCTTCGCGTGGAATTATCGTCTGAATGTATATTTTGCCGGCCGATGGCTTAGTGGGGGTAGGGGCCTCTTTTCCTGCATGGGGGCACCCCCCGCTCCCAAAAAGGAGAGGTACCCCCACCCCCCGACCGATTTTTTAAAAGCATGATACCCCCACCCCCCTCTTGTGGCCCGGGAGTGGGGGGTGCCTCTTTTGTACAAATGGAGGGGTACCCCTTCCTGCACCAAAGGGAGGATGGCGGCTGTCAAAAAGGATATTCCCGCGTCCAGATCTGGTTTATACGAATTTTTAGTGATTGTTCTTTCAACGTGAAAATAGAGAAGTACTAAAAACCGGCAAAACAGATCGAGCACGAAAAAAAGAGAGAAAAATTACTGTCTAACGCCTTGATCGGATCGCAAGGATACCGATGACACCAAATGCGGCAAAAGCGGCGAATGGCAGGTTGCCGGACCGGGTTGGCGCCGGTGAAGTTGCAGTTTCGACGGCAATTGTTACTTCAGCAGAAACATTGGACTGGGTGTTGGCTGATACCGGGGCGGTTACATTTGCCTGCTGTGCCGTCGTATTTGCCGCTGCGAGCGGGACGAGGGTCACTGCAATCTCAACGGTCTCGTTTTTCGCCGGGACTGAGGTTATATTTGCTGTGTAGACGGCATACCCGGACTTTTCAACGGTAATGATACGGTAGGGCGTTCCGGTCGTATAGACCTCAACCTTTAGTTGACCGTCCTTTGTGATTCCCTTGAAATCCTTATCAAAGGTAACATTTGCGTTGTCCACATTTGCTTTGACAAGGTAGGTACCCATGTTCCCGCCGATCAGCTGCGGGGCAGTAGTAGCCGTCGCGGCCGCAGTCTGGTTATCTGCCGGGACCGCAGCTGACACGCATCCGACAATTGCAATACACGCAAAGAGCGTTAAAAAGAATATTTTCTTCACATAATCACTTCCAAGTACGAGAGGAAAGAACGTCGCACGTACATTTAATAATTCCTCCGTGATCTGACGAATTACAGCGAAACGCCCTTAAAAATCAGGTTGTTTTTTCAAATGCGGCAGTGATCTCGGCTCGGGGGAGCGGCTGCCCGAGCACGGTCATCGTCCAGCGCCGGGTAGAACACTCCAAGGCAGATAATGGTGAGAGAAGTGCCTGAACCTCAATCTCAGAAAAGTAATGAGTGGCTATCCCGTTTTTCCGTTCGAACGTACCCGGTTCGATCTCGCGGCCGGTGCCGGCCCGAAAATCCTCACCAGAAAACCCGGAAAAATACAGGGTTCCACCCTCCTTAAGCACCCGTGCCGCTTCCCCGACGCAGCGGACACGCCCGGCTCCTGACAGGTGCCCAATCACGTGGAACGCAATCACGACATCAAATGAGGCATCGGCAAAAGGCAGGTAGCGGACATCGGCAAGGGCGATATCCCCGCGTGCAGTTTCTGGGATAAGAGACCTGCACAGGATCGCAGCAGTGGAAGAAAAGTCAACGCCAACCACCTCGCAGTTTTTTTCCAGAATCGCGGAGAACGTCTTCCCGTTCCCACACCCGAGTTCAAGCACGCGCAGGCCGGGGCGAAAAGGCGGCAGGTTATGGACTGCTCCTCCCCAGACCCGCCCCCGCCGGGAATACTCGTTCTCCCAGCAGCCTGCATCACGATCTCTGTTCATATATCTGCACCGTTTCCATTACCGTCACCGACTCTCGATGCAGAACCGGCTTTGCCGGGACGAGAATCATGTTCCGGATCCACACTATTATTCGAGGAAATGATGGGTCAGGTTCATGACATCGCGGTACGGGATGACCCCGATAAGGCGATTGTCGTCATCGGTGACCGGCATGGCCCGGAAACTGTACCGCTCGAACTCCTGCGACGCCTCTTTAAGGGTATTCTCTACATTCAGGGCAATCACGTTCTCCGTCATAATCGCAGAGAGGAGCGCCTTGTCATCCGCCCTCAGCAGTTCCTTGAGGTCAACCACACCCAGCAGCCGGTCATTGTTATCCACGACGTAGATATACATGACGACATCTTTTCCACGGGCATGACCGGGAAAATCATTCTGCACGTACTCAACGGTCGTGTCCGGGAGGAATTTTAAGATCTTCTGGGTCGTGTAATGGATCACCTTCTCCTCCTGCTTTTCCATAATCGCCCGGACTTTACGGGCATTGTCGGGACTGAGCGCCGCGAGAATCTCTGCTGCGTCCTCATGCGGGATAACTGACAGGACATCTGCCGCCTGGCCCGGTGTCATGATATTGATTAAGGGGACCACTTTTCCAATATCGAGCGATGCAATAATATCCCGCTGGACATTGGGCTCTATTTCTTCTAATGTATCGGACGCCTGATCGGTTTCAAGCGATGAGAATACCGCGAGACGCTGGTCATGATCAAGTTCCTCGATGATATCGGCCAGGTCGACCGGGTGGATATCCGCAAGGGTCTCTTTTAAGACCGTGAGCTTGACATTGCCCTTGAAACTGCTGATGTGGGTGGGCAGGGGCTGGACGTACTTCCATGAAATTATCGAATCCTCTGTGGTCTCCGTATCCCCCGGGAAGAGTCGTGCAAGCGGCCCGAATCCGAACCGGCGCAGCCGCGCCGCCTTGCTCGTGTCCACTTCGGTCACAAAGAGCCGACCATTCCGCTCGACAAGCCGGATATCGTAGACCACTTCTACTTCCGCATCCTCCGTGTCGAGCACTTTCTTGTCAAGGATATGGTCGCGCAGCAGGATTGCATCCTCGGCCGGATCCCGCTCGTATTTTTTTGGGTCATCAATACCGATGACAACCCGGCCCGGTTCAAGGCTTTTTACCTGTTCCCAGGGTATAAGCAGTGACGGATCACCAAACGGGCGCCTCACAACCAGGTATTTTACAACGGGAAACGTCCCGGTCTCTACGATTACAAGATCGGACAGTCTCCCGATCTTCTTATCAGAAAAGAGCACTTTTGCATCCAGAAGTTCGCTTAACAAGTAACGGGCATCTGATTTTGCTGCAACCGTATCCTGTTTTTCATTCATTTGTTCACCCCCGTTTTTCTCATCAAATACCGCCTCCACCAAGCATCGTCCAGAATTTATAGCCCAGGAGCAGGACGAGAAGGACCAGGTACACCCGAAGCATCAGGAGCGCGAACTTTACCCCACGGGACATCTGGATCTTTGGAGTAGCATACTTCCGGTTGATCTCAGAAATTTTACCGGTCCACCCCCTGATAATGCTGCCCACCCTGCTCCCGAAGATATGTTCAATACGAATCATATGATAAACCACCTCACCCTCCGAACAGGCCCGGGAAGAGGGTCGATATGCCAAACAGCGTCGAGAGGACAATAATCACCGCTACGATCACGATCCCGGCGATATTCTGTGCGAGCGTGTTCTTGTATTTTCCCATGATCTCTTCGTTATTCAAGAGCAGGATCAAAAACACCAGTGCCGCCGGGAGCAGGGTTACTGCAATTACCTGTACAAAGAGCGTGATGAGGACAAGCGGGGCATCGGGTATCAGCACCACGGCTCCAGCCGTCAGGATGGCAAACAGGTAGCAGGCATAGAACCACGGCGCTTCCCGGATCTTAAGGTTGAGCGAATGCGCCCATCCGAATACTTCCCCGAACGCCCACGAACTGGAAAGCGAGATACAGATCGCCCCGAGGAACCCGGCATCGAATAGTCCTATCGCGACAAACGTCCCAAGCCACGGGTTAATTCCCATCATGATGGTCGCTGCCTGCGCCGCACTGTCAATCTGCATGCCGTAAAGAACCGTTCCGGTCACAACGACAACAAAAATAGCGACAATGACGGTAAACGCCGAACCGATCAGGGTATCCAGCTGCCCGAAAGGAATATCTTTTTCCTTCATCCCCTTATCGACAACCGCGCTCTGCTGGAAGAAGATCATCCACGGGGCAATTGTCGTCCCGATATTTGCCATTAAAAAGAAAAAGAGCGTGCTGTTAAAACCACCGGGGAAATGCGGGATAAGCCCCTGGCCGAGAACGTCCCCAATCGACGGGTGGACAAGAAATGCTGCAGGGATGTAGATAAGGTTGAGCACCGCAAAGACGATCGCAATCTTCTCCCAGGTCCAGTATCGTCCCTGGAGCACCATGAGCAGCATGACGACCGAAACAATTGCGATGGTAAAAATGGGGGGGACGTGGAAGATGCTCATTGCTGCAGTCATACCGATAAACTCGGTGATAAGTGTGAGCCAGTTCACGAGCGTAAGATCAAGAAATGAGAACCAGCCCCAGAACGAGCCGAACGCATCGAAGATCGCCTCTGCGTGGCCTCTTTTCGTGACTGCCCCAAGACGGACTGTCATCTCCTGAACCACATAGGCGACCGGCAGGAGCAGCAGTAAAAACCAGATCAGGCCGTAGCCATAGGTGGCCCCGGTGACCGTGTAGGTGGTGATCCCCCCGGCATCGTTATCGGCGAGCATCACGATGAGACCCGGGCCGGCAAGGATCAGATAAATCTTGAGCGCCTTAACAAAACGCCGGTATTTATAAAAAAATGTTGATCCAAAATCCATAAGGCGCCCCTTTTTAGATTCATCACCCGGTTACATTGCGGTAATCTTCCCCTCCGTTCATCCGGCCGGCATGGCGATGAGCGTCAAAATCAGATTCTTCCCGGATACAATGGCCGCGAACAGGTAATAAAATATCTCAAAGAAAGGTCTGTCATCGTATCAGTCCCTAGCATCATCTGTGGCGATATTTTTGTGGAGCACTGCCGGGCAGACTTCATGTAAACTGTTCTCTCAAGTGCATTGAAGCATAATAAGGTAAAATAAGATACACTAATACTGGAATATCAAAATCAAAAAAGCCCCTCGTACCAGATACAGGGGATGTTCATTTGAGGTGCGCGAAATGTTAGATATCAGGTTTGTACGGGCAAGCCCGGAGATAGTAAAAGCCGATTTATTGAAACGCAATACTCCGGAAAAAATTGCATGGGTAGACGAGATCCTGGCAAAAGATGCGCGATCCCGCGAGCTCAAAGTACAGACTGATGAACTGCGGCGCCGGAGGAACACGATAGCCCGCGAGATTAACGAGGCACGCAAAACAGGAAAAGACCCGGCACCACTCATGGCGGAAGCGGCCGAACTTCCAAAGAATATCAAGGACAATGATGCCGAACAGGATGAGATCACTGCACTCATCCGCACCCGGCTCATGCGCCTCCCCAACATCCTGCACGAGAGCGTACCGCAGGGAAAAGACGATACCGAAAATATCGAGATCCGGCGTATCGGCACCCCGCGTACATTTGACTTTGAGATCCAGAGCCACGGGCAGCTTGCTGCCGACAGGGGCTGGGCAGACTTCGAACGGGCAACGAAGATCTCCGGCGCAGGTTTCTATTTCCTGAAGGGGAACCTTGTGCTCCTGGATCTTGCGCTCCAGCGCTTTGCTCTCGACCTGCTTGAAAAGAAAGGATTTACACCCATTTCCCCGCCGCTCATGATTAACCGCAGCTCGTACGAGGGGGTCACCGATCTCGAGGATTTCGAGAAGGTCATGTACAAGATCGACGGCGATGATGCATATTTGATAGCGACAAGCGAGCATCCCATGGCCGCAATGTACCAGGACGAAATCTTTGAAGAAAAAGACCTGCCGCTGCGTCTCGCCGGCCTCTCATCCTGCTTCCGTCGGGAGATCGGGGCGCACGGGCTTGATACAAAAGGGCTCTTCCGCGTCCACCAGTTTACGAAGATCGAACAATTCGTCTTCTGCAAACCTGAAGACTCCTGGCAGATCCACGAAGAACTGCTGGCAAACGCCGAGGAGATTTTCAAAAAACTGGAGCTTCCCTACCATGTCGTCAACATCTGTACCGGGGATATCGGCACGGTCGCTGCAAAGAAATACGATATTGAGGCATGGATGCCGCGCGAGAACGCCTACAAGGAAGTTGTCTCCTGCTCTAACTGCACCGCGTACCAGGCTGCAAGCCTTAACATACGGGTGCGGGACAAGGAGAATTTCGAGTCAAAACGGTATGTCCACACCCTCAACTCGACCGCAATCGCCACGTCGCGGGTGCTGCGGTGCATTTTAGAGAATTACCAGAACAAGGATGGATCGGTAACAATCCCGGAAGTTCTCAGGCAGTACATGAACGATCGGGAGTTCCTGTAAAATCCCTTTTACATTTACCTCTCCTTTTTTATCATTAAAACCAAAACATCTGGTAAATACTTATTTGCCATAGGTAATGCAAGAGTATAACAGTGAACGTGGTACTATGGGCTATCCAGATTTGAAAAGCGACGAGTCCATTATTCTGACCGCACAGCATATCAAGGTAAAATCTGTGCCGTTCGAACTGGTGCTCACCAACCGGCGCCTTATCATTATCGACAGCGAGAAGAATGTTGTCCCTACTCAGCAAATTCCGCTGGTAACGATAAGGAATGTAGCGACCGGGGAAAATGCAATCCGCGATCCGGTAATTACCCTGACGATCCTGACCGATACGGCAGATACCCGTGAACTGGCGCTCACCTTTGCGATGCAGACTGCCGGGGAACGCAAACGCGAGGCCGGCGAATGGGTAAAGACTCTCAAAAAATATATCTCGGAAGCGTCATCGTATCCGGTTGAGATGGTGCCAGAGAAGCAGGGCTCTGAACAATCCCGCCAGGAACATGTCGGTACTCCCGGTGTGAAAAAGAAGATCGAGATTTCCCGCCCGATAAAAAAGATCATAGTAGACTCAAGTAACCTGCCGCCAAAACCTGTCGAGACAACATCGCTTCCCGAAGGATCTTTCTGTAGTCGGTGCGGGAACCGCATTCCTATGGGATCGACATTCTGTAACAGGTGCGGAACCAAGGTTGTCATCCCGGAAGAAGCAGCGGCCGATTCTACAACACCAGGGCAGATTACCACGGCCCCGTCGGTTACACCCGGATCGGGAGATCACAAGGGGAGGCCCATCGAGCAGATCATCCACTCGATCGAACCCCTGATTGAGGATTCGGTGCCTCGCACGGAAATTACCCCGGCCATACCGGAACCGGAACAGGCGCTCTCGGTTCCCACTGAAGCACCCGCAACCCCAACTGCCGAAACAACGCCCCCGGTGGAAGGAACACAGGCATCGGTGGCAGAACCGGTCTTAGCACCGGTAGTTCCACCCATACCCCAGGTTCCTCCATTACCACCAGTACCTGCAGCACCACGGAAAAAACGGACACCGATTCTTACGGTTGCCATAATTCTTATTGTAATCATCGCGGTAGCAGCCGGTGGATTAATGGTCATGAAAAACATGCAGACAAACACCGAAGTCATACCGGTGACGACCACAATACCCACCACGGCTACCACCATGCCGACACCAACTCCGACACCGGTAGTGACAACGATCGTGACAACCGCTGAGCCGACAACGCCACAGGTACTTATCCCGACAACAGGTGTCTGGGCCGAGATTATCTACGATAAGACATATAGTGGACTGGTAGGCACCCCGGGTTCGCAGGTAACCGTGACAGATACCGGGGATCACTTCTATGTAATTCCCACAAGTGAAGGGACCGTTGCCATCTCTATCAAGAAGACGGATGGTTCTGGTGACGAACTGAAAGTTATTGTCTACAAGGCCGGCACTGCGATAAAAACAGTGTCAACGACCACCCCCAATGGCAGGATTGACCTGCAGTTTGCCCTGGCAACCCCGACACCCACCCCAACGATGGCAAAAACAAATAGTACTGCGTAACAGAGGATCGGCCTGAAAATTATTATTTTGTCCCGTCCGTGTGATGTATGCAGGACAGACAAAAAAAATAAATAAATTTTTAGGATAGGTGTATCTTGAAACACTGGAACCTGTATGCAGGAATTCTCCTGCTTTTCGTGCTCGTCGGTGCGGCTGCCGCATCCGGTTCGATGCAGTCGTACCTGGGCAACACCATTAAACTCTCGGGATACTGTTATTCGAGCTCGACAGTCTACCTCTTTTTGACCGGGCCAAACCTCCCGACAAATGGCGTTGCGCTGGACAACATTTACCGCCGGGCGGACCAGGGAGGTTTTACCGAGGTCAGTGTGGACGATCACGATCGGTGGGAATATAACTGGGGCACAAATTCACTTGGTGGAGGCCTTGATGCCGGCACTTATACCGTGTGGGCAGTCAACAGCCCCAACGATCGTTCTCATCTGGGAGAGACGGAATACAGTACGATTTCCGTTTCCCTGGGTAATCCAAGCATCAGTGTTGTCACCCCTGCCGTTCCCGGCAGCTTCGATCTCCGCTCGGTTCCGGACAATACATCGGTAGTAATAAACGGGAACTATAAAGGCAGCACACCACTGACCGTGTCCGGTCTCGATCCCGGCAAGTACACTATCACGTTCTCCCGTTTTGACTACGAAAAATTTTCCACAACGGCAACAATTGAAGCGGGCGCGATCACCGAAGTGACAGCAACACTCCAGCCAAAGACCGGGAGTCTTGTGATTAATACAACTCCTTCAGGTGCCCAGATCCTTCTTGATGGGAACAATGTAGGAACAGCCCCGGTCACACGTACGAATCTTGCTGCCGGCAACCACACGATCAATGCAACGCTTGATGGGTATATCCCGGTTGAAGAACAGGTACGGGTGATCGCTGACCAGTCGGTCACAAGCACGATTGAACTGGAAAAACCTTCGGTAATCCCGGGTATGACCACACCCGTACCGATCCCGGTAACAATCGGTGCATGTTCCTGCGCAATCCTGATTTTTGCATTCTGCCGCCTGCGTGCCGGCCCGTAACAACATACGGGCCAACGGCTACACATTTCCCGCCATTTGGCCGCCGTAACAGTAAACACGGGAGGGAAATATGCGCAGGCAGCCGGTGGAGCGAGACCTACCCTACATACAGTTTCAGTGGGAAATTTGAATTTGCCCTGTCCATTGACGAGAATGCATTTACCGGGAACTGGACGTCCGATTCTGACGAGACCGGTGCAATCAACAACACATCAGTCCGGTCATGGAACGGTATAAGGATTTAAACCGTCAGAGGAAAACCCGGCGGAGCAATATTTTTTCGGATTTTTTTTGAAGCATGACAAGGTCAGGGATAAGGGTACTTCATGCTCCCGCCCTCATTTTTACGAAGACGAGACAACGACAATCTCTGAAAAAACTATCTTCCCGTAGATTTTCCTTGCCTCCCGGATAGGCCAGAGTTCGTACAGGATTACGGTGGCAGGAGCCCATACTCCCACCTAGAGCCAAAGATGCAGATACCATCAGAGAACATAATGACAGGCAGCGATTCGCCGAACTGCAGGACCGCCGACTCAAAAACGTGCTCACTACAAGGACAACGAGCGCGATAATCATGCTCTATTTCCCGTACTTTGTCTACTGGCGATACTTCCGGTCTGTGCAAAGCACCCGGTACCGGAAATGGCTGCGGATGGCCTCGGGGCGTGCCCGGTTTTCCGGGGGCATCAGTCGCAGATGCCGGTACCATGAGTGCAATTTTAAACCGGGTCGTATCCGGGAAGTCCCGGATTTTGTCTACGATATAGTCTTCTGCTGATGAGATCAGTTCTTTTTTTTGCAAACGGCACCGGGCAGTAGGAAGTAAAAAAGCTGATCCGGTGAAGAAGGCCTGATCCCGATTACAACATTTCCATCTTCAACAGGATACATCGATTTGGATTCCGGAATATGTACACCGGATTAATTCGTAGCCCCGCACCCTATATTAGTTGCATTATTTGATTTTTTCCGGGGAGTGAAAAGGTCTATGCAACGACATATAAGACAAATTTGTAAACAGTTAGCACGGGGATTTTATGCAACAGCCACTTTAACGGCGGTTTAATTATCAATTGAATGGTTCAGCCACTACCAGAAATGAGAAGGTACGGGAAGCGGCCAATAAAGATACCGGTTTAATTATCGTCGATGCAGAAGATGGGGAAATAAACAGGATTATGTAAAAAAGATCCGTGAAAATTATTGTTTCATCCGAACCTCGAGCTGCGGGAACGGGATATCGATACCTTCCGCCGCGAACCGTGCAGAGATCCGGACATTGATGGCATCCTTTACCTCGTCCGGAACATTGTAAGCCCGCGACCAGATGTAAAGCACAAACTTCAGGCTCGAATCCCCGAATTCCTGGAAGAAGACCTTTGGTCCCGGATCATCAGCAAAATATTCTGTATTCTTTATCGCATCCTCCGCAACTTCGAGTATGATCTCTTTTACCCGGACAACATCGCTTCCGTACGCAGCAGTGATCGGGATTGTATACCGGATTTTCGGGTCGGGAGAGGAAAAATTGATGACACTGTTTGAGGTGAGCTTGTTGTTTGGGATGGTGACAATCTTCCCGTCAATAGTCTTGATCCGGGTACTCCGCGTCCCTATAACCAGTACGTCGCCATAAAATGTGTCAAACTGGATTCGGTCGCCGACCCTGAAGGGCTTGTCGACGGTCAGGATCGCACCGCCAAAGAAGTTGGAGAGGAAATCCTGTGCCGCGAGTGCGATAGCCACACCAGCGATACCCGCACCGGCAAGGAAGGGTGTTATGTTGATATCGAGGTTGACAAAGATCAACATGATCCCGATAAACCATATTACATAGCGCACTGCCAGTTCGAGAAGGTCGATAAGCCGGTCATCGGTATCGCCTTCCGTACTCGCTGCAAGGGCATGGCCGTAAATATGGATAATATCGTGAAGGAGTGTAGACACGATCCATGTCCCAATCAGGATAAAGATCGAGTTGAGCACATGGTCAGAGATCATCCATGCATACTGTGCCGGGACGACGTCAAAATACTTCAGGGCAATATAGACCGATAACGCAACGATGCCTATCTGAACCGGTGTACCGATCGCCGCGATGATAATATCATCCCATTGTGTCTCGGTAGTTTCAGCATATTTCTCGAGCCACTTTACAACGAAACGTGCGATGCCCGCCACGACAAGGCCGACAATAACGATTGCAATGGCAAAGAGCAGGTTATCATCCATATACGTACTCTTATGTCACAGGGCAGTAAATAAATGTAAGATTACCATGGCAACGGGAAACGAGATTGCAGAGACACTTCGCGGGCTGGTGGACCGGGATATGACTTTTATGCACATCTGCGGGACTCATGAAGCGGCAATTGCCCGCACGGGCCTGCGGAGCATCCTGCCTCCACAGTTGAAGATTGTGATGGGGCCCGGCTGCCCGGTCTGCATCACACCGCAGGGCGAGATCGATGCGGCACTCGAACTGGCAGAAAAGGGCTGCATCATCGCAACATATGGCGACCTCCTGCGGGTACCCGGTTCCAAAGGCTCTTTGGAGTCCTGCGGCGGTGATGTGCGAGTCGTGCAGGGCGTCCACAAGGCAGTCGAGATCGCAGAGAAGACAGACAGGGAAGTCGTCTTTATCTCGGTCGGTTTTGAGACGACCGCCCCGACTGTCGCCGCGACCATCCTGTCACACCCGCCGAAGAACTTCTCCATCCTTTCCTGCCACCGCGTCGTCCCCCCCGCAATGAAGTGGCTGCTTGCGCAGGGCGAGGCAAACCTTGACGGTTTTGTTCTTCCCGGACATGTCTGTGCAATTATGGGGTATGAAGAGTACGAACAGTTTGCCGTGCCGCAGGCTGTTGCCGGCTTTGAAGCCGAGGACATCCTGCTTGGTCTTCTCATGCTGGTCGAACAGGTTCGGGAAGGAAAGCACCGCGTGGACAATGCCTATCCACGAGTAGTAACCCGGGAAGGTAACACCAAGGCAAAGAAGATCATGTACGAGGTCTTCGAGCCCTGTGATGTTGAATGGCGGGGCTTCCCGGTCATCCCGCAGTCCGGCCTCCGCTTAAAAAAGGAATTCGGGCAGTACGACGCGCAGAAGAAGTTTGGCCTTGTCTATAAGAAGGTAAGTAAACATTCGGCCTGCATCTGCGACAAGGTTCTGCGAGGGATTGCCCAGCCGACAGACTGCAAACTCTTCGGGAAGGTCTGCACGCCCCGGACTCCTGTCGGGCCATGCATGGTCAGCCACGAAGGGGCATGCAAGATCTGGCACCTGTATCAGGTCAAAAACCTGTGAGTCTCCCGGCTATCCTTCTCTTTTATATGGATGCGCACAAGATTAAGTAAGGTAAAATACGCCTCGGTAGGGTAGTGGACATCCTAGAAGCCTCCGGAGCTTTTGACCCGGGTTCGAATCCCGGCCGAGGCGCTTAAGCATTTTTCTGATTTTGTTTTCCTTGAGCGCAATGCGAATAATTATCCGGGTTGTCGGGCCACCTTGGCTTTTGTGCACGCCAAAAAAGAGAGGTTTTAGAAGATCAGGCCCGATGCGAAGATCGCAATGACAACAAATCCCGAGACCGTGACTGCAAGGCCGCCCATCATCGCGTAATCCCCGGTGCAGAACTTTCGCTCGCGCACATGAGTCCTGATTCCCGTGCGATATCCCCGCATATCTATGGTGAGTCCGAGCACGTTAGAGCGCAGGAGCGCGTTTGAAACAAGCGGGATTACAATGGGTGCAACGCTTTTGATCTTCCCGATCATTCCTGTCCCCGGGTTATAGCCCCGGGCCAGCTGTGCCTCATGGATCCGTTGCCCCTCGATCTGGAGAGTCGGGATAAACCTGAGCGCGAGAATAAACATCAGGATATAATCGATGGGCATGTGCAGTTTTTCCATCGCGTGAACAAGATCGCGGGGCTGGGTTGAGATAAGGAAGAGCTGGAAGGCGAAGATCAGCACCATGAACCGGAGCGCGAGGATCAGGCCAATGCCAATTGCACCGTCGGTTATGGCAATGGACCCGCCGATCACCGGCACTCCCTGCGGGATCAGGTACCCGAGCGTAGCGCCGTTTGGCATCGTGAGCACCGTGATGATGATAAAAACGACGCTCATTATCAGGACGAGTTTGAGCTGCTGAATTACTTCGCGGTGGAGGTGGCTCGCGTACGCAATGACCAGAAGGGCAACAACCATCAGGATGAGGAAGGGGATGCTCGTTACAAAAACACACATCACACTTGCGACTATGATAAAGAGAATCTTCGAAAACGGATGGAGCCGGTGGAAAAAACCGTCCTTGTGAACGTACTGGAGGATCTCGGACATTATTCCATCACCTGTGTATCCGATATGACCCGGCCCTGATCCATGGTGATCATGCGATCTGCGCAGTACTGTGCGATATCCCGGTTATGGGTAATAACAATAATTGTGTGCCCTTTTACCTGGAGATTTTTGAGAATTTCCATAACGAGCCGGGCTTCGTCCCCGTCTAGACCGGTCGTAGGCTCATCAAGGACAATGATCGCCGGCTGCATGGCGACCACGCAGGCAATGGCAAGCCTCTGTCGTTCGCCCCGGGATAACCAGCGGGGATAGAGGGTCTTTGTGTGCAGGAGTCCGACTTCGTCAAGTGCTGCATCGATCACGTCATTTTTGTTCTTAATCCCGAGGTTTTCAAGCCCGAATGCGATTTCGTCTTTTACCGTGTCGGCAAAGAACATGTGATCCGGGTTCTGGAAGACCAGGCCTACATCACGGGCAAGGTCAGTAATCGTGCAGTCCCGGGTATTTTTGCCCCGGATCAAAACATCCCCTGCAGTAGGAATAAGAAGCCGGTTAAACTGCTTGACAAGTGTGGTCTTGCCGGAACCGTTTTCGCCGACAATAGCGACAAATTCGCCGGCACTGATTTCGATGCTGACATCGTGCAGGGCCGGGACTTCATCGTAGGAATACGAGAGGTGCCGGACAGAAATGGCCGGTGAAGATGCAAAAAGAGCCGGGGCTGCACCATTCCTGATGCCGGTAAAATCCGGGATGACGATCCTTCTGATCCGCTCGTCTTTGAGGACATCTTCCGGTGCGCCGATAGCTGAAATCGCGCCGTGTTCCATCACGACAAGAGTATCGACCATGTCCCGGAAATGGGCATACTTATGCTCGACAAGGAGGATGGTCTTGCCCTGCTTCTTGAGGTTGGATAAAATTTCAACGATCCGCCGGGTCGCATGTTCGTCCAGCTCGGAGGTTGGCTCGTCAAGGATCAGGATGTCATTTCCGAGGGCGAGCGTCGCAGCAAGAGCTGCGCGCTGTTTCTGGCCCCCGGAAAGGTTGTGAGGGGAGCGGTTCTTAAGCTCCGTAAGGTACGTAACCTCCATGATCGAGGCGAGGCGCTTCTCAATTTCTTCGGGAGTGATGCCACGGTATTCAAGTGCGGAAAGGATCTCTTCTTCAACGGTGGTAAAGATCATCTGCGCTTCGGCGTCGTCAAAGACAATCCCGATGTTTTTCGCTATCTCGGAAAGCCCGGTATACGTCGAAACATCCCGGCCGTTGATGGTCACAAGGCCCGATTTCTTCCCGCCATACTCATGACAAAGGATGCCACATGCTGCAAGGCAGAGCGTAGTCTTCCCGGCACCGGAGGGGCCGGTCACCATGATACAGCGGCCCGGTTCCAGTACTAGAGAGAGACGGTGCAGCGCTTCCTGCACCGTATGTGGATACGTATAACTGACGTCTTTAAGTTCGATCATTCCTGTCCTCTCACCAGCACCCTGCTTGAGGGGATGTAGAGGATCTGGACAACAATTGCATTAAATACGGCAGTTATGACGACTATCGGAACAAAGACAATCATAAAGTTCCCGATATTGCCACCATACTTGGGAAGAACTGTGGCCCCGACAAAGAGAAGCGCGATTGCAGCAAACGAGAACCCGCTCACCAGTGTTGAGAGGAACGTGGTTACAGTCGGGGCAAGTTTTGTCCGGGATTTCAGGAGAGCATAGAGCCCGAAGCAGACCAGCGCACCCAGCGGTTCGCTGATAAGGTTTGCAGGTGGGAACATTGAACTTGATATCAGCATCGACAAGAGGCCGGCAACGATACCGATCCCAAGTGCCTCGTAGACTTTGGGCTGGATCAGGATGATCGCAAGGCAGTAGAACGCAATGATCATGTTGGGCGTGAGCGGCGTATGGAGCATCGCAAGGAAATACCGCAGGATCGCACCGACAGCAAGAAGAATTCCGACTATGGCAATATCTTTTGACTTCATGATACTATCACATCTGTAATCTGGATCAGGTATCCGAAAGAGCACACAACCCGCGGTTAATCCGCCGTTCGTGGCAATTGATTATACCTTGATGTATAATTCTGTTCATTGCTGTATTAAAATGTAACTTTGCTGGCATATGCATCGTAATTATCCTTCTCACCTTATTCCATAAGAAAAACGAGCCTTAACAGGGCAAGGTTCATTACCTTTTACTGCGTTTTTCTCGTACAATGTGAGGGATATGCAGGTTACCGCTGGCAGTGATGAGATATACCGGGAGTCCCTCGCACTCCATGCACTGCATCACGGGAAACTGGAGATTCGTTCCAAAGTTCCGTTCAGGAACCGGTACGACCTGTCCCGGGCTTATACCCCCGGCGTTGCCGAAGTCTGTCGCAGGATTGCCAAGGACCGGAACCTGGCGTACCGCTACACCCTCAAGGCGAATACTATTGCTATCGTGACTGACGGGTCGGCAGTCCTTGGTCTCGGGAATATAGGAGGGTATGCGGCGATCCCGGTGATGGAAGGGAAGGCAATCCTCTTTAAGGAGTTTGCCGGCATCGATGCCTTTCCCATCTGCTTTGAGAGTTACGAGACCGACTTTGTCGACCAGGTGAAAAATATTGCACCGGTCTTTGGTGGGATCAATCTCGAAGACATCGCAGCCCCGAAATGTTTTGAAGTCGAGGATGCCCTGCAGGATATCGGGATACCGGTCATGCATGACGACCAGCACGGCACGGCAGTAGTCGTGCTCGCGGCGCTCCTGAATGCCTGCCGTGTGACCGGACGAAAATACGAAGATCTTAATATTGTTGTTTGCGGCGCCGGGGCGGCAGGGTATTCCATCACCCGGCTCCTCAAATGTATCGGGTATGATCCGCTCGTCTGCACGATGGTTCACGAAATTACCGTCTGCGATACCCAAGGGATTATCCACCGCCGGCGCGAGGGACTCTACCAGAATAAGTACAAGTTCATTTTAAGCGAGGAGACCAACCACGCGGGCCGGACCGGTTCGCTTTCTGATGCGATGGACGGTGCGGATGTTGTTATCGGTGTCTCCGCTCCCGGTATTATCACGCAGGACATGATACGGTCGATGAACAAAAATCCCATTGTCTTTGCCATGGCAAACCCTGTGCCGGAGATTTGGCCGGATGCAGCAACAGACGCAGGGGCCGCCGTGGTCGGGACCGGGAGAAGTGATTTCCCGAACCAGATCAACAACGTGCTCGCATTCCCGGGTATATTCCGGGGAGCGCTTGATGCCTGCGCCACCCGCATCACTGATGAGATGAAGATCGCCGCTGCCCATGCGATCGCCGGTTGCGTCCGGAAACCTCACCGGAGACATATCCTGCCAAGTATCCTTGACAAGGATGTGACCCGGGCCGTGGCACGGGCTGTGGCTGAGGCAGCGAAGTCCTCCGGGGGCAGGACAACAATCTGATCTATCCCAAAGACACCATCAGCCCGAACCACACTTCCCCAAAATCGATCATGATGGAAGTTACCCTGCAATTTTCCCGTACAGTCACTGCCATACTATTCCCTTGCGAGACTAAAAAAACGGGAAACTGTGACAGGGGATTGTTTGAAAAAATTTAATTATAATGTTCGATAACTGTAATAATCAGTTAAATTTGAGTGTGATGTTTCAATGGCGTTTGCAGTGCATGTCAACATAAACCGGTGCACCGGGTGCGGTAACTGTGTCCGCGCCTGCCCGGTTAATGCTCTCGAGCTTTATACAATTGATCCAGCAACGAAGGACAAGATCTATGCAGTCAGGGACGGAAAAGCCATCAGCCTTGACGTCAAGGCAGAACTTTGTGCCGGCTGCGGTGTCTGTGTACGCGCCTGCCCGTACCAGGTAATCACTCTCTCCGGACGCGGAGAGACGGGAATGCTTGCGAACATCTAATTGCCTGTCCATCTATCACAGGATTTGATACCAGTAAACCGGCCCGGTAAGAACCGGACCCTCTTTTTCCAACCCTTAAAAACGATATATCTGGTAAAACGGTATACGTTAAAGGGAACGCATTTAGTCACATTGATAACCAGACCTGCACATACTCACATGCAGGGATAAATGATCCATGACCTCACATTTTCTCCTTTTAAGCGATGCCCTGACCCAGGAGCGGTTGTCATGGACTGAAGAAGTGCTCAAATATTATTTTATCCAGTTCTCTCCCGAGGCACTTCGCCGGACCGTGCCGGAGAAAAGCCCGACCTTTATCCTCTTTCTCACCGGGGATGCCCTCTACAGCCTCTTTGGCCGGGAAACCAGCCAGATCTGGGAGATTATCTTCTCCCTTCCATCCATGAAAGTCATCTGTGACCAGCAGGATCTAGACCTTCGCGGACTATCCATCGATCCATTAAAAGTGAAGTTTTCCGGTCTTATCAGCAGTCGGCAATCGGTTCCTGAAGGGTCACAACCATCGTTCTGGGGAGAGGTGGTGGATGCTGCCCGGGCTCAGGCACCAGAAGAAACGGCGATCGGGTACCTCCAGGTACAGTCACCTTACATGCATCGCGCGGCCCTGTACGCTCTCCTCTGCCTGGAAGCGGCACTTGACCGGGACTGCGATCCGGAGCTCTATGCGTTCCTTGACGGGGTACATATCGGACATGCAAACCAGCACCCGACAGCCTTCAGGAATCTGGGCGAAGGTTTCTCCGAACTCGCCATCCACGCCTCGCAGCACCAGCGGCACTGCCTTCTTATGGGGTCAGCACCGTGTGCAATGGAACGGGGATACGGCATGTGGGACGATGGGAAAGGGCTTGTTATCTCTTCCTGTTCGATTAAACCCCTGAAACTGAGGGGCCTCTATGACATGGTTGAACGGTTCACAAAAGACCACAGGATCCTTGGGACAAACTCGGGATCCATCCAGTTCCGCCAGGATCATACCGGAATACCGGACGGGCTGTCCGGTAAAGATCACGCCCCGCCGTCACTGCTGATCCTGATAACCTTCAGTCCCTACACAACCGGGATGGCCACGGGGGCACTCTCTTTTGCTACCGCATCCGCCCATCAGGGAATCGAAACGCGGGTGGTGTTTATAGAAGACGGCGTCTATGCCCTGACAGGGGAACAGAAAACCGATGCTGCCGAACAGTTTTTCTCCCTGCAGGATATGATTAACTCCGCTTCACGGAACGACAGGCTTGAGTTTTTTGTCCATCAGCCTTCACTCCATCAGAGAGGCCTCGTCAAAAATAAAAAGTTTAACGCTGTGCTTGATATCAACAATCATGATTTGGGAAAACTATTGTTCGAACCACCTTTGGGTATACGTTGCCGGTACCAGAGGCTGCTGTTTTTTTAAAACCGGTACGTTTCATCGATTATAAAAGGATGAAAAAGAGGAGTTTATTGAGTTAAATTAACTTGAAATGGAAATATTTGCAGTTTGCTGTATTTAGTTAACAATGGTGTATCAATAAATAAATTATTTAACATCTGCATTCCTACGACATGTACAGGCAAAAGAGCCGATTTATTAAAACTGTGTTTGTAGTGTGTGATTAATACGAGGTGAACAATGGGTAGCGCGATTAAACTGAACATGATCACCCAAAGATCGGTTGAAGAGGGCGCCGCGATGGAAAAGGGTAAGACAAACCCTGACTATTTCGAAGCCTGTTCAATCATAGAACTGAATCCTGAAGACATGAAGCGTGCTGGTATCTGGAAGAACTCGAACGTGAAAGTGACAAGCGAGTGCGGCACAGTTATTGTGAAGTGCATCAATGCGACGCAGTACTGTCCCCCGGGCCTTGCCCATATTCGCCAGGGAGTCTGGGCCAACCAGGTTGTTCCTCCACGGACCCAGTGCACCGGGACCCCCCAGTACAGCGGTTTCCCGGTGACGGTCGAACCAGCATTTAACGAGAAGCGCAAGACCGCCCTTCAGCTTGTTCAGGGCGCAGTCGGACTCTGGAAAGGAGTGAACTAATCCATGCCAAAGCTCATTACCCAGGTGGGATGCCCGTACTGCGGATCATCCTGCGATGATATCGAAGTCCTTGTCTCTGACGACAACAAGAAGATCCTTGAAGTCCACAATGCCTGTATTATCGGAACCAACCTGTTCCACCATGCAAACGACCCGACCCGGCCAAAGCTCCCACGCATGCGCCAGCCGGACGGTTCGATAAAAGAGATCTCGTATGATGAGGCAATCGACTTTACGGCAAAAACTTTACTTGCCGCGAAAAAGCCCCTTATCTATGGATTTGGTTCGACCAACTGCGAAGGTATGAGTGCAGTCGCAAGGATCGCCGAGAAATCCGGCGCTGTTTTAGATAACTGCGCATCCATCTGCCACGGGCCTTCCTTCCTTGCAATGTTCGATAACGGCTACCCAAGCTGCACGCTTGGTGAGGCAAAGAACCGTGCCGATGTCGTGGTCTTCTGGGGATGCAACCCGATGCACGCCCACCCGAGACACACTTCCCGTTATTCGATCTTCCCCCGGGGTTACTTCACCCAGAAGGGACAGATGCAGCGGACGATTATCAGTGTTGACCCCCGCCAGACCGATACCGCAAAACTCGCGGATATCCACCTCATGCTTAATCAGGGTCACGACTACGAACTTTTCGATGCGTTCCGCACCGTCCTCAAAGGGTATGATATACCCGATGAGGTTGCCGGTATCAAGAAAGAAGTGATCGTTAAGTCTGTAGAAGTTATGAAGAAAGCACGTTTTGTGATGATCTTCTTCGGTATGGGATGCACCCATACGGATGGACGTAACCACAACATCGATGCTGCCATCAGCCTGACCCGCGACCTCAACCTCCACACGAAAGCCTCGATCATGGCAATGCGTGGACACTATAACATTGCCGGTCCGGGACAGGTCTGGGCATGGTTGTTCGGATTCCCGTACTGCGTCGACCTTTCCAAGGGAACTGCCGCCCACATGAACCCCGGTGAAACCAGTTCAATTGATCTGGCAATGCGAGACGAAGTGGACTGCTTTGTCAATGTCGGAACAGATGCTGGTGCACACTGGCCTATCGATGCCATCAAGCACATCAAGAAACATCCTTTCATCACCGTTGACCCCAACTTCTGCATGGCAAGCGAGATCTCCGATCTCCATATCCCGGTAAGGATTGCCGGTGTCGATGAACCGGGCGTTGTCTATCGTATGGACAATGTCCCGATCCAGTTTAAATCGGTTATTGACGGCCTGCCGGGAGTTCCCAGTGACGAAGAACTCTTTGACAAGATCTACGAGCGCATGTGCGAGCTCACCAAGACCCAGCCGGTCTGGCTCACCTCAAAGGAAGACCGGAAACACCCGACAAACATCTCGGCGGTGAATGAAGCATGAGCGAGATCAAGGGTGAGATTTTAATCAAGGGTGGGTTTATTGTCGACCCGACCCAAAAAATTAACGGAGATGTCGGCGATGTTGCCATCAGAGATGGCAAGATTGTTGATAAAGTCAGTTCTGCCGCAAAAGTCATCGATGCCAAGGGCAGAGTTGTCATGTCCGGCGGTGTGGATGTCCACTCCCATGTTGCGGGTCCCAAGGTCAATGTCGGACGAATTATCCGGCCTGAAGACAAACTCTTCAAGAGCGGTGTTACCCATGACCCCACCCGGATGGAAATTGGCTTTTCAATCCCGAGCGTCTTAAAGACCGGGTACGATTACGCCCGCATGGGGTACGGTTTTGTCATGGAAGCGGCAATGCCTCCCATCCATGCACCCCACGTTCACGAGGAAATCCACGACACCCCTATTATCGATGAAGGAGCGCTTCCGGTTTTCGGGAACAATTGGTTTGTCATGGAGTACCTCAAGAAAGGTGAGGTCGAGAACACCGCAGCCTACATTGCATGGTTGCTCAAGGCGACCAAGGGCTATGGTGTTAAGGTTGTCAACCCCGGCGGAACGGCTGCCTGGGCATGGGGTATGAACTGCCTGGGTATTGAAGATCATGTGCCTTACTTTGAAATCACCCCCCATGAGATCATTACCGGTCTCATGGCGGCAAACGAGTACCTCGGCCTGCCCCACTCAATCCATGTTCACCAGAACAATCTCGGGAACCCGGGCAACTACCCGACAACACTTGCCTCGCTCAAACTCGCAGAGGGTGTCAAGACCAAGAACAAGTTCGGCCGTGAACAGGTTATGCATTCCACCCACCTCCAGTTCCACTCGTATGGCGGGGACAGCTGGGCAAATTTCTGCTCGAAGGCAAAAGAAGTCATGGACTACGTCAACAAGCAGAAAAATATTACCATTGATCTCGGCTGTGTGACGCTTGACGAGACCACGACCATGACTGCCGATGGCCCATTCGAGCACCACCTCCATGCCCTCAACCACCTGAAGTGGGCAAATGTTGATGTCGAAATGGAAACTGCCGCCGGCGTTGTCCCGTATATCTACGATAAGAATGTTGTCCCGAACGGCGTTCAGTGGGCAACCGGCCTTGAACTTGCGCTCTATGCAAAGGACCCGATGCGGACATTCATCACGACAGACCACCCGAACGCCGGCCCGTTCATCCGGTACCCGCGTGTTATCAAGTGGCTGATGAACCAGAAATCACGGGAAGCGGTTCTTGCGTCCATGAAGAAGGTTGACAAGGTCATCGATCTGACCAACATCCACACGCTTGACCGGGAACTCACGCTCTACGAAATTGCAGCTATGACCCGTGCAGGTCCCGCAAAGTGCCTGGGCCTCACCAATCTCTATGGCAGCCTGAAGCCCGGCATGATTGCAGATGTTGCGGTCTATGACCTCAACTTCAATAACATGCCAAGCGACCCCGAGAAGATTGAATCCGCGTTCCTGAACTCCAGCTGCTTTGTCAAGTCTGGTGAGATTGTTGTCAGGGACGGCGAGGTCATCAGCCACGGTCACAAGAAGACCGTCTGGGTTAACCCAATCATGAAAGAAAACCCGCAGGTAAAACGTGATGTTGCCGAGAGTTTCAACAAGGGCTACTACACGGTCGGACTCACCAACTACCCGGTGCGCGAATATCTCGCCCCCCACCCGTTCGTGATCGACGTAAATGTGGAGGCTTAAGGCAGGTGCAATCATGGCGACTGTTACTTTAAAACCCACGAAGACTCCCGAGCTCATGCTTGAGGCAAACTCCATCACGCCGGATGCATTTGCAGGAAAGACCGCAAGCCAGATTGCCGATCTCGTATGCCGTGAAGGAAAGACCTATGTCAAGATCGGTGACTTCTTTGAAGTTTCCGGTAATGCGGGTGCAACCGCAGCAGAGACCGACATTCTTATCGCCGGCGACTGCACACGGGTAAAATATATTGGCAGCAAGATGACTGCCGGCACGGTCACGGTAAACGGCAATGCTGATATGTATGTCGGCGGCTGGATGAAAGGCGGCAAGATCCACATTAAGGGAAATGCCCACTCCTTCTGCGGTATCGCAATGGAAGGCGGCGAGATTCTCGTCGACGGCAATGCTGAAAACCATGTTGGCTGCGCATACCGTGGCGACTGGCGCGGTATGAAGGGCGGCACGATCCGGATCAAGGGCAGTGCAGGTAACGATATCGGCACCTTCATGCTCGGTGGCACGATCATCATAGAAAAGGACGTATTCATCCACGTCTCGACCCATGCAGAGGGTGGCACCGTTATCATCAAGGGTAATGTCGAGGGACGTGTCGGTGGCCAGATGGTCAAGGGAGACATGTACGTCTTTGGCGCCATCAAGTACATGATGCCCGGTTTCAAGAAAGTAGACCGGATGGAACTTGAAGTTGATGGCACAAAGGCCACCTTTGACCACTACATCGGGGATCTTGGGGAACGTCATCCCAAGAGTAAGGGTAAGGAAGTCTTTGCTAACCTCTATGTCAAGGCATAATCAATTTTTTCTTTTTTGTCCCGGCCGGGATACCTACGGGTGTTATCCAACAGGAGCGTAAATATCAGGATACACCAGAAAAACTGAGGTCAGATTATGAACGATGTCGGTAAAGAATTTATCAAAGGAACCCGGTACCCGGATTATTCTACCGTGGACCTGGTCCTGCGTAAACCAGAACCCCCCATGGAACTTCCTGTTCCTGATGGCGCAAAGATCACAAAACTCCCCGATCCAAAAAAGATCAAGGTACCCAATGTCCCGGTAACTGATCTTATCGGGAAATGGGAACCATCGGGTTATCTTTCACGTTCATCGATGACCCTGGCGGAACTCTCGGCACTGTTGTGGTATACTCAAGGGTTCCGCGCAAGAATTAACGAATTCCTTGTCTTAAAAAACGTCCCGTCCAGCGCTTCGCGGTATCCGATTGAAACCTATTTTGTCGCAGGAGAAGTGGAGGGACTTTCTACGGGTATGTACCGGTATGTCCCAAGCATACACAGTATAATTACCATAAACGAAGACGCGGATATCTCCACCGCGATTGCGACCGCGAGTTTGAATTTCAAGGTTGTCACTCGCGCAGCAGTAACATTCATCTGGGTAGGGGTACCTTACCGTTCGACATGGGCAATGGGGAACCGGGGATACCGGAGCGTCCTCTTAGAGGCAGGACATACCTGCCAGGAACTGATCATGACTGCAGGTTGCTTTGGGTTTGACGTGCAGCCTATCGATACGTTCCATGACGACATGATAACACATCTTACAAATACCGATCCTGAAACACAGTGGCCGGTCTACCTTGCCGCCGTAGGAAAACGGACACGTGAGGTCTGACCGGCACGTGTCCAAAGATTTTTTTACCCCGTCACCGGTGATCATAATCGAATCATTTATTGAGGATTATCAGGATAAGGTACCTGAAATACCAGCAGGGGCATGCAAATATCCCCTGTTTTCAAATACGAGTGACCCATGATATCCCCCTTACAACAATGGCAAACAAAAGTGCATTACGGTGATGCGGCATGGTGAAACGCTACCTGTCACTGGTTACGTTTGATGAGGCACTGCATCTCCTCAAAACATCATTTGTAATCCCGGAGCATACTGAGATCGTTCACGTTACCCGGTCGCTGGGCCGTGTCGTTGCTGCGCCTGTCTATGCCCGGTACTCTGTGCCGGAAGTAAGTCTTGCAGCCATGGACGGCATCGCAGTAAAAAGCCGGGATACCTTTGGCGCTTCGGATCAGACGCCGGTTACTCTTCAGGATTTTGCCCGGGTCAATACCGGAAATATCGTTCCCCTTCGGTTCGATGCCGTGATCATGATTGAAGAAACCTGGGAAGTGGAGGACAAGTTCCAGATCCGTAAAGCCGCAATGCCATGGCAGCATGTGCGCCCGGCAGGTGAAGATATCAGGGAAGGCCGGCTTGTTCTCCCGAAGGGTCATCAGGTCCGGGCTTTTGATATTGGCGCCCTTGCAACTTACGGGATCGTGGAACTGAAGGTCAATACGTTCAATGTTGGGATTATTCCTACGGGAAGCGAGCTGGTTTCATTAGGTGTTCGGCCAAGCCCGGGACAGGTCGTGGAAAGTAACACGGTCATGGCACAGGTCCTTCTCGATTCGATGGGAGCACATTGCACCCGCCTTCCGATCGTACGCGATGATCCTGATCTTATCAAGGAAGCGCTTCGTACTGCTGCACGCGATAATGACCTTGTCATCATATCAGCCGGATCTTCGGCCGGGACACGCGACTATACCGCAGGGGCGATATCGGCAATTGGCGAACTGCTTTTCCACGGCGTCGCGGTGAAGCCGGGGAAACCAATGATGCTCGGGAAGATCGACGGTAAACCGGTCATCGGGCTTCCGGGCTTCCCGCTCGCCGCCCAGTCCGTCCTGCGTGAATTTGCAGTCCCTCTCCTTGAATACTGGGGACTTGCGCCACTCACGAAATATTCGGTCAGGGTAAAACTTTCAACACCCTTAAGTTCCGATCTCGGCTTTGACGAGTTTGTACCGGTATCTGTCGGAAGGATCGGCAACCAGTACTGGGGCATGGCCCGTTCACGAGGCACAGTTGTACAGATGTCAACCGTCCGATCAAATGGATACACACATATCCCGGCGCCGGTTGAAGGGTTCGATGCGGAACATGAACTCAAAGTTTATCTTACGACAGACCCGGCAAATATCGAGCGAACCTTAATCTTTTCCGGGGCCATTGACCCCATTTTGGAAGAACTGGGAAACATCGCACACGATCAGGGCCTCTTTATCCACACGGGAAGTGCCGGAAACACCGGTGCCATCCTCTCGCTTAAGCGAAATTCCTGTCATGCAGCGCCGATGAGCCTGCCGGCGTTCTCTCTCCTTGGAGACTGCCGGTTCGTCCAGCCCTGTCTTAAATCAATGGACCTCGTCTTTGTCAACATCGCTACACAGGAACAGGGGATTGCATCTGCAAAGGAAGTCTCACCCGATTCACTTGATGCAGTCTGCTGGATCAACTCACGCAAAGATACCCCGGCACGGATCCTTTTTGATTCATTGCTTTCATCCCACAATCTTATGCCCTCCCAAATCAGGGGGTATGACAATGAAGTTGCAACACCGGGGGCTGTAGCCGCAGCAGTCCGGGCCGGACAGGCAGATGCCGGTATCTGTTCAAAGGGACTGGCAGAATCCCATGACCTGATGTTTCTTCCGGTAGCTCATGAGCAGTATGAACTGGTGATGCGTCGGGAGATGCTGGACGATCCACGGATCGTGACCCTTATTTCACTAATTAAAAGCCCGGAGTTCAAAGTGCATCTTGACCGGTCCGGTGCCTATTGTACCACCCAGACAGGGAGGATCCGAAGCCTGTCTTCTGAGAACATTGAAATTGAAATTCCTCCGACAAGTAACTCCCTGAAGATTTCATAAAAACAACCGCTGCCATTTTATATGCGGCCCGTGGACACTTCCTCAAGAGATGTGGGATACGCGAGAACAGGGGAATCGGTTTTATGGACATGCTCATTAACGGGACTGCTGCTCCTGCTGCAGATGAAACGTGGATTGAGGTGACCAACCCGGCAACCGGTGAATGTATCGATCGGGTTCCACGGGGATCCAAAGAGGAAGTAAATGCGGCCGTTGAAGCTGCTGACGCGGCTTTTGGTGAATGGTCAAAAAAAACTACCCGGGATCGCGGTCTTATTCTCTACCGCGCGGCAGAACTGATCCGGCGGGATCATAAGGCTCTTGCAGCGCTCCTTACCCGTGAACAGGGAAAACCAATCCGGGAATCAACCGATGAAGTACGGGGATGCGCAAATATCTTTGAATATTATGCATCCATCGCCGGTCTGCCAGCCGGTGAAACGGTTACCCTTGGAAAAGCCGGGGACTGCCTGGTAACCCGGGTTCCGCTCGGGGTCTGCGCCGCAATCATCCCCTGGAATATGCCGGTACTCATCATGGGTTGGAAGGTGGGGCCAGCCATCCTTGCGGGAAATACCCTTGTTCTCAAACCGGCGTCAACGACCCCACTCACAAATCTACGCATCGCGGGGCTGATGCAGGAAGCAGGCCTGCCACAGGGAGTGCTCAATGTTGTGACCGGCCCGGGAGAAACTACCGGGGCGGCATTGGTACAACATCCCCGGGTAAAAAAAATATCATTTACGGGGGACTGTGCAACCGGCCACCGGATCCGGGAGATGACAAAAGACCATCTCAAGGTACTTACGCTGGAACTGGGCGGATCCGATCCGATGATCGTGATGGCCGACGCGGATATTCCCAAAGCCATTGAAGGGGCGCTCCGAGGGCGGTTTTATAATGCCGGCCAGATCTGCACCGCGGTCAAACGTCTGTACCTGCACGAAAAGATCGCAGAGGAGTTCATGCGCCTGCTTACGGCGAAAGCAGAAAGTCTTACAGTCGGAAACGGACTCTCACCGGGCACAGATATGGGGCCGCTCAACAGCGCAGAACAACTCGGGAGGATCAATTCTGTGGTCAGTGAAACGATTGGGCGGGATGAGGGTGTAATACGAACCGGCGGATACCCATTAACAGGATCGGGATACTCGAAGGGTTTCTTCTATAAACCAACCCTGATCACGGATGTTGCACCGGATGCAGCGCTCCTCACCAACGAAATTTTCGGACCTGTCCTTCCGGTGGTGACAGTACCGGATCTCGGTGCGGCAATTCGCGAGGCCAACCGTTCGAAATACGGTCTTGGCGCATCGGTCTGGACAAAAGACATCTCAACGGTAAAACGGGTATACGATGAAGTAAACGCCGGGATCATCTGGGTTAACCGTCACCTTATAGTTCCTCCTGAAGTACCGTTTGGGGGAACAAACGAGAGTGGGGTTGGCCGTGAGAACGGTTCAAAGGCACTTGACAGTTACACCCAGTCAAAAACCATGTACCTGGGCTGGTAACAAATTCCTTTTGGCTCTTCGCTGAATTGAATGGGTAACTTTGAGTGAGTAACACCCCCCACTAAAAGGGATAGCCCATGTCACTTCATCCCGAAGAACTGTTTCAGATGGCACTCAATGTACAGGATCCGTGGTTTATAGACAAGATCGATTTTTCACCGGATACGAAACGCCTTGATATCTAGATCGATTTTAATCCCGGTTCGCGATTTGAGTGTCCCGAATGTCACATTCCCGGATGCACATCTTATGATACAAGGGAGAAAATATGGCGTCATCTGAATTTCTTCCAATTTAAGACATATCTCCATTGTCGTGTTCCTCGTATAGAATGTAAAAAATGTGGAATTCGCCAGGTAGATGTTCCTTGGGCACGGGATCAAAGCGGTTTTACTTTGTGGATGGATGCATTGATAGTGCTTCTGGCGCGAAAAATGACCATATCTGCAATTTCAGAGCATATTGATGAGCATGATACCCGAATCTGGCGGGTCATTGGGCACTATGTTGAAGAGGCACGATCGCAGCAGGATCTCTCATCAGTAACCTCCATCGGTGTTGATGAAACTGCATGCACACGAGGACATAAGTATGTCTCATTAGTGGTGAATCTGGACAACTCAAAGGTAATCCACATCAGTAAAGGGAAAGATGCATCTGTGGTCTCATCGTTCAAGAAGGATTTTTCTGTACATAACGGAAAACCAGAGAGGTTACCGAAATACTTCGAACTTTATGACTATGATCTATCTGCATGTGGCAACCTTCACTTCACGTTACACACTTGAAATAGCGAAGAGTCGAATCATTTTTCAAAGTCAGGCCCAATATACCATGACAGGGAAAAAACAAAACCGATTTTTAAAGGACCCCGTTATGAACAAAAACCACATTTTCATCCTGGTAATTGCACTCACCATCTGCCTCATCGCCATGGTGGGCTGCACAAGTGCTCCGAACGCCCCTTCCCAGCCACAGGTCACGCCGGCGCACAACTATCCGACCGTATCGTTCAACGCAACTCCCGTCAAGCACGTTCAGGTTAACGGGGTTTCACTGGGATATCGGGAATTCGGATCCGGTGAACCGCTCCTGATGCTCGCGGGATTCGGCGAGACCATCGATTCCTGGAACCAGACGTTCATCGGCATTCTTGCGACGAAATACCATGTCTACACATACGACCACCGGGGAATGGGATACAGCAGCGACAGTAATGGGACGCACACCATTGCCCTGTATGCTGATGACGCTGCCGCGATCATGCCCGCTCTCGGGTATGACAGCATGCACGTGTATGGCGTCTCCATGGGATCTTCGATCGCTCAGCAACTGGTCATCGATCACCCCGAACGCGTCAGGAAACTGGTTCTCGATTCCGTTTCCTACAGCGTCCGTATCCCCGAAACAAAAACACTGCTCGGCATTCTCGAATCGGTTGTCGCTCCCAATTCGACCTATTCTGAGGGGATTCAGCATGAGGCAGAAGCGGACCTTGCCTGGAGCGGGTCATGGGACAAGCTTCCCGGCATCCAGAAGAGTGTCATGCTGGTCGAAGGTACGGCCGATGTCATTACGCCCGATGTGGTTGCAGCCAATATGACCAGGCAGATCAACGGTTCGTGGCTCGTGCGGTTCAAGGGACTTCCGCATATCGGATCCCAGGAGGCACCGGTCGAGTACGGGATGAATGGGCTCGACTTCCTGGGCATGAACGAGTCCGCGCCCTACGCAGCGCCATAATTTTTTTGCAATGGGAATATTTTCCGGGAGATTCACCGGAAAACGTTTCCTGAAAATTAATTTTGGAAATTTTTCGAATCTTTTTTGCCGGAACTTGATTGAAAAAATTTAACCGGACTTTACTTAAAAAAATTTATCTGGTATGAATCTCCGGCGATGCAGTAATGGCAATCGCGATGTCTGGAACAGTTCACCAGGTAGCCGGTAAGGATGAGCACATGAACGGCGCTGGGGGGAGAACTGTTTCCGTGATGAAGAATATCCGGGCATCCGGTTCTCAGGAACATTCCGGTTTTACCGTCATCCGGGCTGAATGATAACCTGTATGGTGATGATCATTCTTCTCCCGCATGGTAGTATCGACTGTGTTCCTGTAGTGTATATCTAGTATGTATGATACAAATAGTAAGAACAGACACGCATGTGACTTACTTACAGGTTTGATACTAATGGAACAGGCACCGAAGAAATTTAAGTACAGCTGGCCTGGTCGAAGCAACCCTGGATATGATCAGTGGCAAATGGAAACCTCTGGTCGAAGGTAGCCGTCGTCCCCGCCCGCCGTGTATAGACCACTGCAGCCGCCGGTTTGAGGTAGAACGAATGCCTGACGGCCTGAAGGCCGGTAAAACACAAACGGTCCATGAATGAGGTCATCGCACCGCTTGCCGCAGCGAAATGCACCGGCGATCCGAAAATAAATCCATCCGTGTTCATAGCGTATCTCGAGGACCCCGTTAACACTGTCGTCAAACATGTAGCGACCGTTTTTGGCACATGTCATGCGGGCGGAACAGCCGGCAAGTGGTTTTAGGACAGGAACTCTGGTACGCTACAACTATGATCTATCTGCATGTGGCGACCTTCACTTCACGTTACCCACTTGAAATAGCGAAGAGCCTTCCTTTTTTTATAGGATCCTGCGGATCAAAAGTATCGCCGCGATGCTGCCCAGGCAAACAGCCACCGGCACCGGTGCGGGCTGTGTTGTTGCGGGGACACTTGCAGAGACCGGGGTATCCGGAAGAGTCGTGATAACGGTAGTGGCGTTTGTCACTGCCGGAATCGTAGTGACGGTAGAACTTATCGTTGGGACACTGCAGGTACCCCCGGATCCGCCGCACTGCACAACATTGAACCGGGTTGACGCAACCACATTCTGCTCGACTCCCGAAACTTTCACAAGGTACTCGTCCGGGGCAAATGTTGAGGTATCTACGTCAAAAGACCAGGTGTTCATACCGCCGCTGCCGGACACCACCTTTACCATACCACTTGCGCCGGAAAATCCGGAAGACTGGGTTTTTGAGGTCGGGACAAATGATGATGAATAGATCTCGACCATGAGATTGTCATCAACAGCAAGATTGGTGATTCCCTTGATAGTGAACTTGTCTCCCGGGGATTTGTCACCAATCGGGTTGAACGTTATCGTCGGCTGGCTGACATAAAATGAGACCGAGGCAAAGGTATCATCAATATTCTGGCTGCTGACGGCCTTTATTAACGCCGTTGCGGCATCCGGACTCTGGAGTTTTCCGCCGCCGGTGAACTGGTAGAGTATTTTATTGTTGTGATCTTTTACGACTCCGGAAGAGGCATCATAGACGACATCGAACCGCCCATTCATCATCGGGTGCTGGATCAGCACAAAATACTGCCCGGATGCAAGGTTTGCAGTATCGGTTTTCTTAAGTTCGTATTCGTAGGAATTATCGTCATTTACCTGGACGGTCGTGACCTTGGCGAAGTTGTACCCGATAAACCAGACCTGGAGTCCCACCTGGGGATGGCCGGTTGCAATGCCCCGGATATAGACCGGATCTCCCTGTGATATAGTGGTCGTTGTCGCCGAACTTCCCGGCGTAAGGGTTACTGCAGTTGCACAGGGAATACTAATCGCGATGGCAAGCAGAAGGAGATAGATTATACGGTGCGCATTTCCTGGGGCAGGGTACGTTGTCAAGGCAGGACTTCCTTATCGTGTACATATATGATTCCCGCCAATCCAGAAAAAGCAGATCGTCTTGTATTGGATGGATGGCATTTGGCAGTGTAAAATCAGACAACCCGGGTATTCTTTTGTATCCTGCAACAGATTCATGAAGCATGGGAGGTAATCCTCTGGTAATGACGCATATGCGAAGTGACATGGTCAAGAAGGGATATGAACGGGCGCCCAACCGTTCGCTTTTGCGTTCTCTTGGGGTGACCGATAAGGAGATGGACCTCCCGTTCATCGGGATTGCCAATGCGTACAATACAATTGTACCCGGCCATACCCACCTGCGGCAGCTCTCAGAAAAGGTTCGTGAAGGAATTGCCGCTGCGGGGGGCGTGCCGTTTGAATTCGGGGTTATCGGCATCTGCGATGGCATTGCCATGGGCCACGAGGGGATGCGATACTCCCTCCCGTCCCGGGAGAATATCGCAGATTCTATTGAACTCATGGCGCAGGCCCACCGTTTTGACGGCCTCGTCTGTGTCGGAACCTGCGACAAAATTGTGCCCGGCATGCTCATGGCGGCAGTCCGGACCAACATCCCGACCGTTGTTGTGACCGGGGGAGCAATGCTCTCCGGAAACATGGGGGGAAAGGATCTCTCGCTTATCGATGTGTTTGAAGGTGTCGGGAAGGTTGCGGCAGGAAACATGAGCAGCGAGGCATTAAAGGATCTCGAGTGCTGTGCCATGCCCGGCTGCGGGAGCTGCCAGGGGCTCTATACAGCAAACACGATGGCCTGCATGACCGAGACGATGGGAATGTCCCTCCCCGGCTGTGCTGCAATTCCGGCCGTTGACGCAGCAAAACTGCGGATTGCCAGGGAGAGCGGCGAGGCTGTGGTCTCGGTTGTAAACAAGAATGTCACCCCGCGCGATATCGTCACCAAAAAGAGCCTTGAAAATGCGATCCGTATGGACATGGCACTTGGCGGTTCGACGAACACGGTCCTTCACCTCATGGCGATTGCAACCGAGGCCGGTGTCCTGCTCACGCTCGCGGATTTTAACCGCATTGCCGAAGAGATCCCACATATCTGTTACATGCAGCCCTCCGGCCCCCATTCGATGCAGACCCTGTACCGGGCCGGGGGAATCCCGGCCGTAATGAAGCGCCTGGAAAAATACCTGGATAATGTCCCTACAGTTTCCGGTAAGACCATTCACCAGATCGCACATGAAGCCATGATAAAGAGCGAAGAGGTCATCAAAAGTCCTGATGCACCGGTGAGCCCGGCCGGAGGTCTTAAGATCCTCTTTGGGTCGCTAGCACCGGACGGCGCAGTTGTCAAATGTGCGGCCGTTCCAAAAGAGATGTGGAAGCACACCGGGCCGGCACGGGTTTTCGATGGCGAGGAGACGGCAATGGCTGCGATCCTCTCCCGCCAGATTAAAGAAGGCGATGTCGTGATCGTCAGGAACGAGGGACCCCGGGGGGCACCGGGCATGCCGGAGATGCTCTCTGCAACATCAGCCCTGATGGGCGTGGGCTACAAAAAAGTTGTCCTTATCACGGACGGGCGTTTCTCGGGAGGCACAAGGGGCCCCTGTATCGGGCACGTTGCCCCCGAGGCCGTGGTTGGCGGTCCGATCGCATTTGTGCGCGATGGTGACAGTATTGCCGTCGATCTTTTTGCAAAGAAGATCGATCTCATTGTCGACGCTAAAACACTTGCTGACCGGAAAGCCTCATGGAAACCGGTGACAAAACAGCTGACCGGTGTCCTTGCCCGGTATGCAAGGACCGTGGAGCAGGCAAACCTCGGTGCCGTGCAGAGATAATACGGGGAATTCTCCGGATACCCCCAGCATATGAGGGTCCCAATTCCCTTTTTAAAATTGCATTACCTCCTGATTTTCCGATGTCAGCGAAATATTTTTCTGAAATATTTCGCAATTAAATTTCCTTTTTATCAGAAAGTTCAGACATGAAACTAAACCGGATCCATGGGAAACTGAAATCGTGAGATGTTCCGGAAAACAAAATTATGCCAAAACCTCTTGTCGTTACGGCTGATAAAAAAATGGTGCAATGGAAAATGTCCGCTATTTTCAGGGCTGTGTCGCCGGAGCCTGAGCGGGTGCAGGTTCACCACGCTCGTAAACCAGCGCTGCATACCGGCTGACAAACAGGACAAACGGCGGGTACAGCACGATCGCAACAACCAGGAATATAATCCCGCCAATCACCGGGATGAGAGAGAATATCTGGAGAAGCAGCCAGAAAACAACACCGATAATCCCGATAATGATGAGGGCGGCAATATAGGTGAGCCATCCAATCCTGCTGATTTGGGCAAGGATCTCCTGGAAGTTGAAACCTTCACCAATCCGTCCGGTCCGGGCAAACCGGATCGATCCGATAAACGAGAATATCGTAACGATGATCGCAACAATCAGCGTCACGAGCAAAAGAACAATCATGAGGCCGGCTGCTGACAGGATCTCCGGATGGGTGGTCAGCCACTGATCTGCCTGCGCATCCGTCATGGTGGCAAAGTCAAGGGAGAGAGCTCCAGATGCGATAAATGCCGAGATCAAGGGAAGAAACGCCGCGATAGCGAGCAGGATAACCGGCAACGCGTAAATGATGTTGACAACCAGCAATTTGAGCCCGTCAATGAACATTGCCCACCATTCTTTGAGTTCAGGAGCCGGTTTTTCACCACGGTATATCCGGACAATATACCCTAAGATCAAAGGGAAGATAATCAGGCTCACTATCAGGAGCAGCCAGTGTTTCCATTTTCCCCATACTCCATCTTTTGCGTAAGAGAATGAGTCATCAAGCATTGTACCAAAACTCATAACCATCACCATGTATTCCTCTACCGTTGGAGGATCAATAATAAAAGAATATCTGCGAAAGGACAATTTTTAAAAAGCAGATCCTGCAAATCCCGGCAAAAAAGTAAAGATGAGATTATGCTGTACCGGCACTTTCATAGAGCTGGGTGAGGTACCGTGCATGAAACAGGCAGAGAACCGGGAGCAGAATGAAAAGCAGTACCCAGCCAATGTAGGGGATCATTATACAGATTGTTTCAATAACACCGATGATGATAGCGAGGATAATAAGAGCAATAACGTAGGATATAAAGCCGATTTTCCCGATATGGGCAAAGATCGCACTGAAATTGAACGCCTCACCAAAGCTGTTCGTGCGTGCAAAACGTACTATCGCTGTTGCAACAATAAGTCCGATAATGATCGCGACAATCGCCAGAATAATAACACCGAAAATGACTCCGCCAATAAGGGCCAGCATTCCGGCAGGATTCTCCTGTCCGGCAACGGTAGAGGCAGTCAGGGCTGTGATAAATGCACTTCCAAGGACTACAAATTCTATAATAATGATCGGGATTGCATAGATGATGCCAACAATAAACATCTTGATCCCATCAATGAACATACTTCCCCATTCTTTCAGTTCAGGAGCTTTGTCGGCACCCCGGAAAATGCGCATCATGTATCCCATGATGAGCGGGAAAATAATGCAACTGATAATCAGCAGTATCCAGTTTACCCACTTTCCTACGAGACCGTCTTTTGCATATCCAAAAGAGTCTCCGACCATTTTACCGAATTCCATTCCAGTCACTCCAAAGATGCAGTTTCTTATCATCCATGACTGTTAATAGCCACAAACGATTTATATCCGGTATGGATACTTCGCAGAATATATATTTATCTCAAAATCTGGCTTAAAACAGGAAAATACTAGGAAAAATCAGTGCCTGAAGTATCTCACACCCGTAAAGATCATGGCCATGTTTAACCGGTTTGCTGCTTCAATTACTTCTTTGTCCCGGATAGATCCGCCGGGCTGGACAAGTGCGGTGGCACCGGCCTTTGCCGCAACTTCAAGAGTATCCGGGAAGGGGAGGAAGGCATCGGAAGCAACGGCAGATCCTGCGAGAGGGGCACAGGCTTTCTCGATCGCGATCTTTGCCGAGTCGACGCGGCTCATCTGCCCGGCACCGATGCCAAGGGTGTGCTTCTGATCGGCAAAGATGATCGTGTTGCTTTTCGTGTGCTTGCAGACTTTCCAGGCAATCTTAAGCGCGGCCATCTCATCAGTTGTCGGATCGCGGTCGGTAATTACCTTCCAGTTTTCTTTATAGGCCGGAGTTCTCTGGACCAGGATACCTCCATCGATGGTACGCACTTCATCCGCATTCACGCGCTTGGAGAGGATGAGCACCCGCATGTTCTCTTTCTTTTTCATCGTTTCAAGGGCTTCTCTGGTAAACGACGGTGCAACAATAACTTCGACAAAGGTAGAGTCGATCGCTTCTGCAAGTTTTTTGTCCACTTCACGGTTGAACGACACGACCGAGCCATAGGCAGAGACCGGGTCTACCTCGCGGGCGGTCAGGTAGGCATCGAGGATATTTGTTCCGATCGAAACACCGCAGGGATTGTTGTGCTTGACGATTACAGCCGCAGGCTCCTCAAATTCCGCCAAAAGGGCTGTACCGGCATTGACATCGAGGTAATTGTTGTACGACATCTGCTTTCCCTGGAGGGGTTCGGCGCCGGCAATTCCGCTTGTCCCGTATACGGCTGCCTGCTGGTGCGGGTTCTCACCGTACCGGAGCATTCTCCCGTGGGTAAACTGGAGCGAGAGGGTGTGCGGGAATGCCATATCCATGTTGGACAGGTAATTGCTGATCGCGGCATCGTACGCGGCCGTCCGGGCAAACGCTTTTTTCGCAAACATCAACCGCTGATCAGGAGTAAAACCGTCACCGCTGATAGTTTCAATTACTGCAGGATAGTCGGTCGGATCAACAACAACTGCGACATCTTTGAAATTCTTTGCCGCAGCCCGGATCATTGCCGGTCCGCCCACATCGATATATTCGATCAGTTTATCAAGCGCCATCGACTGCCCGGACATCTTCTCGAACGGGTACAGGTTCACGACAAGCAGATCGATCCGGTTGATCCCGTACTTTGCCATTACCGCATCGTCAATCTGGCGCCGGCCGAGGAGACCCCCGTGAACCTTGGGGTGAAGCGTCTTGACCCGCCCATCCATCATCTCGGGAAATCCCGTGTAACTCGATACTTCGGTAAACGGGACACTGGCCTCTGCAAGTGCTTTGCCGGTCCCGCCCGAACTCAGGAGACTGTACTTGTTTTTGACCAGCACCTTCGCCAGTTCCACGATCCCGGATTTATCCCATACCGAAAGAAGCGCCCATTTCATAATATAGTATATGGAGATAAAGGCCAAAAAAGGTATGCAGAGCCCGAAGATTTCGCCTGAACGGGAAGGGGATATGACCGGCACGGGGATACCAATCTGGTTTGCAAAAAAAGTATCACGCTATTAAAAAACCAGTACTGGCATTTTCTTCCACAACAAAGACCAATTCATGAGCCGATTAAAAAAAATTCCCCGGTCTATGCCCCACTATTCTAAAAACCTTTGATTTCGGCAGATACCGTCCTTGGCATTTAACTAAATTTTATATAGAACCACAATGCAATAGATATTGGAACATCGAATGGGATGAACTATGGAAGATTACGATACCACTCCCGTACCTGAAAACAATGCAGCAGAGCCGGAAACACCGGTATCCCCACCGCTTCAGCCACGCGATGAACTTGCGGAGCAGAAGAAGCAGTATGAGGATTTAAATGACCGGTATCTCCGGCTTGCAGCGGATTTTGACAATTACCGGAAGCGGACCGCCCGTGACCACGAGGACATGGTACACCATGCAAATGAGCGTTTAGCTGTTGATATCCTGGAGGTTGCGGACAATTTAGAGCGGGCACTCAAAAGCGATGACATTCATCTCCGCACGGGGGTTGAACAGATCCATCAGTTGCTTTGCGGAATTCTCGCACGGCATGGTATCACACCCATAGATGCATTAAAAAAATCATTTGATCCTGGAGAGCATGATGCGGTCGCGCACATTCCGTCGAATGAAGCAGAAGGAACGGTGGTCGATGTCGTGTCTCCCGGATACCGGATGTACAAGAAAGTGATCCGTTACGCAAAAGTTGCAGTATCCAAAGGAAAAAACTCACACGATGAAGCGCCCGTTGAAAAATCTTGAAATCAAAAATAAAGGAGGACTGACATTATGGCAAACGAGAAGATATTAGGTATCGACCTTGGGACCACCTTCTCCTGCATGTCAATCATGGAGGCGGGTAAACCCATTGTCATCCCCAACAGTGAAGGAACACGAACAACCCCGTCCGTTGTCGCATTTACAAAAGAGGGCGAACGCCTGGTTGGGAGCCTTGCAAAACGGCAGGCTGTGGCCAACCCCCGGCATACGATCCAGTCCATCAAGCGTACGATGGGAACCTCGGAGAAAGTAAAGATCGACGATAAGGAATATACTCCACAGGAAATCTCCGCGATGATCCTCCAGAAGATGAAGGTTGACGCGGAGGCATATCTTGGGGAGAAGATTACAAAAGCGGTCATTACCGTTCCGGCATATTTTAACGATGCCCAGAGGCAGGCCACAAAGGATGCCGGAAAGATCGCCGGCCTTGAAGTCCTGCGTATTATCAACGAGCCGACCGCAAGCGCCCTCGCGTACGGTATTGATAAAGAAGCGGATGCCACGGTCCTTGTCTATGACCTTGGCGGCGGTACGTTTGATGTATCGATCCTCACGCTCGGGGATGGAGTTTTTGAGGTAAAATCCACCGCAGGTAACAACCATCTCGGCGGCGACGATTTCGATAAACTGATCACGGATTACCTTGTCGAGGAGTTCAAAAAGAAAGAGGGCATCGATCTCAAAAACGATATCTTCGCCATGCAGCGCCTGCGCGACGCTTCGGAGAACGCGAAGATCGAACTCTCCCAGCGCCAGACGACAACTATCAACCTGCCCTATATTACGACAGATGCTGCCGGCCCTAAGTTCCTCAACATCGATCTCTCCCGTTCAAAACTTGAACAGTTGATTGGCAATCTCGTGGAATCCACGGTCGGGCCGGTTAACCAGGCATTAAGCGATGCAAAACTGACCGCAAAAGACATCGATCATGTGCTCCTTGTCGGCGGTTCGACCCGTATCCCCCTCGTACAGGAGACGGTTAAAAAACTGCTGGGAAAAGAACCCGACAAAGGTCTCAATCCCGATGAATGCGTAGCGCTTGGCGCCGGCATCCAGGGTGCCGTGCTGACCGGTGAGACCAAAGACATCGTGCTCCTTGATGTGACGCCACTCACGCTCGGGATCGAGACGCTTGGAGGTATTGCAACCAAACTCATCGAGCGCAACACCACGATCCCCACGAGAAAAAGCCAGATCTTCTCGACTGCCGCAGACGGTCAGACCAGCGTCGAGATCCATGTCGTACAGGGCGAACGCGCTCTTGCAAAGGATAACTTCACGCTGGGCAAGTTCCAGCTGACCGGCATCCCGCCAGCCCCCCGGGGCATTCCGCAGATCGAGGTCACGTTCGATATCGATTCAAACGGTATCATCCACGTATCGGCAAAGGATCTCGGTTCCGGCAACGAGCAGGCAATCTCCATTAAAGGAGACAAAAAACTCTCGGACGAAGATATCAAGAAGATGATGACCGCGGCCAAGCAGTTCGAGGCCGACGACAAGAAAAAGCGGGAAGAGATTGAGGTAAGGAACCAGGCAGACACGGCGGTCTTTACTGCAGAAAAGATGCTCAAGGAGAGCGGCGACAAGGTTGATGCTGCCGACAAGCAGAAGGTAGAAGAAGGCGTTGCAGCCGTAAAGACCGCACTCTCTACAGACAACCCGGAAGAGATCAAGAAGGCCATGGAGACGCTCACCGAAGCCGTCTACGCCGCGACCACCAAGATCTACCAGAAGATGCAGGCTGAAAATGCTGCAAAGCAACAGGAGTCACAGCCTGATGGCAGTGCAGGCGCCGCCGGCGCAGATCCCACATCAGCCGAACCTGAAAAGAAACAGGACGATAACGTCGTCAACGCAGATTACAAAGTTAAAGACGAGTGAGCATCCATGGGCTCGGGCGATTATTATGACATCCTCGGCGTACCAAGGTCTGCCGATGAGAAAGAGATCCAGAAAGCGTACCGCAACCTCGCCCGGAAGTACCACCCGGATGTCTGCAAGGATCCAGGTGCCGAAGAGAAGTTTAAATCGATAAATGAGGCATACAGCGTACTTTCCGACGCCCAGAAACGGGCGCAGTACGACAATATGGGTCACGAGACCTACACAAATGCCTCGAAAGGATCCTATACCGGAGGGGGAGGCTACGGGAGCGGCGGTTTCTCTTCCGATTTCTCCGGTTTTGGGGATATCTTTGACTTCTTTGGCGGGAACCAGCGCAGGTCCGGCCCGCAACCCGGTCCCGACCTCTTAATGCGCATGCAGCTCACGCTTGAAGAAGCAGTGGCTGGCGCAGACAAGGAGATCGAAGTTCTGCACAGCGAGGCCTGTCCTGCATGTGCGGGATCAGGCAGCGAGACAAAAAAGACCAACGTATGCCCGCGATGCGGTGGCAGCGGACAGATGCGGCAGACCGCACAGTCAGTATTCGGCCAGTTTGTCCGGATGACTCCATGCACCATGTGCGGGGGCCGGGGCAAGATCCCGGAGAAGCAGTGCCACAGCTGCCACGGTACCGGGCATACCCGGGTAAAGCGGAAGGTCTCAGTCCATATCCCTGCCGGTGTGGACAGTGGGATGCGCCTTCGCATGGAAGGCTATGGTGAAGCAGGGGATTACGGTGCCCAAAACGGGGATCTCTTTATCGAGATGTATGTCCTGCCTCACAAACGCTTTGAGCGTACGGGTGACAACCTTGAGACCACCGTTGAGATAACACCTGCACTCGCGGTACTCGGGACGACAATTGAGATCGAAACCATCGACAAACGTCACCTTGACCTGAAGATACCGGCCGGTATCCAGTACAGTACCGCGCTCCGGATCGGCGGGGAGGGAGTAAAGCGGCGTGGAAAACCCGGTGATCTCCTCGTACGGGTGAAGATTGTCACCCCCAGGGGAATATCCGGTGAACAAAAAGAACTCTACCAGAAAATTGCCGATCTTGAAGGCCATGCCAGTAAAACCGGCGGTATCTTTTCAGGAATCATGGGAAAGAAAAAAGGAAAGAGATAATCTTTTTTGACGGTCAGACCCCTTGCAGGGTATAATTTTTCCCGGTAATTCACGCAGGTATTTGTGGGCAGGCGCCCCATTGCTAAAAAGATGAAGCTCCTTTTTGAGCTCTCGGGTGAGAACCCGACCCTGCCATGTGCGGAAATTGAATGCGTTGCATCGCTGCTTGATACACGGCCGCAGGTTGCCGTCGCGGAATGCCCGGTACCGGCCGCAGCCCGGCGCCTCGCAATGACCCATATCGTGCTTGAGTACCTGGGTGAATGTGCACCGGATATCACTTCGTTTAAGCACCTGCTTTCTGATCTCTCTTTAACTACCAATCAGCCGTTTGCCGGCCGGGTTAAACTTATCCATGACAGTTGCCAGGAAAAAAATCCCTGCTCCCAGCGGGAATTTGAACGGTTGATTGGTACAATGATTACCGGTCCGGTACAGCTGATTAATCCGGTTGTGGAGTACCGGGCAATTCTTTCAAAAGACCGGTGTTATTTCGGCAAAGTCCTGTACCATATTGATCGTGGGGCATACAACGAGCGCAACCCGGGTAAACGCGAATTTTTTCATCCCGGTGTTATGATGCCACGGATGGCACGGACTCTTGTTAATCTATCTCTTGCCAGGGCCGGGACGACCCTGCTTGACCCGTTCTGCGGAACCGGGGGGATCCTGATCGAAGCGGAGATGCTCGGGCTCCATGCGGTGGGAAGCGACTTTGATCCCATGATGATCCGGGGAAGTAAAGAGAATGTGAAGCAAAGTGCACTTCTCCTTGCCGACACCACCCGGCTTCCGATAAAGAACCAGGCAGTGGATGAAGTTGTGACCGATTTTCCCTACGGCCAGTCGGTCTGCATAAAAAAAGCTGACACTATGGAGCACCTGTATCATGATACTCTTGACGAGATCAACCGGGTCCTGATACCCGGCCACCGTGCGATCGTCGTCACTCACCGGGATATATCAGGGATTGCGGCACAGCACATGACCGTGCTCCAGCACCATACTCAGAGAGTGCACAAGAGCCTCACGCGCCATATCCTTGTACTCCGGAAATAGTGGTGCTGTTTTCGCAAGGTATGGGGTAATTGTTATGAGGAAACCATGCTCCATATAATTCGTACTATGAGATCCAGTGTCATTGTCCTCGCGATGCTCATGCTTGTGCTGAGTATCTTTGTTTTTACGCCAACTGCAGCTGTTTCTGGAGATGCAGCCGGATGGTATACAACCGCATCCACCTTAACCGGGCAGAAAAATTATACTGCAGCCTTGCAGGCGTATGACCTGGCAATATCACTTGATCCTGCCTATGCTGATGCATGGAACGGCAGGGCCGATATCCTCAACCGTGTACACCGGAATACCGCAGATCCTCTCGCCACCCTGAACCTGGCCCTCAATGCCTCCGACCGTGCGCTGGCGCTCAATGCCTCGTCTGCAAATGCCTGGATAAACCACGGCTTGATCCTCTATAATATCGGCTACTACTACCAGGACCAGCTCAACGATCAGACCACCGCAAACACATACTATTCTAAGCAACTGCAATCCTTTGAAAAAGCCATCAGCCTTGAACCGGATAATGCAGATGCATGGTTCAATGACGCATATGCGCTCTGCGGCATGGGCCGGTGCAACGAAGGTCTGACAGCATTTAAGAAAGTCCAGCAACTGGATCCGGATTATCCGTACCTTGAGGGCAACCTCGAAAATGCAGAAAAACTGGCTGAAACCCAGACGCCGTTTTACATAAAATATGCCGTTGAGATCGCAATGGGAGTTATCGTAATTATCTGTGCTGTGCTCTGGTTTGCTGCAGTCAGGAAGAAATACTAATAGGATTTTTAAAAACCCTCTTTTTTTTACGATCTGCGATTCATTTTTCCGGTGTAAAATATTACAGGGAATCCTGCATTTTTGCTTGTTAATCAAAATCCTCCCAAAGGTAGAAGTGCCGCCGATTGCCCGATATTGTTCCGTAGAATTCGGGCGTTTGAATTGCCATTGTCTGATACGATTAAACAACCCGTTGGGAATGTAAGTAAATGCTATTGACTGCACCGGGATCGGTAACCAACCGGGAAGAATGGATGCAGGAGAAGTGGCGGATTCATCGCGGTTGGATCAAAGTTCATGAGGGTATTGACAGGAAATCACAGAATATTCTTGCAATGGAAGTCACTGACGAGACTATGCAAGATAAAGCCGGTTGTATCCCCCTCATCGATTCCATGCAGGATTCGCTTCAGTCCGGAAATATCAGGAAAATCCCGGACGACGGTGCTTACGATCATCTGGCAATTTTTTAATGATCTCAGTACTTCTCTATTTTCAAGTTAAAAGAACAACCACTAAAAATTTGTATGAAACATATCTGGACGCGGAAATATCCTTTTTGACAGCCGCCACCCTCCATTTAGTGCAGGAAGGGGTACCCCCCCTTTTGTACAAAAGTGGCACCCCCCACTCCCAAGCCACAAGAGGGGGGTGGGGGGATCATGTGTTTAAAAAATTGGTCGGGGGTCTGGGTACCTCTCCTTTTTGGGAGCGGGGGGTACCCCCTTGCAGGAAAAGAGGCCCCTACCCCTCCGAGCCATCGGCCAGCAAAAATATCTTCAGGCGATAGCTCCACGCGAAGCACAGGTTTTGGAAATGCTGGAAAGTGGGGGTAGGCCCCCTCTTATGCCCGGACAGGGGGGTGGGGGGTAAAACTTTTAAAAAATCGGTCGGGGGGTCAGGGTACCTTCCGGTTTTGGGAGCGGGGGGTGCCACCCCGGGCTGGCAAGGAAGGGGGTACCCCCAATGGACCGGGAATCGCTTCGGCAAGTCCTGTTAAAAATTCTGATGTTTGCAAAGGAAAATTTAGAGAAGTACAGGATCTGGAAGAACGGCACATTTCATCATCTATCAAAAACTGATCCGCTTCACGCAGCGAGGGGTTGCCCTGCAGGGCAGAAATGTGTTCGCGAATACCTTGATGTCGGATAATCGTGTCTGGGCACATTCGCATGATTATGGGACACGATGGTCGGTCGAAGGTATTTTCTCTTCGATAAAACGGATCTTCAGAGAATCCGTTAAAGCCACTTCTATTCACGGGATGTTCCGTGAGCTGAGATTAAAATCTGGTCTCAATAATCTCATAATTAACTGTAATAATGCGGGATTTCCTAAATCAGACGAATTTTTTGGGATTTTTATAATACAACAACGGAGATAGAAAAACAAGAAAAATTTATAGTACCGGTTTTACCTTAAGTGCAGCAACAAGCAGGTTTACTCCGCCTTCGATATCCCGGATATCCATAACCTCAACCGGTGAATGGATGTACCGGGCCGGCGGGCTGATCGTGGTGCTCGGGATGCCGCCCCTGGTCAGGTGAATGGACGTTGCATCGGTCGTTCCCCCGGTACCGACTTCAACCTGGACCGGGATATCGTGGGACTCGGCAGCATCTTTCAACCACTGGACAACCTTGCGGTTTGCAATCAGGCCCCTTCCGCTGCTGTCGACAATCGTAATGACCGGCCCCTTTCCCATCTCGACTGCCGCATCTCTCATCTCAATGCCCGGGTGATCTCCGGGGATCGTGACATCGGTTGCAACAGCCCAGTCTGGATTAATGGTAAATGCACTGGTCTTTGCCCCCTTGAGGCCGACTTCTTCCTGAACCGTAAAGACCGCGTAGACCGTGAACGGCGACTTCATCTTCTGCATGGTCTTGATGAGCATCGCGACACCGGCCCGGTTATCGAATGCCTTCCCGGTCACCCGGTTGTTGGAAAGCTCGGCGAACTCCCGGTCGATGGTGATGGGCGTTCCGATCTCAATACCGATATCCGCGACCTCGTCCCTGTTCTGCGCCCCGACATCGATGAACATCTCATCGGGCTTGACACCCTTTTTACGTTCCTCGTCGTCCATCATATGCGGGGGCTTGCCTCCAATGACGCCGATCCGGTCGCCTTTTGTCCCGTGAATGATGACGCGCTGGTTATAGAGAGTCGGCGCATACCAGCCGCCGAGCGTGATAAACCGGAGAAAACCCTTGTCATCGACATACTTTACCATGAGCCCGATCTCATCCATGTGGGCGGCAAGCATCACTTTTGACTTATTCCCGTGCTTTACGGCAATGAGATTACCCATGGAATCCTCAGTGATCTCATCGACATATCCTTTGAGTTCTTTTTTTATTACGGCAAAAACACTGCCTTCGCTGCCCGATACCCCGTGGGCATTGGACAATTTTCGTAAAAGTTCTTTTACCATATTACTCACCTGTTGCTTTTTTGATCCTATCAAGAGATCTCTTGAGGTTGTCCCGGGACGAGGCATAACTCAAACGGGCGTAGTCCGGCGCATTTGCCCCGAATGCAGAACCGGGTGTAAGTATTACTCCCCGGTCGATAATTTTCTGGACAAGCGCAGGCTTCATCGGGACAAATGCATAGAACGCACCCTCGGGAACCGGAAGCGAAAAACCCAGCTCGGAAAGTCCCTTAACCAGCAGGTCCCGTCGTGCCTGGTATTCGGTGCGCATCTTTGCTACCGGAGACTGGTCCCCGGTATATGCAGCAAGCGCCGCGTACTGCGAGATCGATGTCGCGCAGGCCTGGCAGTACTGGTGGACCTTGAGGCACTGGCCGACAATTTCGGAAGATGCCGCGAGATACCCCAGGCGCCAGCCGGTCATCGCGTAAGTCTTGCTCGCCGCGTTTATCGTGATCACGTTGTCGCCAAACCGGGCTGCACTCCAGTGTTTCTTACCGTAGATGAAATGCTCGTACACTTCATCGCTGACAATGGTGACGCCGGCATCGTTCGCATATTCAACGAGAGCCTTGATCGATTCCCGGCTCTCCACGGCCCCGGTCGGGTTTGCCGGGGAGTTGAGGACAAAAAGGCGGGCCCCTTTCATGAGTTCCTGCGCCCTGTCAAGATTGATATGAAGAGTCTCATCCAGTGGGACGCCGACCGGCCGACCCCCGGCAAGTGTTGCGAGTGCAGCATACGAGACAAAACCCGGGTCGGCACAGAGAACCCGATCGCCTTCGCTCACGAGAGCCTGCATCACAATATGGAGCGCCTCGCTTGCACCGGCAGTGACTATGATCTGATCGGGAGCGTAGGAGATCTCGTTCTCTTTTTTGAATTTGGCACTGATCGCATCCCGGAGTTCGGGAATTCCCGTGTTGGCGGTGTAGCCGGTTTTCCCCGCACGGATGGCGGCAATGGCCGCATCCTTGATGTGCTGCGGCGTGTCAAAATCCGGCTGACCCAGACCGAGATTGATCGAATCCGGACCCGCCGCTTCAAAGATTTTTCGTATCCCCGAGATCTCGATTCCTTTTACCCGGGGCGAGAATCGTTCTGTCAATTTTTTCCTCCACACAGATACTACTCAATATTTGCATGCCGGTTCTTGAGCGCGGATTCGTCGGTTTTAGTTATCTCCATGAGTCGTGAGATCACGGCATCGCCGAAGATCATCGAGGTCGTTTCAAAGAGTGTCCCGAGCGGTGCAAACGACTTGTGATCCCCAAGCACCTGCCGGATCTCAAACTCTGCCGCATCGTCATCGACATCGTCGCGCTGGTGCTCGATAATCACTTTGCAGTCTGCAATCTTTCCAATCCGGGAGTCAGCATTTGAGGTGATCAGGCAGATATGCGCCCCGATCTCCTTACCGGTCTCGGCAATATCGGCAACAGTCTTCGTCCTGCCGGATCCCGAAAAGATCACGATAAGATCCCCTTTCTGGAGCGCCGGCGTGATCGTCTCACCGACAACGTACGACTGGAGACCGAGGTGCATCAGGCGCATGGCAAACCCCTTTGCGACAAGCCCGGACCGTCCTGCGCCCATCACATAAATGCGCCGGGCATGCAGGATCTCGGCAATGAACGCGTCTACATCCTTATCAGAGATCAACGTCGCGATCGCCCGGATCTTTGATGCCATCAACTGCATCATTTCCTGAACCCTGTGATTTTCCATCCTTCTCGTAAGAATGATGCCACCCCATAGTAGAAGAGAATTTCGTACCTGCCGGGTTACTATGAGCGGATATGGGTAAAAACGTGTGAATATTGTAGAAATTTTTCAGGACAACCGTATTTCAGGATAACCGTATTTTTTAAGGTTACGTGTCAGGAGTCTGACGCGCTGTAATGCATAATCTCTCCATAGGATACCAGTTTTCCGTTCTCCAGCACCGAGACTGCACCATGTCCGCAGCAGCACCGGCAGCGTTTCTGTTGCGGGGCAAGTTTCCGATCTGTTTCTGCCGCAAGTTCAAGAAGTGCCTTGCGCTCTTTGCGCGCGAGATCGCTGTCAACATTTACTGAAGTAACGAGAAAATCAGCAAGCGAACTATAGGATGCCCGTTCCTGGGTGAGGCTGGAAAAATTAATAACTGCATCAGCGGTAAAAAGCAGTCCTTCCGACTCTGAATACAGGTAGATTTGCCCATACGTGTGTCCGCCAAGTCCTTCGAGTACTTCAAGTTCCAGATCGCCGATTCTGATATTCCCAAGAACCGGAAAGATACTGCGTTTTACTGCGCCGGCCGGTGGAAGACAGGTAATCTCTTTTGAAGGCCTGAACTGCGAAAAAAGGTTGATCATCTTGGTATAGAACGCTTCCAGGACGGAATGCTCGTTTCGCGAACCGTATGCCCGGTTGTTTGTTTTTATGATATCCCTGGTTCCCGTATGCATGAGCGCTTCTGACGGGAAAAATCCCCCGGCGCCGCAGTGATCCGCATCCGCATGGGAGATTACCACCCGGCCAAACCGGCGTTCGTCGCCAAGCCCATAATGCGAAAACATTGCCATGACATCGTTGTGATAGATGCCATAACCGGTATCTACCATCAGTGCCTCATCCGGGGTGGTCAGGGTATAGATGCTCCCCCCACAGGGCATCTGGAAACAGAAAAGATCTACCTCGCGGGTTACGTGGATCTTCTGGACATCGGCATAAAAATTACTGCCTGTCGTGGCACGCATCGTCCGGCCGGTTAAAAGCACGCTGTCAAAAACCTGCTGTGGATTGTTCCCCCGGTTCATCAGTTCCTGTGCAATATGGTTGGTGTCGGCCAGAAACGAGAGTAAAAACGTATTCTCGGATTCTCCGATTAACTCCCGGATCTCCTGGGCAAACCGTACATAGAAGATCGTATCGTCGAGATGTTTTCCTGTGGTGTCATATTCGAGAATCTCAATCTGGTAGCGCGATTTCAGCTGATCGAGGAGTCGTTCAACTGCTGCCGGGTCTTCAAGATTCAGGCTGACCGTCACTCGATCCGGGTGTCGTCCGGTATCATCGAAATCGATAAACCCGATATTTGCACCGGAATCTGTGGTATATTTCAGGAACTGGCAGAGGGAACCGGCGGTATGGGGAAGGTGTACGGAAAACTTAAGAAAGCTCAGTGGTTTTAAGGATGTCTGGAGGTATCCGATGGCCGCAAGATCACTGGTGATTCGCGCATAGGATTCTTCGGATGCAGTAACCTCATAAAATACCGTGCAGGGATCGATCCTGCGATCATACTGGATACGATTGATATTGCCCTCATATTTCTTGATGATTCCGGCAGCCCGTTCGAGAGAACCGGGTTCATCCGGCATATGTGCGATAAAACCAAATTTCGTCACAATTGCTGACCCCGTTTGCAGGAATAAAATAGGTACTTGTTTTCATTATAGGTTACGGTAAAAAAATAAAAAATGATGCAGGTGCGGACACCTGCGAGATAACCCGGGAGGTTACCGGTTATTTTTTCCTCTACGCTCTGTTGCCCAGAAAATGGCCATTGCCCCGATAAAGCCGACAATTACCGTCAGCGGTGAAAGCGGGAGTCCGAAGGGAGTCTTCACCATTTCAGGAGAAATCACCGTTGGTTTACCTTCAGAAACGACCACATCGATCGAGCAGGACAGATATCCGGGTGATTTGATCTCTACCGTGTGTGACCCGGGCGAGACTGAATTAAGAGTCAGGGGTGTTTTTCCTACCATCACGGAATCAAGATATACTGTTGCGCCCGTCGGTTTCGATGAGATAGCAAGAGTGCCGGCATCTGGCGAAACTGCGGTTTGTGTTATTGTAGGGGATAATGGTGGGACGGTTGAAACTGCAGTCACATTGGTACTGGCCTCCGCAATCGGAGTCGTACGGGCAGTTACCGAAGTGGTCCCCGTTACTTTCGTTGCAGAAACAGTCAGTGTCTTGGTGAGACTGTTCAGCATGGACGGGCTGCTAATCGTGACGGTGTACTGGCCGGGAGGCATATCCACGTGGAAGCCGTAATTAAAGAACCCGTTGTCGCTTAATGGAGAGGTGAACGTGTGGACTTTGTTTCCAGAAGCATCCACCACATTAATCACGATAGAACTGGCCCCGTTTTCTGCTTCCCCTACTATCTGAACATACTCGTCAAGGCTTGCAGGGTTAGGAGTCATCGACACATAAAATTCCGGTTTCTTAAGCATGACTGATGTTGAAGTGGTAATTTCCGGGTGACTCTGATCAAATGCCGTAAAGGTGTACCGCGTGGTATACAGGTTGTTTATCCCTATTGCACGAGAGGAGTCCCAGTAAAACGCCCATGATCCCGATGGACCAGTTTCTGCCGTGTTACCTGTTCCCGGTACATCGGTCAGGTTATATGGCGGGACACCTTCAGCCGGGAGCCCGGGGCCGGTAATCTTTATCACCGTCATATTGCCAAGTGTGTTCTTCCCGTCAAATGCAATACTGTCGCCGACATAGTAACCACCGGCTCCCCGGTACGTGATGGATATAATTCCATCCCCTGCATATACCGGGATCATACACAATGACAGGACAATCAGAAGAAGAACCGCGGGAAAAATCCCCCTAATTTTACTGGAATGCATTTTTTACCCTCACCTTAAAGAGAATATCTCCGTGAGGGAATAAATATTGTTATTGCTATTAAAAATTTTTCAGGGGATATCCCGCGTACCCGGATTGGATCTGTTACAGGGAGGGGATTGCACCAATAACGAAACTATATGTATGGCTGCGCAGTAACCCATACTTGGAGGGGATCTTCCTGACCGACGTGACGCTGGCCAAAAAAACCGGAAACGAGCAACTGAAAAACAAAATAGCTACGATATCCCGTGAATTTTCCTACGAGGATACCGCATACCATCTTCCAATATCGTATGCCCTGACGGGGATCGCGGTGCATGACCGCAGCACGGCATCAGATGTTTTTACCAAAACGAGCAGCAATCCGCTCGTTGCAGCCGAGTGCCTGCTTGCGGAGGCGACTGCGCTTAATGGAAATGAACCTGCACCGTATACGGGATTTATCAGCGACACGGTGATCCGTAAACTCGGCTATTCACTTGTTGACGGGAGCATCCTTGGGCTTGCACTTCTTGTCGGCACCCCGAAAAGCGCAGAAAGCGCTGCTGCGATCTGCCGTGAACTCCAGGAAAAATACATGCTTACGTTCCTTTCCGGCGGTGTCATCCCATCCCTCTCTTCCGCCGGCGTAAAACTGGGCCTCGATTATCGTCTTATCCCCCTTGGTTCAAAACCCCTGCACAGCGTTCATTTTATTGATATCGTTGCACGGGTCGCGATGATGTTTGGCGGTGTCTCCCCGGGCGATATTAACCGGCTGCTCACCTATGCAGCAGAACGGGCCAAAGCCATCGTGATAGTATTTCCCGGACTCTCTGACGAGGATATTGCATTTGTTGACGGGATGCGCGTGCTGGGATTCCCGATCCTCTCGCTCGGCGGGTACGAAGGAGGGGACTGGACACCTGCTACACCGGATGATGTCGTACGCACCGGCATGGACCTGAAAGGGATCCGGGTTACCGTGACCGCTATCCCCATCCCCATGGCCTGCTCCCCTGCGTTTGAGGGAAAAAGCATCCGGAAAGAGGAGATGCAGGTCGAGTTTGGTGGAGGCCGCTCACCGGCATTTGAACTTTTGCGGATGCGAAATCCCGGTGAGATCGAGGACGGGAAGGTAACCGTGATCGGACCGGAGATCGATGCCATGAAGGAAGGCGCAGCCTACCCACTGGGTATCGTAATCGAGGTGGCCGGGAAAACGATGAAGAAAGATTACGAGCCGGTCCTCGAACGCCGGATCCACAATTTTGTTAATTACGGCGAGGGGTCGTGGCATGTCGCGCAACGGGATCTCATCTGGGTGCGGATATCAAAGGAAGCATTCACGAAAGGAGTAAAGATCGAACACCTGGGAAAACTCCTTGCCAGTAAATTCCGGATGGATTTCCCCCAGCTTCTCGATGCGGTTGCCGTGACCCTCATTACCGATCAGGACAAAGTGCTCGCGGGAAAAAAGGAGGCAGAGAAAATATACGAGGAACGCGATGCCCGTATCAAGGGGATGCGCGACAACGATGTCGATACCTATTATTCCTGCACGCTCTGCCAGACGTTTGCTCCCAACCATGTCTGCGTGATCACACCGGAGCGACCGGCTCTCTGCGGGGCGATCAGCTGGCTTGACGGGAAGATTGCCTACGAGATCTCGCCATCGGGTGCAAACCAGCCGGTTGAGAAAGGGGCACTGGTGAATGCCCAGAACGGCGAGTTCGAAGGTGTGAACCGGTTCGTGAAAAAAGCGAGCCACGGTGAGATCGAGCGCTGCTCGCTCTACAGCGTCATGGAGTTTCCCATGACCTGCTGCGGGTGTTTCGAGGCCATCGCCCTGATGCTCCCGGAGGCGAACGGGATCATGGTCGTGAACCGGGAATACAAGGGGATGACCCCCTCGGGCATGACCTTTTCAACCCTTGCCGGCACCATCGGAGGGGGTGCCCAGACCCCGGGGTTTGCCGGGATCTCGAAAAATTATATCCTCTCGGACCGGTTCCTTCAGGGAGAAGGAGGAATCGAGCGCCTTGTCTGGATGCCGGCACAGTTAAAAGAGGAACTCAAACCCCGGCTTGTACCGCTGTTTGCGGCAAAAGGACACCCTGATCTCTTCGAAAAAATTGCCGATGAGAATAGTGCAGCAACTATCGAGGATCTTACCACGTTCCTCTCAAAAGTCGGCCACCCGGCACTTACCATGAAACCCCTGATGTGAGGCGAGAGATGATACCTGACCTGAACTTTGGCTGGACAAGCACTGTTGGAGAAGTCGTTCTTGGCGCAACCCGCGCAGAGGGTGGCACCCGGTCACGCACGTACCGGATCGGCGGGGGAACAACCCTGCCTTTTATGGAAAAAGATACCGTATCCCCCTCGCCGCTCATCGCCTTTGAGATCTGCGACGACTCCAGGTCCTGGTCGCCGATTGTTAACGAGTTCTGCGGGGATCTCGTTCACGATCCCGGCGCGTGGGCAAAGGAAGCGGAAACAACCTATGGCGCAGATCTTGTCCGGCTCTGCCTCACGAGCACCCGGCAGCGGGATTTTTCCGATGTCCCGGGGCTCGGAAAAACAGTCGAAACCGTTCTTGCATCGACTACCCTGCCACTCATTATCGAAGGGAGCAACGAGCCAAAGATCGACAGCGAGGTATTCCAGAAGTGCGGGGAGACCGGGCAGGGCGAGCGCCTGCTGCTCGGAACCGCCGAGGCCGGCCGGTACCGGAGCATTGCTGCTGCTGCCCTCGCGTATAATCACTCGATCATCGCCCAGTCCCCCATCGACATCAACCTCGCAAAGCAGCTCAATATCCTCTTAAAAGAGATCGGCGTCCAGAAAGATCACATTGTCATCGATCCCTACACCGGTGCGCTCGGCTACGGGTTCGAGTACTCGTATTCAGCAATGGAACGGATCCGGTTCTCTGCGCTTAAAGGGGATACGGATCTCGCGATGCCGATGATCTGCGCCCCGTCGGATTCACTCACCATTAAAGAGGTGCGCGAAGCTGACCCCGAAGTCAGGAATGCTACGGCGGTTGAATGGGAATTTGCAACCAGCCTTGCCGCTGCCGTTGCCGGGGCGGAGATCGTCTGCGTCCGTCACCCGGACACGGTACAACGGCTGAAGGCGGCATTTACCGGGCTTGTCACCCGGTCGGGGGCTTGAACATGGCACTCAAAGCCCTTGATATCTACAAGCTCCTGCCAAAGAAGAACTGCAAGGAGTGCGGCGACCCGACCTGCCTGACCTTTGCGATGAAACTTGCCGCCGGAAAAGCCGATATCGAGCTCTGCCCGTACCTTGATGAGAACGCAAAATCGGTTCTCGGGGCAACAACCCGGCCACCGATAAAACAGGTAAAACTCGGGGTCGGCGAACGTTCGTTTGCCGTTGGCGAAGAATTTGTCCTGTACAGGCACGACAAGACTTTCTACCATCCCCCGGGTATCATGTTCAGGGTTCTGGATACAGAGAGCGAAGAAGAGATTATGGCAGTCACGGCCCGGGTGCGCGACGAGACTTTGACCCGGGTCGGGGCCGATTTAAAATTCAACGGGACTGCCATTGTCAACACGAGCGGCACGGTTGAAGCCTATGCAAAGGCCGTTGCTGCCGTAGAAAAAACCGCCGGTCTCCCCGAAGTCCTTGTATCGGATAACCCGGCGGCCCTTGCTGCGGCCCTTGTCCTGTGCGGGAGTTACCACCCGGTCATCTGTGCCGCAACCCCGGAAAACTACAAACAGATGTGCGCCCTTGCAAAACAGCACGGGTGCCGGCTCGTTATCCGGGCCCCTGCCCTTGATGCTCTTGCCCAACTGACAAAAGACTGCGTCGCGGAAGGCGTCACAACCCTCCTCATCGATCCTGCCCCAAAGACGCTGGGCGATTTCATTACCCGGTCGACCGCGATCCGGCAGCTTGCCATTACCCGGGCGGTCCCGGATCTCGGGTACCCGGTGTACCTGGATGCAACCGCTTTTGCCGATGAAGATGCTGCCATTGCCCTCGGGATTGTCAAGTATGCATCCGTTATCGTCACCTCCCCGCTCGCCCCGGCTTCTGCAAAGGCCGCGCTCACTCTCCGCCAGAATATCTACACCGACCCGCAGAAACCCATCCAGATGAACCCCGGGCTGTACCGGGTCGGCACGCCGGGCAAGAATGCACCGGTGCTCATGACGGTCAATTTCTCCCTTACGTATTTCACGCTCCAGGGATACCTTGAATCCAGCCGGGTCCCCTGCTTCATGCTGATCGTGGATACCGAAGGACTCTCGGTGCTCACCGCCGTTGCTGCCGGGAAGCTCAACGAGACGCTGGTGCGGGACGCGATCAAGAAATTCGGGGTCGAGAGCGAGGTCACGCACCGGAAACTGATCATCCCCGGGTACTCCGCTCCCCTCTCGGGACGGATAGAAGAGGCAACCGGCTGGAAAGTGCTTGTCGGGCCCCGGGACGCGGCGGAGATCGGCGAATTCCTCCACCAGGAATGGAAACCCTAAATGCGCACAGTTACCTTCCTCCCCGGGTATAACAAGATCGTCGCCCCCCGCGGGACGACCATCCTTGACGCGGCCCAGCGTGCCGGCATCAACATGAATGTCGTCTGCGGCGGCCAAGGTAAGTGCGGCAAATGCGTGGTCTATGTGCAGTCCGGCAAGGCCGAGTTCGACCGGCAGAAATACGGCCGGTTCTTTACTGAAGAGGAACTCAAAAAAGGCGCCTGTCTTGCCTGTGTGACTACCATCCAGGGCGATCTCGCGGTGGTAATTCCCGAAAGTACGCTCATCCAGGAACAGAAGATTCTCGTGAACGGTATTGATACCGAGATCGAGTTCCACCCGTCCGTGAAAAAATATTATGTCGAACTCCAGCCACCGACCCTTGCCGACCCGTCGCCGGATCTCTCACGGCTGCTCTGGGGGATCCAGAAACGGGGCGGCCCGGTCGCTGAGAAGATGTACGCACCGCTCGAAGTGATGCGCGAGATCCCTGCCCTGCTCCGGCACAGCGACTGGAAGGTGACCGGCACCATTGCTCTTGTGCCCGGGGGCTACCGGCTCATCGATCTCCAGGAAAACGACACCTCCCACCGGCTCTACGGGGCGGCAGTCGATCTTGGCTCCACCACGGTTGTCGCGTACCTCTGGGATCTTATCACGGGAAAAGTGGCCGCGGTCGCTTCCAACTATAACCGGCAGATCAGCTGCGGGGAGGACATCCTTGCCCGCGTCAATTATGCGCAGAAGAACGGGATCGACAAACTCCAGTCGCTTGCCGTTGAGAGTATCAACACCGCGCTGACCTCAGCGTCCAATACCGCCGGGATCGACCGGGAGGATATCTACGAGGTCGTTGTCGCGGGAAACACCGTCATGACCCACATGCTGCTCGGGATCGATCCGGCATACATCATCAAGGAACCCTATGTTCCGGTAGTCCAGCGGGCGCTCTCGGTTGCTGCCGCACGGATTGGATTAACCTGCAACAAGAACTGCGGGCTCTTTGCCTTCCCGGCCGTCAGCGACTTTATCGGGGGCGATATTATTGCCGACATCCTTGCCTGCGGCATGGGCGAGAACGAGGAGATCTCGCTTCTTGTCGATATCGGGACAAACTTCGAAGTCGTACTCGGCAACAAGGAATGGATGTTCTCCTGCGCAGGCGCCGCCGGGCCGGCGCTTGAAGGCGGCGAGGTGCTCTTTGGGATGCGGGCTAACCCCGGCGCCATCGAGAAGATCACGATCGATCCGGTCACCCTTGACCCCACCTTCTCCACGATCAACGGGACAAAACCCAAAGGTATCACCGGTTCCGGCCTCATCGATATCCTTGCCGAACTGCTCGTAGCAGGGGTCATCGACCGGACCGGGCGGATCAACATGGAGATCAAAAATCCCCGGATCCGCGCCGGCGCACACTTCCCGGAGTATGTGATCGCGTGGTCGCGCGAGACCGATATTGCAAAAGATATCGTGATCACGGAAAACGACATCAAGAACCTTATCATGAGCAAGGCATCCATCCATGCCGCCTGCGTGACCCTTATGAAAGAGGCCGGCGTGACCCGGCTCGATATCGCCACCATCTACTTTGCCGGTGCCTTCGGGAACTACATCAACAAGAAGAACGCGACAATCGCCGGCCTGATCCCGGAGATCGATCTCGAACGGATCAAAAACATCGGTAATGGCGCCGTGGCAGGAGCCAACCTCGCGCTCATCAACCGCAGGAAGCGGAAACTTCTCGACGGGATCGCGGGCCAGATCGCCTATATCGAGCTCAACGCAGAGCCGTCTTTCATGGACGAGTACACATCGAGCGCATTCCTCCCGCACACCGATCTCTCTCTCTTCCCCCGGGTCCAGGCACTCCTTGAATCCATCCGGGAGAAAAAAGAGGTGACCTGAATGTCACGGATGATACCGCCCCCGAATTCACGCGCAACCGGTGTCGGCGCCCTCCCGCATACCGACCCGGTGCTCGCGTGCAGTGACGTCCTTGACATCTTCCCTGAATTCCCCTATGCCCCCACGCTCCCGGACCGTGGCCTGCTTGAAAGTATTGTCTTTAACGACTCCGCCCAGCTCCCGGGCCAGCTCATCCGCGAGGACCGACTGCTGTACGACAGCACCCGGGACAACACGGCCGCGATGGAGCAGGTGTACCTGGACTTTGTCGAAGAAAATTTTTCACCATACGGCCTTGATCGTTCGCATGCATCTGCATTTACCGAGATGATGACCCGGCAGTTCCCGCAGGCGCAGGTACTCAAATGCCAGGTTACCGGGCCGGTCACCTTCGGGATGCAGGTGGTCGATGCAGACAAACGCCCGATCTATTACGATTCCCAGCTTGCCGATGTCCTCTCGAAAATGATCGCGCTCAAGGCACGCTGGTGCGAGAACGAGATGCAGGCCCGGACCGGTGTCAAGGAGACGCTCGTTGTCTTAAACGAACCGTACTTTGCCTCGCTTGGCTCATCGGTCGTGCCGCTCGACAAGGAATCCGTGCGCTCAGGCTGGCACGATATCGCGTCGCTTGTTAAAGGCGGTCTCGGCGTCCACTGCTGCTCGAACACGGACTGGGGTTTTATCATGGGCCTTGACCCCTCGGTGATCTCCCTTGACGCGTACGCGACCGCAAAAGAATTCCTCCTCTATTCCGATGCAATCCGGGAATACATGGAACGGGGCGGTGTTGTTGCATGGGGGATCGTCCCAGCCGAGTACAAACTCTTTGCCGGCGAGACGGTCGATTCATTGTACGAAAAATACTGCGCGATACGCACCCAGCTGACAAAGCAGGTGCCGGTAGAACTCTTTGACGCGCAATCGCTGATCACCCCGAGCTGCGGGATCCGGTTTGCGGACCGGAACGGTGCTCTTGCGATCCAGCGGGCCGCAGCCGAAATATCCCGGAGGATCCGGGCTGAAGCAAAGATTCCCTGATTTTTCTTATGAGGTCCTTACCATGACTACACGCCCGTTTACCATTGCACTCTCCGGAAAAGGCGGCACCGGCAAGACTACCCTCAGCTCACTCCTTGTCAGGGCATTCATCGCTGCCGGCGAGAGCCCGGTGCTTGCCGTGGATGCCGACCCGAACGCGAACTTCCACGAGGCCCTCGGGGTCGAGGTCAGAGAGACGCTGGGGAGCATGCGCGAAGAAGCCTTCACGAGGAATATTCCCCCGGGCATGAACCGGCACGATTACGTGCGGTTCCGGTTCCGGCAGGCGCTCGTGGAATCGAAGGGATTCGATCTCGTCGCAATGGGCCGGCCCGAGGGCACCGGCTGTTACTGTTTCGCAAACGATCTTCTCTCGGAGTGCATGCAGCAGCTCGAACGCGATTACCGGTTCCTCGTGATCGACACCGAGGCCGGCATGGAGCACATCAGCCGGGGCACGATCGGGAAGCCGGACGTGTTGTTAATCGTGAGCGATCCCGGGGCCCGGGGCCTGCGGACCATCGCACGGATACGGGAGATTGCCACCCAGCTCGGGCTTGAACAGTCACGGATCCACGTGGTCTTCAACCGGTACAAATCCGGTGCGGCACCCGTGGATATCGGTGAGGAAAAACCGATAGCCACAATCCCGGAAGACCCGTCGGTCGAAGCCGCCGATCTTGCAGCGACCCCGGTCTCCGGCATACCGGACAACAGCCCGGCATGGCAGGCGGTGCGCGGGCTCGCGGGAAAACTTATTGAAATGGCACATGCACGGCCGGAAGAATAAACGCGATTATTCCATGGAAGATGAACAAACACTAAAACAAAGAAAAATTAGTTGCATTTTCACACCGATTTTGGAAGCGATTTCATTTATTGATTCTCAAAATCGAGAATATTCATGCAATCGTAGTGAAATAGCATACCATGTATGCCAAAAAAATTAGCAAGAGAATGTTAATTTTGGGAGATATTTATGAGTTCTGACAAAATTTTCGATACTCTGGATAATTATTTTAAAAAACTTGATAGTGCTCCCGTTTCCTCAATTGCGATGTTTAAATCGGAACATGACAAAGAAAGTTATGAAACAATTTTTATGCACTCATTCCGGAAATATCGAGCGGCTTTTTATCATTATAATAATGTTAGAAGATTTCTCAATGAACATGAAGAATTTGCACAAACCCCTAATACGCAAGATATTGGGGATAATGGACCGTATAATGTCAAATTATCTTATTCTGCGGATCATTATATTTTTGAATTATCCGCTTTTCTTGAGGCTCTCAAAAGTTCGGTTGACTTTCTTGCTCTCGGTTGCTCGCTTCACTTTCCAGGGATAAACTGTAGTAGTATACGCACTTTAATGAGACTTGTAAATAATGGAAATAATCGAGGCCTGATATTTGATGAAGTCCGAGGAAATCTTGACTGGCTTGACAGGCTTCGTAAGTATAGACATCATTTTGTCCATTGTAGAATTATTTCCACATCATGTGGATACGAAAGGCGAGTTATCAATGGCGTTCAACAAATCATTATTTATCCTGTGATAATCCCGGAAATCCCTCCACCGTATATTCCAGATACTAGACAACGAAGAGCAATGGAAAAATCCCCATTTTTTAACGATTCTGGGAGTTATATCAGCATTACGAATACTATCGATGGTGAAAAAACTATTGATTGTACTTTGAAGTATCCCTCTCCACAGGGTTATATTGGGATAGAGGATTTTATGCTACAATATCTCAATTCGTATGAAAAATTCTTCACTGAAATAATTCGGGCTCTTTCAGATTTAGATTTTAAATATTCAAATCCAAGAAAATCCTAATAAAAACCAAACCCCCAACCCCAAATACCATCCCCTCCAAAATTATCCCGGATGTTCCTCTTCCTCGACACCGAGACCACCGGCCTCCCCAAACACTCCGCAACAAACGACCCCGTCGAAAAATGGCCCCGGGTCGTCCAGCTCGCATGGTCGTTATACTCCAGCAACGGAACGCGTGAAAGCCGGAACAGTTTTGTCATTTACTCGGACGGACTTTTCCATCCCGGCAGACTCTGGCCGGTTCCTAAAAAAACCCGCATGAAGACAAAGACTTCGCACCAAAGCAATGAAAATTTTGCACTCCAAACTCGAATTTCCTTTTGCCGGCTCCATCGTCTGAAGTTTTCAAAATTTTCATGACAAAATAATCCCGGAAAAAATAACCCCTGCATCGGAGTAATGGAGCACGGACGAAAAAAATTACGTCCGGGATCTCTTTTTCCGGTGTTCCATGATCCCGTTGACAACCGTATCAAAATCCTTTTCGAGCGAGTTCTTGCGCTCTTTTGTGTAATCCCCGCTCCCGTGGGTATAACTTTGGATAAACCGGATCGCATCCGCAGGCCCAAGGTTTTTCACCAGCACATCAAAACCCTGGATCCTGATCTCATTGAGCGTTTTTATATCACGGGACATTTGACAATACCGTTACGATTCCGGCGAGATCCGCTGGAGTGCATTCTTTAGATCGAGATACAGCGGGACGGTCTCCCCCGGAGATCTGATGGCTTGTTTAAAGGAAAATTTCTTGTAGAAATCGACCGCACTGTGCTTTGAATCGACCGTGATGATACGGCAGCCGATATAATGGGAGAGCGTAATCGAGACAGCGAAAATCTTCCGCAGCATACTCCGCCCGATGCCGAACCGTTCATAATCGCTGTGCGTTGCCAGCCGTGCAATCTTGATTGCCGGATATTTCCGGAAATGATAACTCTCCTCGCGGTCGCACTCTTCAACAGCCCTCACTTCAATGCTGTCATTAACGAGCGTAAAATATCCTACAACGACTCCCTTAAGAAGTACCAGCCGCGTCACGGAAATCAGGTTGTTCTGGTTAACGAGTGCGTCCTCTTTTAAAAAATCATCGAGTTCAGGCTCGGACGAGTGAAATCCGGATAGATCATGGCCGGCATTTAAAAGAACAAATTCAAGATCCTCAAAAGGGATGGGGGCGATCATTATGAGGCCGGCGTTTAGTCAAGCCCTGCGTGCTCGGCATCGCGTTTTGCCTCACGCATAAGATCGAGGCCGTCGCGGGTAAATGTCGGGTGCTCCAGGTACTTCTGGAACGCTCGTGCATCCTCACCTTCGAGCACAAGCCCGATCTCAATTGGTTTTGCCATAGATTCACCTTGGATATTTTGTTGTTTTAGTATATACACATAAAATTATATCTACTCTCTTGTTGAGGATGGTGCGGGGTCGGTCGGATTGAGATCGGTTGTGGTTTGACACGAACATCCCCCGCGAAACTCCTCCTGTCCCGGCGACTCATTACGTTTCCTAATCGTGATTAATACTACACATGATGAGGAATTCACCGGCCGTGAAGGGGATCCTTATTTTTTAAGCGCAACCTCCGGAGACATTTTTCGCAAACTTACAACTCATACATTCCCTCTTGCGCCGGCCGGGCCGGGAAATTCCCGTACTCGTACGACGCGTTTTCTCGCGTCAGGCATCGCTCTGGTTCAGCGGCTCACTAAAAAATTCCTGTGGGGAAATTTCTCTTTCCTTTCGAAGTTGTTTGTCTCTCCGGCTCTAGAGTGTAGCGGATCTTTTCCTGACTCCCGGCAAAAGCATTCTCGCGTCGAAGGAGTATGGTTGATTACCCTTATCCACCTGATCCGGGCTACACCAATCCGGGCCAGATTTGAGCCCGGATTCACCATTTCGGGATCCGATCGGAGCCCAATTTGGCCTCCGTTCCTAAATAACCCCAAATCAACCTTATTTTGGCAATCGGGTGAATTAAAACGTTTACATAGACGCGTTTTTCAGGCAGATCTCATACCCGGATGGGTTTTCTGTTGATGGTGAAAATGACCGCTGCCAGAACGCGAATATGAGGCGGCAAAGGGTATTATATAGGGCTCAATTTGGGCTTATTTTTGCAAATAACGCGATATTATCGCCCCGATCCACTTCCTGTGGAATCGGACGGTTTTACGGGCGTATTTTTTTGGAGAAAACTGTGAATATCATTCGCGATTCCTCCCCCCATCGCTGATGCCCGAAGTCGCCAGGGCACTTCATCGGGCCTCTCGCTCGGGCGCCGGTCGTCCGGATGATCCGCCGCGGGGGCGCCCCTTTTTGGTGCGGCGGCAATCCTCGTTCGTGGGGGTGTGGGGGCCGTCAGCCCCCACGACATCCCCTCCACACAACCCGGATCTTCCGGCCGGACCCGGAGATTTCCGGAAAAATCCGCATCACGAACCGGAGATTCCGGAAAATATCCGGATCAGCTGCACAAGATTCTCAGGAAAAGACCGGCTCGCGACCCGGCAATTTCCAAAAAAGATCGCCCCCACCCCCCGCCTCCAAAAAAATTGGTCACCCCCCCTCCCCCACTTCCCGCTCCGAAAAAAAATTGATCGGTCCGATCGATTTTAAAATCGGTCGGGGCGGCCTCTTTTATTCCAGTGCCACAACATTCGCTTCCACTGGAGTCTCTGACGAGACGGAATGGTCGGTCAGATCATTCTCAAAACCGATCGGTCCGGCCAATTTCAGAAATGGTCGGGCCGACATCCAGCACACGCGGATCAGGGGTAGCCCCCCTCCCCCTGCGTTGTGCTCCGCAAAAAAAATGATCGGACCGATCATCTCAGAATCGATCGCCCCGATCACCATTGTCCGCAAAAGGTGGGGGTACTTCCATGATCGTTTCCGGAAAAAACCTCAACTTATCCGCTTGAGGTTTTACAAAAAAACGATCGGGTCACGAACTTCCGAGGATTCCGGGAAATAACCGGCTCATCTGTAAGGATAAAAAAAGATGCGGGATAGGTTCCCAAAAGGGTAAAGATTACAGGAAAACCGCGACGGCAATCACGGTTGTCCACAACCCGTTCTTGTCACCCTGCGCAGACTGGCAGACGTGTTTTGTCCGGATAATCTTGCCGCTTGCCTTATAGGTCTGTTCCCGTTCCTGCCACGCGGCATTCGCATCAAACTCGATACCGAGTGTTGTCGCAAGCATCGTTGCCGCAAGATCCTCGGCATATTCCCCGGTCTTGTCCTGTATCTCACCATATGCGTGATGCTCGGAGAGGTACCCGTATTCCTCAACGTCTTTTGGGAGTGCAAGCCCGACTGCGGCAGAGACCAGCCGGTTTGGCTCGTTTGTCTCATTTCTTGCCATCACGCAATACGTGATGCCGCCGGACTGGAGTTCCCGAAGACCGGTGCGGGAGGGAATGTGTTTGCATTTCGGCGGAAAAATGCTCGACACATACACGAGGTTGCATTTTTCGATACCGGCTTTTCTGAGCGCCAGTTCGAACGACGCAAGACGATCTTTATGGATTCCTGCCCCCTTGGTAAAAAAGATCCTCGTTGGAACAAACATGTTTTTTTAATGGTACCTGTGGCTTTTTTAATTTTTTGTCGTAATTCCCTGCGAAAACCGTCACAATGCAGGATTTCCGGCGCACTCGTATAAATGGAGAGCGTGTGTTTACCCGGATTGCGATAACCATAAGCAGGATCCGGGTCAGGATACCGGCAAACCTTTTACAATTTCAAGGAGTTCATCCATGTGGTCGATGACAAAATCAGCACCCGAATAGTCCCGGGTCTTCGAGAACCGGTCCCCGTACCGGGCATACACTGTCCGGATCCCAAGTTTTTTGCAGGGTTCAATATCCCGTCGGGGGCTGTCACCGATGAAAATTGCTTCTTCCGGTAGTGCGCGGATCGTACCAAGCGCCGCTAGAAACGGGTCCGGGGCCGGCTTTTTTACCCTGACCATATCGAAAGTCACTATGCAGCCAAAGAATGGTGACAACCCGCATTTACCGAGCCTTGGGATAGCATCTGCTCTTTCCGCGTCAGTTACAATGCCCATAGCAAACCCCATCTCCCGGATTGCCCGCAAGGTCTTTGTTACACCGGGATACGGGGTAATGGACCGGAGTTTTTCTGTTGCATAGATATGGCAGACCTCGTCATATATCCCGTCTGTCGGGATATGGCGTTCCTGCATATACTGCCGGATATTTTCCGTGGACTCAAAACCGTGGGAGGTGTTGAGGAAATAGGAGAAAAGTTCGTCACCGTCACTGTGACCAAGGTGGCGCACCACGCAGTCGCATGCAGCAATCTGCGCCCCGACAAGGTCAAAGAGCGTATTGTCCATATCAAATAAAAGAGCACAGACAGGTTTCTGACAACTTTTTTCCGGCATTCTTGCTAGTATATTCTGGTCCTCAATCTCAATGAGCTTAGCCCTTAAGGCAACATTAAACCGGTATTTTTTTACGCTCCACTTGAATCAGCCCATCCGACAACGAATTGAGCACTTTAAAAGCGCCAGTGCACACATTTTCCGGCGCGAGATTATTGCCATAAAAAAAGGGAAGGGATCTAATCCTGAATTTTTATATTTTTAACCGACACGCGAATCTCTTATCCCAGTGGCGCGACTATCTTGCCATAGAGATCGTTAAGAACCGGTGCGAGGGCTGTGTAAATTGCAGCAAGGCCGCTGATTACTTCAAGATACCCGGCGATCACGGTGAACATACCGATGCCCGTAGCAGTGCCAGCGGCTTCGAGGAAGAACACGAGTGCAAGCGTCCCAAGGACAAACTGGAGTGCACGTGATATTTTCAGAGATCCTATAAACATAATCAGCGTGAAGAGACCCCAGAGAGCGAGATATGAAGCCATTGCACCCGCACCACCGGTATCTTTTGCGAGCCCGAGCACCGGCAGGAGGAGAAGTACTGCATATGAGAACCAGAACAGACCAAACGAGCAATAGGCCGCCATGCTATAGGTATCACCTTTCTTCCATGCCATCAGGCCTGCTGTGAACATGGCAAATCCGCCCATGAAGATGGCCATGGACAGGACCATCGATCCGGTCTGGATTATTCCGGCGTTCGCAAGTCCAGTGAGGACTCCTGGCATACCATATCCCAGAAGCCCGAGTGCCGCCACTCCTGCAGTGATGTCCTTAATCTCAACAATTGAATTCTTGTTACTGTTTGCTTCAGTCATCAGTAATCAAACCTGAATGGATGTTAGACTTTTTTTTATTGGTATATATGGAAACTGATTTCCACCTGCTCTCCGGAGCACCCTTTTAATCCCCTGCCGCAAACAAACCTGTACAAGCGGGCGATTATTTCATGGACGACACCTATCTTGTCGAGATCCGTCTTGCCCGGACCCGGTGGCGGATAAAGGAGATAACACGCGCCATCACGCAAAAGTCCGGGGCAGAACGCTACCGGGAACAGCACCCGCACGTGACCCTGTACGGCCCCTTCACGCTCGAAGATCCGGATACTGCACAGCACCTGATGGATACCGTCGGTTCGATTGCAGGAACGTTCGGTACGATCCCGTTTACGCTCGATGGATGGGAGCGGCGTGAGGGGATGCACGGAGGCGTTGTCGCATTTTCCGTCCGTCCCTCCCCCGCGCTTACCGGACTGACTGCGGCTCTTGCCCGGGCGCTTTCCCGTTTCACGGTCAGCCTGAATGTGTGGGACCTGCGGCCTGAAGAAAAATGGTTCCATGTCACCATCGCAAACCTTCTTCCCCCGGGTAAATCCGAAGAGATCGTATCCATGCTTGCCGCGCAGGAAACCGGTGCAGCCGGCTGTCCCGGGGATACCCCGGCTTCGTTTGGCCTGCGCACCCGTCTTCTCGCACTGGCACAAAGGATCGGATTCCGGCACCGGCACCACGCACTCCCGATCCGGCCTGTCCTGCTCGATGACGCCGGTCTCCGGATAACGGTCATGCACAACGATGAGATCCTCGGTGAGTACGATCTTCTCCGGCAGCGCTGGCTTTCACAGGAAGAGATCCACGATCCCCGATCATGGCAGGAAACCCTCGCGCTGTACCGAAGAAGCGCAGGGTTTGAACTCTCTGCCCCGGTCGTCCACGGGCCGGACGAGATTTTTCTTATCGCGGATCTCCATCTCGGTCATGCAAATATCATACGGTACTGCTCGCGCCCCTTTGACCCCTCGGATGTGGCAGAGATGGACCTGGTGCTCATCGACAACTGGAATTATCATATTGCACCATCAGACAGGGTTTTTTTCCTTGGCGACCTTCGGTACGGCAGGGAAGCACGCCCGGAAACGGAGTACCGGACACGCCTTAACGGGAATATCACGTTTGTTGCCGGGAACCACGACACCTCGTTCTCTGTTGGTACCGTGCCGATGGCGAACCTTACCTGTGACGGGATTTTGTTCCTTCTTGTCCATGACCCGGCCGACGCACCAAAAAATTTTGACGGCTGGATCATCCACGGCCATCACCACAACAATGACCTTCGCGCATTCCCGTTCATCGATGTTGCCAAAAAACGGGTCAACGTGAGCGCAGAGGTCCTCGGTTATTGTCCCGTGAGCCTGCAGGAGATCTGCCGGATCATCAGGGAACAGGCATCACGATCCGGGGAGCCCCTGCTCGTACGGTACCCGTACGTGCGGTAAGGCGGCGGGGTGTTTCCTATCCGCCTTCGCTGTGCCCTGATTTTTTTGACGGGCTTTTTGATTTGCGGATATACGACCCGGCACAAGACTTACTCTTAGCGGGAGTTCATGTAAGGGGATCTGAAATGCAATTGTTGCCGAAGGGTTGTGCCACGGCCACTTGTGCAATCTTCGCAGGCTGATTTACGAAGGTTTATTATCTTTCTGCCTGAATGCAGATTGGAGCGAATTAATGGACGTTGTAAAGATCCCCCGGATGGATAAACAGGAATATGACCGGTTGATCGAGAGAGGATATGTCTGCCGGATCGCATTTCAAGGAGAGAAATACCCCTACATCGCGCCGTTCCTGTACGTGTTTGATGGATCATTCATGTATTTCCTCTCCACCAAGTACGGCAAGAAACAGGAATATTTCAGGAAAAGTCCGCATGTGTCGGTGGAAATCGAGAAATATACCAAAGACCTCTCGTCCTATACGTTTGTCACGCTGCAGGGACTTCTTGACGAAGTAGAGGACTCGATAGAGAAGAAGATTATCCGGGAAAAATTTGTCAACCTGATCGTGGAACGCAAACTCTCCAGCAACATTCTTGCCGCGCTCGGGCATTCCCCGGCCGATCCCCCGGCAAGGATTGCTGAAGAGGAGCGGTCGCTTGTCTGGAAACTGGTGGGCGTCCGCGATCTTGTTGCCCTGAAAAACCTGTAATTTTTTATCTGTTTATTGCATTTTTTTTAAATTTTACACTACGTCATCCGCCGTTTTTTGTCCGCCAGGTATTCGTCCGCCATGACGTGACACCAGTGGCACGCCGGGTACCCAATCAAGAGAAAAACCGGTTTGCTGCCCCCAGTGGCGCGGGAGAACGCTTCATCGCCCCATGGGTACCAGTCAACCGGCTTTGTACGCATGCGGGATACGGCAGGGGCTCTTCTCGCGGATAAGCCGGTTTACCGGATGGTCTCCGGGATCAAAATGCGGTGCTGGCGGTTCCAGGGAGAGTCCGGGAGGCATTCCCGTGTCAAGGCTTTCCGGAGAGAGCCACCTTATCCACCGGGCATATCCCTGAACGGGACATGCACTTTTTTACCGATGCCATCGGACATACTGCATCATGGAGAGCTAAAGTGTCGCCGGCAATGGTTGCGTTTATAGTTATCATTTTTACCGGACTCGTCGTCATGGGACTCTCGCGCCTGCTCGATCACATCTGGGCGCGTGTACTCAGGCTCCCGTGGCTCTATTTTATCGTGAGCGCACCCGGTGTTGTCGTCCACGAGTGTGCTCATATCATCGGCTGCCTCGTGACCGGCGCGAAAATAAAAAAAGTTGTCCTGCTCTCAAAAGAGGGGGGAGTGGTCTCCTACACGCAGCCGGCGATTCCCGTTCTCGGGAACGTGATCATCAGTACGGCCCCACTCTTTTTCCTCCCGCTTGTACTTGCCGCACTTACGTGGGTGTTCGGGACATATGCCGGCTGCACATTTTTCTCTGCAATACCGGCGCTGGACTCATATGCCTCCGTGTACTCTCTGGTCGTTATGATCGGCCGGACCCTGTACCAGAATCTTTTTGTTGCGTTCAACGGCTGGTTCCTCCTCTATCTGTATCTCGTGACGAGCCTTGTTCTCTCATTTTCCCCGAGCACGCAGGACCTCAAAAACGCAGTCGTCGGGATCCTGATCCTCATCATCGCCGGTTTTTGTATCCTTGCCACGGGAATCCCGACGGTTAACGGCATCTTTTTTACGGTCATTAACCTGTTTGGCACCGGGCTTGCGATTGGTTTTGCCTTCGAAATCGTCGCACTTCTCGTGTCGCTGCCGGCCCTCGTGTTTTACCGGAACTCCCCGTAACAGGGACGCCCTCCATAATCACCGGTATACACAAAATAAGGGAGCGCCACTTTACCGGATCCACACGGTTTAATCTCCCGTATAGCAAAACAGTAATACAGATGAAAAATGAGCCTTGTTCTGACACCGGTGCGGCGGCCGATGATGACAGGAACCTCACCCCGGGGATGCGGCAGTACCGGGAGATCAAGGCACAGTACCCCGATGCGATCCTGTTCTTCCATATCGGGGATTTTTTTGAGACGCTTGAAGGAGACGCGGAGATCGTATCCCGCGAACTGGATCTCGTGCTCACCTCGCGGTCAAAGAACGGTGACCGGCGCATCCCGCTTGCCGGCGTTCCCCACCATGCGGGCGAGGGGTACATCGCGCGGCTCGTCGCAAAAGGCTACAAGGTTGCGATCTGTGAGCAGATCGAGGATCCGAAGACCGCAAAAGGGCTCGTGAAGCGCGAGGTGGTCCGGGTGATCACCCCCGGTACCGTGATCGACCCGGCGATGCTTCCCTCGTCTGCCGCTGCCTACCTTATGGCGGTAGCACCCGGAACAAAAGGCGGCGACTGGGGCGTGGCGCTCCTTGACATTTCGACCGGAGAATTTTTTGTATCGGCGCTCCCGTCCGAAGGCATTGTCGAGAATATCCGTTCCGAGATCGCCCGGTACCGGCCGGCCGAGTGCATTGTCCCGTCGACCGTTGGCGAAGACCTGCGAACCTCCCTTCAGCAGAACGGTGTCGTAGTGACGCCATACGCCGACGACCGGTTCCTCCCGGACCGGGCGGGACGCACCCTGCTCGACCATTTCGGGGCGACATCCCTTGCCGGCTACGGGTGCGACGCGATGCCGTCAGCAGTCGGGGCGGCGGGAGCCGCGCTCGCTTATGCAGAGGAGACCCAGAAGTCTGCACTCCCCCAGGTGAGCGGGCTTTCTGTGCGGACGTCTGCCCAGAGCATGATGCTTGACGCGGTCACGCTGCGCAATCTCGAAGTACACGAGAGTATCCGGGGCGGCACCCGGGGCGCGACGCTTTTCTCCGTGCTTGACCGGACAAAGACCCCGATGGGCAGCCGGCTTTTACGCAGGCAGCTCACCCGGCCGCTCACGGATGTCGCGCAGGTAAACGGCCGGCTCGACGCGGTTGAATATTTTGTGAAAAATACGGCCTTGCGCCTCTCGCTCTCCGGCCTGCTCTCGCACCACGCCGACATCGAACGGATCACGGCCCGGATCGCGTACGGGAATGCCGGCCCCCGCGATCTTGTGGCGCTTGCCGACTCGCTTGCGACAATCCCGGAGATGAAAAAATGCCTTGCAGCGCCACCATCACCCGGCCCTGCTGTCCCGGAGCGCGTGGCAGAATCCCGGGACATGCTCTCTCTCCTCCCGGATGTCATCGATCTTGTCAGGAAGGCCATCACCGATGACCCGCCGGCAATCGCAAAGAACGGTGGCGTGATCCGGCCCGGTTACTCGGCAGAACTTGACGAGATGACCGGCATCCTGCACTCCGGGAAGAACTGGATTGTCGAACTCCAGCAGCAGGAGCGGGAGAAGACCGGGATAAAATCGTTGAAGATCGGGTACAACCGGGTCTTTGGCTATTACATCGACGTGAGTAAGACCAACGTCTCTCTTGTCCCGGCCCGGTACGAGCGCCGCCAGACAACGGCAACCGGCGAGCGCTACACGATCCCCGAACTCCGGGAAAAAGAAGCACTGATCACGAACGCCGACGAGCGGGTGCTCGCGCTCGAACGCAAACTGTATGCCGGGCTCATCGATCAAATCCGGGCAAAGATTCCCGCCCTCCAGCAGATTGCAACCGGGATCGCAACGCTCGATGTCTTTGCCGCGCTCGCCGATGTCGCGCAGGCCGGCGATTACGTACGACCCCAACTGGATAACGGCGATGCAATCTCCTGCCGGGACGTGCGGCACCCGGTGGTCGAGCGGAGTCTTGCCGGCGGGTTCGTGCCAAACGATGCAGACCTTTCCGGGTCAAAAACCCAGATCATGATCATCACCGGCGCAAACATGGCCGGGAAATCCACCTACATGCGCTCGGTCGCGCTCTGCTGCATCATGGCGCAGGCCGGGAGTTTTGTTCCCGCCCGTTCGGCATGCATCGGGATCATCGACCGGATCTTTACCCGGGTCGGCGCGTTCGACGACCTTGCAAGCGGCCAGAGCACGTTCTTTGTCGAGATGCTTGAACTCGCAAATATCCTCAACAACATGACCCCGAAAAGTCTTGTCATCCTTGACGAGATCGGCCGGGGCACAAGCACGGTGGACGGGTGCTCTATTGCAAAGGCCGTGCTCGAATACCTGCACGGCAAATCTTCTGCCGGCCCAAAGACGCTCTTTGCCACGCACTTTCACGAGCTCATCGACATGGAAGGGGAGTTAAAACGGGTGAAAAATTATCATTTCGCAGTGCAGGAGACAAAGCAGGACGTTGTTTTCCTGAGGAAACTCATCCCCGGTGCGACCGACAAGAGTTACGGTATCCATGTGGCAAGGCTCGCCGGGATTCCAAAGAAAGTGACCGACCGTGCCGACATGATCCTCAACGAGTCCCTCAACCGGGCCGTTGCCCCGGGTGCAAAACCCCAGCGCTACACCCAGATCCTGCTCGTGGATGACAGTGCCCCGGTGCGTGCAGGGCCGGAAAAACCGGACCCGTTGGTCGCGGAACTGTCCCGGGTGAATCCAGACACGATGACACCGATGCAGGCCCTCGCCAAACTTGCCGAACTTAAAAGTCTTGTAAACAAGTCCGGTGAGACCGACCCGGAGGAGGCGGAACGGTGAAGGCGGACGAAAGCGGGCGGACGATCCGGGTTCTCGATCTGGCGACCATCAACCAGATCGCGGCTGGCGAGGTTGTGGAGCGCCCGGCCTCAGTCGTCAAGGAACTCGTGGAGAACGCGATCGATGCCGGGGCCCGCACCATCCGGATTGATATCACATCCGTGCAGGGCGGGATCTCATCCATCCGGGTGACCGATGACGGGTGCGGGATGTCGCCGGCCGATGCGGAACTGGCCTTTGCCCCGCACGCGACAAGCAAGATTACCGCAATTGATGACCTGTTTAAGATCCACACGCTTGGTTTCCGGGGCGAGGCGCTCGCGAGCATTGCCGCAGTCGCAAAAGTGACGCTCGTTACAAAACCCCGGGGCAGCACCACGGCTGGCGGGACAAAACTCGTGGTGCTCGGCGGCACTGTAAAGGAGCAGGGAACGACCGGGGCGCCTGAAGGGACAAGTATCCTTGTCGAGGAACTCTTCTTCAACACGCCGGCCCGGAAAAAATTCCAGAAGAACCTCAACACGGAACTTGCCCGCATCCACGGGATCCTCGAAGGGATCTTCCTTTCCTACCCGCAGGTCGCGTTTAAGTTCTCCCACAACAACCGCGAGCAGCTGGTCACGGACCGGACCACGCAGCCGCTCGATACGATCGCCCGGATCTTCGGGAACGACTGCGCCCGCGAACTGGTGCCGGTCTATTCCGACCTGCCGTTCATGCGCATCACGGGTTTTGTCTCCCGGCCGGGACTTTCGCGCAAGGACCACGACCGGATCCTCATCGCGATCAACGACCGGTACATCTCCTCGTCTCCGGTTACGGCTGCGGTCAAGGAGGGATACGGAACACTCCTTCCCCGGGACCGGTTCCCGGTCGCCTTCCTCTCGCTTGCCATCGACACCCGGCTCGTTGACGTGAACGTCCACCCGACAAAAAAGGAGGTCAGGCTCTCGAAGGAAAAAGAGATCGTGGATGCCGTGCGTGAAGCCGTGCATTCGGCGCTCATGAAGAACGACCTGATCCCAGATGTCGCCGTACCCCGTCCGGAGAACCGGGAACTTGAGGGGGCAGGGATCGCACCCGTCCGGACCGCTCCGGGAGTTGCAGAACCTTTGGAGCCGTACGGTGCCGGGGCCCGGGTACCACCGTTACCGGCCTCGCCCGACCCGGGCACCGCAATCCAGTCTGCGCTTACCGAAACGACCCACACCGGCACTGTCTCGACCGATCACCGGCTCCGGCAGACAGAACTTGCAAGCGGAGTGCCCCCGGTCACTGCTGCCGTGCCCGCGATGGAAGTGATCGGGCAGGTCGGCGGCATCTATATTCTTGCCGCCGCTCCCGATGGCGAACTTATGATCATCGACCAGCACGCTGCTCACGAGCGGATCTTCTACGAACAGGTAAGCCGGAGCATGGCGGCCCGGCACGCGCAGGAACTGCTCGTCCCTGCGATCATCCACCGACCGCCAAAGGACGCAGCGATCCTCCGCGAACTTACTCCCACGCTCGCACAGGAAGGTGTCGTGATCGAAGATTTCGGGGGCGGGTCGTTCCTTGTACGGTCAGTCCCGGCCATCATGGGAAAGATTGAGGGGACAGAACAGATTGACGATCTGGTAAGCGATCTGGTAAACAGCGATCCCACCCGGCCGGTCAGCGACCGGGAACGGATCACTAGGATCATTGCCTGCCGGAGCGCGATAAAAGCAGGCACGGTCTGCACGCTTGAGCAGTGCCAGCGGATCGTCAACCAGCTCCGGGCTACAGAGAGCCCGTTCACCTGCCCGCACGGCCGGCCGACCATGGTCCGGTTCTCCCGGGCAAAACTGGATGAGATGTTCAAGCGGACGTGAGAAAAATCCCGATACAGCTAACCATAACCATCACAGTAATTTAAATACGAACCTGTCGTTCTCCATGGGTAAGGGGAAGCATGTTCCAGAATTTCTGCACGAGGGTGGCACGGAAACTCCGCAGGCTCGGGTACGCAAAGAAAGCGGCAGCCCGGATCGCGAAGTTTTTCTATGTCTCCATGATCACCATGTGCGGACTGTTCGGGCTGTTTTTTGTTATCCCACAGGAATTGTTCGAGCCGATCGCCATTGCCGGGAAAATGCACGCGGACACCCGGTATGGTACTCTTCTGCCCGCTGTTTTTATCATACGTCGGTGACCGCCGGTCCGGGCGCTTGACGTGTATCGATCCTGCCTGATGCGGATGTTGGAGAGCCTGCCGTCCGCTTCATGACAGGATGGGAAATTTGCTGCATGAGATACATCTCTCCCCGGACTGGCGTTAAACGGGACAATCGCGGTACCGGGCAGCAGGTACCGGGTGCTAAAAAAAAGGGATGGAGGTTTCGAAGGAAAAGACCAGGGAAATGGTGATGGATAAATGGAAGTATCAGCAGCAAATCACGGGGCAGTGGCCCGGTCGGATGTAATCGCGTCCGGCGCGGCCGGGACAGGAGAGGAACTCGAACGGGCAGCGGCATCACTGCCGGTATGCAGCAGGGGGAAGAGCCCGAAGCGCCGCGATCGGATCGTGATCGGGCTTGGCGTGCTCAGCCCCGGGGCAGGAGCGGGGAGTGCGATGCCGGAAACCCCGGCGCAGGTTCCCGTGGCGCCGGCAGATGACGGGAGCCGGGTGGAAGAGGGGAGTATCGATCTGATCTTTGCGCTCTACGAGCGCGACGAGCGGATCGCAGAAAGGCTGGAGCGGAAAATTTCCCGGCTGGAAAAGAGAATGGATGCAATCGGGAAGCGGGGGCGGTCCTGATGCCCCGGAGACCGGCTGAAGTCATGGAAGATATCCCGCTCTTTCTGATCCCGCACGTGATCATGCAGAAGATCAGGACCTGTGGGGAAGACCTGGAAGGAGTCGCGGTAAAAAGAACACAGCGGCATTTCTACACGGTGAGTATCCGGACCCGGCCGGTAAACCGCGAGTACCAGTCAGAGCGGGCGGGCAGGAAACGCGGCGGTGAGAGCAGATGACCCGGGGCCGGCATCCCGAACTGGGGCGTAAGATTGCAGAGACGGTCGCGTGCCAGCGGGGCACGGTTCACCTGATCGATCAGGGAAAAGACCGGGCGCTTGACATCCTGATCACGACAAGCGGCCACGTGATCCTGGTGACCGTTCAGAGATCAGAACGGCTCGGGGAGCCGATCCAGAAAGTGGAGGAATTGTATCGTGAGCCGATCCACCGGATCCGGGAGATCCCGGATGGCGGGCCGGTCTGCCGGGAGCTCTGGCTCTATTCACGGTACGAGACTCTGCGGTTCTTTCGGATCGAAAATTCCGCAGTCATTGAGCTGGGCAGGGACGGGACACCCCTCCCCCGGGCCGGGACATGACGCGGGGGAACAGGTTTGGGCGGACAGAAGTGACGGCACGGGGAGAGAGTTCTCCCTGGCAGATCCCTTTTTTCCGGGATCTGTATGTTCGGGGTGACTGGTACGATCACCCTGAAAGCACCCGAGCTGACACCGGGTATTTCAGGCCCGTTTCGGGCTCCGATTACCTCATTTTTTCGTTTTGGCAACAGGAATTCCCGGAAAAACGACAGGAAATGATGACTTTTGAGCAGTTTTCACGCCGTAAAATGAGATAGCGAAATAGCACTAATCCGGGGGCAATCATTTTTCAGGACGGGTTGGTGGATGTGGGTCTGGCAGAACGAAGATATGGGGCTCCGAAGGCCATTGTGGAGACCTCACGTCGGAGAGTTCCTCGCGCGATCCTGGCAGGACCCGGTCTCATCCGGTCTCCGGGATCACGGTTGACTCACGGTGTCCGGCCAGGCATTTCCGGGAAACGAAGCCTGATGTTTGCCCCGGTCCCCCTTGTTTTCCGGCCCGGTGACAGGAATTCGCGGAAAACCGACAGGAAATGATGGTTTTTGAGGAATTTTAACGTCGTAAAATGAGATGGCGAAATAGCATCAATTGGGAGGCGGATCTTTTGCCGGATGGGCTGGTGGATGTTGGAAGGGTAGAATGCGGATAGGGGATCCGGGCCGGAATGCCCCGAACTTCACGGGCACGGGCGACGAACGGGCGACGAACACGAAGGACAGGAAGGGAGGTAACCGGCATGACTGCCCCACTTCACATGAATGACCGGGATACCTATGCACAACAGTTTCATTTGTGCGTCAAATATGCGTCATTTTCATCAGATATGCGTCATTTTCGCATCATGTGCTTGAGGTATGGACGGTGTTTTTAAGGACGTAATAAATTCCTTTCCGGACACCCTTCATCTCTAAAATATTCCTGCCAACAAGATTTTTGAGATCCCGCCGTGCTGTCGCTGCTGATACATCAGCGATCCGCTGATAATCCGCGTTGGTGATTTTTCCGTTCTCACGTGCATAGAGAACTGCGGATATCTGCCGCTCCGATAATCCTTCCCGCACGAGATAATCCCGGTTAAACATATCCTTCCGGAATATTACTGAAAAGCCCTGGTCTTCCTGGAACACCGGTTCGGGGATCCCCGCGTCCGCACTGGCGCTCTGCACACGATTCTTTCGGGTAATCTGGATTTTTCGCGTCCCGTTCGGTATTTCGGAATTTTTTTATTTGCTATTCGATATCCGCGTCAGTTAAAAAAACAGTGGATTATAGCCGGCCGTATCGCTTATGTGCCTCTTCTATTGACATGAAAAGATCGATGAAAACGTTATCTCCCTCGATATGGAAAAACGCTGTGTAGGTGTGGGAAATATGCATCCTCCAGTCATTTTCCAGAATGCGCTCGATATCTCTGGCGGTCTGCAGGTCTTCCAACTGCATGAGATGTTCGGCGATGATCCTTTGGGACTTCTCCGGAAGGCTTTCAATATACTTTCGGGCCTTAGGTTTAACCTTGACCTGCAAGTTCCCGCTCCTTTTTTATCGCCTGAACTGCGGTGAGGGATTCGAGCGGGATATAATCATCCTCGGCACGGGCTGCCAGCATATCCGCATGTAACTGCTTCTTCTTCCTCTCCTCAAGGATCCGGGTTACTGCATCATCGAAGGTTTCTCCGGCCTGTCTCAATCCATTAATCTCCCTCCAGTTTTCTGAGGACAGGTACGGTCTTACTTTTGTTACTTGCATGTGGGACAAATAGGATATGTATCCTAAAAAGACTTTCCCGCCGGGTGGACTCGGGCGGGCGAGACCCGGAAAAATATTCTGGAGCGGATGCGGCAGGTGAATGGTGTGGTGGGGAGAGTGGTGGGAGGAGTTACTGAATGCGTGATGAACGATAGCCTTCGGGATTCCCACGGTACGACCCGGCAGCACTTCAGGGGCGGCCTCGCAGGAGAACGTGCAGCCGTTGGAGTATCGCAATTTTATTTTATTTTTTTTAACCCGGAAAAAGGGATTATCTGATCGTACGGGGCCTGATGCTCTGCACACTTCTCCCGGGATGATCCGGTTTGCACCAGGCAAAATGGGGGCACCCGATACAGGAGGGTTGGATGGATCGTGGACAGTTGTCGGGGAAAGGGTCGGGGATCACGGTCGGATCGTACTGCTGGTTCTTTCTGCGTACAAAGGATCCATCCGGTTTTAACTCGTAATTATAACGGCTGCTGCACATGCCGTATTCCATGTTAAGCATGCAGTAACCTTCGACCGTGACGTAATTCCACGAATCAACTGAGGGATACTCATCTTTCTTCGCGGATACTTTCATAACGGATAGATTTTTTTTGTTGCTCCAAGGTGTTTGTGGTAGGTTACAACACACTTCTTTGCGTTTACACGAACATAAAAAAATCACGATCCATTCACCGACAGGATCGCCATTTTATCGTCAATTCCAGAAGGTTGCACCTGCCGGGTTGCCGGGGCAGTGTTACTCCCGGTCACTGAAAGAACTCCGGAACAGATCCTCCGGAACAACTCTTCCCTTCTCTGACCGGTCAAAATCCGGTAGTGACCTGCCCTCCAACTGAATAGGGTGTGACAAAAATTCTCCCCATGTCCACACATGATCTAAAATTTTCTCAATCATTGCCGGTGTCTTTTGTTTTTTTCAGATCAATCCTCGCGTTCCCCGGCATGCCAGTCGCACGGAGACACCGGAAATTTGTCCGGCAGGGAGATAAGGTCGTGGATGTCTGGGAGTGAAGATCAGAAATCATCTTCAGTCAAACCAGCGACCCTGATACATTCATGAACGATTCCCGCCGATAACTCCCGATGCTGGGGAATGCTGATTTCCTGCGTTTCGTCGGCGTTCTGCATGATGACGTGGCTCCCGGTCTGTCGGTAGGGTTTCCAGCCCTTGCGGTGCAGTACCTTTACCATCTCCCGTCCGGAGATTACCGGGAGTTTCATGCCTCGATCTCAATCTCCCGGGTATAGGGCACCAGTTTGTGGGGGGGGTTTTCCTGCCGTTTGTTCCTCAGTTCGACAAAGACGGGGATCACTTCTTTGATGTTCTGGATCGCCTCCTCCTCAGTCTCACCCTGGGACATGCAGCCGGGGAACTCAGGGGCGAATATTGAGAAGCCCCCCCTTTCCTCCGGGACCAACTTTACAAGAACCTTCATTACCCTTACCTATACCTTCCCGGTTTATCTCTTTTGCTCATTCCGGATTGGGTTCGTATCACAAATGGATGTAAAACCAAAAATAGTGTTGAGTGGATGAAACTTCATCAATCCAGGAATGATCTAAAAAAAATATTTGTATCGATAAGATACATCAGGCTCCCCGCCATTCCAGGGCCTTATGCTGGAGATCCACGGATGAGTACTTTGAACCGAGCTCTGCAAGAGTCCCTTCGGCAGCGCACCGGAACGATTTGGAGGATCTCATTTTTGAACGCTTCACGAGTTCATCGATGTAATGAATCGCTTCCGCCCGGAGATCCGGTGGCAGCGTCTGGATTTTTTCTTCGACTAAAACTGGAAGACGATGACATAATACTCACTTTTCTCTGGATTTTCAGGGATACAATCCTTTCGCATGAATTATCATTGTACTGGCCCGTATACGTTATGGAAACACACTTTTTCCCCGGACAGGACCCCGACGGCCTTCTGGTGGGAAAAGTTGGCGGGCATCCCGCTGCCTATTGCATCCGACCCGCAGCTCATGGCATATCTCAGGCCGGTACTCCAGAACGCCCGGGCCGAGGAACTGGCCTGGTCGCTCGCGTGGACCGTGGCGATGGACGATGACGGGAAAATGGTCGTGGACTTGAGAGGACTGCCTGTCGCTTCCGCACCCGGCTGTTGCACTGCTCCATCCCGAGGGAATCGTTCTTTGCGGTGGACGGGCGAGACCCGGAAAAATATTCTGGGGCGGATGCGGATGATGAATGGTGTGGAGGGGAGAGTGGTGGGAGGAGTCTGATGAGAAAAGATGAGCGGTCAGAAACGTATTCCGGGGAGTGGGATCCTGAGGAAAAACCCCCGTATCTCGCCGGTCATTCCAGATTTAAGATTCTGTTTTTGCATTCACCGGTATGCTTCAGGATCCGACATCACAAAATATTTCCGATAATTCCCGATCCGGATTGCACAAGCGTCGGCCCGGCCCCGGTCCAGAAAAAGAAGGCAAGAGCGAGGGTAAGTGCAAACAACAGGATATAGATCAGGAGGGTGGCAAGAAAATGAATGACATTCAGGTTTTTGGAGGTAAGCCGGTTCGTGAGCCCAAGCAGACCCTGGAAACTTTCGGATTCCTCGATCGATTTTGCATGCTCCACGGCCAGTAACAACATGTGATAATGGACAAGATCGAGCAGTGCCACCGGGAGGATATAACATGCGGCAAAAAGAAACGGGAGGGCGGCGCCATTGCAGGAAATAACAGGCACGACAACCCCTGTGAGCCGGTCGGCAATCGTAAGTCCTACGCCAATAATGACAAGGATAATCGGAATACCGGTGGTCCTGATCCGTACGACGGTCTGGTCAAACTGGTTGATCCGTTCTTTGGCCATCTTCCAGTCTTCAAGCTGCACCTTCCAGCGCTCACCTTCAGGAATAGTAACCGGTTCTATATCCGGGACAGTCATAATAAGAAGAAGATGGCGATGGAAGATAATAAAGAAGGATTATTCGCTTGCCGGGATATCAGGCGAAGGTCGAACGGAACTCACCGGTCACCTGGAAGAGCCGTTTCTTCCCGGGGCTGTCGAGCTGGAATGCAATTTTTCTCTCGATGAGTTTCTGGATGTATCCTGCAGCGGCAACCCGGCTGACAGAAAGCAGATCCGCAAGATCCTCGAAACTCACGGGACGGTTCTGTTCAATCATAATTTCGATTGTCCTTGTCTCGTTCTCATTGAGACCGGAAAGCCACGATCCGAGCACCGGAGAACCGGCAAGAAGCGAGCGGACAAATTCCGGTGTGATGGTACCGGTATCCCCGGTCAGCACTTCAAAAGAACTTTAGCCCCCACTCAAAACTATTGTAAACCAGGACAATAGATTAACTTAAAATAACAAATTCAGTGGCTGGATGAACGGTGATTTACGGGGGTTAATTATCATGGCCCGCCAGGCAGTTTCCGTCATAAAAATGAGTTACTATAAATATTATGATAAATGATAATGAAATATGATGCGGCGTATCTTATGGTTTCAACTAATAATCATTATTGTTGGAATAATTCTCTGCGTTTCACCGGTATCCGGTAAATACATCGACTATGGTTATTCACAAGCGTATGATGCAGCATCCCTCACAAATCCGCCGTTTGGAGAGGAAATCAACGTAAAATTCTGGATTGCTGCCGTAGATAATGATATTCAGGATATATCGTTGAAATTTTCTGAGTCTGAAGCATTTATTGACGAAGGATCATTTTCGTATACCCTTGATTCTCCCTATCAGCAGACAGTGCCCGCTGATATTCGAAAAATCGGGGACGGAAAAACATGGTCAATTGCAGAATTAAAACGTGGTGAAAAGGTTACAATTACATTTAATGCCTATCCCAAAACGATAAGAAACAAGGATCTGACAATTGGAACTGCGGACATAGAATTTGTGCCCATCCTCAATAATAACCAGAAAGGAAATAAAATAACCCAGGATAAGTTCACATTAACGGGAGATTTAAAAGATTCGGTATGGTTCAAATTCGACGAATTACAAACAGCATATAATGACGAACAGAAAAGCAAGGCAGCAGTTCCAGTCTGGAATTATACATTAACAGGAATAGCCGCAATTGCTGTAATCGTCGCTTTTATCCTGTTGATTATCCTGTTAAGAACAAAATCGCAGATGAAGCGGGAGATCCAACAGATCAGGAGAGAATGGAAGTCGGATCTCTTACAAATACGTGATAAACTTGTGGGAGCTGACGAATCGGATATTTCGGTTATTCGAGCATCCGTTGAAGAAATGCTGATATCTGATAAAATGTTGCCCCTGGAACCTTCAGAAAAGAAAGAGGATACTCATCAATCTGAAACACAAATTGAAAAGAAAGGAAACAACGGCGGGTTTTAATTATGACATTTGCACCAACACTTGTGATCGGTCTTGGCGGAGCAGGTATACGGGTTCTCAGAACATTCAAAGAGATGGTGGCAGAGTACGGCGAACCGGATAAACTGCGAAGTATCGGTCTTGATTCCAGTAAGGAAGATCTGAAAAAATACATTGAGATTGATCCATATACTACAAAAATTGAGTTGACAGAAACCGGCTATGCCATCGAGGATGACTTGATCCCTGCCTGCCCGTATCTCTATCCAGGAATCACTGCAAAGGGAGAGGGCGCAGTGCGGGATCGCGTTTACGGAAGATTTCTCTATGATATCCACAGGAACGAAGCGAACAAAACAATTACAAAATTTTTGACTGAACTCCGTAATGGATGGCAAAAAAAAGGTGGAAATGGTCAGACAGAAGGTCATCTCATTATCTGGGTTGTTCATGCAATTGGTGGGGGAACCGGAAGCGGATCCTTCCCATCCTTGATTGCCGATGTAAAAATGATCGTTAAGCAAGTAGTAGAAAACCGTGGCGCTATCAAACCCTATATTTATTGTATCGGGGTGCTTCCTTCGGCATCAAATATTTTTGACCTGTCAAATGCGGAGTTTAATCCCCGATATTTTGCAAATTCCTATGCCGCGCTCAAAGAAATAGATATTATGGCGACTCTTCCCCCCGACCTGAAGATCCAGCCGTTTCAATCAGACAAGCCTGTTGAAATAAAGGAAAAACCATTTTTACGATATTTCCTTCTCGGGATCAATGAGGAGATGGCAAACTCTACCCCCACTCAGGAACAAGCAATTGAGATGGAAGATTACCTGCAAAACAGTAACAGAATTATTGCCAACATGATGTTTACCTTCCCCCAGCAGGATGGATTTGAAAACCCCTGGGAAAATATCTCCAGTCCTTATGTGCCGTTTGGGGAAAGTGAACTTATTATTCCCATTAAAAAGATCATCAAAGTGGCAGAGGAAAATGACCGGTTAGGCCGGGTTCTCTCCAACGATATTAAAGATCAGCTGAAGAAGAAAGTCTTAACCATTCTTGAGCAGGACTTTGCGAATGTCAATTTCCCCTCACTTGAGAAACACTGCAAAGCAGTATATGACGAGCACAAATTGCGAGGTCTCAAGCACTTTGCGGGAATTCTTCAGAACGAATACAGGAAACGGGAAGGGGATGATAAATCCCAATATGAACAAATGATCACCGATCTCTGGAGGGATCTTGGCACATATGATTGGTCAAAGCCTCAAATCCAGAATCTTCTTACTTACAGCAATGATCAGAAATACCGCAAAATCCGGGAACTTTTTATTGCAAGGAAAGAAGAGAACCAGCAGAATCTTACTTCCCTTAAACGTATAGTGGTACACCCTCTACAAGGAGATACAATCAGAGCGGCCAATAAGAAGATTGAACAACTTTTAAGCGATCTTGACAGTAAAAAATCCCGGTGGGATAAATCGCAGTCATTGTATGAGTATATCAGTGTGAATTTATGCCGCGATTTGAAAATTCGTGAACTGCATGAAAAAACCGGGGTGCCTGCTTTACAGGAATGTGTTGAGGGACGTGAAAATGCCCTCAAACGACTTAAAGAGAAACTGATGAGTGCCGGCTGGGGTCGCCAAATCTCACTAACGATTAAGCAAGAGGATCTGGATAAACTATCCCTGTCCGATAAATCCCAGATAATGATAAATCCCGACAGTGATATTCCAGAACTCCTTAAAAAACTCAATTTCAGTAAGGAAGAACTAACGGGTATTATGCTTGGGAGGGTGAACCAGGCTGCCAAAGGGAGGGAGGTCAATATCCGTGCCCGGTCCCACACCACCGGGGATTCTGAACGAGAGGATGATTTATTTATTGTATGCAACAGCAGCAATTACCAGTTCATCGATGACTACCACAGTGTCTTCTTTACAACATCCCCCAAATATATCAAATCGGAGACCTATGATAAGGAAAAGATTATTTTCCTTCATTTCTCTCTCGGGATTCGTTTAGAGGATATCGATGAGTACCACACGAGGAAAGAGGAATATAACCAACAAAAACTTCAGAAATCTGCGAAACTCAGTGGGGATATTGGCAGGATTTTTGCCTATCCGGAATGGTTCCCGGATGATGATCTTGTACGTACAGCGTATCCGAAATTATACAAGAAATAATTCTTTCTTTTGGTGATTGCTTAATTTAAACCACTGCTATAAACTAACTAAAAGCAGCGCGCAGTGGATGAATCTCAGTGAGTTGGCACAATACATTGGATAAAAGAGAAAACTGAACGAGCGTTGCTCGAATCAGAGGATACTCAAGCGATACGCGGCATGTCCGCTCCGGATTGGGAGAGTACGAAGAACCAAGTACATTTGCTATCCATGTACCAAGGAGTGAGGAGTAGTACCCTGAAAGGTCTGAAGGTACTTTTGTATTCGTTGGATATAGTCTCGTGGCTTGTACTGAGGAATCACCTTGAATTATTATGTGGGGGCTGGTTTTTACTGCGGATTGTGGGATACATCGGCAAATTTCACATATTAACGAGTCAGTAGAAAAAATTGTTGGGATTTTGGGACCGCCTTGTCAAAAATATTATGTGTGATCAGGAGATCTGCGGAATGTGGGGTACATTAATCTCATATAATCCATTTACTTCAGAATCGGAAAAAGGATTATTATCAGGAAAAGTGCGGAACCGTGGTAATTTTTACTTCAAGGTTTTCGATTCCTGCAACCGGATTTTTCTTAAATGGTTCAAGTTCTTCTTTAAAATCGCAAATGATAAATTGAGCTTTTTCCTTATCAGATACAAAAAATTCAAAAACTATTTTGTTTTTCGTAATATTCATCCGTATTGATTCGATTGCCCGCTGCCCCTCCCAGTGCATTATGGAGACAATATTTTCATCGCGTAACAGTTTTTTCCTGATTTCGGAGTATAATTCTCTGGCATCATTTTCCCGTGCCCTGCTTTTTGTCTTGTCCAATGCGTCTGCTATACGAAGAAGGACACATAATTTCATCAGCCTTTGATTTTCCGGAAGCGCCTTTCTTTTCCGGTGTCTCAGACACAGATCAGATATATCCTTGAGATCTTCCGGAGTAATTATCCCTTCAAACAGTCCTTCCCCCTGCATCCCTTGCAGAATTTTAGCGGTATATTCTTCGTGTTTATCCCGGGCTTCCTGATGATCCCTGACATCAAGATTGTACCTCTCTTTGTATGACATTGCCGCATTCCCAAGATCATGGAATAATGCCGACCAGTTCAGGATGGCCTGATCTTTCTCTTCCAGATTGGTGAGATATCCTAGCAGGCGGGTATTTGCCAGAACGGTTTCCACATGGTTCCAGCCATGCTTTGTCAGATTGTATGCTATGGGAATATCCTTGAAAATCTGCGAGATGTATCCAATCGCATCGGCTTCGGGATTTGGCGTATTGGGCTTGATGATTTTTTGGGAATTTAATATTGCAATAATTTCTCTAAACCGATCTTGTATTTGTTCACACGTCGTGTCGTTAAACGCTATTACAATCCCCATATCATGACCAAATGCCTGTCGATACTGTGATAGTAGCAATGCTACAGGAATTGCGCTAGTCTTCCAGTAATTGATGACATGAATTGTAGTACATTTATCATTAATTCCGATACCATATGTTGTTCCTGTCTTTGAGCAGATATAATCCAGTTGTTTAAATCCGCCCAAATCCGTATCTGGCTCCGATTTCAATCGTTCGACTGCGGTCACGGATCCTTCCTGATAATGATTGAGATCCAATGAAGGTTTGGGGATTCTGGGAATAAACCGGTCGTCGTCAATAATTTTTTTCAGGAGTGATTGAACATTCTTTTTTTCCTTGTCCAGCCATTCGGCATCATGTTCTCTGCTTTCAAATGGACAAAATTCTTCTTTTTCAAGGGGAAGCTGAGAAGAATCGCGGTCACAGATTGCACCTCGCGATCCCCAGAATTGAGAATATTCATCCGGCTTTCCATAATGGCAGAACTGTTCACCACCGATAGAAAAGATAAGTTCAGCACCGGCATTAATCGCTTTACCGTAATGGGTGATAGCACGTTTATGGTGGTCAACAAGAACAACCCGGATTCCTTTCGAAGATAATTCCCCTATCTTTGTAATCGCTTCATCAGCAGCCGAATAATTCAGATTTACCTGAATTGGAAGGGGGATATCAACAATTACAACAAGTGCAAGATCTGGATCATCAAACGGGGTTTGTAAAAAGGTATGTCCCCAAAAGAATTCTGCGGACCCGGTGCCACATCCATTAGGGCACTCACGATCAATTCGTTCTTTTGAGACATTTTTATCCCCGCGAGGAAGCTTTTTTATATGCCTGCATATATCATCCAGTTTAAGGGCAATATCATAACCTTCACTGACGAGATTTCTGTAAGAGATCGCAGTCATCGTGATACCATGACCGTCAGTTCCTCCAAATAGGATTGCTTTCGTCTTTTTCTTTTCTTCAGATGTCATTTATCTCATCTCCTGCAATAGAAAAATTGGTAAATTCCTCTCCTCACATTTTTTTGGCATGATACTGTAGGGATCTCCCCTTTTATCCTCCCGGCATCTTCACCGGCACCATCTCGATCTTCTTTACTTCCATGAGCTTTGCCCCCGCCGCACCCATCTCCTCCGGTGTCATTTCCTGGTCCCGCTGTGCAAGTGAGACTTCCGGCATCACAAGCAGGTAGAACCGGCTTCCTGCGTCAAGAATCCGCTGGATCATTGGCAGAGGCAGTACACCGATGTAGATGTTCCCGGGAAGGATCGTGTCTCCCGTTAGGTGAGAAACGACCTCTCCGGAAAAGCCGTTTGCCATGAGCCATTCGATGGCGCCGGTATGCCGTGTCACAATCACTATCATAGATCAACCTTCCGATTCTTTTTATTTAAATGATATTTTTCCATCCGGGTGAAATCCGGTTACTGATGGAAAAAACCCGGATTGAGCCGATACCAGTGACTTCCCGTTCATGATCGGGAATACGAGTGCCGTAATCCTGCCAGAGCCGGATGCGGATACCGGCAGCATGATCATATCATTCCCTTTATGACCGGCATTTTGTTCGTTCGTGATATATGGATATACGATATAGATCATCACGAGTCCCAGCAGGATCAAAAGAATGACCAAAACTGTAATCAGTACAATATAGACATACGTCAACTCCCTTTTGTCAAGACACTGCATACGCAAACAAGCCTCATGGTGTTAAAAGTCCATACGTCGATCAAAATAATTACCGCGTTCCTTCAAAATCTGTTAAATTCCGCGGGACTATCTCATTGCTACCCGATTTTTACGAGAGTAAACCCATCGCAAAATAGTTTACCCGAAGAATCCGTTCTCAATGAAGACCCTGACGAAGATGTATCGCTGTCCAGACGGGTGACGAGCTGGTTGTTTCCTTTCAGCCGCCCCCATTTGCCCTTAACGATCGTTCCTGAATTGGTGAAGGTATACGTTCCGTCAGCATTGAATTCATATGTGATCATGTTCTTTCCGGTCCATTCCAGGGTCATTGAATCACCCCATTTCCCTACGATACCCAAATCGCTCCCGGAGGGCGTCAGGATCTTACGGTCATCCTGTAGGGCGGCTCTTTCCAAGTTATGAGTGGTTTGATTGATTAGGGGTACAACCACAAGTAGCAACACAAACCCCACGAGGACAACGGCAATGGTTATGGTCCCGATAATCATTATGGTCTTTTCATTTTTACTCCAGTCTGCCATAGTGAGAATCTCCTTTTTGGTTTTTCACAAGATTCCTGAATTGTTCATCCAGTGGTCGCAATGCGGTACTTTTCCGTGAGGAATTTTTTTAAAACGGGAACTGCAAGGGATTATTCCCGATACAGTTTGGCATTCCCGGGGATGGGATGAATTTCCCGACGGATTTTTGCAAGACCCGCGTGAGGTTTTCCCTTCAGAGCAAAGATCATGAGACGGATGGCGAGGTTTTGGTGAGTTGATCTCCTGCCTGAACAGACCGTAGTTACCCCGTCATAGCAAGAGGGTGTCGCGCCGCCATGCGGGGTGAAGACACCTTAAGAGAAAACGGATCACCGCGTATCCCGCCACTAGTTCACCAGGATAATATCACGGCGGGAAAAAGTATGAGTCCTCCGGCAAGTATACAGGCAGATTCATCAATGGCCCTGAAAAATCCCGGTTAATGAAGCAAGGAACCGGGGATCCGTAAGGGCCAGGTATACAATGAGGGTAATTATACCGATAATCATGGGTATCGCGACCGCCAGTATCGCACGGGTCGTTGTAAATTTCTGAAGTTCCCGGATACCCAGGATCTCAAGCACGAGTCCCCAGATCGTGCCGACGATTATTCCCATCGGCATTATCCATCCCAGGAGAAGTACCGGGGTCATGGAATTTCCAACTGCCCTGAAGGTATTTTTCAGTCCCTGGCGGCCGCCCAGCAGGTAGACCCAGAGATGGAGCCATGCCGTGCCTGCCAGGAACGAGATGATCATCTGCCCCAGCATCGTCAGGAGGACGACAACGATCTGGTTGTTCATCATCAGGAACATGCCGAACTGGGATAGCGTCAGGGAAAACAAGATCCCGTAGACTGCAAGCAGGATAAAGAAGTAAACGAAGGTAAACGAGATTTCATCGTTTGCCGCTGTTCTTAATGTCTCAACAGGTTTCAGGATCATTCCTTTTATTCGCTCAAAGATTTCTTCCAACATTTTTTCTACCTCATGTTTTTTTGATGGTTTTTCATAGTCCCGGTTTTTTAAACCGGGAAAACAGGTTCTGCATATACCGGAGTACCTGAACCGGACCCGGTGAATCCTGCACAACAAAACCCTGTGCATTCGGGATATCGAATCCGCAGGGTCAAAAAAATCCGCATGAAGTCAAAGACTTCGCACCAAAGCAATGAAAATTTTGCACTCCAAACTCGAATTTCCATTTGCCTGCTTTATTGTCTGAAGTTTTCAAAATTTTCATGCTAAAATTCTTGGTGTGCCTGCGGGGAACCTAAAATTCCGATCTTTTTACGGGGATGTAAAAGCGGGGTTGCCACGGTGAGATTTCAACCGATCGGAACTTTTAAAGACGGCTTTCACTTGACAACGGGCCGCCGGATCTCCGATACCAGCAGGCAGCCTGAAAGAAGTGCGCCGACGATCGCAAAGGCAGTGATAACGAGGGTAATTATCACCCTGTTGAAGATAATGTCCGGTGTTGTGGTAATCAGGGCGGGAATTGCCGTGAGCGGATCATGTCGCAGGAGAAACAGGTTTGTAAAACCGTCACTTATCAGGATCATAATGCCCGCCACATCGGCATTCCGGTACTGGTGTCCATCGACGAGAACCGGCTGCGCGTCGATTCTGGTTATCGTTCCATAGAGAGTGAATGTACCGAGGATCGCAATCGCGATACAGATGACAAACACCACACTCATAATCATCATTGTTTTGTGTGCGTTCATTTTTTTACTCCAGTGTAAATCTGCGCATTATTCCCGGGAATCGCGGGCGTGTGCAGTAAGACAATTCGTTTTCTCCGCATCGTTCGCGGGTTTGTAATTACAAAAGAGAACGGCATCTGCGTTATGCCGGACCGGTCCCCGAAACCGGGGATCGTGAAAAAACATTCCGTGGTGCTCAACCCGGTTTCCCGGGTATCATCACACGCGGGGATATGCGGGAGGGAATTTCAAATGCTGTCTCTTTAATTCACGATGAAAGACCGAAAGCAATGACTCGTCGCGTTTATGGGGAATTTGTCCCGGTTGATCACCGATAATAAAAAAATATTTTAGGTGATTCCTCAGTTTGAGCCACCGAAAAATGCGAATACGTTACAAAGGTTATGATAAAACACGTGTAATCTTCAATTTGAAGACGTTCCCGGGTGCTCCGCCCCCGCCAGGGCACCTCCCTGGTGCAATAACGCGGCATTACCCCATCTCATGAAATAATTCAAATTTTCTTGATCTGGCTCTGATTTCATGGGGAATCTCAAGTGCATAAAAATTTTGGTGGCGCCAAACGATGAATTACCAAATAAACCGGGCATCCCGCTGTAAACGTTAATTTATAAAACCGGACGGAAATGAAACGAGAATGATATCCCGGATTTACTGAGGTACCTTTTGTTCGGGACGAAAATATCCCTGATGATTGCTATTAACCCCCTTTCCGAACGAACGGATCTCGTCGGATGATTAATCGAAACCCGGGGGATAATAGATAATCTCCCCTGCGTATCAATACGTCACTTTCCAGTGCACATCAGTATTGTCTCCCGTACAGGTCTGAAATGCCGATGTTACATCCCAGGTAGCAGCAGGTGTTTCAGACTCTGATGGATCCAAACACAAAACACTACCCCTATAAGGGGTAAATTCGCACGTATCATACATTTTAAGTTCAGCGTGTTTTTGCAATCTTGTGAAAAATTCCTGGGACTGTGGATCGGAAAATACAAATTGATATTCAGTCGTACCGCTATCGCCGGGATAAAGAATGTGAGAAGTCGTTTTTTTATCTCCTGTACTGACGATTATAGAGTCCATGAAGCCAGACCGAGAAAGAGCCATCAAATCTCCCTCTGAATCTGATAAATACACCCTTCCTGCGGCCCCGGCTATGGCAGTATTAATGTCTTTCCAGACCTTATTATCGGGAGATTTTGTATTTTTTACGGTAGCGAAAAACTGAATATTTTTTGAATTCCATACTGTTTGCTTGCCAATTACCGGATCGGTATCTGTAAGAGTATTCGCACAATGGCCGGAAGTTAACGTAACCTCTTTATTGTTGGAAAGATGAGCGGTTTGTCCCAGGGAGAGTGTTCCCAATGGTCCCGTTCCGAGGTTAGACAGGGAATTTTTGAATGGATTATCGGTAAAACCGATGACAACTCCAATGACAATTACTGCAATTATCAGAATCAGGATACTGTACTGTGTCTGGTTTTTCATAACAAATCACCTTTGTTTTTTTTAATGCCGGGAGATCGTGCAGCTTGCACCCCCTCCCGCGTTCGCAATCATCAGGTCAGCAGCCGCATGGCGGCCGTTACAAAAAGTTCGGGTTTTGTCCAGGGGAGATATCCCAAAAAAGAGACGTTATGTCATACAAACCTCCGGATCTGGTACCAGGATATGCGGGGCATGCGGACAGCCCGGGCTCCTCGTGTTACGCCATTATTCCCGGAAACCTTCATTTGGAAGGGATCGGTGTGCACTGCATTTTGCAGCCCGCTGCAATCCAGGAACGCGGTACTCCGCCGCAGGATCCTTGAATCAAAAGTTCCCTTCCGGGAAATTCATGCAATACGGGCATTCTGCGGAGAAACTGTCATGAGTTCATCAGAATCCCGAAATGGTGATCGCGGTTTTCGTCCCGTCAGACCCGCTAACGAAATTGCAGCGGACGACGACCGGATATACATTTGGCTGTAAAGATTCTGTGAAGTTTTCAGAATTTTAAAAGCAGAGTTCAAAAGCCAAGGCTCTTGGATATTTCACACTTTGCACTCAAACAATATAAATGCTTTGTAGATTTTCTGATCCGTGATGCGATCTATCCAGGTCTGGCAGACATGATCGTCACCAAGGAATTTACATGCCGTAATATAACTTTGGCATTACTGCGGATTTATATGAAAAACAGGGATGGATTATTCAGAAAATTAATACTCAAAATTCTTCTTTTTTCCGATGGTGATAATCTCGATAAGAAGTATCTCGTGAAATATGAAGAACGTCGCCCGGTACTCCCCGATACGGATTCGGTATCGTGGTGCAACCTTTGGACTGTCCCTGACTTTTACCACATCGTGCTGCTGTCCCGGGTTGGCTGAAAACTTTTTCAACGCGAGTTCAATGTGGATCCGGTGTTCCGTTGGAATAGCCAGCAAATCTTTTTTCGCTCGTCGTGAAAATTTGAGTTGATACACGCGATCACAGTTTCCGCGCTTTGATTATTTTATCATCGCCGCATTCTTTCATAATCTCATCAAGCGTATAAACCCGCCCGGCCTTGATATCGGCGATTCCTTCTTCCATCGCTTTGATCTCTTCCGGTGTCAGGGGCTCATCATCATACGCGGATTCAGCTAAACGGCGGACAACATCGTCATATGTCTCCCGGGGATTCAGTTTCAGATCATCGAGGAGCGCCTTGGTATCTGTTCGCATCCTTACGGAGGTAACTTCTGGCATATGCAGGTGTATATGGGAGCATATGATAATAAGGCTATTCTTCCAGCTAATGGCGACCTTAATTTTTAATTCCCGACAGGGGAACAAATTCAGAATCCGGCCGGCTTTCCCATATTTTTGCATCTTCTTCAAGCCGACGCTTCTTACGTTCCTCGATTATATCCGACAGGAGCTCTGCATAGGTCTGGCCGGCAGAACGCATCTCTGAAAGATCCTTCCAGACCGGTTCTGTTACCGGGATCCGCTTCACTGCTGATACGATCATAGTGTAAGCGTTGTAAATACGAATATTTTTGGCATATTCATTCACCGGGTTTGTTCCTGTGCATTCTCTTTTTAATCCCCGCACGGGCCGCGTTCCGCGTGATCACGTCTGCGATAGCCCGGTATTGCATCTTGCCGCCGCTGACTGAATCGGTAAAACTGTGTGCGTCGCCTTCAGGGACGCCCGGATAGACCCGTTTTTCATACCCTTCCGATTTCGGGTGTCATTGCAACGGATTTCCGGATTACGGTAAAAGGAGGATGATGCCCCCGGTATCAGATCTTCCGGATGAGGAAATCCGATTCCGGGCACCCCCAAGTTTTTAATTCTCCATTGCATCCCTCGCAGTAGCATAACTGCGAACGATCATATACGGTCCCTTTCGTGGCAATGCCGCCACATTTCATGCATCTGATGTCTTCGTTTGTTTCAAGTACCAGTTGTTTCATCTCAATTCCTTCTTTCTGACCTTCTGTCCTTTTCGTTTCATCATTTATCTGTACCCTGTTCCGCATCAGGGAGTCACGTCCATTCCTGATCCCACATAGTGATGCACCCTGCAGTCATACCTGAATTCCGACACAGATAAAACAGATTCATACCCTTCTCATCGCGGGTAATACGCACTTGTGAAAACTCAAAGGAAGAGACGAGGACCGACTCAGTTTTCGTACCCTTCTGATACCGGATGCTGATTCAACATGCCAAGTCTGCCCAGCGCCTTTTTATAAACGTCGGTAGTTTTCATACCCTTCTGATACCGGGTGCTGATTCAACCGTATTGATGTTGAGCATAATGGCAGCCGGCTGCATGTTTTCATACCCTTCTGATAACGGGTGCTGATTCAACGAGCCGATTGCAGAATGCCCGTCGTCAACCTCACGGTTTTCATACCCTTCTGATAACGGGTGCTGATTCAACATTGCCATTGTGGCGATTGCTGCAAGCATCTTATTGTTTTCATACCCTTCTGATAACGGGTGCTGATTCAACAGCAGTACCCAACAGCTGGTGAATATCGACCTGATCGTTTTCATACCCTTCTGATAACGGGTGCTGATTCAACATGATCATCATGGTTATCATTACCCGAATCACTATGGTTTTCATACCCTTCTGATAACGGGTGCTGATTCAACGAGTCTACGACATCGCCATGATCGGGGGTGCGCCGTTTTCATACCCTTCTGATAACGGGTGCTGATTCAACCGTTCGCATTTTTGCCCTAAATACCTTTTGCTTTGTAATACAGTCCCGGATTTTCAGGGTATCTGTGCTGGTCTCAAAAGTTCCCGGAGTTTATAAAGACCAGCACACTTCGGGGTGAACTTTTCAAAAGTACTATTTGAATATTTTTAAACGGCCCTGATCTTCACACGACAAAATACGAACGGGCTTCCGTTGTAACGGTCATATTTATCCAATGCAACTGGGATATGCAGGTCCGGCACAGCGGCATGATCAGGATCCTGTTCTCATCTCCGGCAAAATTATCCTGCACATATTCCGTCATCCGGGAGAGACGAAGTGGTGGGATCACCCCGGAAAAAAC